>Ga0307509_10001041_pt1 | contig 47685 bp, 55 predicted proteins | sample 10_EM_MG_FD_202245 | JGI IMG/M metagenome (GOLD analysis project Ga0307509, IMG submission 202245) | Populus trichocarpa ectomycorrhiza microbial communities from riparian zone in the Pacific Northwest, United States - 10_EM | ecosystem: Host-associated > Plants > Roots > Unclassified | place... | reverse complement strand
TGAACCAGTGTGGATGCAAATGTGAGTGGGAGCAGTGCAGTAGACTTGCAGCACAGGAGGACTAGGGGGAGGAAGAGAGAGTGTGTGAGAGGGAAGGGTTCGAATGGTCAGTGAGCTTTCCCACGAGTAAGAAGGTAAGCCCGCAAGAAATAGTGTGGGTGTGAGCGGTGATACTCGGGCTGGGATGTCCCCAACCGTTTACCCAATCCGTTCTCGCAGATTCGGGGGGGGGGGGCAGCCAGTGAACAACGAATCAAACAGGGTCATGCATGTAGAGGTCCCATTTTCCAATCCATCAACCTCACAAAAACGCTACCCACCCGACATTCTGGCCCACCGGACAGGCATCGCGCCGCGGTGAAGGGAAGCGTCTCCTCTCACCCGCTTCACAAAAAAAAAAAAGGGCCTTTCAGTAATTCTGAGAATAGAACTATTGTCTGCGAAAGGCAGTGAGTGAGTGAGCTGAGGGCGAAAATGAGCGAGAAAAAGAGGAAATGGAGATAGCCCCTCCTTTGGCCCCCCCCGCCCATCTCAAACCTTTCCCCCACTCAACTCACAGAATCCCATCCACTTATATCCAGTACCCGCCCCCCTTGTAACTTGAGTACCGCAGATAGTCCCCTTCCGCCGCTTTGACTGGCTCTCATTCAATTGAACTTTCCCTTCACTGAGTCTTTCCTATCCATCCAGACTCTGAGCAGGAGGCAAATCATCGCAACGAGGCTGGGTCGATTGGTCGCAAAGAAATGGGTAAAATCCAACACCTTTTTCTCGCTGCCATGTCTGACGAGGGGGAGACGGGCATGGAGAGCCAGAGGTTAGGTATGCTCAATCCAGTACTCACATACGAAGCAGGGAGCAAAGCATTCACACGCCCAGTTGCGTTACTTTGTTGCCTTCGGCAGGTCCACCGCCCCTTCCCCGGTCCCAAGTCCCAGTCCCTGGTCCATCACCTCTCACTCACATAAACTTGGATAAAGGGAAAAAGAAAGCAAGAATGACCCCACTCCAAAGCAGCGAGTAGGAAGGAATGATTGTCGAGAAAGTGAAAAAAGTGAGCGAGTGAGCGAGTGAGTGAGTGAGTGGGAGAAAAAAAAAGGCTCCCTGGTCCCCTCTCTTTCGCTCTCTCTTTACTCGTGCGGTACAACTACGGTAGTTACCTTTCTGTTTATCACTCCGGGTTGCTATCATAAGCGTCCAGTCAAGAGCTGTCTGTCGACTGTGCCCCAAACTGGAAGAAGAAGAAAACATAGCTCTCCGCAATCCCATCCACTCAAAGCCTCATCCTTCTTGTAGACGAACGAAAGTTTCTATCACTCATCACATCTTCTGCAGCCCTCGTGAACCTTTTCTCCGCCGTGCCGGAAAAAAAATGAAATATAAATTTTCTATAAAAAAAATAAAAAATAAAAAAACTCTTGCTATGGTATCATAGCCAAAACCAGTCTGCCGTAACTGTAGCTTCCCCGCTGATCAACCCAACAAACCTAGCTTAACTCCATTACCATCTTAGGAGAATAATCGGAAAATATGTTGCCCTTATTCCAACAGTTATTATGACGAAGGATACTCATTTGTCCTCTGACAGCTCACTCCATACAAGGTTTCCCCATGTTCCTGTCTCTCTTTGCGCACTCTCGGTGACTTGCGGCTGCCTTGATTTTTCATTTTTCTTGTCCAAGGGAATGAGTAAGTACTCGGGAAGGGGAAGAAGAAAACGCAAAAGTGAAGAAAAAAAGAATTGTTTTTGGGGCCCCTCTCTCAGCCAGCTACGTCTTCCCCCCCGGTGCACCGTCAAGCATCATTGCGTGCGTCTTTGCTTGGATCAACAGTCAAGCAACCCTACCCCCGCTCCCTTGTATGTTATGGAACGAAAGGAAAGGGCAAAAAAAAAAGTAAAAGGATCCGGCCGTGGCGCAAACAGGAAGAGGGAATATCCCAACTGATTCTCGGGCTGAAAAAAAAAAGAGAGGGAAAAGAGAAAGAGAGATTCCTTGGATACCCTACTCGTGGATTAGGAATGAAGTCTTGCACCAAAAGGAAAAGAACAAGCGCAGTGCAGTGCAGTGCAATGACAGGGAAAGGGAAAACAACCATGTCCATTCATGCAAAACATGTACCGTTACCGATAGTCCCTCTCTGCAAAAAAAGAACCTGGGCTTAGTGAAACTGGATGATAATAATGGTAATAACAACCGCGATTATCTGAAGGAATAACGAGAAAGGGAAAAAAAGGAAAAAAAAAGTGAAGCAGAAAGGTACAAAAATAACGATGAAGAATGAGTGAGAGATGAGGTAATTGGGTACGTACCAGCAACAGTTCTCAATAGTAGCCATTGATTGACAGAAGGGAGAGACACAAGGGACCGGGTTCGTGTCGGAGGTAATGTGAAGCGGAATTTTTAGAGCAGCGTCAAAAAGTCAAACTGCCGCAGGAATGAGGAAAAAGGAAAGAAGGGGGGGGGGCTGAAAAGAGTAAGGTTCGTAAAGCAAGATCTCCATCCAACCACGATCTCGCGATAGAAGTGGTACCGGTACCGCCGGGTACGAAGGTTCTGGGCTCTCTCTCGCCACTCAACTCTCACTCGTTCCATCTCGCTCGACCCCCTCACAAACAAACAAAAACAATGTCAAACATGGGTAGTTACATTAACCGTAGCGACTAGCAGGTCACTATTATTGGGCGGAGATATACATGATAAAGGAAGGAAAGCGGCGGGGCGGGTAGCTGAGTTTTTAAAAACGAGCAAGAGACGAATGAGGAGGAGCTTTTCGGGGCCACCCAAGGAAAGAGAAGCAGTGGAGAGAGCACCTGTTGGGTGAGATGTGAGGGAAGATGTTTTCTCTCGAATCAAAAAAAACAAAAAGACTCACCAAAAAGGGAAAAAAGGGAAAAAAGGAAAAACGTAACAAGCAGCCCCAAGGAAAAAAACAAAAAACAAAAAAAAGTTATCATATTATCATGCCTTCACTGTCTGTCTACCGTACCCTACCGGTACCGGTACGCCAGCCTTGAATACAGCACTGTGCGAGTACTCGTACTGTGGGCTCCTAACGACGTAACTTGTAACTGTACCCAATAAGCGAAAAAGCGATCCACGCGCGCGTGAGCAGATCGCGAGGGGAGCTGGGTAAAAAAAAGATAAAACGCCAACCTATCCTCCTATCATCGATCCGAATGGACGGTTCATCAATCCAATCCAATCCCTTCACCTCTCGACCAACGACAAGATAGCAAACCGAGAACAGGGCTGGATGGCAAACGCCTCGTAGGGTACCGTCGTATCCACCTTCTCGCGGGGGAAGGACGGAGGCGACAAGACCTCCGAGCGGAGAAACTATTCCCAAGTTACCTAGTCTAGTCATCCTCTCGTCGCAGTTCGTTGGAACCGTCGCCGTCGTCGCCGTCTTCTATCCGGAAGATATGTCTTAGGCACCCCAAAAGCAAAGCAAGGGCCCGAAAAGAGCAAGAGAAAGAAAGAAGAGACTCAAAAAAAAAAAAAAGGAAGAGGAAAGACCACCATCCTCAACCCCAGCCTCAAGGAACGAACGAGATGCACCAAAAGGCGAAGCGAGGGAAAGCCGCCCTCATCGTGAAAAAGGAAGGAAAGCAGGAGCTGGAGCAGCAGACAGGCCCACCGGACCGAAAAAGGAATTTGCTCCAATGCAGATCAAGAAGGAAGGGCCATCACCTTAGCACCAAGCCAAGTTGCCGCAAAGCTCAACCCCCACCAGTTTACGCTGCCGTAACCAGTCGGTAGAGCGCAGTACCGTACGATGCCGGCACTCGCACTGTAAGTCGACCCAAAACCCCCAATAAGATGTCAGGTTGGAACTTCTCCAAACGGCCTTCCCGCTTGCATGCCCTTCCCATCCTCCCCATCCTGTCCTGTCCTGTCCTGTCCTGTCCTGTCCTGTCCTGTACGAGCACTGTAGCCTGTAAGCTTCCTTTAACCCCGCCTTCCTTCCTTCCTTCCTGCCTCCCCTTCCTCCTAACTTTTTTCCCCATCGCAGGCGTAGACCACTACTCTCCCGGAGGAGGAAAGAAAAAAACAAAATAAACATCACCTCCAACTCCCATTCCATCCCGCCGCTTTTTTCTTCGCCCTTCGGACCGGGTCAACCCAAACCCCCCCCGTCCGCCTAAGCAAGCAAGCAAGCAAAAAATAGCAATAGAGTAATCCCACCCTATGATACCGGTACTTCTCTCACTCGCTGGTAGGAATACGAAAAAGCAGCGCGGACTTCCAAAAAATGAAAAAGTTCCCACAAACCAGGACTCCAAGCGATTGGTTCGGGCACAACTCTAAACCCATCCGTGCCCCACGCCTTTCCTCCCCTCCCTGCCTCCTAGCACATCCACCCTAGTTTACAATTCATGCTCCCCATCGGGTTGGAGTTCCCTCGATAAGTTGATTGGGAAAGAAGAAGAAGAAGAATTATTGTTTTTTCTTTTCTTTTCTTTTCTTTTTTTTCCCTCTTACTAAACCGCAGTTGTACCGCCGCCATGCGCAGGAGGTTTCTGTCGTGACCTAACTTACAGTTACTTTTCTTTTCTTTTTTCTCTTTTCTTTCTTTCTCTCCCTACATTGCCTGGCTAGCTGCCTTGCCTATGCTGGATACTTGCCTACCGGTAGGTAAGGTAGGTATGAATAAATGAATGAATGACCCGGGATGGAAAGCACCGCAGGCGCGATATAATCTAATACCGTTTACCGTATAACAGCAGGAAGGAAAGGAGGGAAAGGGAAAGAAAAGTATAATGGTACTTGTACATATGTGTGTATAATAGAAATGCCGAACCCGGTGACAGGCATGAACGAGCACATGGTATGATAGTTTGAAGGCAAGGGAAAGGCGGGGGAGGAGGAGGGTACCGTAGGTATTATAGGTAGGTATGTACCGTACAGTAGGTATCATGCTGTAGTTTACTGTTAGGAAACTCCCCCACCCCGTGCCTAACTACCTACCTACTTACCTACCTACCGCACCTGCCACCATGTCATCGGGTAACGCTTTCTCCTCTCAGCTGTTTTTCAAACGCTGGGGCAGGAGGGGATGACGCTGGTGATGCCGATTATGGTTTACCGTGCTGGGCTAGTACCGTATTGTGCTTGATTTCGGTTGCTATCTCTCTATCTGAACTTTATCTCTGTCTATCGGTACGTACTATGAGGGAGAGAGAGAGGTCGGTAGGTAGTAGTGTCCAGACCGCTACGATAGTACCGGTACGGTACCGGCAGTAAGTTTTTGAAACGGGGTACTGTATGGTACTTGTATGTACGGGTGAAACATGATGTAATTATTGCAACTGTTAACTGTTAACTAACTAGCTAAGTTAGTTCGTACAAAATACTTACTGCTTGCTGCTACTGCTACTGACTAACCCATCGAATATCTTACAATCGCCTCCGAATACAGTATGACACCGGCTATATCGTAGACAAATACTATACTACTATCATACCCAGCAATAAATGCAATCGGGACTCGGAGGTTAAAAAAAAGAGCAAAAAAAAAACACGATAGTGGCTATCATAGTATGATAACAAGCAAACAAAGTTAACCTCCGAAAAAATCTCCCCAGATCCACTCTACAAGTACTCCCTCCACACCCCGCCCTCAATTCCGCACTTCACTTTTACTTCACTTCACTTCACTTCACCACCACCACCACAATATCATACACTTTCTCCTCCCCACAGTTACAGCAATCTATGATACAATACAATACGAATACATACCGCCATCGAAAACCTGGCAAATACCGTACCGTACTTTTACCACCCTACGCTATCTCCCATACCGTAATTTCTTTTTCAACCCTCTCCTCCTCCTCGCGGTGAACCACAACCACAACCACAACCCATCGTGAGAAGAAGAAGATGAAGAAGAAGAAGAAGAAGAAGAAGAAATAAACTGACGTAACCACCGAAAACTTAAAAAAAACCCCCCCCATCACTACCTATGATACTTCTCCCTTCTTTCCCCGCATTATTCATCATTATAACTGTGATAATAATAAATAATAATAATTACCGCGATTATTATTATTATTATTACAATAACCAACAGGCCATAATAACATCATCATCATCATCATCATCATACAATAGCCCATAGCATAGATAGTAAAGTAAACAAGATATGGCACCGTATCATATGCTAGCATCACAAAATCCGATTCTATTATAGCAAATGGCATAATTATCTATTACTACCGTACTACTACTCTACTCGTACTTGCTATGATGATGATAAGTGGTTGGAAAAGCAAATAACCATTATTCTTCCAACAAGCTGTTTGGTGGATGAACCAGGGCTTGACCGGAAAAGATGGAAGGAAAGGGAAGGGAAAGGGAAGGGAAGGGAAGCACACACACACAAGTCCGATTCCAAACCTCAACTCGCTCAATCACGTATCGGACGGAGGCTTAACTTAATTCCTAAGGAGCCCCAATCCCTCCGCCTCCACCTCCACCTCCAATCCCCGTGCACGGAGGGAGGTAGGAAGGAGGTGGGGGGGAAAAAAAAAGTTTAAGTATATAATATCGGTCCGTCGATTGCAGGGGTGGAACTTATCGATAGATAAGTAAAACTACCGTACGATACTATAACAATGGTATGATAATATTATTATGATGGACGGGAACCCCCTCCCAATCTGTTTATTTATTCATTTATTTAGCCTTCTTTTTTTAAAAAATAATAATAATTGATAGATAGATAGATAAATACGATGAAACCCAGGAGAGGCTTAATTTTTATAGTACATTTTTTTTATATTTTGAAAAAATAAATAAAGTATCATAATAATAATTATATATATATATCCCCCTCCCCTCCCCTGATAACCCAGCTTATTCGGCGTTTTTGAGCTGAGCTGAGGAGGAGGAGGAGGAAGATCAGCCATAAACCCGATCTCAAGAAACCTTACCAACCACTTGGAGGCTGATATATACGAAATTTTATTCAACTCTTCGGAAGAGATAATGGAAGCTCTTGATTATCCCATCTCATCATAATATGATATCATAGTATATGTATTTCTTCCACGATTTTCAATGCCATTATACCATAGGTCGACTTCTTCAATGTGCTTGTCGAGCGAATGAGTGTCTTGAGGTGAAGGTCGTATCATAGTGCTTGCTGGACGGTGGCATGTTACGGTACGGTAGTTGATAAGTTTATTTACCCCTCCCCCCTTCTCGCAATCGATGGTTATTTCCGACGTTTTCATAAAAAAGAAAAGATAAAAGGGGAAGGGAAGCCGTCCAGGTTGTCGATCACTGAATTTTTGCAATTTTCCCAAGTTCATGGTTTCCTCTCTCTCTCTTGCTTATGATACCCGTACCGGTAGTGTGGCATATTTACCGTTCCGAATTTTATAGCATGGCGTGTCGAGACACACCCGCTCCATGGTGGGATGCCTTTTTTCGTTCAATGTGGATAAAACGGCGATGCCCCAGTGTTTCGGCAGCGGGCGGGGATGGAAGGGGGCGGGCTCGTGCGCTTTTTATTATTTTATTTTTATTTTTACGATATCGGTACTGGTATTTTTTTCCATCGGGTGTAGGCCAGGACAATATTTTCGACAGTCTGTGGCTCAACACCCAAGCAAAGGGGTATGTATTGAAGCCCCCCCCATACCCCCACCAAATGTGAAGAGCACTATGGTAAGTAAGTACGGTTAAAGAAAGAAAAGGATATATAATTAAAAATTTCCCTCATCATAAAAAGACACTCTCACACGGCCCAACCCAACCAAGAAAGAGAGAGAGAGAGGGGGGGGAAAAAGAAAAAGAAAAAGAGGAGTTAAACTTAAACTAAACTATCTTTTTTCGCCTTTCGCCCAATACCTTCCTCCGCAATGTACGCAGACATCTAAACCAGTCAAAATTCTCGCGGCCAATGTACTCTCCCCTCCTCTGCCTACTACTACCCCTCCTTGAGAAGGAGAAGCAGCAGCAGCACCTCTGCGACGGGAAGGAGAAGAGGAAGCGAAAGTCGGCCCCGCTTTACTCGTGCTCGTAGTATTACCACCACCGTCATCCATCCCCCCCTCATCCCCCACTCCGCTGCTGCCGCCACCGTCACCGCCGTCATTCTTACTCGCCTTATTCTCCACCTCGTGGGCAAGAATTGCCTCTGACAAAACCGTCCGCTTGCAGACCATGCACTCTTTCGTGAGTTTATAGTCCTTCATTGGTAGGAAGGTAAGTGTGCATCTAGAAACTCTGTGCCCAAGTGAGCATTCGGCCACCCTCAGATCGGACCATGTCATTCCCTGGTCGCACAGGGCACACTTTTCCAACCTACTCGCGAAGCCTTTATCCCTATCGCGGATCTCCTGCAGACCCGAGCCGTCATCCTCTCCGCGTTCCATAACGTCCAGATCTGATATTCTACGGTCCGAAATTTCTAGTTCTGTGCGCACATCTACTTTGACTTTTGTCGATAACCAGAGGAATGTTTTTCGCGCAAGCTCTACGACTGGGCGGGAATTGTACAGTCCCAGAATCCCGATACATGCGAGAGAGTATATTATCCTGATGCTCAGGTTGGACTTTTCGGTCGCGCTATTTCGGGGAGCGGATAGAATGTTGCAGATGGTATGAGCGATTATTTCTGGATATTCTTTGGGAGGGGCGTTGATAAGGATAGATAAGCGAGGATTGGCGGGGTCCGATATTGTTTGCAAGCAGCATTTGTACCGTAGCGCGTTTAGCTCTCGTTTAGCCAAAAGATTGGAAGCCAGGGAAGCATCGACCCTAGCACCGTCTATCGATATGCTCTCTAGGTCCCAACCATTACCATCTCGGAAGTGTACTTTATCCAGCGACTTCCGGATCCTATCCACAATACCTGCGCTTCTGCCCCCAGAGCACTCGATTTCGAAGAGAAATGCTTCACTCGAGATCTCTATGGGGGTGGGCACCCGCGGCTCGTCTGACGGGGGCTCAGCCAGAAGGCCTCTCCTCTGCCAGGCGCCCTCCCACCCGTGGTGTGTGCCGAAGACTATCTTGGTCATCTCCTTAGATGCTGTAATGTACTGCAGGCTATCATTCGGATGAAAGCTGCAAGCCACAGCGATAATCCCACCCACGGAGCTTGCGGCGATGCCATATACCCTGGAAGTGCAAGTGGATAGATCATGCTCAGCCATGTAGTCTTGCTTTCTCTCCTCCAGTACGTTTGTCCAACGGGAGGCTATAGCGCGGAGCTCCTCCTCTTCTTCCCTACTTCCCGGTGGGGCGTCGCTCGTCGGCACATCTTGTTCGTCGCCGGCGCCTTCCGTGATGTGAGAGGTTGACTTTTCGCTCATGTGGCCGGATGCGGGTGTGTAGTCGATGATTTGCGTCCTTCCATTGGAACTGGCAAGGTGGAGCATGACCCTCGAGGGACTTGTTGAGGGAGTGAAACAAAAGCCTAGCAACCTCTTAGGATGAGTATATCTTTACACATTGTCATTATACGGGATATTACGTACCGGCAACATGATCCACAAAGCCATTCACAAACTCCCTGGTGGACATGACCTCCCCATCGCTGCTGATAGCGACAATCTTTACGCTGCGCGGAATAACATAGGCCAGAATAAGGCACCCACTGATCTCCTACATTGTCATTCCGGGTCAACGAATAAGCTCGCGGTTGTGTGCAAGTGCAGGAGTGTGGTAGTGGTAGTGGTGTGGTGTGTGTAAGGCAAAAAATCTCACCTCTTCAGCCCAAGCTATGGCAGAGACCAGATGAACGTCAGACATCGAGCTCCCAACAACAAGTCTATTTCCAGCCACAGCCGACAGTCTGCTAGGATCATGATCACCGGGAGGGCGAGAATAATCTCCCGACTCGAGGGACACGGTGATCGGGCAAATGTACACCTTTCCGCGGAATCCGTAGGCCAGGAAAGCTTTGCTTTTGTTATTGTCTCCTTCGTCGCCGCCTCGGACCCGCTTCCAGGGACCCCATGCAAGGCAACTCACCCACGTCTCCCTTAGCCCAACTTTTCTCACGATCTCTAAATCAACGCCCTTGAAAAACTCCACGATCGAACAATGGTCATGCGTGATCCTGCGTATCATGTCATTTAGAAAAGAAAAGGGACCGAGGACAGGAGGAGCAAAGAAAAAAAAAAAAATCCCCCCCCAAGAGCACACTATACAACACACGGCGAACCGTGCTCAGGGTCGGCAGACTCATTTTTCAAGCAGGGGGGATGAAAGTGTAAAAGAGTATAAAAAAAAGCTTTTAAACAGAGCCTTTCGGCATGCCGAAGACGAAAATAAAATAAACCAAAAACATGCAGGGGAAATTTAAACAGACCTGAAAAGCACAATCTGTAGATTATCATTTGCCACGGCGAGGAGTGATCCCCCCCACCGACTGGTGGGAAAAGTAGCTGCAGAGGACCAAGAAAAAGATCTTGTCCGGACCCGCATACGCACCGTAGTTTCGTCTTCCTCCTCATCATTGTCCCAACCTGAGTACTCGATCAGGTACTTTGTAAGATCGTAACGCTGCATATCATTTTTTGGACGTCCGTCGGTGTGGTCAGTCAGTCTAAACCCAATAATTCAACCCATCCGACCCATCCTCACATAACCATCCTCTCGAACATGGACCACTGCCCCCTGCATCGGGCAACTTGCGGCCGTAGCTTTGTGTGTTCTGAGTCTCTTTCCCACTTTTCTCGCGCCCTCCCAACCATTCCCACAAAAACCGGTATGCAGAAAAAAAGGAAAAAAGTGCACACTTACAATCACCCAATCACTCCAAGGGTCCCACCCAGGGACAAAAATCTTGACCTGGTGATTTGTCGTGAGGATACCCAAAATACACCTTTTTTCTCTCTCTCACTTGATCAATATTCACCAATAAAGAAATTCCCCGAAAAAACTCCAAGCATGCACGAGTAAAGCAAAGAGAAAAGAGAGGACCACACATACCTTCTAAACTCCGATACCCCCAAAGGACTCCACGCCGCAGCCCTCGCATATCCCGGACCCTGCTCATCACCAATGGAATACACCTCCGCTATGTGCGTCCCCAAGCAACCCGCATCAACCAATCATTACCCCTCTTTTTTTAAAACAAGGGTGAAAATGTGAGGAAAGATAAAATAAATAAAGATAAAACTTCAAACAAACCTGAAACTCACCGTCTGCAGGGGCCACTTCGGGCGAGGTTTGTATGCTCTGCAGGAGGTGCGTGCGGAGGGAGGCGTGGTGGGGTTTTAGGTTGTTGGGAACCTGATGGAATTATTAGCTGCTGTTTGTTCAACACCTGCTTCCCCCAACGGTCGGGGAGGGGCAGTGAAGGAACGGAAGATGGAGGAAGAAGTGTACTGGCACTCACGAGAATCTGTACAGTCTCCGAAGCAATAACACATAATTGCCCATCCTTCGACCAAGATAGCGCGTTCGGATGATTTGGGAATAAGCGGAGTCGGAGGTCGCGATACATTTAGGGTTGAATTGGACCGAATTGAGCTGATTATGTTGTCCTATTGTTTGCTCGGCTTAGTCTACGCCGGTTGAGGGAAGAAAAGAAGAGGGGGGGGGGAATGTGGGGCAGTTCGAGGGAGATGTGGGCGTAGCAGTTAATTGGCGAATTTGTGGGGAAAGTGAAAGGCAATGACGGAGCTCGTAGGGAGAAAAAATAAATAAAAATGCCGGCAGACAGAGGGAAAGGAGAGTTTACTCAGGCGATGATACTGTAGACGTCATGTGGGTTGTGCACTAATTATTGAGGCTCTTACGGGAACGGAGAAGGAAGGGGCGAGGGTGGGAGTGAGAGCCAGGGGGCCTAGCCTGTCTGTCTAATCTATCTATGATATGATAGCTACCGTATCATTATTGCCCCGTCGGGGGTTTACTCGGCAGGCTCGGGTGCTAACCTACAGTTAGGCGCAGTGGGTAAGCGTACTGCCCCAGGAATCTTCTCTCTCGTGCGGCCCCGCAGCAAAGAAAAGAAAAAACTTCAAACAGAGGTGAAGTAAGGTACGATGAGAGGGGTCGCTCAGGAGGTGTGTTTCAGGATTATTTTCTATATTTTTCTCTTTTTTCTTTTTTTTCCCTTTCTGTGCTTTGGGCAATGGTGGCGGAGGGATGTTTGGTTTGGTTTGGACAGTTGTTCATTGTGGTACAGGTTGCGATGGGTGGGATGGATGGACGGCGCGATGGTGGTGGTGGTGGGACGCCGTGGTGTGGTGGTAGCTGCGGTTGGGCTCATTCATGTGGGCTGGAACGCTGCTGTATGTATCATCATACTCAAGCACAGGTACAGTACTCGAGTAGGAAGTAAACGAACTTACACTGCTGGTATGTCATGACATGAGCCCATCTTGTGGAGTCGGGATATCGGGAACGAGATATAGTACAGTGTTTCTGGTGAAACCTGTTGCTGCCGGGTATTTTTTGTCGGTAACGTAGCTTATAAGTTAGATTTCCATATTGCTGCTGTATAATGCGATTAGGTGATGGACGCAAGACTACTGATACGTTCAAAATGGATAGCATTTTAAGAATCACCAAATAAAGCATTTGCAACGAGGAAAGAAGCCGTTTATTTCTAGACCTGTTGTGTTGTAAATGATACAAGTTTCTGTTTATTCCCTATCCTATTGTAGACTCCGTATCCTCCTTTTAACATTTTTTTTTCCCACCCTTTAATTTTTTTTTTCGAATCGCAGCCGACTCAATTACCGTTTTGTCTATGTAGACTTACAGTAGATAGCCTTCCTCCAAAATACCATTAATGTGAACGCTTTTCCATCGCCCTCCCTCCCCCCCACCTTTCCTTCCCCAAACAGTCCCCCTTCGTATTCCACTCCTATTTTTTCTGTTTGTGATAAAAGCTGTGAGTGAGAGAAGCTGACCGAGAACAAAATAAAAACGGACAAGGTGTAGAGGTGAATGAATGGCTTTGTGTTACCCACAAGGTATCCACAGCTGTCGTTCGTCGACACACGTGTCGCTCGCTCTCATCGGTCGATGCGCCAACAACCAATAGATACCCCGCTGACCCCGCCCCTCCGTGACATGCGAATCAACAGTGTGGGAAGGGAAGGGCTAGGCAGAGAAGCGAAGGTAAAAGGCGAGGATGAGAGAAACTGGTGGGCGAGGTAGGAAAGCGAAAAGAAAGTAGAAAAAAACAAAACAAAACATGGCCTATGTCCTTTCGCACACACCCCTCTCTCGCTTCTCATGTGTGAATGATAGAGCCTCGGGGGGCGGCTTGCTCGGTCAAGGACCTTCGAACCGTACCGTTATGCTGTGTAATGCTGATGATGATGCTGCTGCTGCTGATGATGATGATGGTGATGCTAAAAAAATAAGAGACATAGGAAGCTGATCCGAGGACTGGGTATAAGACAGTAGAAAGAAACAAAACAGAAGGTGGGGCGGAATACATCAATGTGGCAGATGGAGAGCAAAAAAATGAAAAATAGGTCGCTCGCAAAAAGTGGAGCAAAAAAAACAGAACCAAATCAGAGCAGCCTCCCACCGGTACACCAAACGTGATATTGGATGTATCCTCCTGAGAAGGGAATGGAAGACCCATGAGACAGAAACGCTGTACAATAAAGCAAAGGGCAAGGGGGGAATCGATTATAACTTGTGACACAAAAAGAAGAGAAGAGAAGTAGGAGAGAAAAGGAAAAAAGCACGAAAAAGTAACCTAAGGCGGAGGCGTAGAAATCCGGGATAATGTGCAATAAGATGGAAGTCTGCAAAGTTAGTTAAGCCCTCTATGGCTGTGTCATAACAGAACTATATGTTTTTCTTAACTCCTTGGAAGATGGATGAAATCCTCTTGCATCGTAATCTCGCCAATGCCTTCAGAACCCTGATTATCCCTACGGATGTAATCATATTCACTGAGTGTGTCCGAGTCGACGTCGTCACTATCGATTGCCTCTCCATCATCACTGCTAATGTCACTATCAGAGTCCATGTTGTCGTTGCCAGATCCTTGGGCTTTTGCAGCTGCTGCGGCTGCTTGGGCTGCTGCCACTCGCCTCCTTCCAGCCCTCTCAACATGCTGCAGCTTACAAGTCTTATCCGTGCATACCCCCTTCTCATCAAAGTCAGGGCACTCGCGTACGTGTCGTTCTGTACACTCTGCGCCCTTGTCGCAGTACCCCAATGTAGCGAAGGGACGGCAGATGGGAGCAGCTGGGTTAACCTTGACGTGCGCAAAAAGGCACTTGTCGTTGGAACAATTGCCACGGAGAAAGTGGACGCATGTAGGCATACAATGTGGGCTGGGTGTGTGAGATAGGTCGCAAGAATCCCCCTCCGGGCATGAATTGGCTTGGATAAATCGGGGGCATATGGCGACCTTGTTGGGATCATGAGTGTAGAGGCATGACATCCCGTTCTTACATTTACCTATGGTGGGTAATTGGGGGAGCTTCGTTAGTATAATATCTTTGACTTGATCCAATAAAGAAAGCAGGGTAGAGTAAGAGGGGAGAAGCGGCTTGAGCTTTGCATATCATTGCGGTCCACTACTAGAGCAAGAATGAAATCGATTGGGGGGAATTGGTCGCTACCGGTATTTGCATAGTATTTGCAAGGCTTCTTGATATGGCGTGGTTTGCTAAACACGCTGTCGAAAATGATGGGGAAGCGCCCCTTGTCAGCCACACGGACGATAACGTTAGCAATAAAATAGGGCGAGAGCTCGACACTCACTGTGATGCTTTTACTAGTCCAACGCGCCAAAGATTTCCATTCTTGCTTCGGACAAAATTAACACCACCAACAACCGCTTTCTTGGGGGTAGATTTGGTATTTTGTGGGCCATCTGTTTGCAACCTCGAACCTGTTAAACACACTCCTCGCTTCCGATCCGACCCCAGCTCATTTTGTTCCTCACCAGAAATCTTGATCAGTTTGCTACCGCCAGCAGCTACTTTGTACCGCTCGCCCTGGATGAGAACTTCAAACGGAACCTGTGAGGCAGTATCGCGAGACCTATCCAAGTAACCCCTGAGCTTTTGCTTTTCTCTTTCCTCTTTCCTCATTAATTGGGTCTGGCGAGTTTTCTCAAGATCTCTAGCTCTGGCCTGGGCGTGCTGATCATAGACCGCAGTGTTGATCAACTGCATGTGTCTATCGCGCTTTGCCACCCACCCTTCTGCTGATTGTGTCGTGCTATCATTGCGCTGTGGTAAAATTTGTCCCGGTGGGTTGGGGGGCATGTTCTCTACATAGGAAGTTGAAGTAAACGTATTTGTAGTTGGAGTAGTGGCAGCACTCCCATCAACGGCTTTATTGTTATTGATCACCAAAGTTTTATGATGATGAGTGACAGGGGGACCAGGCCAAGAGGCCCGACCCCTAGACCTGCGAGGGGTAACTCCCCTAGGGTGGTAATGTTGGTGGTGATGCGGAGGAATCCATCCTCCTCTTCCTCTTGGGGGCTCTAGCTGGTTCGTTAGCATACGGAACTATCAGTGTTGATTAAACCTCCATCAAGGAATGTGGAAGTGTCGGCAACTACTGAGTGATAATAATAGAGCGGTCGCGTACGGTTAGTAGGGTATGGGGATGCCCGCTGTGGGAAATGCGATCCCCCATAGGCAGCAGGAGCAGCGGACTGCTCCGTCTGGTTCTTGTGTCGATTTATCTTGCCTGATATTTCAGCCCGTCAGCGCATATCCCAATCGACAAAGAGGCCAAGCGAGAGAAATCGGGGTAAAAGTCACTAACCAGCGACCTCGCTGATCTTCAAGAGGAGCGCCTGATTGTCGGACATCAGAGCGGTGAGAAAAAACTGTTGTGGAGAGTGTAGCGCAAACTGTTGATTGTAGGAAAAATAAGCAGAGCGGGTGAAGAGATGAAAGTAAGGGATAAGAAGTGGAGGAGGTGAAAAGGAGGAGAAGGGTGATCTGAGGATGACGGGGGTTGACAGGGAAGAAGTGGATGCTGGCGGTTGGTTGGCGTTTTGTACCCACGCCGATGGGAGATCGGGTCCTGGCATCTCTTGGCAATTTCAGTCATGTGACAGACTGAGACCTCCAAATTTCGAGTCATGGCTTGTGATTTTGCCACCACATTTCTGGGGATGAGAATGTGAGTTTACGGTTAAGTCAGCAGAAGCAAGTAGATATCACACTTTGAGGTTCGCCTCTCTCTACATACGATATCATAAGGACTTAATAGTAGTGAGGCAAACATCACTCTAAAAACAGCACCGCCCTGCTGGCCCAACTCAGCACCCCCAGAACATAACTCATAACGGCAACTATCTTGTGGGGCTGGCATCCAAACCAGTTGTGGTACCTAGTCCGGCCATAGAATAGCTGGGGAGTGGCCAGGGCTTTTGACTTGACATTTGGCGGACCTACGCCGGCTCCTTATAATTCAGCCCTGGCTGGCGGTGCGGTGCAAATGGGGGCTCGTGCACCTATTTCGATCTTCATGAAATGTACGGTCCCTAGGCGATTTCACGAACACTTTTGCCTAGGGACTTCATGTATGTCAATTTCCACAGCAGCCAGATTTACGAGTGGCCGTCGTCCTTCAGGAGCTGGTGTTAGACTATGGTGTCCAGTGCGCCTGTGGGCTTGATATTCACTATGCCTTGCTGGGAACTGCGGAGATGATTTCAAGTGCCAAAATTTTAAAGGAGGATGACATCATTCTCTCTCTGTTCACTTTAATGTGTTCGTAAAATATAGCTGTGTTATTGTCACTAGTGGGCTACTAATTACAAGGTGAATATGCTATGATGTAATAACTTCTAGTAATAGAGTTGTTTTGTCACCATTGAAGGTTGAGCTTCTAGCGCTCTCCTTAGTATCCCAAAGTTATTCTTCTAACGGCCTAGCGCCTATCTCTTGTGCCTTGTATCGGGCTATCTACGGCGTGCAATATTTTTTCACGTGAACAAATACAAGTGATTATTAAGGGCTCAAAAGGCTATTGATGGACAGGCTATATTGAGTTTCCTCATCCGAGGAAAAATCATATTTTATTTGGATATATCGAAACCATGGGCCTCCCTGACAGTTACCATAACCAAGAAAGGACGAATAAAAACCCCTTCAATCCCCACCTTTTTGTGCCTTCATCCAGTTCAAACCTTCCTTGGAATCGGAGTTCATTACCCAGGTCCCGGCCATGGGTCCGTCCGGATTGTATGTAGCGATCTCTTTCAGAACCTGCCTCAGGTAACTCTCGGGTTGAGAGAGCTTCTCACGGAACTCCTTCAAGGACCAGTGTTCCTTCATTTCGAAGAGCTCGTAGAGTCTAGAGATTAGGGCATCCCTGTCCATGCGATACGCCTTATCTTTAGGGCCGCGGCTGGAAATGGACTTCTATATCTTGTTAGATGAGGACAAGTAAGTTGAATGGGCGGACATGCGGGAGCAGCAGCAGCAGTAAACGAAAGTTCCTTCCCCTTTCCGTTGGTAAACTCTCCAACGGTACCCGGTCTGAGAAGGTTCATCTGAGCGTTGATTGATGTCATAACATTATATCCTAGCTCTTTTTTGACAGCTTCAGGGCGGGCGTGAAGGATTGGGGCGCCCTCCATTCTGATAGGGGTTGCCAAAAGATCTTCTTGGAATTTGGCGACAAAAGAAGTTTTGTTAGCTGTTCGAGAGGTTAGCAAATGAGTCGTCATACAGAAATGTTTATTGTTACCTTTGAGAGGACGTCGGAAGCTGGTTTCCTTTGACTCTCCGGCGGTCCCGGGGTCGCGATACCTCTTGCGGGACCCCTTAATGAAGGCTACTGGAATGGGAGGTCCGGCTTGTTTATTTGGAGCATCCTTCTCCTTCTCTGCCCAGCAATAAACATTACGGGGTTCCCCGCGCGATTCTAGATGGTAATCCTGTGGCAAGTTTTGACTAGATTTCAAGGTAGGATTCAACCTAAGTTGTATTTCTTGCTTCTAATAACACAACTCGTGTTAGGGGCCCACTTTGGTTGATTTAGTTTAATTTGGTAAAGCAGCCAACTTACATCACCAGGGGCCTTTGGAACCTTGACCCTGAGAGCGCCGAGTACGATCTCTTCGTTATCGTCAAAATCCACCAGCTCTTTCCAGTGATTAGTCAAATATGGGGGGAGCTTGACTAGCCAGGCAGTAGACTGTTGTTTGCCGTCCTTTGGATTTTCCGGGAGCCTGAGTTCAAAGGGGTCAGACTCGTATTGAGTATCATCGTCTTCCCATTCTCTCTTCGTGGGCATTCCGTAGGGGGGGGATTGAGGTTGATGATTTGAGTTGCCTTGTGGAGCCAGGGGAGCTATGGGAAGATAAAATCGATCCATATCCTCAAGAGTATCATCGCCTTCCCATTCTCTCTTCGTGGGCATTCCGCAGGGGGGGGGTTGAGGTTGATGATTTGAGTTGCCTCGTGGAGCTAGGGGAGCTATAGGAAGAGAGAATTGATCCATATCCTCGAGAGATAGGTTTAACGTGGCTGAGGTTAATAAGAGATGAGAAATGAGTCTTGGGAAGTGATAAAGAATGCGGCGCCAGTTGTGGTGGTAGTGATGAGAGCCAAAGGGAAGGTATCGGTGTGGGAAGAGAGGGTGGGAGGGGAAGACTTGGGAAAGGGGGCAGTTGGCCTTTTGAGGCCATTTCCAAGTATCAAGCTAGGGCTTTTCGTGCTAATAGAATGGTTGAGCGATGGGGGGAAGAACCGGTTGAGTCCCAAACCCTACCCATGTGTGCGTTTGTAGGAGCATACCCTAAGAACTCGAATAATCGGACCATGTGCTGGGACGTTGGAGCTACCTCTCTTAGTATGGTCTGGTGTCTTCTTCCCTTCCACTCTGTCTCGGGGGGCAGATTTTGGTGTGTTTTTCGCTCCTTTTCCAGAGGAGGAAATTTCGGACTACATTTATTCGAGTTCTTACGATAGTATATATTCTCGACTCTGCTAACCGGAAGCCCGCAGGGCTACAGTTGCTTAACCCTTCAGCCTTGTTACGATCCTCCTTACTATGTGCTGTTATCACAATCGACTTCTTCACCATCACGAAGAATAGAGTACTATGTTCTGAGAGCGGAAAACTTGAGAGGGCAGATTGGGTCCGATTAGTCCACAAAGACCTATGGAGATTTCACCAAATTATCCCCGGCGGATAGGTACCTATTACCCATTTAGGGAGGGTTCTCAGGCACCTGTGCCTATTACCCGTGAGAGGCAGCCAAATTCAGTGGATAGTTCGTGCAGAAATGTCTCGACGTCTCACTAGAAGCAGAAGTTCGAGGTGCAATCATTGGCACCATGACTAATCGAGCTAAGAGTTTCCAACACTCCAATCATGTGGTGGCCTTAAGGCTAAGAATTTTTAGTGCAATTCACCGGTACCAACCGAACTCTTCTCGTATCATGCTGAATTCGGCACACAAAAACAATCTATTTTCTTATCAAGATCAAGATGAACTCACTCGGCGCAACAACGGAGGTGTTCCTCAGAACGGCTATATCACACTCTCACCCTCCTGGGCTAGAGGTGCCAAGGAAAGGTTTAACCGTTGCGACTGTGACATCTCATAGAGGGGCGGGGGCGCGATGCGTAGCCTTTGGCCTGTTCCTGGACCCCATATACTTTTAGTGTAAAAGGGGGATGTCTCGGTATGGGGGTTCGATAATAGGTGCGGTAGGAAGGGCCACAAATCTTGACTGTGACCTGTCTAGTCATCCTTCGAGGTGGGTCTGTCAAGATATTAGGGACTTTTGGGTTGCTTTGTCACTTACCCTCTGCGCCGCTGGGTCAACAAAGATGGTGACACAAAGCCGCGGAGCTAGACTATCACTCAATTTATTTGTGGGGGTAAAGTCAAAGAATATCATGCCTATTTTACTGTGACAGGTATTATGGGAGCAACAACAGCTGTCCTGGTAGGGCTGTAGCGAGGCTCACACCGCTCAAGGGACTACCACCCTGTGTCATATTCTTGCTGTTCTTGTGCGTGCGGCACGAGACCAGGTCCGATTGAGAGAGGTATTGCGTGTGTCCTTTACTAAGTTAGTTGGACAGCTTACTTATAAAATGCGGGGCCATACGAGACATGACATCCCGGTATCTGGGGAGATGGGCAACCGATATTAGAAATAGGATTGCGTAGTAACTTTAACTCAAAAGCAAAATCGGGATTCCTGCTTCTCCTCTTGGCACCAAGTACTGCGACATTTTGGGCACCAAGCGCTACCAGTCGGGCACAGTGTCTCCTATGGCGCGAACCATAGCGTAGGTCACTTGGGCGTGTGCTACTGGTACTCGAGTATGTGCATGAGGTTTCTGGTGAGTGATATGTATTTCCCCCGGAAGTTAAGAGCGAGGGGTTGCCCCTCTCTTCCGGAAGAGCGTTCCTTGCTGGGACTCCTTTGGCTGGGAGGGAATTTCAGAGATTGAAAGAAGCCACAAGCCGAGAAGGGAGGAAAAAGGCGCTCAACCGAACGGAGGTCACCAAGATAGTCTGGCCACGATTTTCGGATCGATTGGCCTGCAGAGCTCTTCCGCACCGGGCCGGTACCGGTATGGGATCGGGTTGGGTTGGGCAAAATAGGATACCTCTACCGTTCCCCAATTGACAGAGATACGATAGCTGTTTTCGTGGCTTGAGTAGTGTACCAGTACTCGAGTACTAGTACTGTCTAATTTGAACCTGTGGCATGGGAACAGTACGCTGGTGGCGGTATGATAAGAGTCTGGAGCAAGGAATGGAGCGGGGGGGCGAAAGAATGGGAGAGAGGCAATTCTAGCCCCTAGATTAGTCGAGAGTGGTACTGTACTGGTACATATCTACTGGGTACTCGTACTGGTACTTTATATATATTCAATGACGTTTCTGTATTCAATGACGTTGAATCTTTTTCTCCGAGGCGTGGAAGAGGCTCTCTTGGGCAAGATCTTGGCCGACTGTTTCGTTGGTAGCGGGGCTGCGGTGGTAGGTTAGTCTAATTCTAAGCTAACTACTCGAGTAGTGTTGGTCCCTCCCGTGGTTCCCAAGTTTAAACCACTCTCCCTTCTCACCATCTTCCACTCTCTGGTCTTGCGTCATTATCCCCGTTTTCCAATATTATAAATAATTTCTTCCGCTCTTCCAATCACTCCCTTACTCCGAGATCCCGATCTTCCCTCCCGTTTTCCATACTATTCTTATTCTTTAACCACAGAGGTCGGAAATTACTATCTCCTGGCTTCTCCGTTAGACTGATTAGAGGTGTCGTTGCTGCTGCTGCTGCTGTTGCTGTGGCTGTTGTGGTGTGTGGGCCAGGATGTTCGTGACCCCTTGCACCGTTCCATCTTCTACGCTTCTTTTCTTTTTCCTTCCATAGAATACCAGCACTCGAGTACGGTCCCTGTATGACACTTTATGTGAGCTGACATTAGAGTTTGTTCCAGGGCTCGAAGAACAGATAACCCTCTCGCTCTATCTCAGCGATCCAACAATCTTCAATTCTCACGTTCTTCCTATTTTCAGCCTCTGCCTTCTCCATATCACACTCGTTCAATCTACCTTTACACAGACCCCAGGTCCCTCCCTACCGACACTGGTCGTCCCGTGAAGAAACACCAGTCCAATCCTCCTATCAGTGACGCCCGTCTCCTCACCTCGTCGGAGCCCGCCGGACCTACTACCCCACAGTATACCCAGAAGGCTATTTCCTCTTTGATAACGCCGTATCTGACATTGAAGCCTGTGAAGCGCGCGTCGAAAAAATCGGCCCACCCTCACAGGCTTTCTTCTTCGGCTTCATCGATACGTAGCACCGCGAGTAGCGTCCTCTCCAGAAAGCGCAAGTACTATTATGAACATCCTAAGCTTTCCACACTACCCTCAGAGATCCTGGACGAGATATTCCAGAATCTGGACCAGGGTACTCTGCTTGCGCTCACAAAGGTTTCGAGACGTATGTTTGACGAAGCGGCGCACACACTATATGCCTCCCCGTCATTTGCTTCCACGTATCGCTTCGCCCAATTCGTTTCCGTGGTCTCGCAGAATCGGTTCCTAGCCAGGATGGTGCGTAAATTGGACCTATCGAACTTGGGGTCTTGTGTGGACCCGGACGTTCCCTTGGCGGGATGGAGGGAATGGAAATTTCGCTCCTCCCAGCTTTTCGCGGTCCGCCGGGATGATCGGGGCAGAAAGAAATCCGGTCAACGTAAATGTAAGCCGGCTTTGTTGACAGCCAATACTCATCCGCTTCCCTCGCCCCTCCTCAAGCAGTATTCCACCTCTAGAGATGTTCCTGTTGGCGGCATTATTCACGTCCTTAGAGCGTGCTCCTACCTCCACGAGCTAAACCTATCCAACGTCCAGCTTGCCCCGGACTACAGTGTGCGCTGGGCAAAGACCTCAATCTATAAGCCGGTAGCTTTCACCGGACTTTTATTCGTTTCCGACGTGCCGAAGAGTTTTACATGGAAGGAGGACGACACGAAGCCTTTGCATGCTTCCGTCGACCTTGTCGAAGCAATTCTGAGCCTCAAGTGTTTGGAAAGACTCAAAATCAAGGGAGGTCTTTGGGTCTCAAGAGACGCTGCCAGACGCATAGTCGAAAAATCTGAGAAACTCGCCAAAGTTGACTTTCGTGAGTGTGGCATGTACAAGGACAACTGTTGGGCTGTTGAAGGTCAAAGGGATAAGATCAAGGAGCTCATAGAGGAGGAATTGCAAGCAGAGCTCAGGAAGAGGCAGAGTGCTGCAAGTCCGTGATCATAACTTACGACTTTTGAGGTTCAGCTGTATTTCTTGCGGTTTAAAGCTTTGTTTTCCGTTCTTTCCGTTCCTTCTTTCCGCTAGATCTCCTTTGGTGTCTGGGTTAGGCGTAGGGGTTCTTTGCATCGGAGGGCCCGATAGGAGCTCTCGGATTTTTGTTTTCCAATCCCATTTCCAAAACCTCCAACACGCGCTGGGTGTAGGATGAATTTTCTTCAAACACGGTGGCCCCGGGTGAGCTTTTGAGAAAATACCTGGTGAAATTAAAAATCGAGTGACAAAATGTGCAAACAAAGAGGCTCAACATGCACGCACAGACAACAAACTCGAGCCCCACCCTGAGATAACTTAGATAAGCCACAGCCACGGCATCCCCCACCATCTCTTAGCTCATCAACAGCGATAGTACCTTAAGCTTCATCAAGCTCCCTCGGCTCAACTCAATCTCCCCTCTATCATCTCCACAACCTGCAGCAACGGTCACCGGAAACTCACTCACAACTCGTCACAAAGTCCCCCGGGAGAAAGAACAAGCCAACAATAATGGCATCCCCCGAGGTTCTCTCCCAGCTGACCGCTATCGAAACCTCTTCGGCCTCACAGGGCGACAAATCCCACTCCTTCATCGCCCTCCTTCAACCAATCCTCATAAATTCCCCAACAGCCAGCCGGGAAGCCAACCTAAGGGCCTTCGTGGATACGATCCTCAGCGACAACGTAGGGATAGTCACCAGCCGCCCAGTCCTAAGCGAATACCTCCAAACCCTACCGTCCCTCACCCCGGAGCTGCAGAAATCCCTCTACACCTACACATTGGACAAGATCTCGCCAAAGATCGTGTCCTTCGAGCAAGCAGATTGCACCATCCGCCTGGCCCTCGCAACCCTGCACGAAGCCTCGGACGACAATGCCCAGGCAGCGCGAGTTCTGGAGGGGATCCAGCTCAATCCGCACCAACGGCAGATCACAGACGAGTTCAGACTGGAAGTGTATATCCGGATAATGCGTAACTTGCTGGAGGACGATGAGAGCATATCCGCCGACAGCTGGCTCAACCGTGCCACCCTCATCATACACAAGAGCACGGACGCCAGTCTCAACTTGAACTTTGCAATGTGTCAGGCTCGCATACTCGATGCAAAGCGGCAGTTCTTGAATGCGTGCTCAAAGTACCACTTCCTCTCCTTCTCGAATCTTGTCGCGGAGGCGGATAAGTTGCAGTGCCTGAGTGCTGCCATGACTTGTGCGATTTTGGCACCGGCGGGGCCCTTGCGCAGTAGGAGTTTGGCAACACTGTATAAGGATGAGCGCGCCCCGCAGTTGCACAGCGACTACGCACTCCTGGAGAAGATGTACCTCGATCGCTTACTCTCCCCTAAGGAGGTAGAGGAGTTCGCGGCGCGCCTGCGCCCTCATCAGAAAGCTTTGCAGAGCGACGGAACCACAGTACTTTCCAAGGCTGTTATCGAACATAATTTGCTTGCTGCGTCGAGGCTTTATAATAACATTAGCGTGGAGGAACTCGGCGTGCTTCTTGGCCTATCCGGCGAGAAGGCGGAGGAGTATGCTGCCAGAATGATCGAGCAGAAGCGTATGAACGGCCAGATTGATCAGATCGATGGGCTCATTTACTTTGAGAGTGGAGGTAGTGGCGGGGCCGGAGGGGTGGTCGTCGGCAGGCAGATTAGGAAGTGGGATGAGAACGTTGCTGCTTTGGCCTTAGAGGTAGAGAATATTACCAGCATGTTGCAGAATGAGTATCCGGTTCGGTCCTCTGTTTTCCCTGCTCTAACTGTAAACAATGGCTGACTTGGTTAACAGGAATTTGTCGCATCGCACTTGGTAACTTAGATATTCGCCACGTAGTTACACCTCCCTCACGCTGTTGCGGTCGCCATACTTTCTATTCCGGAGTTTGGGGCTTACTTTAAATATACTTCACTCGGTATCACTCGTGTCGCGCGTGTTTTTGCCCTACGATGGGCTAGAGGGGTTGTCAATAAACTATTATCATGCCATAAAAGCCCATAGCTTCATGTACCGCTTAGACTATTATAACAATCAAAGTGGAACAAATGAAAACTGTGATTACGGTCTTTTTGACAGCGAGAGAAAAAGAGAAAAAAAATGGGTTGAATGAAGAAAAAGGTTAATCAACGAGAGACAAACAAAAATTACTTTGTAATCCCATCTTACAGTGACAAAAAGCTCCAAGCCGTTTATAAAAGTATTTGAATTAACAGGAACAGGATCCGTCCGCTTGCGTGCTATCATTCCGATCGATATCGACATTAATCACTATAGCCGCATCTCTTAGCCCGCACCCTTGACCGAATCTCCCGGCGATAGGGAAACATACTCTCAGAATTAGGCTCGTTCAATGTTCCTTCCATTCCCGGCAATGCCTGCGCGATCCTCTTAAACAGCGTCTTGACGTTATGTCCAGCTTTGGCGCTTGTCTCGATGAACATAACCTTAAATTCCTTAGCCTTCTTCTCGCCCTCCTCGGTTGTAATCTGCCGCTTATCGTTGAGATCCGTCTTGTTTCCCACGAGCACTATTATTACATCGTTTCCACGTTCGCCACGGACATCGTCAACCCATTTGGTGGTGTTTTGGAAGGAGGTGCGGTCTACCCCTTTATATCAGTCCCAAGAGCAGCAGCACAGCACAGGCAGGGTCGGAGAGAATAATACTGGTGATATCGTAGACTACCACCGCGACGCTGGAGTCGCGAATGTAAGAGGGTATCAAAGAGCGGAAGCGTTCTTGACCAGCCGTATCCCAGAGCTGGAGGCGGACGGTTCGGTCTTCAAGGTACATTGTCTAGTGCACACACAAGGGGCTCCGCGTTAGCTCATCCGTACGAACCGGCCGGTGGGTGAGTGGGATGGTGCGGCGAATATGGATGGATGGGGAGGTTTGCCTTTGACAGAAAATCGATTCCAATGGTGGCCTGGTACATGTTATCGAAAGAGTCGTACATGAACCTGGTTATCAGTGAGGTTTTGCCGACTGTGCATGTCACCCCCACATGATCGGATTAGCCTCCTCCCCTCTTTTTTTTGTTTTTTTGCTCTTGTCTTCGCCCTTTCGTTTTTTTTTTTTCCTTCCTGTCGTGGGTGCGGGGGTAGGATTACCGCTCTGCTCTCCAAGAAAAACTAATCTGTTGGTGAGGATCCCGAGGATTAGCGAACGAACGAACGGGCGAAACCGCTGATGGGGGGAATGGCTAACTTGAACTTCTTTAAAGGATTCGAGTACGAACCCGCTGAAGCTGCCATTGTTAGGGTGGGGTGTGTGTGTGTGTGTGTGTGTGTGTGTGTGAAGGGGGTGGGATGTTAGGTTCGTGTGGGTGAGGTTGAAGAACGGGAATGTTGGGGGGGGGGGTAAAGTCGCGGGCTTGGAAAAGGGAGAGAGAGAGCAGGAGGTTGTTGAGAAGGTCAACGTTGAAAGGTGTTGCTGGTTTATGTGCACTGCCACCTGCCACAATTACACTAGCCACAGTGTAACTTAACCTCTGGTCCCGGTGGCGGTGGCGGTGTCCGACGGGCAGGAGAATCCGGGGTAACTTTAGTTGCTCAATACTGGCATAAGAACCGTTTCATAGAAAGAAATTTATTATAATGCACTGCAGTAGTGTTAGATATCATGTGTGCGAATGTGGGAGCAAGGGTGAAGAAGTTACATAAGGATCCTGCTCGGCATGTGCCATTTTAGAAGCTCTGTGGTATTTCTGAAAATAAAGGTGTTTGTCAGTCCTGGCACTTTTGCACAATGTTTCCCTTTTGCTTCTAAGGCAGACTTCTATCATCACAAGACTATAATCTAAGTTTCCAAAGAACCCTATACAAGAAATTATATGAGGGTAGAATTTTTCACACAAAATCTAAGTGCCTGTTTGGCAAAAATGGGAGAGTTCAGTTGGATGACCGTTTCTGCTGTTAAGATGGACTTTCTCTCCATTTTGAAACGGAAGGAAAAGGGTTGTTTGTATAGGGAACAGAACAGAACCGTTGCGTCCAAACTGGCCCTAAGCATGACTCTGTGGTTCAAGGCTATTATGAAAAAAATACAATGATATTTTTCGACAGTACCTTGGCATTTGTGGCTGCCGAACACACCCCTGATTAATTGCAAATATACCATAAAGGGTATGTCATAAAAGTGGAAATATTGTATACCATGGTATTTGTGGCCGGCGGAAATGGCCCTAAACTGCCCTGTGTACTACCTCACCCCAATGGGTTGTCAGATGTTCGGGGTGTTTCCTCCGAACCAGGCAATCTGGACCACTGGTATCCAACTCAGCTCTCCGGAATAGATCGCCTCAGTTGGGCATACCGGTACTTGTGCACCCTCCTTAGTATCACCAGGGCAGATAAGAATTACTCTGCGAATCGATCACTTTGTATTCGGTCTCGAGTGGGTGCCCAACTCTTATGTATTACCGGCACCCTGTGGGTACGTTGATGGGGTATATGTGTTCACCGGATAGCACCCACCCATGATACCGGATGGGATGCATCTGGCAACCCCCCCGACTCTCCGCCGTGGGCTTTCTCGCACTTCAGATAGAATAATGGAATAATGTGCTCCTGGTTGTACGGTAAGTGGTTAGCTCGCTGAACCTAATATGAGTAGGCTACCGGTAAGTTGAATTTCGATACCGAGTTTTAAAATCTCATGGGTAGAATACCGGTAGGTGCAAGTGTATGCTTGTGGCCGTGCAGTACGACATGGTCTGAACCTTTCTCTCACGTGACACCGACCGGAGCTAGCGTGGAGTAGCTTACAGGTACTTTGGTGTTTCAAGTAAGCTTGCCACACACAAAAACTGTTAATTCATTATGACTTTGCCCTGCCGCGCAATAAATTTTTTTCAAGCGGAGATGGGGGTCGAGGGGTGGGTAGCGAGCCAAGATTGGGGGGTAAAGTGAGAATCGGGGATGCTCTTTCAATTGGCAAACAAACTGACAAGGTGCATTGAGCTTCGCAAAAGAGCCAACTCGGAAGCCACCTTCACGATATCTGGTTAGCCCATGTATTCTTAAATGTACTCTTTTATAACAATGATATGGAGCTGCAACGGCAATTCCCTTCAGAAGCTATAACGATCAGCCATAGACAGCAGCGTGCCCAAAATCATCTTCACTATCACAACCTCAAAGCCTTCATTGGAGGGGAGGATTTCATGTTGGGGGGTAACGAACGGGGGGGGGGGAGAGTTCATTGTTTCCACTTGGGTGGTAAGGTTGGGGCCGGGCACCTGGGGGTGGGAATTCCGATACCCAGTGTCTAGCCTCAATTTGGCCGCGCGAGTGCGGATATACAGCGCAGAATGGGATTTACTTCCCTTACATTACATACCGTAAGAACTCGAATAGAAGAAAAATGTGCTAGGACGTTGGAGTTGCCTCTCCGAGTAAGGCGCCTCGTATATTCCTTTTCTTTTGTCTCAACTGGGGGCTGAGTTTGCGGTGTTTCCCCCTCGCGTAGCTCAGAAAGGAAACTCCAACGTCCTAGCACATTTTTCTTCTATTCGAGTTCTTACGGTACTGAAGTTTATCCCCGTATCAAATCCTATGGTAACCTGCAGTACCTGACAATTAGTATTGAAAAACGATTCAATTGTCAAGCCGTATACCGGAAACCTGTGCGTACCATAGATACTTAGGAACTTAATTCAATCTCAGAGGGCCAGAAAGGCCTACTATTTATACAGTGAAACAGCAACATATATCCGCAGTAGGAAAGATAATAAGGAACCAATTTGGAAGACAAGAGAAAAACAAGTGAGAACAAAATTACAGAACCAGTCGACAGATTGGGCGGTAACATGAGGGGAAAAGCCAAATGCAGTAAGTCCAGCTTGGAAAGTAGAAGGCTGGAGCCAAGGCCTAATGACCGACTCTGTCGTACTCTAATGCGTAGACAGTGCATATCCGAAAGCCTAATTCCAACAATTAGAGCCCTGCTTGAGCAAGAGTGATATTTCATGACTCTGATCACTTTTCTGCCCCGCATCAAGAATAGAGCAACTAAAGCAAGCTCATGGAATAATGAGAACGCCCACGCGGATCATATCTACTTTGTAGATCTGGTGAAAGTGCTATCCCTCTGCTAGAGATAGGACTGGGTCCCATTCGTGGGGGGCCGGAACCGTGAAATTATCACTCACCAGAGGCCAGGTTGGTACAGAATCTTCATTCCCCTAGTGGGTTGAATGGGGAGAGGCGAGCTGCATAGGCTAGGGTATATGCTGTATTCCCCCCCCCCTCGAGGTCTTCTGGATGGTGAAAAGGCTAGTGACCTAGCTATCGTGTGATTAATGGGTTTCAAGAATCAGAGTGTGCAGTAACTGCCGTAAAGCGGGCCTAGTTGAAAGTGGCTCGCTTTCCCAAGACTTTTTTCTTATTTTTCCCCGAAAGAAACGAGAGGAAAAGGGTCTAACGCCATAGCCTTCTTGAGAATGAAATTCACCGAGTGAGATTTTATGTTGCAAACTTGAATTCGCGAAATTCACAACCACCGCTTCCATCTTGAATTGATGGGGTATGGTGAGATAAACACCAGGCGAAAGCAGGTGCTCTCTCTCTAACATCTGGAGCTGATAAACGCCTTTTACACGACAAAGCGGGGAACGGAACACACAAAGCATCGATACAGTGAATTAATTTTCCTTGACTATAATATTTCGTTAACCAAAGCAATATCTACAAAGTCAAAGTCAAGCAGGAACCCGAACTTCAAACGCCGTAATGCCCTCGGAAACCCCCATCCCGGCGATCACCCTCAACTCCACCTACTATACCTCCTTCACCCCTCCCGCCCAGCACCCATAACCCCAGAGCACCTCGCCGAAGTCCTAACCTTAACAAACCGCTCCCTCTCTACCATGCACAAAACACTAACTAGCCTAACAACCCTCGCCAACGCCGCCCACGACCAGCACACCGCAACCCTCCAAGACGCCCGGGCCTACCACGAATACCTAACCACCCAAGCCCTAGCCCTACGGGGTCATGCGGAAAAGCTCATAGCGCTGGACACCGAAGCGTATTTTTGGGAATGGGTGGAGTTGAGAAACCGTTTGCATGCTGTTTCCGATGGGCCCGGGGCGGAATGTGGGAAGAGTTGGTGGCCAGGATTGAGACCGTGTATTGGAAGGGGGCGGATGGGGTTTGGGCGTGGATTAGGAGGGGGCAAGAGGATGTTAGAAGGGCTGAGGGTCTTTTTAGGGGAGTTTTGGAGTGTGCGGAGAGGAGGGGGTGGTGGTTTCGAGTTGGGGAGGGGGAGGAAGGGGGGGTTTATTACCTTGTGGGACGGGGGGCGGGTGAGGAGAAGGTTCTGAGGCAGGAGTAGGTGGAGGAGTGGTTTATCTGTGGTGGGATGACTTGGGCAGTGGGACTTGCTGTTATGGAGATCGAAAGCTGTTAAGAGTAGAGTAGATATAAGGTGCATCTTATGGATTGAACTACGAGAGTTTCTAGAGTTGTATTGAGAGAATAAAACTGCGTTCCTTTTTTTTTGGTTAGTTTCTAATGTTCACTCGCCCGCGTTACTCAGCTTCACACCCGCGGTATCCCTGGTCTCCCGCTTTGATGAACCCACCTTTCCACAGCCACCTTGATTATGATTGTTTGACTGGGTGCTCGAAGCTAGCTATTGTAATGGGTGTTCCATCGGGCGTACCGTACAGGGACAGTCCGGAGATGAAAGGCAGTAAAGGGAAGGGAAAAGATAGGCAGAGTAAAGGATCAGGGCTCAAGTAGACATAGCTTATCCTGTACGAATTGTGAGAAAGAAAGATTCCAACGAGGAAAGAAAATGGAACAAATTTGGGATGAAACCAGGAACAGGAATAAGAGAGTACGGAGAGACACTAGCTGTCCCCACCTCGAGACGTTGAGGGTAGTTGCTCCTGAGATAATATTCCATGGCTACCTTATTTAAATGAAATGAATATATAAAACAATGTCAGTGTACCTGTTACTTTGATAAGGTAATTTAACTATTCATGTTTGAGCTCCCTGAGGAGATTTTTTATAAAGTTCAACAAATGAATGATTTTAAGCTATACATTCTGAAAGGGCAATGCACTTTTTAAAATTTAAACTAATAGTGTACCTTGACCCAGCTCTCTCTTCCATCCTACTTCCCAAGATCCTCCTTCCTCCAAATCACCAGCTCATCCTCTCTCTACTTCTGTATTATTTCTTGACATCTTGTACCCCTGTTTCCTCCTCCACCAAACCAAGTCTGTGTAACCATCTGATTTGTCCCCCTCCCTGGCAACTCCTTTACTAACTCCTTAACTAGCGGAACTTCATGACAGGCATCAAACGGGGTTGTGTTGGGTGCAAAATTCAGATCGTATACGTCCAGGATACCCTTTTGAAAATAGATGACATATGTACGCCAACTAAGAGATTTCTCTGCTTGCTGTTCTGCAGCATTGCACTATGAATTAGTGAATACTGGCATGACATCTGATTTTTGAATTAATTTTAGGAAACCACTAATTGTCAAACCTTTAGTCCAGCCCAGAAGTAAGGCTGCTGCTTTGTCAGATCTTATTTTGACCTTTTCTTCTCCATTGGCAGCCTTGGTTTTGCCGACTCAGATTGATATTCGCGTGGGCATTGCACTATGGAACATTGTAGACTTTGGACAGATTTTGGGTAAATGCTGAAAGGTGATTGAAACTTTGTCCATTTCCTTAAATAATTTCATCAATTGTTGAGTAGTGGTTTGATAGTTGAAGGACATAGTAAAATCAAATATGTTGAATAATGGTGCTGATTATTGACAGAGGAGAACTATCAGAGCTTTGCTTGTTGAGAGAGGTAGAAGAATAAGGTAATTGATTTGTGTAGTTGTTGTTAAGATTGAGTGCTCAAGAATTGAGATGTATTTTATATCTATTATTTGAGTCACAAACTTAAAGCTTAAATAGTATTTTATATTTATAACCCGATTATATTATTCTACTATAATTCTCTTTGGTCTAATCTACAATACCTCTTATAGGTCTGATAAAGAAAATATACCGATTGATTTTAAAAATATTGTGCTTATTAAAGACAGAATAATTGAATTAAAATATATTAATAAATAAATTTATTTAATGTAAATGGATATTTGATCAATATTGCAGGGTGTTAGAATGAGGCAGTACAGGCTTGAGCAGTCAGAGAAAGTCAGATATTTCATGTGATCATTCTGGATCAACTTGAAGGGGTAAAAATTTAATTATCATAGAATTAAATCTGATAGATAGCTTCTTAGTAACTTGTAAGATATACTTGAGTAAATATATTATAATAAGAATAGTATATATAAGAATCAGTAACAATATCATAATAATTAGAAAGATATATATAAGAAAAGTCTCCGATTTCTGATTATATTTACAATTAACAATATATTGACTTTAAGTGGTACTATATAAAGACAAAGAATAAGTATAGTCAGTATATAAAATGATATTGTATATGTTTAAGAACTCAGGAAATGTTAGAAATGCCAGATGGTTTTTATGAATACTGTCTTTCAAGTCTGATAGAATTAAATCTTGTGAACAACTCCTTAGTGACTTTTAAGATTCACTTGAATCAACAAAATATAATAAAAATAATATATAGAAGAATCAGGAACTATTTAATAAAAACTGAAAAGGTATGCTTTTAATAGACAATTTTAATTTCTTCTTATTTTTTGAATTAACTTATATGTTGGTTGACTTTAATTTAGGTAGTACTATTTATACAGAACTACAATAAGAAGAGTAGCAAGTATGAAAAATGATATGATACAATGCCTGAGAAGTCAGGGAAAGCCAGAAATTTCATATGTTATTTATAAATAGTATCATTAAAGCTGAATAGAATTAAATCTTATGAACAGTTCTTTATTAACTTGTAAGATTGACTTGAATGAACATCATGTAATTAAAACCTCAAGTGTAAGAAGTAAGAACTAAACTTTAGTAATTTCCAAGAAATTATTTTATCAGAAGTATTTCAATTGATATCAATTTAATAGATTAAAGTAAAACTTCAGGATATACAATATTAGTTGTTTGGGTTAATGTCATCTGTGATTACAATATAGTAAGTCCATCAACAGAAGTAACCCGAGATAGAGCAACATATAATTGACCATGAGCAAAGGCCCCTGTTCTCAAAGCTACTCCAACATGCTGAAGTAATTAGCCTTGTAATTCATTAACCGTTATACATCAGCAAAAAAACCTTTTTCTCCGGACGGACAGCGCCCGCTTCCAGACGAATAGCGTCCGCTCTTTGCGTCCTGTCCATGCGAATCTCCCGTGCCTTTTTTGCCATTCATCTCTTGCATCCGGTGCACCCAGACGCCCCACTTTCCCTCCACAGCGTCCGACGCGCTTGTTGTGGCCCCACCCACTCCTAGCGCCTCCCTTGTATCCGCCCCCTTAACCTCTTGTCTACTGGCCTCCTGCCTACTCCTTGCGGTTGCGCGCGTCCGGCGGCCATCACTGCTACCGTCCCACCTCTGGCGACTTAAATCTGCCTGCTTCCATCCGCTTCCGTCCGCTACCATCCTACGTCACTTTTCTCTTAGTCTGCACCCTACACTAACTTCCATAATTCTCTTACAATTTACAAGACGCCCGATGCGGCCACCATGCAGACCCCCTACTTTGGTTGGCTTCCCTCCCCGCAGGAGAGCATAGTTTCGCATTAATCATCCGCAGAACTCAGGTGGCCGAGTTGAAGCCACACACTTTCTATGGGAATCTCTCTCTTAAGTCGCCGGCTTCAACTTCGCCGCTTATTCAATTCAATTCATTTAAAACATTCCCTTAAACACCCACAGATCATGGAGTACTCCTGCGGCTGAGTGGAAGCCGGACATTCAATATGGGCACTGCCACCATAAGTGTACGACTTCAACTTGGCCGTATATTTATACCGAACCATTCATTCCATTTAAAACATTCCCTTCAATGTCCGTGAATCATGTATTACTCCCGCCGCTGAGTTGAAGCTGGACACTCAATATAGGAACTGCCATCTTAAGTGTCCAGCTTCAACCTTGCTGGATATTCGTGTGGAACAATTCAACTTATTTAAAAGATTGCTTTAAACGCACATGGATCGTGTAGTACTCCCCTAGCTGAGTTGAAGCCGGACACTGAATATAGGCACTGCCACCTTAAGCGTACAGCTTCAACTTGGCCGTATATTCATGCAGAACCATTCAACCTATTTAAAACATTCGCTTAAATGCCTGCGGATCGTGTCGTACTCCTGTGGCCAAGTTGAAGCAGGGCACTTAATACGCGAACAGCCACCTTAAGTGCCCAGTTTCAACTCAGCTGAATAAATACTGTACATAATTAGATAGAATAATTTAATATATTTCATTAAACGTCCTCAGAACAATCCTGTGATTCACTATCCATTGCTTCTCACCACTAGGAATTACCTGCGCTTGTCCAATCACTGCCCTTATACTGACTATTCGTATGTTTTGACCATTGATCCGGTTGCCGACTCGAATATGTCCGTTCAGAATGTGAAATCTGCCACCATTGATCGAATTGAATAAGCGAAGTAATGCCAGGCGATGGACAGCTGCGCTTCACTTAGAATATTTCTTATCTTGAAAAGTGCTAGCAACCGAGCCACCACGCGTTCTCGTAAATCTCAATAGTTCACTTCCCCACCAGTCTGGACCCACACCCAATCGTTTCTAGAGCCACTGTTGCGGAATGTCTTTGTTCCAGTACAGCGGACCCTGCAGATCTGGAACCTGTCAGTTTCCTGAAAGCCAGGCACTGGGATTTCAAGCTGAGCAAATCCTTCTACAGGAAGTAACCCCAGTTCGGCGGGGTCCGCAGGCAATCGCCGGTCATCCGCAGCAGTCTGCCTGATAAAATACAGTATCTCCTCCATCATGTTGGAATAATGGATATTGAGGGCTGCGTATAATTCGGTCACCATGCTGGTATTCTTCATACAGCCTTGTTACGGGGTAGCTAACACAGTAGGATGCCAGGCTAACTAGGCCAAGGATATTTGCGACAACGGATTCATAGTCAGGAAGGCTCGTTGATAATCGTTTGGTAAAGGTAAAGTAATAAAGAGTAGTCAAATATTCAAGAGTTAAATATAACTCGCTAACTTGTTATATTGTTAAGGTCTCTTCTCCGTTGCTTGATGATTCTTCAACCACCGAGGGAGAGGGCTCTATTTATACTGATAATCATGCTACTTCGACTTTACTAGTTAAGAAGTATCTTCTTAACAATTCAGTTTGTCAGAAGAAAGTGCGAACACTGTTAGACCCTGAGAACTTGCCCAGCTCGACTCAGAGAATCTCCCGAACTGCTATTTCATCTGAGGGTGTTCCCACTCCACCAGTAGACAGTCTTCGATCTCTTCATCATGATAGACTATAAATGAATATGCGGCCCAAATGCCTACATACCAATAGTAATATGGAATATGGAGTGATCAGTTCTGATATCCAGCTATCAAGGCATTATGCAGCTAACGCATATGCAACTAGAAAATGAGAGGAGTTGTATTCTCTTAAACATCGTTCCAATCAGTTAAAAATATCTTGCAAAGTGCTCTCATCCCGTATTCCAAGTCGTTTTCCAGATGCCTCTGAGAAGCTCATAACTCAGGGAGCTTGGGTTCGGATACATGGTCATCCCATGGAGCCATATACCTCACTCTTAAATATTAGGTAAGCTATTCCCGCTAGGGTAATAGGCCTTTAAGAACCCGGCGAGGTGTGCTGCGACCCGAAACAGTCGGCATTTCCATCCCACTATCTTCTACCACGATCACACCTTCAACTTTTGAAAGTGCTTCTATTGTCTGCAACCATATTCCTAGGGCGTGCTGGCGGCCATTATGCGACAAGATCTGTTGGGCGGCTTCATTCTTGTTTGACCTGCAGTAGCCATCTTTAATTTGATCATTATGTGCTAGTTCACCGATCTTGGTTGAATACATCGATATGGATCCAAAAAGCTATACGTGGGAGGCAAAGTGAGTTATGTAGTGCATCTTGATGAAGTTGAAGTGGTTCTCACGACGTATCAAATCTGCCCGCCTATCAGACCTTTCAACCGTCTCTTGATCAGCCGGCAGACGACGATTAGCGACAGTTCTATGGTGGACTTCTTTAGTACACTGATCTGCTATTAGTTCCCTTAGCTCCCGATCCTGGCGAGTTGCTTGAGCGGGGGTAGCCTTCGAGGTACGAAACTCAAGAAAAATGACCTTTGTTCGGTGGAATGTCTGCAGGTAACTTTCCATGTAGGAAAGTATATCTGGTGTATAACTGCGATATTGAGCCATGAGAGTGAAGTCTACCAGCACGCTAACACACTTCAAAGCGCTCTTGAAATCCTGATATTGAGAAGTGTCCGGATTTCGCAATGCTGATGCCAATACGGCTGAAATACAACGGCCAAGATTGTACATTGCCGTTCCTTGCTATTGTGTGATTTCGCGATAGGCCTTTTTCGGTACGCTGAATCCGGGGTAAGGAGGAAGTCTTTCCCAGAATCGTCGAATGCCTGCTGCCGTTTATGCTTTTTCAGGAATCCTTCTACCCATTCCATCATATGTTTGAATAAGCCAAAGTAGGTGTTGTGCAAGAGGGCCGGCTTGTGTAGGTCCGCCGGGCTTACTTGGTTGAGTCCAGTGAATACATTGTTTTCTATTTTCACACCCAACCGCTGAAAGTATTCTGCAATGCCGGCCACTTCTGCTGGCTCATGCCTCAAGGCTTTCTCTCTATATAGCATGTAGTCGCAGGTCTCATATATCCACCGCGGATTCCCACTGAGCTCCTTGCACGGAACCTCACACTTTGGGCATGACTTGCTGCCTATTCCTTGCAAGGCTGCATGCTCAGCATGATCCGCAATCCAGGCCGACAAAATGGGAAAACAAAGGCGTATTTTGCCCTCTGCACAATCCAGTACCATTCCTTCTCGAGCAACCTGCTGTAATAGTGCCAGGACAACATCAAAGACAGCCCGCAGGACATTCGTGTTCGTCTGCCACTGGGCTTCGTTGGCACGGGCTGACTCGCCAGTGAACTTTGGCTGTACTGGAAGCAATGCCAGAAGCAGGATTGGCATCTTGGCAGGGCTGCTTCTTGTCCTCAAAAGGATATTGCCAATCGTCATGTATACCAGCCAGGCTTTCTTATCTCTGGAGAAATCGGTAAGGTGCATCTGGTTAGAAAATCCGATAATGGGCACCACTGTGGACTTGGCGGGCAAAGATTTCTACCAAGGAACAGAATGGGCTGTTAGTACTAGAAACACCACTCTAAGAACTTGTCAGGACCTATCTCATATCTGGATATTCCACCACCAGTCTGCCGTACGCATCTCTGAATATAATCGCTCCCCACTTGAATCATATTCTCGAATAGGTACGTTAACCATATGTGAGCTATACGCGACCTGACGGATCAGGTAGCGGACACAGTCAATAATATTTCGATAATAGAAAGTTGTTGCATGTCTACTATCATCAATACTGGCTTCCGCCTACACCAAGTATTCACGAAATGGGTCCAGTATGTCAAGGTGTTGTTGCAAGATATAGGCAGACCGGAATGATCTGCTATCAGTACCGCCTAAACCTGCCGCAAAGTACGCATAGATCTGCGACTTGGCTACCTTGCTCCGGACAAACCAGGTTGCCAAATTAAAGTCGTTTTCAGATGAGAAAGGGGCTCAAGGGTCATCGGTCATGGCCTTGTTGAGCTCTGTATAGCCAGCAACTTCGCCGAGTAGTCTGCCGGCACCAGGAATAGTTTCTTGACCCGAAGGGCGCACACGGACTAGTGGGTGGGAAACTTCTTCAGCGTCTGAATCATTCCGCATATAATCTATCTCCTACTTGCTCTATGGAAATCTGGGATTTCGAGCCTGGAATCAGATTCGTAGTCTGAGTCGGTCAGGTTTCACGTTCATCACGAACAAAAGTACGTCCCATGGAAGCCGCGTCCGCAATCACGCTGAGCGAAAGAACGATATAAAGATGCATTGTCTGAAGGCGTTTCGTATGCAGCGGCTTGTTGATAACGTCACCTGCAATAAGGGTACTTTGTTGTCTTTGAGGTAATCGTGTGTATTGTGTCTCTTGCGAGTAGTCTGGCGGATAGGCTGAGCGGCTGCACCGGATTCAGTCTTTCAAAGTAAAGGGTAGGTTGCTTTCAAGGAGTAAATGAAGAAAATTTCATGTTTGTTTAGTCGGATAACGAACGGGTCCAGACATTCAGGCGGCCAACCGTTATTCACGGTTTAACTTGTGACACCTGTTCTTTGTTGAGATGAGAGTATGGGAGCCTTGGCTCACGGGTCGCCGCTCCCATGCGGCTCCATTGTGGCTTAAAACCTTATCTGAAACCTATCGTCATTGTAGGTGGGTCAAGTGATCTTTCAAGATATTCAAGTTTGTACAGGGTACAATCCTGCGAACCCCACTAAAACTGTCCTCGTGCAGCCTATATAAGCTCTCTCTTCCCCCCCTTCCATCTTCTCTCCATAATTCTTTCCCCAATCACAATCACATCCTCGAACCGCCAGCCTATCCTAACAGGACCCACAAAGCGCAGCACAACCTCTCACTCGTCCGCAGTATCACCAGTGTATCCTCACCTCATTTCAGATTACCTATCTGCGTTTCCCTAGCCAATCACCTTTTCACAGCCATTACCATCCGCAGAACTCCCTTTACCGTCCGCCAGGCCCGCTCTATTTCCATTTTCAGATCTTCTACAATCCTTCATCCTCAAAAGTACCAGCATCTACTAGCGGCCATCCTCCCTCCGCTAAGGGACCATTTAACCCCCCAAAAAAATCAACCTCTTTCTGATCCATCAACGACCCTCCACCCTAATCACTATTACAATGGCAGCCTCAAAGGTTGGTCTCACTTTCGAAAAATCAGCGTCCTTTAAAAACGACACCAATGTTACCTGGTGTAAGTATGTTTGTGGCTTCTCCCACCCACGAACCTATAGTCCAGAGTATAAAGCCTGGCGAAATGCTATGAAACGTAAGATGGAGCAAGACAGGATCCCTGGGTGGAAGCCGAGTACTGCCGCACAATGGGCGGCCATCCAGGCACATGCTCTTACCCTCTGACCTGTTAGCCAGAGGTTGGGATTCTGGCAGGTTAATAACCCCCATGGAGAACCTTTTACCGAATGCTTCGACTTTTTGTTAAAGGCGATAGCAAAAAAATATCAGGGTATCTTAAGAGACATATTGAGAGCACCTGTTGCCACTGTTGCGGTTGTGGACGCCACTCCTGCCAGAAATGATCGTAAGTTATCCTCAAGTGTTCACAATAAAGATGTACCATATATGCTAATACAGCTCCTGCAGGTCTCGCCAGTCCGCGGTCTGTCCATTTCTGGATAGATGAGCCATCCGTAGTCTGCCCAAGCAGCCCACTTCCTGTTGGGATAGACAAGATCCAGTGGCAAAGTCATGGACATGTTTACTAGATGGAGCTAACTGAGCCCACCTTTCTGAACCTGCTAGCGGGCATAGACAAAACCATGGCACCAGGAATTGAATTTCGTATGCTTATTGGTGTGACAAGACTCGGACAGGGTACATGTCAGCTGCAGGACGATCCAGATGAGCTGCTACCGCTTGCTGAGATGATTCGAATCACAAATTGCTGACTTGTCCGCACATGGTGGTCTTTCCGCCAAGCGAATCAATGGATCTGCTATTCTGTTGCTATCGAAGGAATGATACAGAGGGTAGCACTCCGCCTCCTGGTGAGATCATGTTTGCTCCAAGTAATAACCGGGGCCCCCATCCAGACGCCTCAGATGACGGGTCCGCCAGTAGCGATAATGGACAGAGCTTAGATAGCCACGAGCCAGAGTTATCCGCTGCGGCCGCAAAACGAACCACCTCATTAAGGACCACCAGAAGCGGTAATACCACAAAAATAACTAGGCGAATACACCGTATCAATTGGGGGGACGTTGGCGAATCAGAGCCAGAGTCTTCTGGTACGCAATGTTCTGTTCCTCGTGCTAACTTGGGCACTGGTGTTTTGAGGTCTAGTGGACAAGGAGAACGGGAGACTGACCTAAAGAAAGCATCCCAGACCTCAGCCAATTACAGTGGTAAACGCAACCTCGCGGTCATCCAAGAGGCCGATAAGCTATACGGTTCGGATGAAAGTCCGGAACCCCAGAGAAAGGTGGCCTGCCAGGTGGGGGCAATCAATGTCAGCATTGAGGTTGAGCCAGACACACGCAATGGAGAGCATAATCTGAGTAGGCAACTTGCTGACAGGCCTAGTCCGACAACTAGTCTGTCTCAGTTTACTCCCAATCCGGGTCACCATCATGCGTCTGCAGCCTCTGAGGTGGCAGAGGGGAGAAGGTCAGCCGAGCATCTTTTGATGCTGGTCTCATGGGCCGAGCAGCCTGTCAACACATTGGCAACACAAGTTGATACGCCCAGCAGAAGCCATTCCCCCTCCGATCTGTGTACCGGCGATGTGTGTGCGGATATTCCGACAGCTGAAGAAGTTGGACGAGAATTAGGCCCGCCCACTGACTTCTCAACCGACTCGAGTGCATACTCTACACCTGGTAAGTTCCGGTTATGACTACCAGGTTTTTCATCCATTCTGTTAGCAAGGTCTACCGCAGTTCCGGCAGAAACGGGCATTGGGAGTCCGCTCAAGTCTGTTTCTGTCCCGGCTTACTAGCTCTGCGAACAAAGCTCTCCTGCCCCAACCAATGTGGCTAATGTCTAGCGAGCTGAGGGTGCAGGTCCATCTCAAGCAATTTACAAGTACTCGGGCACGATGGACCCTTCCACTTTTGCTTTTGGTGTTTTTCACTTTTCTTTCTAGAGTTCATGTTATTCTCGCTGGTTCCTGACTATTTCTGTTTTAGATTAGCCCACTACATCTGGGCTGCTTGCCCTGATCAGTATACTTAATTTAGACCTGCGACTGTCCGCAGATCCTGGGGGTGTTTTCTTTCCGTGTTTTTCATTTGGAGTTAACTTTTAGAGTTTTGCGAGTTATCCTTGTATTTTTTCCAGCACATTCCTTGTTTGGATTGGCCCGGCTGTCGCCGTTCCGGGTTGCACAAACCCAATGTAGTCTACGGACATTGTGTTGCTCTGCGGAGTCCCTCTTAAAGTTTTGCAGACTATTCTTGTTTGCCACGAGCTGTTCTGCGTTTACCGGGTTGGCTCGTAAGACCTGCTCTTGGAATCTTCAAGTTTGCGGATCATTCTTGCACTTTTCCAGCTCTTTTTCGTTTGGTATATGTTTTCTCTGCTGGCTTTAGCGGTTTGCTCTTTGGACTTGTGCAGATCATTCTTGTTCTTTTCTAGGTGTTTTTCATTCGGGGTTGCCCCTTTCATTACTATTCCTATCCTAGCTTTTCATCTTATATCCATCCGTTGAGCCTTAGCGGCCACTTTCACTTTCTGAGATTATTGTCTGGGCCCGAGCCCTAGCATTACTTGCATTTGTTTCTGTCCACTTTGCAGACCTACTCAAACTAGATTAGTCCGTACATTCTGATAAACCTTTTTTTTTATCTGGTTCAGGAACCCCAAGTACCTAACACTCGTATTGCCCCCATGAAATCGCAGTGCGGCCAAGTCTTCGGATACAAATTCCTATATCAGGTATCAAGCTGCAATTTGGACGCGCTGCGTGTGCTGACGCCAGCGGACATGAAAGCGAGTGATGAGCTGTGAATGTCCTTAGTTCTTAAGGAAGTTGGGCTGATCATTTCAATCTTCCAAGTTCACACCCCATATCGTGTCCTTAGCTACCTACCAATAGAGGCTTCCTGATACCACCAGCACCTCAACATCATACACTACAATTCTCTTCTATCACTATTCACCTGCATAATATGTCACAACAAAAGCGGCAGCTTATGGTGGACCGAGTGCGTTCATCGAGGCAGGAAAGGCAAAGGTAAAGGGAGGTCCTTCGCGGACGTTTCCGGGGATCTGGGTCCAGGGACAGATTAACTATAATAACATCACCCAGTGTTAAGTCTGTTATGGCTGGGTCCGCTGTAGGTAGGAGGAGGGATGCCGTGAGGGAGCCAGCTTCTTCACGACTCCACGTACCAAAGCCTGTCCTGTACAACCGGCAGCAGGTCTTAGATTCAGCGGATGAGAGTCTAGACTCTAATGATGGGGAATATGAGGGTAATGATGGCCAGAGTGAGCAGAGTGAGCAGAGTGAGAAGAACAAGTTAGGCCAGCATGGGAACGATATGGATCATCCATCGGCCTGGGGAGTGCAACGACCAATTGAGCGTGAGTTCCTTAGTAGCTCGCAGCACTGGATACTGACAATCACCTCTGGGAATACTTGGAATTCCAGCTGGAGGATTAGTTACCCCGGACGGAGAACATCTGCTCAAGTACGAGTTAGCCAAAATGGGTTTACATCTGCCATTCCCACATGTTCGCCCACAGACTTGAATCTACTTGCGATGCCGGTGATAACCCCAAGTCACCCAGATCCAACGGTGCGGGAATTGGATAGCGGAGGACAGCAAGCCAGCAGCAGGCGAAATGTAGCAAACGGGCTTGAGTGTACCATTCTGGTCAGATCCCGTGATGTGATGTGGGATTGGACGATCTTCGTCAATCCATTTCCGAACCCAATTACCCAGACCGAAGAGGTCCCAGATGTTGCAGCGACGCCTGGACCAAATTAGGCTTTCCCAACTTTGCTGATGCTACCCCGCCCTCAAATGGCCAGGTAAGTTACCCTTAATCGATAACCAACATCCTATCCTAGACTAAATGGAGTTGCTGCTGGTCACTGATTTGCAGATCCGGGCAAAGCACAGCAGATGCAGATCTCAGTATCTGCATACAGTAAAGAAGGCTATAACAGAACTCTATAAGCTCAAGATTGAGGATCCTACAGCCTGCGCAGGAAGGGTGGAATACCTACTGGTGGCGGATAGGTTAATTTGCCCACCGGGCAGCTATGAGATATCTTTTTGACATTTGTCCAGATTGTTTCTAATCGGAGTAAGAGTAAATAGATCTAATCCGGCAGACAGCCAATTTCTCTGAGATTCCTAGCACCTCAGATTCCGGGTGTGATATTTGCTCAATATTACTCTGGTCCGAAAAGGAAAGTCATGACGGATGAGGGTTTCCTGGATAAGATCGATGACCTATTTATCTGTCTGACAGCCGCCATATTATGTCATTCACTGCGATATTGGCAGACTGGCATCTGTATGGATAATGTGGCTTTGACAAGGGCCACTTCTGGGGGTAAGAAAAACAATGTGTACTGGCAGGTTTCGAAAGTGTCTGGATCCCCTGACGGCCCGGGCATCCGGACACTTTTGAAAACAGCAAGTACTCGAGTTGGGTGAAAGGTCAGCTAACGGATAGATAGCCCTGCTGGAACGTCAGACACAATCCTGGGGCAAAACGGGAAGAGTTGGGCAACGTCGAATAATCCAGCGGATAAGGATGACATCGGAGGCCAGAATCACGAAGAAATGGGGAAAGCGGGTGGAGAGCACGGCAGGATATGACAATGATGAGGCCGCATTGAGACGAGAGTTTGGTAGTAATACGGACCTGGATGAATTGGAGGCCGCTAGCAGCCTCATTGATACAGGAGGAGGACATGATCAGCACGAGCCGCAGGGAGAACATGGGCCCAATCCGGGAGCACTGGTTGGTGCAGCGCAGTTTCAAGACCATGGGGAGGTGGAATCGCATGTTGAAGAAACCAATCAAGAGGAGAGGGAGAATGGTTTTATCACCACTCGCTGATCGTGTATAATATTATTATATGTAATAAAATTAAATTAAATTACGCGTGCTAAAAGGGTCAGGAATGGTCAAAAAATAGTAGTGTGCGAGTCGGTGGGCAGGAAAGGCATGACAATGAATTGCGCGGATGGTTATAAGCTGCGCATGTATGAGTAAGACATCTAGTGGGCAATTGTAGGTTCGGAAGACATGGGAATGTGTCAGGCAGATGGTTACAAACTGCCCAGGCTTGGGTAAGTCGTCTAGCGGGCAGCTGTAGGTTGACAGGCACTGGAATGAGTCTGGGGGGCTGTAAGAGGTCAGGGAAGACGGTGGGAGCCCACGAGAGGACTGTAAGAGGCTGGAAAGGTGGCGAGAGCCATGAAGTAGACAAGATAGGATGTGGAGAGCTGAGGAGAGAGCCACACGAAAGGGCAAGAGAGGGGGGATGTTCACTGAATATGGGAGAAGAGGGGCTGGGATCAGAGGGTGGAGGAGGAAGTAATGAGGGGAAAACGTCCACCGAATACGCGAGAGCACTGAGGGAATCCGGGAGTGTGGGAGAAGCGGAGGTGGTGTTGGTGGGGTTCTGGATGAGAAATTGATTCAGAGAGATGTTAGTGATGGGTTTAAAGGGGAGAGGGTATCATGGAAAGAAAGCTGACGGGCAGGCGTATCGAGGAGGGAGGCCGGAAGGAGACATGTCGCGGCCACAAGACGTCCACAAAAGGGCAGCATGGGAACATCAGCAAAAACGGACCCGGCGTCTGATCCGTCGGCGTTGCGTCCTGACGCAAGCGACGCATCTCCTGCCTCCCATGCATCCTGTGCGTCCTGACTTGCATTGCAACGTCCCGCCATATCCCACGCTTCCAGATGCTACCTGGCAACGTTCCTTGCGTCCTGACGCAACCTGGCGCCCTCCCTACATCTGGACTACCCCAGACTCTTTCTCTCATCTCTTCATTCTCCTGATACGGCGATAGCTCCTCATCACCTCTTCTCCGCGTCCTGACTCACCCCTCATCCCCACTCGTGTAATCACAACTAATTTGCTCCTTGCTCCGACGTCGCCTGGTGTCTGGGGCGGCAGCACCTTTTTTGGTCCCTCCCGGGTCTCACGTCTCACGCCTCACTGGTCTGGCGAACTAATGATCTAGGTTTCAAGAAAGTCGCTTATATATCTTCTACTATATACAGTATCAATATGTAGGATTCTCAAGTATAGCCGAATCCTGATTCTCGCGCATCGCCGAATCCTGATTCTCTCATCCGGATTCCTTCATAAACCTCATTAAATGTTCTCAAATCAATCCAGGTATTTACAAGCCATTGCCAGTCCTCCTCCGGGATCAGGTGTGCCAGACCGAGAATTGTTCCTATATCAACTATTGTAAACCCTTGTGTGTCTTCCCTCATCTGGACTGTAACGAAGCCATGCAGATCCGATAGACGCCCTGAGTTCACTGGGGTCAGCAACTGAACCCCGGCGACTCGACGCACAGTATCCTCGGATCTGGGGTCTCTGATCTTCAAGAGGGCTACTAGCTTTGCCAGGAGACGACCCCTCAGCACACCATACATTTCTTTTGTGCCCGCTTGTACCCAAACTCAATCATTGCGACTGCCCTGGTTTCTAAAGTGTAGAGTGCCCGTGGATCGTGCACGGTGGATCTCGTGAACATCGGCTTCTTGGAATGTAAGAACTGGGACTTCCAGTTGTGTCAGTAGTTCAATGGGAAGTGATCGAAGCGTCGCATGGGGCCCAGGAGACCGTGGTCTATCGGCAGGTTATGCCTGCTATATCGTATCAATTCACGATATATAATCTCAAGTGAGACTCCCGAGATCCAGCTAAAATCAACGATATTGGACACATCGCCCCGGCGTCCCTTCAAGATCCTCCTGCCAATGACTGGCTGCGATACAGTACTGGTTGTCCTATCTAAATGCTTCAGGACGTCGGGGGAGAGATCTGCGCCACGATTTTTCAGTGATTGCAAGTTCAATAGTCTCATCCGGATTGCATGTTGACGACCGTAGCTATGCACGATCTGGCGCGCGGCATCATTTTTATTTGACTGGCGTCATCCTTCCTTGATTTGCGTCTTGTGAGCCAGCTCTCCGATCTCTGTGGAATACATCGGAATATTGCCAAACTGGCGTATAATGTCACAAAAGTGACTTAGTAGATGCATCTTGATGAAGTTGAAATGTGATTCGCCGTGAATCATGTCCATACGCAGTTCATTCTCTTCGTCTCGATCGTCGTCGTGCATCCGGCGCCGTTGGCATGTGGCCACACGCTCACGCATTAGTGCTCTGACGTCGAATCTCCTTTCGTTGCTTGTCGACCTTGGCTTGTGGGCGTTTTGTCACTCGGAGCTCCAAGAAGATGTCTTTCATCCTATGGAACTGGTCCAGATACTCTTCCATATAGGCTATGGTGTCAGGTGTGTGGCTTCGGTATTGTGCCATCATATTGAAGTCAACGAGCACCCTGACGCATCTGAGAGCACGTTTGAAAGATATTGCTTGCGCACCTCCTCGCTGGCGAAGAGCCACGGCGAGAACTCCCAGAATACAACGCCCCAGATTCCTCATCTGTTTCCCTTGCCACTGCGTAATCTCGCGGTAGGCTTTTTTGGGGACTAAGAATCCTGGGTATGGCGGTAATGCCTTCCAAACCTCATCAAATGCCTGCAGTGGCCTGTGTTTCTTCAGAAAGGCTTCGATCCAGTCTATCATATGCTTAAATAGCCCGAGATAAATGGTATGGAGTATGTCTGGTTTGTACAGATCAGACGCCGGAATCCGGTCGAGTCCGTGGAATATATTTTGACCGATACCAAGATTCATAACGTGGTTGTCGTCGGTCTCCGAGCCTGATGTTTGATTTTCGGGTTTGTAGCGTTGGTACCTTGCATAATCTCGGGCTCGATAGCTTCTGGCATTGGTTCCTAATTTGTTGGTCGGCATCTCGCATTTAGGACAGGCCTTTGTTTTCAACCAGTGAAGTGCCACGTTTTCCATATGGTCCGCGATCCACGCAGAGAGAATTGGGAAGCAAAGTCGAACCTTGCCGTCGGCACAGTCAATGGGGATGCCGACATGCGCCACATCGCGAAGGGGTGTAAAGATGAGTTCGAATACATATTGTAGGGTGTCAGCGTTGATTTTTCTCTGGCGTCGGTCGGCTTTAGAGAACTTGGAGAGTTTGGGTGGAACCGGTAATAAGGCAAGAAGAAGAACAGCCATTGATCGTGGGCTGTTGAGCCGAGTCGACAGAAGATTTCCGATCGTAATATAGACAGGCCACGCTTTCTTGTCTCCTGAAAAGTTGGTGAGGTTAGTCTGATCTGACATCCCAATTATTGGAACAACGGTAGCACCTGGCGGAAGCGTCTCCTATGATCAGTCAGCTAAGGTCTTCCAAACAAGGGTGGGACTCAGATGCTCTACCTGCAGGTCCCACCACCAATCCGCCATATGCATTTCAGCATATATTCTCTGCCCCGAAGGGTCATATTCACGCTGTGGCGCGTAGACCAAGTCATCTCGGTATGCGATCTGGCGAAGGAGATATCTCACACAACCTAGGACGTCGCGGTAGAAAAATGGCAAAGTCCTCTGGCCATCCTCAACCTGCACTTCGAACCATTGCAGATATTGGCTGTAGGGATCTAGAAACCGGAGGTGGTTCTCCAGCGTGTGCATAGAGCTATACCCGACTGATTCGGCATTTCCTAGACCACTCGCGAAGTAATCGTTGATTCGGGTTTTGAATTCTTTTCCGTCAATGAACCAGGATGCCAGTTTGAAACCTTCCGCGCTATTGAATAGTGCCCATGGGTCCGCGCACAGGTTGCTGTGTTCGTCCTCAAATCCGGCAACGTCTCCGATTCCTTCTCCGGCGCCTTCAAAACATCAGCAAAAATAATACCCTGCGTCCTATGCGTCCTGTACGTCCTGACTGTGTCTGGTGCACCGCCTTTGCGTTCTGACGTCGCCTGATCTAGGCTTCTTTCGCCCTGACGCCTTCAGATCCAGGACTCTCCCGCCCTGACGCCTTCAGATCCAGGACTCTCCTGCCCTGACGCCGGTTCCTTCTCACCAAACGTCAGGGCTTCTTTCATCTTCCCACCTCGCATCCC
>Ga0307509_10001040_pt1 | contig 47686 bp, 52 predicted proteins | sample 10_EM_MG_FD_202245 | JGI IMG/M metagenome (GOLD analysis project Ga0307509, IMG submission 202245) | Populus trichocarpa ectomycorrhiza microbial communities from riparian zone in the Pacific Northwest, United States - 10_EM | ecosystem: Host-associated > Plants > Roots > Unclassified | place... | reverse complement strand
CGGGGGATAAGAAGGGGGGAGGAATGATTGGATATATGATATGCTGAGTTTTTTCTTTCTTTCTTTTTCTTTGTTGGTGGGGGGGGGGATATAGGTAGATTGACTGACTAACTGGGCAAACCGCTCAGGAGGCTGAAAAGGGAAAGGAGGGGAGGGGAGGGGAGGGGAGGGGAGGGGAACGGACAGGAAAGGAAGGAAGAGAAGAGGAAACGTTAGCACATAACACTGAAGGTCATGTCACTACCAAGCAAGCATGCAAACTAGGGAGGTGAACAGCTCCTACGAGTTTCCCTCTGTGCCCACCCTAATTGTAAACCCTGGAACCACACAGAAACTCTGGGGATCTCTGAATAGCTATTATACTGCCATCACAGAAACGAAGGCCGGTCTGTCACCTCTTAACCCCAAAGTCGCGTGCGTACCTTCCCCCTCAGTCGAGAAGGCCGGCCGGTATCGGATATAAATGATCCCAGAGCAATTGACTCAACCACCGGTACACCTCCGGGGTCCCGCGAGTCCCGAGAATGATTTTCTCTATGTTGCCACGAAGGTTGCAACGGAGGAAGATGTCTCGCTTGTAGAATTCGGTGAGGAGGTCAGTCGGGATATCTGGCCTAAACGGGTCACAGAAGTCGACTGGTTCGAAGTGATAGGGTGTGCCAACCAAAGACCCTGGGGGGGGGGGGGAGAAGAGCGCGGGTTAGAACTAAAATATATAGAGCGGGTAAAAGGGAGAGAGGAGGATATGGGAGAGCTCACAAGAACCGCCGAATCCACCTGTATTCGCGAGTACGTTAGCTTGTGAGTTAAGTGGCTAGTAAGCGGTAAACTTACCAAATTGCATCAGCATGTCCATATCCTGACACACCACGTTTGTTTCCAGCTCCTTTTCAGATGCTCCCTGGGCAATCATTTTCTCCCTCCCGTCCAGTCTATGAATCCCCTTCAATGAGGTTTCAAGCATCAGGCGAGAGAGTATGCGAAAAGGCAAAAAGGTCACCACTAAATCATCGATTAGCTTGTTATCGCTGTGCAGAGATAGGAGGCGAACAGTTTGCAACCAGATCTTCTGGCCCAGACCCCTGCAGGACATTAATATCCGCTTCAGTTACTGGACTAAGCTCAAGGCCCTTCCGGACCCTTTCCGCTGAGACTCTCCACATTTTAACGTGGAACCAAACAATCCTCGGATGGAAGGTGGACATGAACTTTAGGGTTGCTCTATTCACTTTGTTCCGCCAAGGAATCACAGGTCCACTGTGATCTGCGATGAAAGACCGAAATCGGATTAACAGGATCGCTTGATAGGAATCATAGCGGAAGAGTTCAGGTGCTCCGCCTGGTAAGACGAGTAAATAATCTAGCGCGGCAGATTTATAGAAAGGGCTAACATACCGAGTTTGTAATATGGCTGGAGGCGCCTCTCTTTCCTCAAATATTCGTTCATCTTGTCAAATTCCTCGAGGGGCCTCATCTCCTCAGTTGGATAGGGCTTGTCCAATATGCTCAACAAGCGTTGCTTTTGGTACCGCAAAGCCATGAAGGGCGTGAACTGCGGGAATACAGCCAAGGACACTTCAAGCATGAAATTCGGATTCCCAAGAAATGCCTGGACCGATCTCTTAAGGGATTCATCTGAAACCCAAGTGATTGAACGAAGCGCTTCCTGTAACAAGAGTGCATTTATCATGTGGATTTGTTTTGTCTTGACCTTGTATATCTCAAAGGAGAATTTGTCATCCAGGGTATGGACCGGGTTGGAATTGTTGCCAGGGAGCCAATAATGAACATCTGGGGGCTTAATTGGCAGGTCTTGTAATAAGGAATCGGCCTTTGGCCAAGCCTTCCATTCTCTAAAAAAATTCCTTCTCTTCTCCCATAACGGCTCACTGCGGAGAAAATTTGATCGTAGGATCAAGACCAATCGTGGCGATAGGGGAGCCAGCTTGTGGAACTCAGTATATGCGGGATCCCCCAACTGAGGAAGTGAGCCGTCGGCGCCTGTGCTTTTAAGGTTTGCCGTATCGTAGATGACGGGGCCCTCGAATATTCCGAATCCATTGTCGGTAAGGATGAATTCGTCCTTAGGGGATTCTGGCTCACAGAACGCCATGTATGATTCCGACATGTGAAACACGTACATACTCGCGTCGGCAGAGAACATTTCGCGGTTAATAGTCTGGAGCCACTCTCCATCCGCATCAATCTCCGTCCTCACAATTACCTCCAAATTTAAGAGCCAAACTTGGCGTAGGTTGGTGATCGACTTTTGCTTCAAGAATTCTATGAGCATGTCGCGGTCGTTGTAATCATAATTGTCAATTGTCCCAGTATATTTGGACCAGAATTTGTGACTTCGATACCTCATCACAAAAAGAAATTTGCGTAGGATATTCCGATCCTTACGATCGAGCGAAAAGTTGTACTTTCCACTATCGTGGTCCTTTCTGATCCGATGGTAAATAATGGCGGCGCTATTTTCTAGCTTGGAAAGTGACTCCTCGACATGATAGGCCCTCTCGTGATCCACGTCCTTATACATGTCTGGGAAGCCATAAGACCTCCTGACTTTGTGAAAGTCGAGGACCCCAGATTCCAAGTCGTAAATTTTGATATATGGGTCCTGAGCAGGATCATTCCTTGACCTACGAGGTCTCGGCCTTCTGTTGTCTCTAGCAGCCTCCGTTTCGGCCATGGGTTCGGGCTCATTGGGAGCATTGGAAGGGCCTGCTTCGTCAGGCGAATCATCTTCGCCACTGTCAGGATTAGTAGCTTCCTTGATTGTATGGAGACCGAGTGATATCTACCCTTTGGGATCCTCAGGATCCCCGGCGGCTATCTTTGCTGATTTCTTCTTTCTTTGTTTTTTTTTCTTCCGGACTGGTCGTGTTGGATCGCTGTAGTCAGGTTGGGGCTGTGCTGCAAAAGCCCGGAGAACAAACCTCGGGATATAGTGATGGAATTGCTCTTTTTCTTCGAGCGTGGGATTGGGCGCGTTCCTCATCATTTCGTCCTCTATTCTGCCCAGGGGCAGCGACGTGTTTTAATGCGAAGGTCTTTTTTATGCGGATTCCTGATGATGTGTATCGATATGTTAATTTGGGAATATAGGGATTGCCTTAGGCTATTGGACGGGTTGGGGGTGTTTGAGAAGTTTAGAACGATTAGAGGGTTGGTATTTATTGATAAACCTTTGGGTTTATCACGTAACCCCGCCTACGAGTGCTGTACTATTAAGCACCAGTACCCAGCCATGTGGCTTACATTGACCTCATTCAGGCGTCTGGACGGACAAGGTTGCACACAGGGTTCGGAGTCATAAGCTGCAGCATACGAATCGGCATATCACAATACCAGTACTGTGCTCGAGCACCAATATTCAAACGCATCCAATGTTCGAGCATTATTCTGACCCTCTTGCACTTGAACTTGGTTGGATGCAGAATCCTGCTTGGAAGAAAGCTGCTTTCCTCCGCCCGGTTGCGCTTCATGCTCCATATTTCAGTGCGGGGTCTGACCAACCTTTCCTCACCATGCTATAGACTAATGCTATGCTCGACAGTCCGAGTGAAGTATGATACTGGTATGGTAAATTGACACTGTATTTTTCAAGCCTTTAATCGGAACTATGGAGCAGCTACCTAGGGCCTCCCAAAAGCCCCTTGTTCCCCTCATTCTATAGCCTCGTAAACCCTGTTATGATAGATCAATTAAAATAGGGACATGCATCCAAGCAAGGGCCTTGAGGCCACATTGCTACTAATATCTGTTGTGGAAATCATCATTTACTGTAGCCTTTAATCAAACCTTGAATTGAAAGATTTACCTAAAATGACCACATGGTAATACTGGTCTCCTCAAGCATTAAGGATGACGCTGTGGCTACAGCATACTCAAAGCCACCAATAGTTGACCTCGCATCCCCAGGGCTGAGATACACCGTACCGTAGATGCTTTAAACTAGCTAGTAGAGGAGGAGCCTTTGGAGGATGGTCTCCGCAGCCCGTAAAGCAGCTATTGGGATGCGGGAAGATCGCCACGCGGAACCGTCACCGCGCTACCCGCTCGAGCACCGAGGATTTGCAATAGAGACCACTCCCAGTCCCGGATCCTTGCGTAGATCCGAGGAGATCAATCGGAGCATCCCGTGGACAAAATTATCGGACGGCTGCGATCCAACCACCAGGCTTTGTGGAAAGCATTGTTCGACGTATATGTACGGCACTGCATAGCACAGGAAAATCATAGGACGAGCAGTCTCCGAATCCACCGACTAAATCTTCACACAATGCGGCATGCCTGACAGGTCTGAGGCAGTTTTGATCTCGCTCAGCCCCCTTGCTTTAGCCCGCAGGTGCAAATCTACCGGGTGGCATAATTCGGTACAGCACCCGCTACGAAAGCTCTTACAATCGATAACGGCGGCTAGTAGCCCGCGAAAGAAAAAAAACACAGCAGCTAACCTTCTTTGAAAACGACAATCGACTGCAGTGAGGATTGGTGATCCAATTGAGTGTGTTAACCGTAGTTTGACTATCGGCGATCCGTCAGCTGTTGTGTGACCGTACAGTCTTTAGGGGACCGTTATATTTGGCCTGATCAGTATATCTCAGGCCGTGAGATTGATGGGCGATATTAGCCTTACGATTTAGCTTCGGTTTATCACAGCTCCTTCCCAAATATGATGCTGGAAGCGGTATAAGTACTGTAGCGAAAGGGGGATTTATTCGAATATTGTTGGAAAACTGGTAAGAGTGGGAGGGGGTGAAGCTTGTTTTTTTTGTTTGGAGAGAGCATTAGTTGGCTTGGGCTGCGCCTTGTAGACGTGTCTCTTTTGGGTACTGTACCTCTTGCGGGTCTGCTACTGGAGCACAGCACCCGAATTCAAGGAACTACCGGTATCTTAGCAAACGGGTTGTCGTACCCTCTTGGTGAGCCACAATTCCATCACCATAAACCGGTAATAAAAGGGGGTAAATTTTGATATAATTTAACTTGATCGATTTCCTACCGGAATCTTCAATCGCAAGCTAATGAGTGGGGCTCAGGTATTCTATTCTTGTGGATGATTCAACCCCGTTGCTCATCGACTAGACTAACATCATCTCGGCCTAAATTTTTCGCTGCTGCAGCAGCGCTGGTTGTAGTCAGGCATGATACAGTACTGTGCCACCACCCAGCGCATTAAAGTAGGCAGCTAGCCACCATCACCGTGGTGTACAGTACTGTACCAAGTACAGGACTGTACTCTACCGGCACTGCGCCCGCGTTAAATGCCAAATATTCCACCGGATCAAAAAGGTATTCATCCAAATGGCGGGAGCGGGCCAGTACGAACCGGTCTAGTACAGTACAGTACAAACGGAGAGCAAACAATTAAATTACTGCAAACCTCCCCTAAGTTAAGACTTCTTTTAATCCTTCTGTGACTCCCTCGTGCACCAAAGTGCACAATTTTAGCGCACGCCAAGCTCCTAACAGCTCGAGTAAAGAAGTGCTAAGCATTAGTATGATTTGCACTCCCTGGTTGGCTATCTGGCATGTTCCAGGTTGCATTTGTGATTGGGTTAAGAGAATAAATTTACCTGTCAATTTCCACCCGTACAATGGTTCTGGGCCGCAACTTATGGGCTGGGGGATCGGTGGAAGTGCGCTCATGGAGGCTCCGAGAAAGAATGCTTGAGACCATCAAAGATATCATTCTCACGGTATGATGGAGCCATCGGAGATTTGATTTGAGGGGGTTTCTACTCTTTAGGTATAATAATTTGAGCAAATCTACTTTTGTTTGCTAGCCTTCCTGTCAACGGGTGCGAGTGTAGTACAATCAGAGTCACGGGACCAGGGAGTGTGCCCGGCTGGGGGTATAAAGAAATCAACAGCTTCTTGTATGCACTCCTCCACCAAGAAACGACTATAATAACCCCTGATGGTCCTAATTTTCCCTCTTGACCACTCGCTGGGTGCCCCGGAGCAGGCACATCAACATGACCGCACCCAGACTGCATGTTTCTCACCACATTAAACCCTTCATCATCCCCTCCTCCACCCCCAAAAGCTAACCTAACCTAGCACTCATGGAAAAGCTCTCTGAGCCTGTGCCAACAAACATGTACTAGTATTGCATCGAGCAACCCTCCCCAATATAAAGTATCTTGGAAAAGAGCATATCGAAACGGGAATTTGCCGTACTACCTGAGCCAAGTACTTCCTATGGTATACCCTCCTCCAAAACGTGAGATCTTGTTTAAATAAGGGTACCTCTTAAAAAAGTATAAGTTACAAGATTTGAAGAAAAATGTTAGTTCAAGGCGTATTGTAAAATCCTTCCGACGTATATACTAGGCCCACGAAATCTTGACTATACCCTCCAAAACTCCCACTAGGCACCAGACCCCCTCCCCCCCCCCTCCGCCGGTCTAATGCCACCCCTGCGTTTCCAGTACAAATACAACCATTCCAACCATTCCATACCCCCCCATAATACCTTCCTTCCTTTCAGGCACCCATCTCCCCCCCTTAAAACCTTACGATATAGCAATTCCCTATCAACCCCACCTGCCACCTCCCGCTGGCGCTCCCCAAGAAACATCTCAAGCGGGGCACTTCCGACCGACCCCGGCCAGGCTCCGCTTATCAGATATCCCTCCCAAACCTCCTCCTCTATCTTCCCTCCCGTCCTCCTGAAACCTCTTATTGAAAAAACGAGGCGACCAATTATATACTCAATCGTAATTTACCATCCCACCACGAAAACGAAGATAATACCATCAGAGCTAGCCTTTGCGTCCTGAGGTATTTGCTAGCGGGAAAGAGGCGGGTAAATAAAAAAACAAAAACAAAACAAAACAAGGAGTCACTCTTGTGTTGTATTCGGCTTCTAGTCCAGCTGGATTTTGGGTTAGTTACGCCTGAGCTGAATATCATTATACAGAAGTATGCGTTGTGATTCCTTGTACTTTGGATATCATACGTATTTATCGTCACTGAGGTTATGCCGGGTATATATTTAGATATCATACTTCACCCAGTTAGAATGTGCGAATTACCTATCGACTCACGAGCTTTGTGGGATGTTGCAGCCTTGTCGTCGGTGGGTTAGGGCTACGCGCTGGCAGGTTTCTTTGGAGATAGGAGTTATTTATAGTGTGTTTCCCTGGTGTTGTTTGTTGTTGTTTTGCGCTAGTGCCACTATGTGCGCGTGCGTGCGTGTGTGATAGATTCTCCGTTTGGGTTATTCATGAAGGGGGATGTTACTGCATGGGTGGTCACTCGGGGGAGGAGCACTCGATGGGGCACTTGGATTTGGCTTCAACTTTGGAGATGATGATGGCTTTCGAGTGTGTGTGTGTGTGGGAAGCGGGGAGCCCTATCGGTGTGCTTTGGGTGAAATCACTGGTATGAGTATGATAATATTTCAAATACACAACGTAGGTACAGTTCATCACCAGTTCAATGCGTCATCGCCTTTTTCAAGGTCTCTCAAGAGAAGTTACTAGCTTTTAGCCTCCCCAATATCACATTATACTAGAAAATATACGCCTTTACCTATTGTACCCCTGAATCGCTTCTCCTATTGGTAGGTTTCCTCCTACTATACTCGTCACCATATGCAGGTAGCCACCCTCCGGGTATCGTGTCGAGTCGGAATGTCTCTTCGTGGGAGGGGGGTGAAACAAAATCCACCTGTAAGACAACGAGTGCCCTACAAGCATATCAGCAGGCTAATTGAGGGAGATTATGGTGGGGTAAGGGTGATAAGGGTTGGCTTGGACTAGCCATGGTTCGTACATACTGTAGGATGATTCGTTATTGGTCACCAATATTGTTTATGTTCTGCACTGTCCCGGCCGAGTCGAAGCCAGACACCTAAAGTGGAAATTCCAATGCAAAGTGCCCGGCTTCAAATTCGGCCCCGTGAGTGCTACGAGTTTCAGAATTGCTATTTGACCACCTGATAGCGCAGCTAGATGTTGAGTGCGGATCTCATTTTAACATCTCGTATTTATCCTCCTGCTCCTGTCCAGTATCTGCCAATCTTATGTCTTTCATTCGGCACTAGCTGTACTACGCTTTGTTGGAAAGAATATGTTTACAAGAGAATAAATAGAGAGAGCATAGCTTGCCATAGTGAAAATGCCTAGAGCTTTCAAGACCCATAGCAGCTTTCCCAAAACAAACTAGGCAAAAGATATTTTTTTTCATTCATTTATGCTATCATACCCCGCCGATCGTCAACCCGAAGGCCTAGAGTCGGATTCTACACCTCATAGCAGGTTTGATAAGCCCCATAGCCCTATCGAGGAAGGCCGGGTTCTCCAATCTCCCGGTTTCCCCTAGAGCAGGGTTTTTTTTTAATTCTCCTACCCTACATGACGGATCGTTCAATAATAACTCACTGTGAGCGTGAATTGATCTCCTGGGCTCCTGCTAATTGGGACAGGGGTTAATTGGTTCTTAACATGTTAACCACCGCGCTAGCTAGGTATTTCATGGAGTATCAACTTGGGAACAAATACTTATTGCACCGAAAGCTGAATTTTGGGATCTTACCGGGACCGGTGGGGTATTTCTTCCTGAATTTTTGGTAGATTTTAGTGGGGGTCTTTCGTTGCTTCTTGGATTTCGTTAAGAGAGATTCTCTGTAGTTTTAAGCAGAAGTGATACCGTATGTTAGCGTAGTACGTGAAAAAAATAAACATGAAAAATACTTGATTTAGACTATGATAATAACATTATTATTATCATAGTATAATATATCATAGCTTATTTCTGTGAGTGGCCCTCGGGTTTAGGGGTGATCAGGGCTCGTCCTCACATCACAGAATGCTACTCGGGACAGGGCACCCTCGAAACCCCCCCCCCCCCGGACACTGCGGGTGACCTCAAAGACCCCACCGAGGCGGCATCCAGAAAGAGCCTGTAATATTGTATCTAACTTAGTGCTTATTACTTTTGATATACTATTATATCTTAGCGTACGAGTATATATTGGGCTTCTAATATCCCTAAGGAGGGATAAAAGCTTTCTCTCGCTCCAGCTCTAATATCTTTCAAGATTATGATATTTGTGTTATCATGATATTATTATAGACTTACGGTGCAAGTTTGTGCTCAGAATAGAACAAAGTTAGCAGCACTCAGCATAGCCATGATGAACACAAGATTGTCTGCGTATAATCGCTCTTGATTATGGTAATGATAACCGTGAGCGGATATGTGGTGATCGGCCGAAAAGGGTCGACGTCTAACACGGCGCGTTACTCATTTCCTGAAATTGAGGTGGGCAATTCATGATCAAGATTCCCATCGATAATAATAGGGAATTGGTAATTAAAGAAATGGGGAAACAATGTTCTCCCTCCCCTTAGACCTCACCATCCCCCCCGCCCACCCCAGCACCTTACCCCCTGCCCTTTCTGACGAGCCCCTAGAGGCGGTTGGCAGCTCTGGCCAGGGAGCCACCTCCCTCTGCTCCTGGAGGAGCCTGAAGGATCTCTATTTGGGAGGCTCGTTCTTGGAGGTAGAGCAGGACAGTAGTCTTCTGTTCGGAGGCCTGCCGCTTCTCACAGAGCCGGTCCTCCCTGCGCTGGAGGAGGGAATCGGCTATTTGAATGATTGCAACCCCCCAACGGGGGAGCGATCGCAGAGAGTGGTTTGACGAATTTTTTGAGAGTCTCTAAGTAAAGCATTAGGACCAAGTTAGTGACCTTAGTACTGCAGGACGGCCTGTGGCATATGAAAGATATCCGATTTCATCTTTGACAACTTGGTTGTAGGTGAAAGATAGATAATTGTACATACCTGTATTGATGGTGTATGATGGTAGGTAGTACGAATTTGTCGCACCGATCGTGTTGTAGGTTGGAAGATGTAATATATAGTGGTATGTTTATTCGTTCGGAAGTTGTTCTTTCCTTGAGCTGGATATGGGAGAAACCAGAGTTGGTCTGCTTATATGGTAACGGGCCTGATGCGCTGTTCACTGAGGGCTTGGTGGAAAGGCTAACTTAAGTTAGAAAACGGGTTACAGTGCCTATTACTTTTTTATATCGCTCGTTATTCTCCAGCTTGCAGCTTAAGCTCTCTCCTGATACAAAACAAGTATCTCAGCACCCGAATTTCCAATTCCCTCTTCCGACCCCGGAGCGTCCGTAGTTTAAGAGTGACGCCTCATGACCTAGACACCAAATCAGATAAGATAACCTACCCGCCGGGCCCTGGATCATCATACTGGAATCCATGTGGATACAAACTCCCCCACCACACCAAAATCGGAAGACCAACCCACCAACAGAGCCTCACAAACCCCTCCTTCCCCATCTCATACCGGTATTAACAACCACAACCGTGACCGCCGGGACCCCAATACCCAAAAATGGGTAAAAAAGACTCCAAAAAGAAGTCCGCCGACAAAAAAGCCCGCGTCGCGGAAAAGACGGCGCGAAAAACATCCAAGAAGGAGAAAAAGTCCGGCAACAAGAAGGGTCCGGATGTCGACGAGGACGACATGGATCTCGATTCGGTGCTGGAGGAGTACGCCCGTCAGGTATCCATCCCCGCTTTCCGGCCCTGCTATGCAAGGGAGATGGATAAAGAGAGATAGGGAGAAGGTATTAAATGGCGAATAGCAAGCCCTCTTCATGAAAGTCACCGAAACTCCACTCGCTGCGCCACCGCCCGTGCGCGCGAATGCAACCCTCGCGGCGGCCCCTAGTGGTAAGGAGCTATTACTCTTCGGCGGTGAAACGTTTAACGGTGCTGTCGCGAAGTTTTTCAACGAATTGTTTGTGTACAATCCCGCTCACGATGAATGGCGACAGATCACTTCCCCGAACTCACCGCTTCCACGATCCGGACACTGCGTGACGACGTCGCGGTATGGTGGTGGGAATACGGGTAGCATGTGGCTGTTTGGCGGGGAATTTTCGAGTCCGAAGCAGGGGACTTTCTACCACTATAATGACTTTTGGAGATTCGATATCGGGTCACGGGAGTGGGTGCGTGTGGAGAGTAAGAGTGGGGGTGGGAAGGGGGGCAGTGGGCCGCCGGCGAGGAGTGGGCATAGAATGGTGGCTTGGAAGAACTATATATTAGTAGTGGGGGGATTTCAGGATACGAGTTCTGCGACAAAGTATTTGAGTGACGTATGGGCCTTTGATACGAATTTGTATACCTGGACCGCTATCTCCCTACCCGCACACGCCCAACGGCCTGAGGCGAGGAGCTCGTTTTCGCTCTTACCGCATGAGCAGGGGGCTGTGTTATTTGGGGGTTACTCCCGCGTCAAGTCTTCGTCTATACCCTCTGTGGGTCATAAAAAGGGCGGTGGTGGGAGCAAGGCTTCTAGTGGATCGGTAGCTTGGAAGCCGGTGATTCATCAGGACACTTGGTTTCTGAGGATGGATCAGGACTTGACCAAGGTTCGGTGGGAGCGGAGGAAGAAACCTGGGAATCCTCCAAATCCTCCAAGGGTTGGGGTTACGATGGCTTGGCATAAAGGCAGAGGGATACTTTTTGGTGGGGTGAAAGATGAGGAGGATAGTGATGAAGGGCTGGAAAGTATCTTTTTTAATGATTTATTTGCATGGGGGGTGGACCGAAATCGCTTCTTCCCATTAACCCTCAGAAAACCAAGGGTTCAGAAGAATTCCGGGAATGAACGGGGAGGTGGAAGGAGAGATAGAGCTAGAGAAGCTGAAGAGGATTTATTAAGAAATTTGAGAGCACTAGAAGCGGTAGGGAGAGATGGCGACGACGACGATGAACAAAACGAAGAAGAAAAGAAACCCGTCGTCATCAAGGAACAAATAATGAGTCTCGAACTCCCCCACGAAAGGTTCAACGCCGCCCTCACAGTCCTCGATGACGTCCTATACATCTACGGTGGCACCTGGGAGAAGGGGGATCGGGAATTTACATTCGACGAAATGTTCGCCATAGATCTCGGAAAACTCGACGGGGTAAGGACCATCTTTTCCCGTAAAGACGAGACGATGTGGGAAGAAAGCGAGGACGAGGACGATGAAGATGACGAGGACGAAGATCAAGACGAGGAAGACGAGGAGGGAGAGGATGAAAAAATGCAAATCGATGAAGCCGAAATTGAACTCCGGCAGAAGGAAAAGGCTCTGGTTAGTATCCTCCTCTACATCTTTGGTTTTCTTTTTATCCTACTAATCCTAAATTAGCGTAAAAAAGGTAAATCCCGAGAGCCCGAGCAGATCCCCGAAACCCCGGGCATCCAGGAACCAGATCCTTCCGATGAAATGGTGGAAGAAGCCTCCTTGGACCAAACCCCGCACCCCCGCCCCTTCGAATCTCTTCGGGAGTTCTTCGCGAGGACTTCGGTCGCTTGGCTTGAGATGCTTATCGCGAAGCAGGAAACGGGAGGGCACAAGAACAAGACTGTCAAGGAACTCCGGAAGGAGGCCTTCAGTGTCGCAGAAGAGAAATGGTGGGCCTGCAGAGAAGAGATCAGAGGTTTGGAGGATGAACAAGAGGAGGCAGGTATTGGTGAGGTTGTTAGTTTGGCGGATGCTAGCGGATCCGGGGGAGGTGGGGGCGGAGGCAGTGCGGGTAGAAGGAGGTAGTTTGTGGTAAAAAAAGTAGTCGCTGATTTGTATATAGCTCGGGGATGGGTGAAATTATCTGTAATGGTTGGAATGGTTGGACGAACGATGTTTGTACTAAAAGTTATGCTTTTTATGCCAAACCCTAGCATAATTAGACACGGCCTACGGCTCTAGTTTTATTCGAACAAAGATAAAACGCACTGCGAAAGAGTGATGGCTATCGGGGCTAAGAGTTCTCGATCAAAATAATATTATATTGATTAATAGTCATAATACACCAAAGCCTCTATAAATCAAATTATGCATCCTCCACCCGAGCTCACCGCCTTCGAGGCTATGACTTGTACTCTAATGAAACGAAGCTGCACAAGCTATAGAAAGTCATCGAAAATCACTCTAGGCTCATGAGAGAACCTCGGCCCCTCAAATAACAAATCCTTCACAAGCCTCTCTCCCCATCACCCTCGCAACATTAGGATTAGCGGCCGACGCTCGCTGATGTGCCTCCGGCGCCTCCACTAGTACACCCCCGTCAGCCTCGTTCTCCCCGCTCATGCTACCAAGTCTCTCTACATCTCTAACTCTCGCTTTTGGCGGCTCCGGTATCGCTATCCACCCATATATTAGTCCCAAGAGCAAAGAGAACACGAGCAGGGGCAACAAACTAGAACTAGTATCAAACTTATTCTCCGACCCACGATCTCCCTCCCTCCCAGTGTTGGCGATACGCTGACGCCCACACATCCCGTAGTGCCCGTGAAAGAGCAGCCCTTCCTTATACCCCCTCAAGTTGGCAAAATCCTCAAGCAACTTCCCGATCGCACTCGGCACCGCGAAAAGACCCACCGCTAGTGTCGCTGTAACAAGGAAGAATATAAATACCTGTATATAATCCATTGTCAACCCGAAATACTAAAAAGAAAATAATGAGCACGGGGGCAAACAAACGTTCCGGCTCCCTACCCCCCTCCCCTCCAGATTCATCCCCCACGCAACGCCCCAATACACGCCTATAGTTCCAATATACGACCCGATAGACAGCGCAAGCAGGTACGTCGGTGCCCAAACTTTTACCGCGGCCGTAAGGCTCGGTAGCCCTGTCCCCTCCTCCTCCTCACTAGCAACAACGGGGCTGAGACTCCTGTGCGTAAACGCCTTCCGCAAATCACTTGCGCATGCGAACCCGCTCAAGTAATGGTGCAGTAGGAAGGAATAGTACACGGATAGTAGAGCGAACACGAGCGTGCTCGTCCATAGTGCCGGCACGATCCAGTGTATCGTCGGGATGTATTCCTGCTGTAGGGAGGTATTCGTCACCTGTGCTACTAGTGCTGCGGCGACGCCGGTCATGCTGCATCCTGCCATGTGGCGGGAGCGGTAGTCTAGTAGGTCGTTGTCGCTGGCGAGGAGGACATTGGATTCGAGAGTAGTTAGGGTGTCAGTTATGGGGAGGAGGAAGGGGTAGAGGAACTTCGGGAGGTTGTAGGGTTTCAGGCGCTGATTTTCCTGTTAGCTTTTCTTTAGGCTGAGATGGGGGAGAAGGTAGATACTCGGACGTTCATTTCCCAGCGGGTCCGGAGGAGTTCTATGGCATCGCCGAGGGTTATGGACGAAGAGAGGATGGTCCCGGATAGCGAGATTACTCCAGCGCAGGCTGAGGCGAAGGCTAGTGGTTCTGACATGTTCCTGAAGAAATGAAGACTGGTTTCTCAGCTGGGTGAAAAGACATATCGCAGGGAGTTTCAGGAATCGCCTGTGAGCCTATGTTATATATTTTGCTCATATATATGCTCACAAGATTAGCAATTTTGGACTCTTGTCGTCTGACACTAAGTAGTAGCTGCCTGGCCAATCAGACAATTGCTTGGTTATAACCCTAACCCTATTATAATTGCCTAAGATTCGTGCCTGTATGACTACTTTGAATCACATCCACCTCCATTAGAGAGATCCCATGCTATGGGTTCCAGACACAGTAATTATCAAACATTAAGAAGTTACATTTAAAAAGACCTAAACCTACTAAAGTTGGACATAACTTATTAGCTCCACGAGTGATACATCATGATCAGTGTCCTTCCGGTCACGATATCGGCGATAATTTAAAAAACACTTGAGGGCAAGGTTCTATCAAAGCCTTTTTCTATTTCAGTTATCCACAATTAACCCCTGAATAAAACTGGAACAAGAGAAATTGTCAGGTAACCCCCCACATTATCGGTTGTTTTTAAGAGATATTGTGGACTCGCCGAGGGGAAGAAGGCACTAAACCCGCAACCCTTATATCCACCGCATGATCTCCTAACCGGTGGTCGTGGTGAGAGCCCTAGCCCTGGTTACCAAAGTAGTCGGGGGAGTTACTGTAGGAATGATCGTGGTGGAGTTTCTTGTAGGGATAGGGTAAATAGAGACAGTCCCAACCTCATGGCCCGTTGTACTAGTTGGGTAGGGTCCGACGAATGCCACATGGGGGGAATGCTTAGGTATTGGATCCAGGGTTGTAGCCTCAACAGGGGCATCTGATGGATGCCCTGTGGGGGCTAGAATGAGTGTTGAAGTTCTGACAGGACCGTCCGAAGCACCACTAGTAGTGAGTGTGGTTGTAACAAAGGAAGGAGTTGGATGTATGATAGTAGTGCAGACAGGATTGCTTGAAGGGATGTGGCTTGTGGTGACAGTCTCTATAGGAAGTGGAATAGGTGTGGTGAACGTCAATGTGATGGTGGTATATGGAGATCTTGGGGGAGTATGGGGCCTAACACTCTCTGTTCCGGTAGGACGAATGAGAGATGGTATCCACGGAGGATGCTCCTGCGAGGTACAGATGCTAATCTTCGAAGTAGGAGTCGTAGTAACCATAGACGAGGCAGCGACGGTGATACCCCCCGAGGTAACAGTGACCTCAATATGGCCCAAAGGCTGAGGATTGATCGGGACGGCCAAGCTTCAGTTGATATTTGTTAGCTTTTCGAAGCTTTCGCAGAGCAGTGTCGAGGGGTTTGAAAAACTAAAACATACTCATCATTGCCGTGTATCACAACTTGTCTTTTAGTAAGATTGACCGGAGCGAAACTCTCATAGTAGCTGTTGGTACCCTGACCACCAGAACCATCGGCGAGGATCACAGCCTCTAGCTCGGGGGTCACGCCATGAGCTTTCTTGTATTCAGGGGTGACGGCATCCGCCATGCCACCAGCACGCTCTGCTTCATTATCCAGACGAGCACGGATCTAAGAGGATTTAAAAATTTGTGTTAGCGGGGTAAATAGTGCCATGGGTCCAAAGGGTAGGGTAAGAAGGATTGTCCTCTGGAATCAAGATTGTTGTCTCGAGACATGGCATCCCGGTCCAATTGGAAACAAAGACAATCTTGTGAATCAAACAAGGGAACAAGTGAAATTTCCATCGCCGAAAGGGGTAGAGAAAAGATTATAGTTACCCTCGGGTTGCCAGTAACACTGGAATGAATTGCGGTGGCTAAAGCCAAGAACAAGATAATGAGAGAAGACTTCATCCTTCCTTGGCAATGAAATTATGGAAAACTTTTTGGAATGAGACTTGTGAAAGGGAAACAGGGGAAGACTGAGGCAAGGGAGACAAAGGGGAAAAGAGGTTAACAGGCGGGGAGCCTGGTTATGGGGAAGGAAGGAGAAGGCAAGGGAGTGGAAGTAGTTAAGGAAGGCGGGGAAGGAGAGCTAAGAAGGGGAAATGCGGGAAGGAAGAAAGGAGAGGAAAGGAGAAAGGGGATGCGAAGAAAAAGGCTTTTTGAAGAGGGGGGTGGGCTGACTGAGAAGATTCTACGTATGTTTAGAAGGATTGCGTGTATGTTTGATACACTGGGTGCGTACTTACACGTCCTTCATAGCGGCATACTTATGTTCGCGAAATTCGAAATGGGAGTGCCAGTAGTTCACCTGCCATTGCAAGCCATTGCAAACTGCTTCTGCTTATAGAACCCAGGGCAATCGTCCTCAGTGTTAACTCTTTTTCTAGTGTGAGAACCAGACCTGATGCATGATAGCTTCCCCACCCAATATTTACCTTCCTTCTCAACTTCAGAGTGAGTACTGGTGATGCTGGCCGGCTCTAAAGAGAATGTTTCTCACAATTACAAATAAAGCTTAGGGCCTGTTTGGATGGAATGGGTCCGTTCAGTTGGCTCATACAAATGGCCTTTTCCTTCCGTTTTGAAAAGGTGCGAACCGAACGGCCGTTTGGCATAGAATATCAACTTTTCTGTTTCCGACCAGGGGCAACGGAATTGTTGCCTTGTAGAAATGGTTGACCATTGGCGACAACCATTTCTACAGGTCAAACCATTTCACAAGGGAACGGTTACCACTTCTTCCTTTCTTACCAAACAGGCCCTTAGCCACTAGAACCATATCCTGAGAGGTTCCAAAAAGTCCTTAGCTTCTTCCAAATAGCCCACGGATGTCTTGGGGTCCTTAACCTAGAAGAGGGGAGAATATCCACAACCTTATATTTCTCTTGGATGAGCGTTAGTATCGGAGGATTTAGGGCCTTGCGAATGGCATTATGTGTACTTTGCTTCTCTCTAGGTTTCTTTACAAGAGGTGGCAGATTTCACTATATGACTTGACCCCCTCTAACATTGAGAAAAGCCCCAGTGCTTAGAATAATTTAATGGTGAATGTGTGCCCCTCTCCGAGCATGCACTCTTGGAGCAAGGACAGCTCCCACCAGGGAAATACCTTACCAGTGTTCCCAACGGGCTAGATAGGCCAGGTTGCAGTGAAACCGGGCCCAGCTATAGCTGAATAAACCTAGTGGCGGCTGCCTGATAGGTCCGTCTGGCCTATATGGCCTAGACCGGCTGCAATATTTCAAAGTATATGGTTTCCATGTTTTTAGTGTCCACCCAGCTTGTCCTGTGTTCTCCAAAACTCTTTCCATTCAACACAAGGAAGATTACCTGTAAATGTGCATTACCCATCGCGCGATCGCTCAAAAACCAATGCCAGAGGGTAAAGAGCGAAAACAAATAAATAAAAGATACGGAACTTGAAAGAACTGGGGAAATCAACTTATCCTCAAAGCCATCCGTCCTCAATGCAAATCCTCGGGCCTATAGGATTGTCAGGCCGATGGGAACACTATACCTATACCTTACTCTTCTCTCCAGAAACTCCCCTTCCTTCCTTCCTTCCTTCCTTCCTTTAGCCACTCTCCTGATTTCTACACCAGCTCCGCACAAGGAAGTATACCTGCCAGGAGCAAAACCACAGCAACCATCTATCTGCCTTTGCTAAGCCACCCAAGCCGACGACCCTCACCTCTTCCTCCTGTAGGCCGTAACAATCGAGATATCACACCCCTTGAGCAGGTTTGGCCTCCCTGGGGGGTATTGACATTCGAGGTTCGAAGGTAGTGGTTTGAGATACTGGTGGGTCGTTGGTATGGCCTACGCCGAGGAAGCAGGTATATCAGGTTTGCGGGTTCGTGATCGGACATGGTAGCCATTGGTGAGGTGGTATGTTAAGTTAAAGGCAGGAATCGGTTTGGCTGTAGTTTGTCTATTGGAAGAAATTGCGGGCTCGAGGGTGTTGAATGATGGCACGGTGATAGGATCTTTGAAAAGAGGGAACATCTGGAGTTAGAAACTTGAAACTTGAAACTTGATATTGAAGTATTACCTGTACTTTCAAAGTCGGCTAGAGAATATATTTGTGCGGATGGGTGATGGGGTTGGTATCTTGTGATAAAACAGGTTAAGTCTTCCCCGCTGAACAAATTTCCTATATCAAGGGCACTGCACTGGGAAGAAGGACAGAGAAGAACTACCTAGCACCTCCCTAAGTTTACCCAACCTTGACAGGAACCAGTTTGATACGAAGCAGTAGCAGCGATAGAACGAGTAAGCACTACAGAAAACGTTAGACCAGAAAGTATGCCGGGCGCAGACCAGCTCCTACACTACACACAAATTTTGTCCAAATCCTCACCGGGGGTTTCCCCGACGAATTTCAACCTCCGGGTTTAGCTCAGCAAACAGCAAATCTGTTGCATCACGCTATTATGAATGTCTCCTTCTCTTCTAGACTTTCTCTCTCAACTGATTGGCTTTTTTTGGTGCGTTTCAGCTCATGCACCTACCCGTTTAGACCCGCTTCCTGGTCCGTGTTTTGTGCGGGTTGAGCGTTTCGTGTTGCTCGATTGGTACTAGGGGCAATACATATGGGTACCAGTGGAGCAAAGCTTAATTTTGTCCGCTAGTTTAAAGCCTTTGTCCGCTCGATCTAAATCCGTCATCCGAAATGGGAATCTAGTCTATTTCACGCGGCGTCACTCGAATACTCACGCATATTATACAGTATCATAGCGCTTGCACGGAAATGATGTGGGATGTGGCAGCGTATGATATCACGGCAGTTAGGGCTATAAAAATGCCAAAACCTACAACCCAAGAACCTAACAGGCCTCCCCCCATAACATGCAGAACGCAAATTGGATTTAAAACAAGATTCATTCAACGAAACGAGTGGCCGGATCCACAATGATATCCCCATCATCTATACAAATCAATTCCGCATTCCCAACTTTTTCTTCACCGAAATGCCTAATCCCTCCCCTCCCAACCCCAAAGCCTCCTCGGATTATCCACCATAATCTGCTGGAACGCCCTCCAATTCCCCACCCATCCCTTAACAACATCCACAAACGCCGAGTCATCCACATCCCTGAACGGCCTGATTGTGAGCGGGTCACCGCCCATAGCCCCCTGCACATGCGGCCAGCCGCTGCTATAAACACACATCCGTGGAGCCTCCCCGAGCAACTCCTTCGCCACGACCCCCATGTCCGCATAATTACCATCCTCCCCGAACTGCGAGTCCAAGTGCGGCGCGGAAATCTTGACCCACAATTCACCCCTCTTCATCAAGTCGACGACTTCGGCGAAGCCACGCTGGGAGTAGGGATTCTGGCCCGCGCTGACGCTGGCAAAGTGGTCCGCGACGACGGGGACGCCGAGGGTGGGTATGAGCTTGTGTAGGGTGGCGAAGGCGTCCAGGGGAATATGTAATTGTAGGACCCATTTGTGCGACTTGCAGAGCTCGGCGTGGGCACGGAGGACGCTTTCCGATGGATTTTCCGCAGAGTTGATGCGCAGGCCCCGGACGCCCGCGTCGTGCAGTAATTGCAGGGTCTCGGGAGATGGCGGCGGGTCCGAGAAGGGGTCCAGCACCGCTACTCCGATGGCATTCGGGGAGAAGGCTTCTAGCGCGGCGAGTAGAATCGTGTTGTCGGTTCCGTAGACGGACGCGGTGACGATGACGGGGTGGGATATGGACTGGGCTTCGCAGTGCTTTTGGGCAGCGGAGATCGGGGCTGACAGTGGGGTGTATGCTAGATGGATTGCATATCATAGGTTAGGTTTAAGGCATTCGAAGGCGGGAAGTCGGATCGGATATTGGGGGGGTGGGGGTTGGGGAGGGGCGGTCGAGGGAAGCGGGGAAAGATGAGAAAGATGGGAGAGAAAGGGTCAATACTTCTGTCCGGACTGAGGGGGAAGTTCTCCGGGTCTATTACGTGGATGTGGGAATCCCAAGAATAAGGGGGTAGCCTATAGGCCATCATGAGAGATATCAGTCTTCGGTTTGAAGGGGATGAATCCCGCTGAGTTTTGTTGTTGACATTGGGTTACGGTGTGCGGGGCACTGCACACATGGCATAATGTGGGGTAATTTGTGTAACCTATTGCCAAAGCTAGTTAACCCTGAAGCTTTTTCCGAGTGACATATGATGAGTAGGATGTCATTGCCTAGAGGCTGGGGTATCGGCTTGACTTATGGAACGGGGAAATTCAGGCTGTTCCAGATCCTATTTAGCGCTTCATGTTTCTTGTTTAGAGACTTACGGTAGACTATTTTTAACTATATATGCTAAACCCTAGAATCACGACACTCTTAAAACCAGCCTTAGAGGAGGAGCCTGGCGGCAATTTGGTACACCAATGTTAATCGTTCCCGCATTCCAGCAAGCCCATTATCTCAGCAAATGGCAGAGCGCATGCATAGCATGGGTTTTAGAAAGTACTCGCTCCTAGCATCTATCCGTTCAAGAAAACCTGCGACATATTCCGACTTGGAACCCTGAGTATGACCATACCAATATTTCTTGTTTGAATAAGTCTCGCGCCTCTACCCTCCGTATTTAACTCCACCCCCTGGTTGTAGGCAGACAGCAGGCGTGCCTTCAGTCCCCAAACCGAGTCTATGGAGAGCCAGCTCCAGTCTTCGACTGTCTTCCCTAAAATAGCTCTTCCTACGCTACTCCTCGGTGTTCATACTAAACGACAGGAAAAGCGACGCCACACTGCCTCTGCTATCACTGCACATAATGTAGAAGGTTTCCATAAACCCTTTTAGCGAAAAAAGCCAACCGAAAACTAGTCCAACTCGCCACCAGGATATGTGACGGTGGGTGGAATATACCATTAACGGCCGTAAAATAGAGAGGGGGGGAGAAGAAACAGGCTGCTAGGGAGCTTCATGTACAGTACCCAGTGCAAGCTTCAACAACCCTGGTTGTAGTCTGGGGGGGGCTGGGAAGGGAGGAGAGCAAGGAGGCCGCAGGAGAGGAACCCGCATGAACCTTCAATTCTCTGCACGGCCCCGATAAGGGAAGTCGGCCGAATCCCTCACCCTCGAGTGAAACGTTGCCTCTCAAAGTGGGCCGTAGAGCCCCCCTAGTGACGGCGGCGGGAGCGATAGTTATGATGGGGTCGCGCTACCATCGAATTTGGGGAAGGGAGTGCCTTTTCCTTTGCTGGAGGATGAAGAACTAGGGAGGGTCTCAGAGGAAGGTATACGTAAGTGTAACTGCGGCTGGGTGGTAGTAGGTGGGGTGGTGATCAAGGATAGCACGGACTGGGCCACAGTCAGTGTTGAAGGTTTTCTCTAGAAAATGTACGGTACTTGCCAACACTTCCCCCGCCTGGTGGGGGTATGATTTGATTTAGGGACTCCCGCCCCCCACACTCGAAGCGTGCCAGAGTGCCATCTCTCCCATGGTGTGTTGGGGTGTGGGGAGGGGTTTTCCCCCCAATTTCACTTTTCATCTTCGGTTGACCTGTTTGTTATCATGTTTTGTCAGGTCACTGTGTACAGTTATGGAAACACAGGTGGCGGTGTTATTAGCACTACTTTAATTCGCCATACCGTGTTCTCAAAGATATTTCACCAGAGCCTTTCTAAGATAAGCTTAACGGGTGCAGGGGGGTACGAATAGAACCCACCTCGGTCCTTTAAGCTTCTTTGTATAATAATCACGCTCAGCTGGGCAAAAATTGTGATATAAAGAATGAAAGTGCAAACGTCCGGAAGGTATGCTCATTTACAGCACAAATATCTAGAGGCCGACGGTATGATAGGTGGAATATCTCCATCCACGCTGACATTTGTACAAAGTGCATATTGCCGGGATACGGTAGGAAATGCACAGTACCCCACCGCGCCTTACGTAAATTTCCAACTCATTTGGCATCATATCGCTACGCCCCACCGGTATTGTGCGCAAAAGCTACTGTAGCTTTGAGGCCGTGTGGAGCAATTTTACCCCAGATTTTCAAGTCCACGAGGACCACCCGCAGGTAGTCAAACTAAGTTTAACTTACGGTAGCAAGTGTCATTCATGAAGCTCTGGCCACCGATATTCTATCTTGGACCTGGTCCAATCAGATTCTGTCTTAGATTCCACACTCCATCCGTGGCTGAGATGATCTATTACACATGGCTAAAGACTTGACTTACATGGCTGCCAGAGGTGCCGTTCCGTTTCTCTGATGGTGCTGGGTGCTGTGCCCGTATTGGTGGATCTCGAGCTTATTGTTAATGTGCTTTGAGGTGGAGTAAGATATTTTAGAATAGAACTGGACAACCAATAATCAAGTTTAACTCCTCCTATCGGTGACTTTTTGGTCTGAGATTCTTAGCCTCTTACCCAACAAGAGTGGTAAGTTGAAAGAGACAAACCTACAGTCTCTACCGTACACTGGGCTGGTGACGAACAGGGGTCAATTACAAGTAATTTTTCTTAACCCTAACCTTGAAGATTTACTTTTTTGCCCACCAAATACCTCTGTTGGCCGCGCGCCCAGTTTCGTGGAACCTTATTTTCATTCTATCTACAATCCAGTTTCGTTGCGGGTACGGTAAAGACTGTGAAGACTGCAAACTGAAGCCTCATCCTACGATTGAGTATCGGGCAACCAGGTAGACAGTGGGGGGGCAGTACTGTGCTACAGAAGCACAGAGTCTCCTCTGCCTGTGGTGGTCGTCTCTTCCTCTTGGGCCTAGTTTATACACGACACATTTCGCACTTCCCTTATCTACAAAAACCTCACCTCTTCTCGAACACTTATAAAGCTAGTCATCAAAACTGGTCATCACAACTAAACAGCTATCACCAGTCCGCAATCTCCACGTCACATCGCTCACTATGCTCTCCGGGAAGCCCGAAAGCGCGAACTCAGTGCATAATCCTCCCCCACGGTAAAACCTTGGACAAGGTTACACGTATCATCCCCACAGTTTCAATAGCTCCAGGAAAACCTCTGAGCCTCATTTCACGATTGGTGAAGCTTTCCTTCTCCCCTGGGATGTCCATAGGTCGAGAAAAAGTTCGAACGAGAAAAAGGGTAACCCTAACCCTTATCCTCAGATTATATTTAGATCGGTCACACAAGGCGGTGGCTATACCCCGGGCAACTGAAGTATTGAACAAAAAGAACAATAAACAAAGGCGGTGGAAGGTGAGCCCCTCTCCTCTCCAAAAAATCATTGGCAAAAACATTCCTAAGGGCTGAAAGGCAGAAGTTAACCCGTCAATTACTGTAGGGCGGGTGAAAACGACCCGATGGCCTGGGACTGGGTTCGTTGCTTTTCGCTGTAGAGTAAGCTGAAAAATTCAGTCAGATGGGACTCAGTTATTCCGTACCCGAAGACTGCTCCCCAAAACCTAGGCTTCGGCAGTCGGCCGCTCCCGATATGAGATGAGCACAGTCGACTACCGGTAGTTTTCCAGGAGGAGCTAGCCAGTCACCACTGCGGGAAGCATCGCCGCTTGGTTTAGGGGCTCTGCAGCGCGTGCGAATGGTGGGTGATAGCGTGTTATGCAGCACGCTTAGGGCATTGTCGGAACTAAAATAAATAAAAAACCTTCTCAAAAGATGACAGTGCTCAACCGGGCCCCGAATTGCGTGGAATTGGCACGGATGGGAGATTCCAAGGACACAATTCTTTGCAAGGTCCAGCTCCGATGGATGAGAACCAGAGATAGCTCTTCCGTAGGCTTTCGTTCAGCAGAGGGTGCGTACCACCCCGATGGGCAGTCGGAGGAACTACGTTGTCATCGCCTACCCTGCTGAAGGATGACCCACTAAAGGTAGCACATTGGGGGGTTTAATTGTCATCGCACGCTCCGATCCCAGTAACCAGGAATCCAATTCACCCCCATAGCTTAAGAGTGCATCACATAGAGTGGTGCCTGAGTGCTAACTCCGCCTGCATATATTATACATAGGAGGAGCCAGGAGCAGGTTCCTATCATAATAATATTATGTACGAGTACTTAGCCGATAATATTATCATGGCCTCGGTATTAAATTTTGATAGTCTTCGACTTAACCCTGTTTGCAAAATCCTAACCAACCCTCGGAGATGATCTGATCTGATTAGATGGTCTATCAGGTGATCTGATCTCGCTTTTTGATAGGTTGTCCAGTGCATCTGGATCATTCCATCCAACAATGACCAGCGACCCAGCACCACAAGAGAGATTTAAACCTGGCGGCTGGCGGCCTTCTTCGCCAAGGGTAGCAGCGGCTTGCAAGAATGGGGGCTCGAGTACGAGTGCATGAGCCTTCCTGAGTTTGCCTACCCGCAATCAACAAATTCCGGTCGTCTACTCACGCCCCGGTGGGTTTGTGTTCCGAATACAATAGTGCTAATAGCATACCATACATATTCCATGCTAATTGGTGGCCATGACTTGAGCGCCTTTCCCGGAAGCTACTAACATTGGGGATTATAGACCAGCTCGGGTGGCCTAGTAAGTTAGGGAGCGGGTTATACTCGTACAACCTAATGGCGCAAATTTTAAAGGCATCATACTCGAGTAGGGTATTCTATTCTGCTTGGTAATTTTATAGAGCATTAGGGCATCCTACGTTGATGGTTCCTGCCTTGGCGCCAATGTGTTTGAACACTCATGAATTGCAGCGTATGGTAGAAGGGTCATATCATATGCATTTTATTTTTATATTCATAAGATGTGAACTTTTCCTCTCCCCGTCCTTGTGGGTGAGACTTGGATTCCATGCCGGCAGTGGGGAGCGCTTGCACAAGGGCGAAGTCAGGAATTTCAAGGTACAGTACCGGCACGATACAGTATCCCTCCTATTAGTAGAAGAGAAATGCGGCTATCCTAAGAAAAGATTCCTGGCGTGATATGGGAGAGTTCGCCCTTTAGGCGATCGGGCAAAAGCCACAACTTGACACCTAAGTCAACCCCCCATACCGGTATTGTAGTAGCACCAGCGCTTGATCGACAGTTTCTAAGAAGACTAGTATGCGAGGCACAGCATCCCCGCCGTTTGAGAGTCTCAAACCAATATCATAGCTTCTAGAACCTCTTCGAGACAATTTATGCATTATCGTATCCGAGAGCGGGCTCCGCAGCTAAGCGGCGTCTAACCCAATGTGCGCTAAACCCGTTGCGCCCAACACAGCGGCTTTGCACTCGGCCTAACTTTAACCCGGAATGTTGAGCAACCCCCATTCCAATGCCTCATGAAAGAACATATTCTTCAGTGGCGAGAGGGTGGGGGGCAGAAAAAGGCTTCAACACATAAAACAAAAACTTTCTAGAATCAGAGAAGGCCAATTGTCCTTATTAGCCGAAAGCTCGTCTAACTACTATGATTCGCCAATGCGGAGACAAGGACATTCGGAATATCCGGCGACTCCCTTGTCACACCTTACATACCTAGGTTCCTCTGCTTCCATCTGAAAAGGTGAAATGGAAAATAGGAGAAAATCTCTAAGTGCCATTCACGCCTGCATTTCCTACCGAGACATTAATCCTGGCGTGCGAGCGGGGAGGTGGTGTCACAGACACACTATGGAGCTTCTACTCGAGCGCAATATCTGCACAGCCGACGCACGATGACATGAGGCGGTAGCTCACGCATGAACGAACGCACGATGAGCAGCAGCTTACAGTACTTGTACAGATGGAAAAGAGAGACACCAGGTATCGGTATTACCAACTTGTGTACTCGAGTATTGGTGTACCCACGCTCGAGCTGATATCCTGGCTAGCCAACTAACCATTTCACCACCATGGATTGCCAGGCCTGGCCCAACGCTAAACTTACTCGGAAAAAACCCTAGGGAGTGAAGCAGGTGAGTCGTCGTCCAATACACAAGGCGGACGGCACCGGAAGGAAGAATGGGTGAATGGGAACTTTTGGTCAGCTTCACTCCTGGGGGTAAAGCTGAAAGGGCAATCACCATAACACAGCAGTACTTACAACACCGCGCCATTTAACCAGCCACCCTGCGGAGGGGAAATAAAAATAAAAACAACATGTCCAATAATATCATCGTCAGGCATGATCTAACCATCATTGATTCCGCCTACTCGCCTTTAGGTGTTGAGCCTCCATCCACCCTGCTATGATATAGATGACATAGCGGCGGTAGCACTGGTGGTGGTGATGGCGGTGGTGGTGGTGAGAATAATAATAATTCCAGTGCCAACATTGAATAGTGCGGTGCATACGTATAGTACAGTACGGACTCCTTCTGGAGGTACGGTCATTCGAACATTCTTTCAGATGGGCAATAACGACTACCTCCCTGGTGCGGGGACACCACCCCATTGGGGTTTGTGTCTCTATCTGGATGTTACGAGTTTCCAATGGTCCGATTGTATAGTCGTACAGTACTAGGCCTATTTTCAGGGTCACGATTGTTTCGGGGACACCGGAGAGGACGGTGTGTGGTATGGTATGTTGTGTATGACTGAAATCACTTCCGAACAGCCCCGTTTGAGATTTGATAGGCCGGCGGAGAGAATGAGAGGAATGGATGGATGTACTGTAGGGCACGCACTATATATATACATGTATGTATGCTTCCTCATCGACGACCTCAACTGATGTTTGGCACAAACAATTTAACTATCATACATACCAACAGCACTACTATCTACCTATAAAGCGAGTAAACAAACATTGTCCTTTTCCTTTCAATAAACCACCACCCTTCCTACCAGCACAATCACCACCTCACACTCTTTGGGAAACGCACCTATTATAAAATCAGTTATGAAAGGGCCCTGTATATTCAGCAATCATAGCTCTGCCAGAATCTCCGGGCATGACGTCCGAGAGGCCAAGTTTGATGCAAAGGTAAAGGCTAATTTGTCTCGTCTCTCTACCTTCCCCCCCCCCCGCGATCTCCTCAAGAGCTTGCGGAGAGCGAGGATAGGAGTTCTTGATTCAGGACCTACGATGTTGTTTTGCCCCTCCTGTTCCGACTTTATTTCAATTCATTCCGGCCATGCCCCATATCTACAAATTTTCCTTCACTACCACCACAACCACTCCTCTCCTTCCTTCCCTCCATCTTCCTTCCTTTCCTCCACCATCCGCACCCCACAACTGGCCTTCCAGTCTGTACAAATTGGCTCTTCCCAAATCTTTCCTATACCCTCTAGACGCAATGCTTCCCCCCACTCTAAACACCTCGGTTTGCACTTCCCGCGCAAACACCCCCAACCCATTCCCTAAGCAAACAAACAAAATACTAACAATCCATCCTATTCCAATAGAAGCACCTAAAAATCTCGGCCACCCCACCAGCACAGTTCACCTTCAAAGACCTCTCACTTCCCCGCCCCGCCGGTGCCGCCTCGCCGGTCGCTGGCTCCGCTCCCTTCACACTCTTTTCACCAGCAGCAATCCCGCTGCTACGAAAATCCCTACTGAACCCAGACTACCTTCACAAGACTGCCACACCCTTCAGCAACCACAATCTCATCGTGCGCAACACGGCAGCACACTCTAAGTTCTTCAAGGACATTTGGACTCATCCTGATGTGATGAGGGCCGTAAGTCTCGCTGCAGGGGTTGAGCTAGAGATTGTGATGGAGACTATCGAGATAGGGCATGCTAATGTCCAAATCAATGGACAGAAGTATAAAGGGTTGGAAAAGGGCGAGATGTTGAGTAGGGTTGCACGGGAGCTTACTGGTGGGAAGTTTGGCAAAGTTAGGAGTGGCCCCACTAGAGTTGAGGTTGAGAAGAGAAGTGAAGAAGAGATTATAAAGGAAGTGGACGGAGAGGGGGGGTTGATTGTGCCTTGGCAGTGAGTTTGTGGAAGCCATTGAACGAGCCGGGCATATTTACTAACGGGAGAATTACCAGTTACGACAGTTATCCATTCGTCTGCGTCGTAATGCTTTCAGACACCACAGATATGGTCGGCGGAGAAACCGTGATCCAACGTGGCGACGGCAGCCTCTTTGGTGTAAGTTTCCCCTGGGACAATTCCCCTCCATCCACCTCACTAATCTTCCCACAGATTTCCCAACCTGGCACTGGCTCTGCCGCCGTCCTCCAAGGTGGCTCACTTAAGCACCTTGCACTAATGGGGAAAAACTCTCCGGACCGAATAACCCTTGTAACCTCCTACCGCGCGAAAGCCGTCGGTCTCTGGGATATCTCTTTCCTAACAAACGTACGACCCTACACTGATTTGTCAGTACTATACCCGCAATGGAGTGCCTACCGTCTTCGCGTGCTCACCGAGAATACCACTGCGATGACCCGCCGCCTAGCTTCTTCTTCCGTCCCCCAAGAAGAACTCCAAACTTTCCTCCGGAATCAACAAGAATACCTAACCACCACCAACAACCAAATGGTTCCTGAACCCACCGTCTCCACCGCTATCACACAAGTGGGCATTAACAAGTTCTATCTTGTGTTGGAAATGTACCTATCCAACTCGATATTTGCTAACGCCCCGAGCGTCTGTCCGCAGTGTGGGAACGTGGGTAAAGTCGACAAGCAGCATTTAGCAGACTGTGTGCGCATGCGCGAGTGGAGGCCGGAGGTAGGTGCCTGGGTCGTGTTCGAGGATACCTTGAAAGCTATGCACGCTGGGAGTGTTATGGCAGTGGGAAAGACGACGAGGCCCGATTTAGAGGAAGTTGCGAAGGCCTTTCAAGAGGACTTTGAGGCGGGGAGGAGAGTTTCTTGGGGGATTGCAGATGAGTTGGCCAGACTGGGGCTTACCGAGTATCTGTTGGAGTACTTGGACCTTTTTGGGATCGTCTTTGAGAAGTAAACCAACCTCTGGGTAGGGGGGTAAATTTTAAAAGTCCTGTATTTCTCTCATTTATCTTTTTTTATTATTTTAATTTCTTTCTTATTCTCTACTCTCCTGTTTTCGTTCTATTCATTACAAGGTCGGTTTCTGTTTATTTCGGTTTACTGTTTCATTTTGTTCATTACAAGGCTGGTTTTTGTTTATTTATTTGGGCTGTTTTTCTTGGGTTGGTGGGAATGGTGGGAAATGTATAGACGGATGAAGGCACTGATAGATATATAGTACATAGTTCTAATTTCCCCTAAAGTTCAAATATATTAATACAAGACCTATCAAACTTGATGTTATTGCTTCTTTATTATTTTTCTTGGAAACTTTGCACAAATAATCACTCGCATCCCTTCCCCCTTCCTATACGGACAATCATTGACCGTGGACCTTAGCCCTACCCACCAGGTGAAACAGAATCGAATCAGACGCCTGAGTCCACCAGCATTATACCATCACCATCACCGCAGCGTCAATCACACGGACAGTAAACCAATCCATCACACCTGCCCTACCCCCCCCCCAACACCCCCCCTCCCCCAACATGAACAGCTGCAACAGCGGCACTATCCCCGCACCACCGTACAGCGCCACCACGATACCATGCCACGGTCTCGGAGTACCGGCGTTGCATACGGCGGTGCAGGTAGGTACGATAGGTAACACACCACTTTAAAACTTAGTGATCCAGATCCACTGACTCACCTAGAAAAAAAACCTCGGATATATATACTTTCCAAATACGGAGGTGAGGTAAGGTAGGGAGGGAGGGAGGGAGGGGTGCTTTGATTTGGTTTTGGCTTTGTTGTTTACTAATCTTTTTTTTTTTTTTTTGCCGGAGGGGAATTGCCGGAGGTGGGAGGGTTTATTTGGAGATGGAAGCTACAGTACGAGTACTGTGCGCTGTACGATACGGTACTGTAGTCATCTGTGGCTTGTTTGGTTGCACTGGCGCGTATTGTACAGTACTTGTATCATACTGTAGACTATTGTACCGGTACTCGTATCATAGTAGAGTATTATCAGGTAATCTCCGCGAAAATAGATTATTTTTTTATTTAAGAAAAGAAATAGACAGAAGGCTTCGCCCCAGGTATCATAGGAGGCGCCGTATCATGCATGGTACTGTACTGTATAATACGGGCCAAATTATTGTTGTTTTACTTATTTGCGGGTGGACTAGCGGGTGTACTGTAAATTATAATATCATAGTAAAATGTAACGTGACAAAGTATCCCCTTTCCGCAAAAACATAATTCCTTCCCACTTCCCCTACCCCCCTACCCTACCCCCCCGCGCACCATCGCCCCTTCACTCCCGATACGACGTCAAATACGAAACCACAAACATAAACAACATCTCGATAAATATCGGAAACAGCATTACCCCGCCGCCGATGAGGAGGAGTAGGCACAGCCAGCCGTAGAGCGTCCAAGCGCCCGTTGGATTCGCGGCGGGGAGGGAGGTGTTTGCGGGTGGAGGTGGTGGGAGGGGGATGTTTTTTATGATGGGTGGTGGGGCGGACATTTTTTTTTTCTTTTTTCTTTTTGTTCCGGGTGGTGGTTCAGTGATGTTATGGTTTATCGGAAGGGGCGGGGGGAGTTGTTGTTGTTAAGTATTGTGGGTGATGGGATGGAAGGAAGGAAGGAAGGAGGGAAGGGAAGAAGTGGTTTGGTGTGTGGGGTTGACCGGGGGTTTGTTGTCTAACTTATCGTATCATACCGGGTTATCGTATGATGCTGGTTGGTGAAGGTCGCTACGGTACGGTATGGTAATTAGGCATACCGGTACCGTATCTGATGTTTTTTTTGGAGTGATTGGATTGGGCGCCATCAGATAAGTTAAACTTGCCCAGTGGGAAAAGTTGTGGTTCTGAGATGGTGCTGTGCTATATAACATACCGTACCGTATCGTACTAAATTACCTTGCAGTCTTGGTTACTGGCATCCTAATAACTACCAAAGCGCCATCGAGCCATGGAAAAACCATTATAATAATATTATCATAGCCAGGTTTTTTTTTAAAAAATAATAGAATACAAGTACCCGCACTTTAATCCCCGGAGCCGCAAGCGCAGCGCCATACCGGCACTTTTTCTTCTTTTTTTTTCTTTTTCTAACCGGAGAGTAGAACTATCGAGTGCTACCGTGACCTACCTAATATACTACAAGAACCGACTCCCGCCCCATTCCAAATATCATATCATACTTGAGTCTTGCTGCGCACACGGCGGGGTATGGTCTGTGTAATGTAAGCTTGATGGATTGGTTAAGTTAGGGATCCTCCCCAGGGGCACAGAGAAACCCGCCATACCCACCCCCCGGGGTACGATACATTATGATACTATAATATACTGCGGCGGTAACCGGTAGGCGATTACGATAAATTGCACACGAATCAAGTGACCACCAAAATTCAAGTCCCCTGTCCTAGTCAAGGGGTTAGGGTTACACTTTATAGAGTGTTCATACGTTACCGGTACCACACAACAAGCAGAACAAGCGAAGTACAGTTATCAAGGAAAGCAAATGCCTGGTAGTGAAACCTCGAACCTTCGGCCACTACACCGAAATAGCAGCACAAGCGTAAGACAAACTCGAGTGAATTATTAGTAGAGTGCTGAGGCTGAGTGTTGCTTTGCTTGCTTGATAAGTTAGGCTCCCTGTTACTCGAGTACTTACACAAACTCTTCGTAAAAAGAAAGGGTGTAGAATCGAGTTTTGGGGGGGGGGGGCATCAACCGCTCATGACCGGCTTGAAAAATAGCAGTGGGCTTCGAGGGTGAGGGGAGGGAGATGTGTGATGGTATGACTTGGACGTTGAAGGGGGTGAGTTGGAAAGATGTGGCGTATATGTTAGGATTCACTCCAAGTCCTATGATACATAACTTCTGGAAAGATTTCTCGGGCTTAGAAGGGTGGGCTCGATATTTGCTCTAGTGCTCTGGCCCGAACCTGCCCGGAAATAAGGGAGCTGCTATAGCTAGCTCGGGTCATCGGAGCTAGTACAATAACTGGCACAAAGCAGTAGACGAATAGACTCGAAACCTGGGGAAGGCTTCAGGCCAGGTTACTTGCCTAACCTTTGCAAACCGTTACACGCAAAGAGCATCCCTCAAGTTCCACGCAAGCAGTTTGATAACGAATCATATCTTATGATCCGGAAATTTGCAAACTTATCCAGAATGATTACTTTACCGTGCCTTGGACAGGTTTTAAAGTGGCTAAGATGTTTCAGGTAGTATTTACTAATACCAGGGACGTTCTGTTCTGTTCGCATCCATGAATTCCGGCAGTTGTGCAACTAACGGTGTAAGATAGGGACCACAGAGCTTGTGAGCTAAGATAGCATCCGGAATGGGCGTTGGCGGAGAGCCACGACTCTGTACTGGCTTTATACAAATCAATAACACTCCCGCCAACCTCCGCACCCCGCTGGAGGATACAAAGCAGCTAGGATAAACCTGAACAAGGCAATTGAACTAAGCAGCCTTTCTAATCAGATTCTTTTCTTCTTCTCATTGCTTTGAGCCCCTGTGATCCGATGTGGGGGTATCCTGCAAGTCGGAGGGTGGGGGGGAGGGGGGAGGGGAAGGGGAAGAGGCCAAAGAGGGAGAACCGATATGACTGAGTTTCCCCCACCTTTCTTGTGTCTATTCACGGTAGCTTTCCTTACTCCAAGCTAACCCGATCAAAATTTCTGCAATGTAGAGAAGTATTCCACAAGATTGATACCATATGATGCATCAGCCAACCCCCACACTGCATAACACACACCCAGGTTCTTCTTCCTTTTCCCCCTATAGAAAAGCTACTCAACTTCATTCCGCACCATCCCTGCCGAAATCACCAATACTTATGCCCAGTACACCCGTGCGCAGCAAAGTCCCACCTCTTCCCCCCACCGTTCCACCAGTAGCTATCCCCCACATTCAAAAAAGCGCCAGGAACCTCGGAATCTGTAGGCTGTGGTATAATACTACCTGACAGTCTAGCAAATCACCCCTCTTTTCTTTTCTTTTCTTTCCTTTTTTCAGGAAAGAAGAAAGCAGGAATTTATGTAAGTACTGTAGTAAACACATGTATCACACTTCCCAAGATACAGTACTGTATGTCTTACCCTCCCTCCCTACCTCAGTTCTCACAGACTCTTTCTCAATTCTCTAGACACAATAAGTCAGATACTTATATATATATACCCCCTTCACGAGCTCTAGAGTTCAGGATTTGCCAAGTTGGCCTTGATGGCAGGAGGAAGACCCACTCCCTCCTTCCCCTACAGCTCTCCCTCCCCCTCAATCTTGACTTCAGCTTTAGCCTTTTGCCTCTTGCCATGACAGGTCCCCTTTCTCGGAAAACCCTCAAGGCTAGCATGAGGCGTTGAAGATTCGTCGTCTAGCCCTGGTAGTGGTAGTAATAGTAGTAGTAGTCATCACCTTCTAGATCCCATGCAATGGGCTTTCTTGCCAGCCAGAGCAGCAGCAGCAGCCAGGTAGGAGAGCTACAGCGAGAGATAACCTTTTATAACCGGCTCAGCTATATCATACACATACCCGCGCCCGTGACCCTGCGGCACACCTGGTGGGAGTTCCTGTGTCCACTCTGTACTGTACTCGTGGCATTGCCAACGGGGCGCTTTTCCCATACATACCGTAAAGAAAACTCGAATAAAGACGGACCATGCGCTAGGGCGTTGGAGTTGTGCTCTCTTAGTAAAGGTCTGGCTTCTCTTTTTTTTCTTTTTCTTTTTTATTTGTCTCGGAGGTGTGTTCTTTCGTGTTTTTTTCTTTCGCCTACGGTATAGCGGGTCAGAGCGTAGTGGTTTCGCAACAACACTCAAAACGTTCTGGGCATGCGTGGTAGTGGTGGTGGTGGTGGGCTGCTGGTGGAGCAAGAAATCTGAGTCTTAGTTTCTAAAGCCATTGTGGCAGTAAGTCATAGTGTATATAGTCTCGTCCTCCAAACCAGTTTTGGAAGGCTATTCAGACTTGTTACATTCCGGTTCCTGGGCTCGCGGGTGGTCATATCATTCCCAAGCGAGTATGATAGTATGGGGGTTTTCAGGGTTATCCCGAGAAACGGAGGTGATGGGAGTATAACTTACTCGCTCATGGTCGACAATAGGTATTGAAGAGATGAGATGAGGAAAAATTGAAAGTACTGTTTTCCCATCTTGGGCTGCGGGAGGTTAACGCTTAGTAGAAATGTGTGTATGTGTAATGAATACTCTGAGAGGGAGGAGGATTGGTGTGAATATTTCGTTTTATAGGGGATTTGATACGAAGGGCCAACATTCATGATATTAGGCCCTAGGAACGTCCGCACTATGGATAGCGAATAGATCTCATTTCTTAAAAAGATGGATTTCTAGAATTTCCCTCACGGCACCCTGTCACTCGATGAATCGTGAATATTAGTACATACATACATACTGGTATTCTTATTCTGGTCCTTTTGGAGATGTTCCTAATCGCTCTTGCTATTGAAACCACGCTCCGAGATGTCAGCATTGGAACCGCCTAGCCTGAGACACCAAGGTCTACATATATATCGACGAAAATCGAAACATCTGCTATGCCATTTCCTAAGGAGATTCAGTTCTCTGTTTTTTGTTTTGTTTTTGTTCCACAATATCTTCCAGCGATGTGCTGTCAGCCCTACACAAAAAAGCACCAACCCCCAGAAAGGGAAAAGGCAGTTCATCATCATCCCGGCCGGAGTGGTAGGGTATTTGACCCCCTTCCAATCCACCCGTCCGTTCATATGGGGTTACATACTGAAGTATTTCAACTCAATCCCACTTCGAGGGTTGTGCATCAAGATATATAGTAAAAACTACATAGTCGATTGGTTTTACCTAAAACCGTGGGGTGGGGGGGGGGGCACTTAGACAATAAAGTAAAATCGATTTGCCTCACAATACCTAGTTACTTCCTCCTCCTGTTCCCAAGGTGAGTATCCTAACTCTCAATATAACCATTTGCGCCAGATGCATCACAGCCCATTCCCATCTCCAACCCTCTTGCCCGCCTCTACCGAGGAAAAAAAAAAGCCCTCCTAAGTATTGCGCTCCCCCACTCCCTCACTCACTCACTCACTCACTCACTCGATTTCCTTCTGGTATGATACCACAAAAGACAACAACTAAAAAATAAAATAAAAAACGCCTGGAAGTGACCGAATAACCGTAATAACTTAAAATAATTGGACCGAACCCTACTGCCAGCAGAATCATTCGAGTTCTTACGGTGGTGTATTAGTACACTTCCATTCACTCCCCCTCAATCCCCCCATCTCCGAGTGATAACTTATATCCACAAGTCCTTCGCAGCTAAAGTATGATGGATGATATTATGATACGTGGCTTCCAGAAGAACTAAAACCTCTGTGATATAATACTTCATAACCTATATACAACAGAAAATTGTGATAATTCTCTATCATAACGTCAAGTATATATATAAACACCTTAAATTTTATATTTATTTTATTGGTCTTCCTATCATAGGATTTTCAGGTTTTTTTCTTTCTTTTTTTTCAAAGATGACCACTTTCTAAAACTTCGAGTATAATATATATGTATACCATACCCACCAATATAATTAGCATAGTAACCACAAGATACTAGTAACAGACCCCGAATTGAGAAGAATTCCCACAGCCAAAAATGCACATATTATATAACTCTATCGGAGACTGAGAAAAAAGAAGCTGGCATCACAACATTCATATCATCCACTATTTAGAACAGTTGCGACTACCACGGTTATATAAAAGAACTTTCTTCGTATGATACATCCCCAGAAATAAAAAGTCGTTGTTGAGATTTCTAAATTCTATAATACTATTACACATCGTAATTATCATCATACCTTCCAAAACACCAATTCTCACACTCACACACACGTTTCCTTTTCTGTTGTCTCTGCTCTCCAATACCGTAAAAACTCGAATAATTGAACCGTGTGCTATGTCGTTGGACTTTCCTCTCTAAGTAAGGTCAAGAAATTTTTGTTTTTTTTCCTGTCTCAGCAGGGGGGAGGGGGCTGTGTTTTTGCTGTGTTTTTTACCCCCATTCCAGAGAAGGGAATTTCGGACTTCATAGCACACGGTTCAATTATTCAAGTTTTTACGGTATAGTGCCGGACACTGCCAATCGACACCTTCGTTAATTCGCTGTCGCTTACTAAGCGACGATAACCTTCCTAATTGGGATAGATAATTTGAAATCGTGAAATGATCAGCGATGTTTATTACCGCATTGGGTATACTCATGCCAAGATATTACCCAATACAGTAATTTTGGAGGGTGTTAATTTTTGCTCCTCCCTGCAAAATATGGAAATCTTTGGACCACTCTAGCACTCTTGGAAGTTAATATTTCCTTAAATCCCTCTGTAATTCTTTAGAGAACCCTCACATAAAGACTTTTACGGAAGCCTTTGAGCTTATCGGTTGTTGTTGTTGACTTAGAGCAGTTTGAAGTTGGTCATGTTTGGGGTTGGCGGCGGTGTTGATTGGCATTGTCCGGCACCGTACCGTAGTTTAAAAAGGGTAGGTAGGGTAACCCCGTCCTAAGATATTATCATATATACACCCGGCGCTATATATATTATAACTTAGAAATGCTAGAAAGTTAGTATTATATCATACCAGTATGATATCATACAGAGTTTAGTCCTGCGGAACTATACCAAATTTGGCGACAAGCCGACATTTTGAAAAGTACCAACCACTCGATGCTATTATACAGTATAATGAATGCCCTCTTTGGAACAGTCAGCACTTTGACACCAGCTAGAGAACTACTTTTGCCCTCGACATGTTAAAAAAAGCACAAACAAAAGCGGAATTTGACTTATTATTTACAATCGCATCAAGTGGGTGAAAGTGGCTTAAAACGTCGCATGGGCTGCATGTAAGAAAGGCATGGCAGCCTCATCCCTCCTACCCAACCGACATTTCCTCCGCGGCATTATAATCTCCAAGGTCTTGGGGGGTCTTCCGTGCTCTCTATGGGTTTGGTAACGTACCATGAAACTCTGGTAGACTCTAATAGCTATAATGCTCTCATAGCAGGATGCGAAAACGGGTGCCTCTGGTGTAAGAGGGCCATCCAACCAAGCGTCCAGTCAAGCACCTCACATCACCACCCTCCAGAACACACCTACGCATAATCCCACGCAAAAACACTCCACAAAAGTGTGTAAAAAATCTCATATAATATGCCATTGTATGTACACTTTACCGCTCCCCCAACCCACACTAGACTTATTCCCTTCGTTCAAACCACGCCGACCTGTGGCCCTTCGAAAACAAAGGAAAAACCCCTAGAAATAGGAAAAAAAGAAGAAACCCCATTTTCCACGAACAACCAACCCCCCATTACAGCCGCGCCAAAGGGAAAAAGGTGAGAAAGAATAATAAAAAGATAATATAACCATGGACCCAAGCGCTAATGAAATGTAGCAAAAAAAAATATGATGCATAGAAGATCAACGCCTGGTGAAACAGCAAAGGATGGAAGCACGACCCAAGAACCAGACACAGCCAACGAACCTAAAGAAGGACAAGCCGGCCGTGGCGAGGAGGACGAATCGGAAGAACCATGCTGTTCGTTTGGTAGACTATTGACATAAATATTAGTATTAAAGTTGCATGAAATAAGAGTTCGTGGTGAGCTTACGTCAACACCGAACCAATCAAAGTTCTGTGAAGTAAACAGAATAACCACTGTGCAATTACTGAAGATCCAAAACGTGATCAATCGGGTTCTGAAACTCTTGTATGAATCATCGAGAGACTTCTTCTCAACCTCCTCTACGGCAGTGAAGGGTGCGAGAGCACGTTTTACGGTCTCCTCGAACGCTAAATCGATATCCGCTTGCGGTTTCTCCGGCTCGTCGATAACCTTCGATTTACCCTCAACCTTGGTCTTCGCCGAGGGTAGCGCCTCGGCTTTATCAGATCCCTTGGTACCCCAAGAAACGTCATGCCAATTGCAGAAAGCATAGACATTGAGAATATTGGTGTAGGACGAGGCCATCAATATGTACGGCCAGAAACTGTGTAACATATGCCAGGGATCGAGATACATCACCGAAGCGATAACGTAAATACCATAAGTCGAAGCCAGGGCAAGAATAATAAGACCGGTATTCGAAGTGAAGAACTGCTTGATAAACTCCCCTACCGTGTCCGCCTTCAAATCCGACCAGGAATCCTGGCTCGTAAAGGCACGAACAACGAGATAGAAAGCGAGCAGGAGAGTATAAAACTGAAGAATGGAGAATACGTAAAAGGACACAAGATAGCTGTGACGGGATCCTTTCGGCCGATTACCTAAGGCAAGAATAAACTGCAAAAGCAGGAACGCAAGATAAATATACTTCAACATGTTGTTAAAGATCGGCGTAACAGTATCTCCAAACGGCCAAGCGTGTTTTCCCCTTGCCTTATCCTCGTCAGTCGGATCACCGACAAGGTCCATGATAACAGATGTTGTGAGCCAAAAGGAAGCAATTGAGAACCAACTCATAAAGGTCGAAAAGACGTTGTAGACTAATTGGACGTGGAAAAAGAACATACGAATGATGCTGTGCGAGCTGGAGTACATACGGCCAAAGTGCATGAGCGAGTAAATACCAGCAGCGAAGGAACCATTCAGCCATCTACGGCGCTGAGAAATGAACTCTGCAGCCCCTTCCGGCACGTCCGTCTCTCCTTTTGACGACCGAACATATGTCAAATGCCACTTTGAGCCCGCCTTGGCAACAAGCTCGAAACAAAGGATACGATCCTCAGCCAAAAACATGTTCTTCTTGAAAATATTCATCCCATCAATACCCTTTTTCCCGAAGCGAGAAGAAAGCGTGTGATCACCGTGAAAGTACTGCTCCAACGGACGGCCCATGATGGCACGGAACCGGTACGCCGAGAAAGCACCGGGCAACACACTGACATAACCAAACGCCGACTCCAGCGGCTTATCCAGAATGTTTGAAATCTTGTACTCGAAATTCTGTGCCGCAACAAGGGGGTTAAGGAGGTTTCGCCCCCCCTTACCCAACATGGCGTGGATCTCACCGCAGGCTCCACCGAGGTTCTTGTCGTTATAGAAGGCTTCCCAAAGAGCAAGAATACTCTTAGGACCGGGTTTGGTGCCGGCGTCAATAAGCACGCAAACTTCCGGATTTAGAATCCTTCCAAAGGCATTAAATAGCCAGCGATGGGAGTTGATCTTTTTGGAATTCCGTTGCTTAAGACAAAACATCACCTGCACCGGTGGGAAAGCGGTACTATCCATATCGTCGTTAGGCCTGACAAGATGTTGGTGGGCAGTCACCGACAACTGAGTAGTATATTCAAACTATCCACCGAAACAAAAAAAAAAGAATTAGCCGGAAAAACTCTCACTCAATCTAGAACAAATGGTATAAATCCAAGCGAGGGAATGGATGGATGGATTGTAAATAAAAAAAAGGAAAAAGTGCATTTTTCCTTCATGTCTTCTCAGCCCGTCTCCGACGAGAAGAATCAAAAACCCGGTAAAGTGAGACACCGCAAAACAGACAGCCCAATCCATTCTCGGTTGCGTGAACGCGGGAGGCTTGCATTACTGCACACACTCTCATTGGGTAACCGGTAGAATATGAGAACGACCCACACTCGGCATGAAGATAAAACAAAAACAAAAAACAAACTTACGATATGTGCAGTGGTTTCTTTGCCATCAACATCCTTCTTCATGACACCATCCTGAAACACGCCCACCGTGGCCAATACATCAAGGGTGTTTTTGTCGCAGGGATCGATACCATCGAAAACCAAACAAACAACAATTTTCTGCCAAGCCGGTCCCCCCTTCCACCAGAACTCCGACTTTTTCAGGTTAACAATGTCACGGACATTTTGCATCACTCCGTGAAGAGTTCTAGCCGTGAGCACTTTGTCTTCGTTGTAGTAGGTGATGGCAATCAGCAGCTCTGTGTGTCGGTTATACATCCGTGGTCGTAAATCGTATCCGTTCTTGAGCGTAAAGTCGTCTGGATCACATGTCGCTGCAGTGTCTGTGTGAGGTACCCAAATTAGTAACTGTCTTGGAGCTAACCACTATAGTCTCCGTAACAAAAGTGGAGCGAGAAAGAGAAAAGGGAAAAAAAGGAAAAGGCGGGGTGAGACGAAGGAAAACAAACATCTCATGTGAGTAAACTCATTCGCGGCAGCATCATCGTCCGTAGATTTGTATTTCGTTTGTATAGCATTCTGCACAGCCGAAGGCACTGGATAATCGATAGAGAGCACATGCCCATGTTGTAACTTCACCTTCCTTGTAGCATACCTCCTGAGCCCCTGAGGAGCCTGTCGTCTTCTCCAATCATCCATAGAAACCACACTGGCAGGCCTACTAGCGCCTGAAGCCGACAAAGCTGTGAGTGTTGGAGTAGAGGGGTTTGGGGACTGCATTTCAGAATAGTAGGGTCCGGAAGTATCCCTTCTTTGGTGGAATGCGTCGGGTGTAGATGTTCGGGAGGAATCACCGTCGAACGGACCACGGAACGGACCCTCTTGGATTCCACCCGTTAACGGGACTCGCTCGTGATCTGTTATGTCGTCCTGAACTGCTGGTGGGTACTCTTGGAGATCATGAAGTTCCGGGTGGAAACCCCCTGGCGGAGGACCCTGATATGCCATTGCTTTGAGGTGTAAAATTCGGTAATGCCTGGTGTTTGTTTGTTAAGAGTGGGTGGCCGTTGAACCGTTTCTTCTAGCTCCTAGCCTCTCTCGGTGGGAAACAGGTGAGGTATTATGGCTGAGGGCTGGCCGATATATGAGCTAGGGGGATGCTATTTAGGTGGGAGGGCTTAATGAGTTTATGTAGCCCGGTAGAAATTTTAGTAACCAGGGGCGGCGGAGAAGGGGAAAAAATAAGGGCTTGGGGATGCAGTGCAGCAAATAAGAAATAAGATCTGGTCAGGGGCCTGTGAATCAAAAAAAGAGCAGGAACAAAAGGCTGAGCTGTTCCGGAGAGAGTAAGGCTCAGCAGGTTAACAAGGGAATGTGCGGAGATGATTACCCTAGACTCAGTGAACACAGCTGAGCGAACGGGGATTGCGGAGGGGGTGTGAAGGAGGAAAGAGAGCGAAAAATGGAACAAGAGTTGAAAAGGGTTTGCAGTGAACAGTGAAGAGCGGGGGGGGAGAAAAACAAAAGTTATGATATGATACAAAACATGCATACATAGAATCTACCCTAGAATACAATAACACACTCAAAAACCTGTATGGGGAATATTTCTACTTGTATCATATATTATTCTATTAAGCCAGACAAGTGGCAACAAACCCTACCTAACCTACCGACACCAGCCTTCCTTTCCTTTCCCTTCCTTTCCCTTGAATCCCTCCTCCTCCTCCTCCTACTCCTTCCTCTTTCTATTTTTACCTAATGCCGGTGTGTGGAGCAGGCAAGCAAGCAAGCAACACCAAAAAAAAAAAAGATTTACTCCTACCTGTAGAAGACATGGGCCAATTCCCTGCAATAGATCCTTGCACCCGATGACGCGTGTCAACCGCTCACTTCCCTTTCTCTCCCTTCCCATGATAAGCAGTGGAAACGCTCCCTGACAGTAAAGCCCAAAATTTCAATATTATCACAGCTTAAGTTATCCATGGAAGCAATATGATAATATAAGATATTCCCGCCTCCGCCTCGTGAATCCATCATCCGCCGTCAAATAGACTACCATTGATGGCTTTCTTTTTCCGCCCTTCCCGCTAACCTATGTAAGGAGGGTGATTGATAACTCGATAACGACTTGAGCAATCCCCGCCGCCAAGAACTTCCAACCGTTTCAGCCACGCCGATCGACCCGCAAGCTCGTCCTTTGAAATCCAGCTTTGGCACAGGAGTGCGTTCCTAAGTGAAACGATCGTACAGAAAAAATCGACATTGCTCAAACGGTAAATAATTAGCGTATGCGCTCTGGGCGCAACTTCTCATCATCAAAATGGCAAAGAGTCTCCCTGTCCCGGAAACGAAAGCGACCGAAACAGCAGCTCATGCTTGGGGAGATCCTATTGCTTCGTATGCGACGAGTTCCTTCTGTGTGTGTCCCCGGGACGCTTTAAAGTGGCTTGGCCCAATGGTTGGATAGAGATTGGGACAGCCCCACTTCTAACAATGGCACCGGCATAGCAAAATTTTTATCTACGAGTACTCTCTACCGTACTCTTCTAGCGAAGATTTTCAAAATGGGTGTTGGCCTTAAGCAGTGTTCCATCAGAGAGACATGCCCCAGTGCCCAACCCGATATCCCATGTCATGACCTCTATCCATCCAACCAACCAACCATCCAAAGTCTAAGCCATGGGCTCACCCGCCAGCCCCGAAAAGGCCTATCGGGTAGAGCAGAGCACAAGCAAAAATTAAAAATCTAAATAATATTATCTGGTCTACCAGACCAATCAACCCACCGGCATCACTCTTTTTCCTTTCCTTTCGCTTCATTTTTTCACATCCCAGCTCGTCATCGACGATGCCTTCGATAATCCTCCGACAATCACTCACCCGCTCGGCAATTTATGGTGTCGTTGTAAACCTACCTCAATCTGCGATTCTTGCACTCTACTGCCCTAAGAACCATACGACATGCGCTGCGAGTAGGCATTATCAGCATATAATACCAAAACATGCATTCATGCAAGTCCAACTCAAAATCTACACTCCCGCGGCACCTGAACAAATCTCCTACCTCCCTTTCTAAGACTGCTCCGCACAAAGTGCAATCGGAAAGAAAAATGAATGAAAAAAGAAATGAAAAAAATACCGTAATAAATAGCATACGATATTATCCTTCTCGGCTGATTTATACCATAAGCCCTAAGTTACGTGCGACCCAGCGCCGTAGTCCGAGCCGTACCCGAAATACAGTAATCCGATACTTCGCCTGACTGTCTTCCCATAGCACAGTACGGCCCCTCCTTCTCTGACCGAGCCTAAGCTCTTCCACAATCATATCATCCCGTATCATACCACAATTCAGTTCCACGTATCACATCTGCACAAATCAGCTCCAACACGTGAGAATCATTCCCGATTCCACCTTCCATCCCACCCCTCCTTCCCTTTCTCGCGCGGGCACAGTAGAAGCGTTGACAGAGCAAGCCTTGTGCTGTACAGCATCACGAGAAGTCAGTAAGAGAGGTCTTACTGCATATGCCACAGCCCTAATTATTTTTTTATCTTCCCGCCCGCATATGTGTAGTATTATAGACCAGGGCACGTCACTCGGGAATGAGCAAATTGACAATGCCTGCTTATCCTGGGAATGCGTTGTACGGTACGGAGCAGTGCACCATAGCAATCAAGCTTTAGTTCAGCTAAAAGGGTTCTGAATGAAGTCCTATTTACAGTCAGCACTTACCCTCGCACACCCCCCCCCCCCCACCTCCCACCTCCCTTGACAAAGATGATTGATGACGGGTAGTCGGCAAGACCACACCTTCAACCGAGAAACAGACATTTAGTGAAATTCGCAAACGGGGGAAGTATATAATGGGGCACAGTGCCGGCGGGAGGGCATCCTCACTGACTGATGTCTATATCCATATTCACCTATATCCTCCGATCCGCCTTTGTTTCTTCACTCACGCCTTGTCAAATGTGATCGGAAGAAAAAAAGTGCAAAGAATTTTCGTCAAGTCCGCAAGAGTACTCGTACAGTACGGGCGGAGGGTGAGTGAGGCGAACTTGTTCTTATTGGCTCCTAGGTCATTCGGTCGGTGGGGAGGAAGGGAGCGGGAGGAGGCGGGATACCACGAAGTTTGTGTGCGGGATAGGCGGAGTTTGTCTGGGTTCGCTTGCTCCACTAACTTATCCCTCGGGACGGACGCTAGCTTGGTATGGCTCCCTTATTTAGCTGATTATTTGATTGGTTTCTTCAGAGAAAAAAGGAGCAAAGATGGACCCTTTTCCACGCTTACCCTCACCAAACCTTGGGGAGTTAAGCTCGAATTCGCCTCCCTTACGGCATGCTCACTTAGAGTGTGTGTCCATATAAGATATTTATGCTTGGGTGTGTCGGAATATAAACATTATTTCCAGTATGACGAGATATAGCTTCCCCCCCTCCACCTCGCTTCCCATTTTATTCTATCCTATCCTGTCCCATCCCCGCCCAACCGTAAACCGAGTGACACCCCATGCCCATCCCACCCTACATAAATTTACCCGGTTGATTCCTACAAGCACAAAAGCCCCAAATATAGCAACACCCCGATAAAGAATCCCAACGCCTTACGAATACCAATTACCCCCACACTAGCACACCTGATCTGACGTAAACATTCTCCCGCTTTGGCATGGATGTACCGTACGCGCTCGGACAGGATATAATAAGTACCGTACCTGAACCCTTTGGTGAGGTGCTGTCTAGTACTCGAGTACTGGTACTTGTATCATATCATACCGTACCAGTATTGTACAGTAGTAGCACCGTAGGGCATGCGGCCGGACTTTTAGTCTACGTGTACCAGTACCGGTACGGCACTCGAACAGTCTTCTTCAACAGGGCACGACGAAAACCAGCGGGCGACAGGCAGGATTGCGGTGTTTGGCAAGCAAAAGAGTGGGTTCATCAAAGTTGGTATAACAAGAAAAAAAACACCGGTTACTGATACCTGTTCGCCACCCGCCGTTTTCGTTGTGCCCTTGTTGGGGTAGACCACTATACTCGAGTACTAGTTCAGGTAGGCTGCAGCAGGTGTCGACTTCCGAGCCGGTGCGGTGCGGGGAGTGTATGCACGGTAGGTAGATAACTTAAGTGTCTCCCACCAAATCCAGTTTGGGGAGGTACAATATGTAGATGGGTATAATCGTGTGGCCTTTGTTCCTGATGGAGTGGACTGCACGGTTAGCCTGGCCGGGGTTATGGGGATCACTCCTGTTTGTCCCGTTTTACGAAGTCTGGGGAGTGAGAGAGTGAACGGAGTAACAGCTTGGATGGAGGAGGAGGAGGAGGAGGAGGAGGAGGGAAGGAAGGGGGATGGCCGTGTCTGTGGATTTCCCCTGCGGTTATCGGGTGCAAGCAGCTGACGATTGTCGGGTTGGAAAGAGAAGGGAGCGCGAAGAGGGTTTCTGTATCGCCACCCGAAGAAGTAATTCCTCTATGCTAGGCCAAGTCGCCGCCCTAGTGGTAGCGGTAGGTGGTAGGTGAGAAGTTAAACAGTGGGATGGCGCGGGATTGAAATTCTGCTTACCCGAGTGAGGGTGTGTGTGTGTGTGAATTGCGCTTGTGTTTGTACCAATACCACTGTTACTGCGCTACGGTATGATATTGGTTAGTCTAATCTCACGTACCGGTACCGTACCGGTAGAAGACTTGAGTAAGAATTCCGTGAGACCCCGGCTCACGTGCGGCGATAGCACATTACTCGTTCGGCTCGGCGGACTCCTTGAGATCTCAACGGAATTGGAAACTTTTTGATCCACCGAGAGCTAATCTTGCACATATCCCCAGGGAGTGCGGAGATCTCACGGGAAACTGTTTCGCTCGCCTCGTTTTCCTTCCTTCCTCTGCATAGCCCTCTAGGCACGCCCTATTTTCGGTAGGCGGAAGGGGATAGGGCAGAAGAGAAAAAAGGGGCGAAATAGATCTGGTTAGATCTTCTGGATCGGCACTTTTTTTTTGTTAAGCCAGTGATACTTGATAGCATAAAGAAAACACACTTTCCGGGGAACTAGCCGCTGCACTCCGGAAGTAGACTATGCTTTAGCAAACAAGTACCGGTACTTGTACCCGAGTCAAAAAATTAAAAACAAGCGGGGTAGGACAGGATGGGGTCTGTAACCTCAGGGACCATTAGACATCTCTATACATTTATCCCCGTAGGGGGAGCAAATAAGGCCCTGTTTGTTTCAAAGACTTAGAAACTTGGAGGTGTGTGAGCCAGTATTTTCTCACAATCACGATTCCTTGGTACTAGTATTTGTGAAATACAATGTGTCAACCGGGGTAGCGCAATACGGTGCCGGTGATGCTCGCTTAAGGTACAAGTATATGGGGGTGCAATATAGTATTCCTACTCGTTTAGTACTGGTAAGAGCAATTGGACTGACGCTAGCACTATTCCGTTGCTCCCAGCGAGAGAGAGGAGGCAGTACTGACGGATCACCTCCGGTGGGGTAGGCGTTCTTTGGTGGGTATTTGGCAAGAAGGTTTTCGGAGGTCACAATAGATCGGAAATCAAAAGAAAACGATGATAGAAATAACTGTCCTGATAAAGTCTCACTCACAGAACAATTCCGGTTCTCGTCTTCTATCTCTATCGATGTTCACAGAGCCGGCAACTTAACAAACAAACCCCAAGACTGCTCATGACTAAACAAGCACCCAAGTGGAAGTACATACAAGCACGCTAGTGCTTTCCCAACACAAGTATGATATGATACCACCTCCGACAGTACATATGGAGAGGGGAGTAGTACTGCTCCTGGGGTCATTAAAAACCGGAAAACATCACCCTTGGCTCTATAGAGAATTGTATCGAAGCAGAGGAAATAGTTTTCCTGGTTTTAATGACCCCTCCCAGTAGTATAATTGGATAAATTATACCAACCCACCCTATCTAGAGACCTAACCAGTAGAAGTATTAGTAGGGTGCTGGCAGCAGTAGTACTGTGATAGCTGGAATAATTGAGGATCCCGCTATAATAATATTGATACGACGTTGGAGTTGCCTCTCTTTGCAAGGCAGTATTTTTTCTTTTTATTCGTCTTAATCAGGGCTGAAATGGAACCTTTCCGCCGTGTTTTATTCCCTTAACACAAAGGGGGAAATCCCGGACGTCCTGGCGGCATTCTCAGTAATGCACCAGCTAATGGTTTCATAGATCGTTACATTTGTTTCCCTTTTCATTTTGCAGGGCATATGAGACATCCAGCAAAGATCAAGGGTACTTATAACACGGGGCAGCGGTTCCAGAGGGATTTTGCGATGCAGAGTTAGCTATCACTCTCCCTACACAGTACTGTTACTACACTTTTGGCATCTGCATAAAATTCACAAGATAATAGTCCATCGAGAAGGGTTTATGTTGTACGATCGTACCGGCAAGGTATAATACCAGGATTGAATCAGGTGCTATTATATAACTATCGGCTTGCGACTCCGATAAGGCAGACTTCCTCTATCTAGAGTATATAGCACCTACAACTAGAATAACGAACACTTATTCCTTTTGTGACCTGGTCTGGGGGCTTCAAATCGGGCATTGAGAGCATGGCATGATATCTGACTATTGCTAGCAGGGGCTCACCTTTTTGCCTTGTTAGTTTATTGGCTAGGAAAGGCGAGTGATGGTGGTAGTGCACCCACTTGCGCTCAAGATACTCACTACTAGGATAACCCTCAGCTTCCTTGTTATGCAGCTTGAAACTTGGCCTTTGTAAGGTCGCCGGCTGGGCGAGAAACGTAGAGGTTCAATATAAAAGTTCTTGGGGAACCAAACTCTTCTCTATGCTCGGGGGGCCACTGCTAGGACCTTGAATCCATAGACTTTATTTGATTGATTGAGTAGGTCCTAGAAAACTCAAGGACACGCATGACACATATTTGATAGTTCAATCCATGACAAACTCACCCCCGCAGCTCACCCCCGCAGCTCACCCCCGCAGCTCACCCCCGCAGCTCACCCCCGCAGCTCA
>Ga0307509_10001039_pt1 | contig 47736 bp, 43 predicted proteins | sample 10_EM_MG_FD_202245 | JGI IMG/M metagenome (GOLD analysis project Ga0307509, IMG submission 202245) | Populus trichocarpa ectomycorrhiza microbial communities from riparian zone in the Pacific Northwest, United States - 10_EM | ecosystem: Host-associated > Plants > Roots > Unclassified | place... | reverse complement strand
GCAAAAACGTAAACCCGAGACGCGCGGGGGGTTGGGTGTGGGAGGAGGGAAGGGGAAGAAAATATGAGTGATTGCTCCTGAACAAGAATTCCTTAAAACAGAAAAAGAAAAGAAGGAAGAAAAAAAAAGAAAAAAAGGTGCAATAGCTCGACGACTATATCGAACTAAAAGCGAAAAGTGAGCAAATGTATAGAGATGAAAAATTACTGCAATTAGAATCGTTAAGAAAACTTACGTTTAGAGGGGGGCTGTGGTGGCGGGAGAGATGAAAAATAATCTTCAGCGAAAAAACGGGAGTCTATCGCGTCGAGGATTATTTGTGTTGTGGTGGTGGTAAGAGAGGTGCGTTAAAGTGATGTGGGTGCTCGTCGTTGTGGATGGGGGTGGTGGAGGCGGTCGTTGAGGCGTGGAAAAGGGTCGAGTGAGCGAGTGTATGAAGGAAGGGGAAGGTATGGATGGGGTTTGGGGTAGAGACTGAGAAGCAGCAGGTCTGGGCACTCCGGAGAGCGCCTCGAGTTTGGGTACTCTTTTCTAACCTGAGTTTTGTAGGGCTGCTAGGCCGGCAACAACAGTGAGAGGCGGTGAAACCAAGGGGAGAAAGTTACTGTGCGAGCGTGATGTTGAGGAAAGAGGTGGAGAGAAAAGAGAGGAGGGGGGGGGGGGGTGAGATGAGAAGGGGAGGAAATGAAATGGAAGGATCGGAACGGCGCTGTTGCGGAGGCTAGAAAGGTGCGGGTGAGCTGTCAACGACCTGAGCCCGCTTTTTCTCCCAGCAGATCGTCCCTCTGGGTCTTCTGACCTAGATTATGAAGGTGATGACTGCTCCGAAGACGAAGGAAGACTGTAAGTGATGGTGGCATAAATCCTACGAGGATCGGTAGTCTTTCCTCTGATGTGCGCAGCAGCTCCTCCCACTTACTTTTGCTGCTTGTGCTTGTGTGTGCAAGGAGCGTAGGAGGGAAGAAAAGAAAGTGAGTGAGCGTAGGGAAATGGGAGAGCGAGCAGGGTGGAAGGGAAGAAAAATCCCACAGTTTCCTCAGCCACCTAAGGAATAGAGTCACCACAACCACCATGGATCTACAAGGTGCATAGTCAGGGCATTAAAAAAAAAACTTCTCCTTTATGAATAGTATTAGAAAAGTTTACCTCCAAATTCATTCATCACTACTTCATACATTCCTTGACTCAGGCGCCTTTCCCCTACAAGTTCTGTAAACACCTCCACCATGACTATCTTACACAAGCCTCCCAAGAAGCTGGTCAGGGCCCTTTTGCTAGCACAATCCTGTACCGGGACCAGCGTTTTCATCGGAAGCTAAACTACCTTCCCGAGAGAAACACCATCAAAGCTTCCCGCCACCGACTATCCCCGTAATTGCAGAAGAAATAACCATCACAACCCCAGAATCCCCAAAAGGCCAGCTCAAAGAAGGGAAAAAAAGTGCTGTGTACATCGCAAACAAAGAAAACATAACTAATTCCTGAATCATATCCACGTAAACTCTCCATAACCCCTTTCAATCCTGTCCTCGGAACTGAAGCGCTTGTTTACCCATTCCTCTACCCATGAGATCACCAAGACAAACACCAACCCAACGTATCTGGGGTTAACAGCAAGACTCGACAAGGAAGACAGAAGTGGACAAACCAACCAATAGAATGACCAAGACCCCCACAAGTAGGTTATCTAAGACTCGGAGAATCACTCGTACCCCGCAAGCCGGGAATAAGCAAAGAAAAGACTGGGGAAACGTGCAGCTTCTTTTTACATCCTTTGGCCCCGGCTTTCCCTCGTCCAGTAATTTTTCTTCCGGAGGTCACTTGGAACAGCCCGGCAAAAGCCACATAATGGATGGAACCATCGAGGAAAAAGCATCGCTTCGTCAGGATACGACGCAGACCCACGATGCACAAACGTGATCCTGCATTACCCCGGCCTTTTGGACAAACCATCGAGCATCAGTCGCCGATGTTTTCCCGTGAGTAATCCAGTGAGGTTGAAGAAACTCCTAATCAGGCGTTCGGGAAAAGGGTTCAGACACCCTCAGAACAAGCTAGAGTCTATTGGCCCCAGTCAGGCAAGATAGACATCAACTTGGTCTCCCAAGCTGGGGGAAGACTCGACGTGCATTCCGTCCAACCAGGCTATGACAACAGGTAACGCTCCTCACCCCTTTCCTCGATCTCCGCCACTGAAGAAGAGCGTTCAAGATGGAATGATTCCCTGTACTCGACCAAAGTATGGCCACGTCCTTTAGAACCCAATATCTCTGAAACGCGCAATAGTTACAGCCAGACGGTTTTGGACTTTGAGGGGTCCAAAAATAGTGGGCAGTATATCTGGACAAGGCTGCACGGATCAGCCCAGATGCCCAGCTTAAAACCATAAAGGCACGATGGTCATCCTCCAGGGGAGCGGGGTGCCACTCCCCGAACCCCGCGCTCGGCCCGAAAGCATGCTTCCCTCCCAATGATACATCAGGAGCCTGTTGGCTTGACTTTCTCGAGCCATGTCCCATATGAGATGATCATAGCCTAATCAAGGCAAAAGCTTTGCATATCGTCACCCTCGGTCCAACAAGCAGTGTCTATAATATTTGTTAGATGTAACCCCTCCTACTTGATAGACCGCGGCAAAAAAGGGGGGAAAGTACACTTACAACTGCCAAAATGCTTAAACGTGGCATCAGTCGTACTACTTGTGCGTGCAAAGAAAGAACATCTCAATACACGGAGTTCGAAAGAGTCAAAACTAGGAGACAAAAGAAAGGATCAAATCATGCAAACGTGTGCCCATGTATTGCACTGACTGTCCTTTAAGCTCTTATGACAAGTACCCACACAATATCTCCCGTTGAATATACATCATAAATACCGTGCCCCCGTCCCCGCCTATCCTAACCATATAGCGAGGGTCCAGGTGTGGGAGAGAGTTCCTAGTCATATCAGCCAAATAAATAAAATAAAAAAGACAAGGCGACGATAATCACCTCGTATTGCGGAGGCGCTAAAGTAATCACGTCCTAGGCACACATAAATGTGCAGCCGGATTAAAATAAATAAATAAGGAAAGCCACAGCTGAGGGAGGATATCTCTGAGGAAGGTGCTGGTGTTGTACTGTAACCATTTCAGGCGCCGCTTCTTTCTCCAATCCATCGTCCGCCAAATCACGTGAGCCAGACCTTGGCGCAGCCTCGCGTAACTTTTCCTCCCAATCCAGACTCCCACGATGGCTCTATTGTTTCAAGTACCCCCCGCCAGGTAGAAAGGGGGGAGGGAAAGGCAATGACCAGCGGGATAGCGGCATGTAATGAGAAGGAAAAAAAAGGAGGGGTGTCCCCGGACTTGAGTGATTTTTTTGGATCTTCATCTGCCCTTCATTTCTATTCTTTTTTTTTCATGCTCTCCCTCTTGAATCACTCCCGATTCCTGCCCGAGAGTGGAGCCCTCTTTTTACCCCTAGGTTCCCGCCCCACAACCTACCGTGTTTACTCCTCTCCTGAAGACGACAGTAGAGATCGTGTAAACGATCCAAAAGAGAGTTTTTTGTTGTTTCACGGAAAGTTTGTTTTCACGGAATTTACCTCCAGCTAACCCGGCTTCTTCCCTTTTACTCCCTCCAGTTGACGGGGCAAGTACCTATCTCTTTAAACAGGTTTATCCCTTCGAAATTCTCATCGGTAAGGCCCCCCTCCCCCTCCCCGAACCAAGAACTAAATTTCCACCCCCGTAGCACTACCCATGGTAGTTGCCTATTACCATAATAGTATTAGAATGAGCGCCAAAGCGGGGGAACGTCTTCTCCCACATTCCGGCTGCTGCCCACCATCGCGGAATCTCCTGAAAAACTGCACGAGTGGGTGTGGCCCGCGGAAGCATTGGAAAACATTGCGCGAGTGATAATCTATGACCGACTAGCACACATAGTCTTGGCGCTTTCACCTGACGCACCGTACACAACGTCACATTTCAGACAAGTGGAAGGCAGCCGAACCCAAAAAACAAGTTTGGGGAAAAAGAACAACGGCAACCCCGTAATTGTGATCTAAAGCGAAGCACAACAGAGAAAAAAATCCGTTCAAAAAAATGAAAACGAGAGCCGTACCAGTACAGCTGTTTAACCCCTCTCTCTCACTGCCCCTCCTCCTCCGCCCAGGCCCATTCGTTGATCTCTCCCTTTTCTCCTCTTTCTCCCAGAAAATAAAATACCGTTCTTGTCCGTTCGTGCCAACAACCGGTGAACCCCCCTTGCACAAAGCCGCAATCCACACCGACGCAACCCTAACCCTAGCTGAGGGGGAAGGGCAGAGTGTCGGAAAGTCTTTTTTTTTTTACTCTCAAAAACCATAGCTTGAGTCGAGAGTATCATAGCAACTGTTTTGTTTCAGATTATCGTGTCGTCTTGAACGGCCGCCTCGTATGTATGATATCAGCCCTAATATGCGTGGAAAAAGACAGAAGGATCGCAAGAAAATAAAAAGAATGAAAGGCCGTTACCTCGCCCAGCGCAATCGTTCCCCGGAGCCGGAGAGGAAAGACATGCTAAAACGAAAGGAAAAAAACACGATATACACTGTTTCGCTTGTTTTCCTGTGGTGCTGCTGCTGTCCGCGACACGACAACAAAACGAACGAACGAACGGCCACATCCCCACGGAAGAAAGAAAGGGGAAGCCCCGAGCGTTAATCAGCCCCCCTTCGTGGTGGCTCCAGACCTCGTTTCCTTCATCGTCACCACCATCACCATCATCATCATCATAAAGAGGGTGAAAATAACGGGTTAACACGGAAACCGCCCGTACCAGATAAAACCCACGCAGTGCGAATATCTGGAAGGTGGTTATTGGACCGCTTCCTTTTGCTTGCTTTCTCACCCACTTTTGAGCTCAGAATTGAGCTTGTTCATATCTTATCACTCGACTTGTTACTGTGGCTGTGCGTCACAAAAACGGTTTGGCGGCATCTGATCCGTCCAGTCCCGTCAACACACGGGTCTTAGGGCGACTATGTGAAGAAAAAAAGTCATTCAAAAGTGCATTCCTGACAACGACAACAACGTCGACGGAAAGGAAGGAAGGTGGTAATGTATGTAAAAAGTTTTCGGTGAATATCATGTTCGCGTGTACACGATTTCGTCCGACGGGGTGGGGGGGGGGTATCACCTCCCCCCCTTTCTACGAGTACTTTCTTTCGTTGCACGGGAATAGCTGTTTAAGTGGCGAGGTTTCCTTATTTGGCATCATGCTTGCCGAATGGTTTTCGCGTTGTTTGTGCGGTGCTAGTGCTTGCAATAAATAGCGGAGACTTTATTCGTGGGAGAGAGAAGAAGAGCGAGGTAGCTACCCACGTGTCGGGTAAAAGATTCAGTAAACTTTTTTTTCTTTTCTATAATAATTATTATTATAAAGGTTTATGTGGGCTTTGTTTTTATTCTTTTATTTCATTTTTTATTTCAGGGGGTTTATTTTATTATTTTATTTCGTGACCGTACCACACAGGAAGCCGGTGGGGAAGGGAGAACGCTAGCGGGTAGAAAAATGCCCTTGCGATCTAGGATCACAATATATCACTCGACGGCTTGGCGGGAGCACGAGTTGTTGTTTCGTACGATTGTATGTACTCGTAGCGAGACATGGCCCAAAACACCAAAAATGGGGGTTTTTGAGTGGCCATTAATCCACGAATTTTGCTATAATAAGCTTCAGAGAAACTGTCTGAAATGCACGGTACGATTTTTATATGGCCCATGCGGAAAGTGAGAGGCGTTTGAAGTACTAGTAACTGAGGCTGGTTGCAATGTATCTATCTATTTATTAGCAAGCAAACCCTTGTCTTGGCAGGCAGCACGGCGCCGTAGAGAGAGGATTGATCACTGTCCCGTCCTAGTTGGGCGAAAAGTCTGAGGATTTATCTTAGGAAGCCCTAGAGTAATCTATTCTTTTTTTTAAAAAAAAAAATCAAAAAAAATCAAGAAAACGTCAATTCTTGCCAGATCAAGGAACTCCGATTTTGGAGTGTTTTGGCCTCTGTCTTCCTACCAGTACTAAACAACCCGTACTGGCGACACGTGGGCGTCGTCTGTGTACTAACTTGATTGTTATGTAAATTGGCAACGAAATACCGTAACATACTCGAGTAGAGGTGCCTGTAATTACTTTTCCAGATGGAGTTAGGAGAGGTGGTCGTACAAGCACAGCGCGTATTCACGGGGTGAAGGGGGAGAGAATGAAAGGAAGGGGGGGGGATAGGATATACACTATATATATATAAAAAGAGGAATTCAAGGATGATAAATTCCATCGGAGGGATTGATTGATCACGGCAGGAACAATTTAATTGTTCGACTTTTTTGTAGGATGGGGAGAGGAGGGGCGATGATTATGGGATGCTTCTGATAAACGATAAACGAAGCGAAGCGCTGCAGTACTGTACTAGTACTTGTATGTGTATGAAGCCGTCAAAGGATATTGCTCTACCAACGATACACAAGCACAATACTGTAGCCTCCCGTAACTTTTTTCTTCTTCTTCTTGTGAGGTTGGGGGGGGGGTGGAGGCGGAGGGAAGCTGTAAGATTTACCGATAGATGCACATTTTTCCAACAGATCCGAGCCCCAAGATTTTCAGCAGATTCTAACGGGTGTCTGCCTGAACGAGGGCCAGATACCGTACGCACGTATGGATGGATGTGAGAGTGATGGGGACGTGACTGAGTCACGACAAGTACTGTACTTTCCAGCACGTACTAGTACAGTACAGTACAGCACTTGTACCAATTTGCTACGGGTAGGCTTTTTGGTGCGATACCAGTACTCGAGTACTCGAGTACCGGCACAGTATTGTACCAGTATCATAACCCCCCCTTTATCGTACTTTTGATATTTGTTTTTTTGTTGTTGTGGTAATGATACTGTCATCCCTACTTTTTATATACCGATAATTCCAAAAACCCTCAGGGGAGATAAAGAGGTGGGTCCTTTCTGTTCTTTTTTTTTTTTTTTTTTTTTTGCTTCAGGCTTCGGTTTTCCTTGTTTTCGTTCGGCAGCGAGCTCACTACAAACGGCAAACGAAAAAGCGCGACCTACAATCAAATGTCTATCGCAGCGAAGGTGAGGCGACTGATCGTCAATGGGGTATATATCATGAGATTGATTTGCTTTTTATCATATGAGTTGATGAGGGAGAGTTGTGGGGATTTTTGATCATGAAAAAAGTTGATAAGCAGACACTTTTGATTGACTCCTAGTGACCTTTAGAGAGAGGTTGCTGCAAGAACTGACAAGTGGGCGGGTCACAACGACCGCACACACAGTCCACGAAGGGGAGATTGCACACCATCAAGGCCTTTTTCTCTGCAGCTCGCGAAAGGCTAGAAGATTGCCGCTTTCAATGCCTTGACAACATCCAGGTTTCCTGATTCTGTACAGTACCCTTGGCACAGGCAGAGCGGCCACTCACATTTTTCTCAACGAAGCCCAATTTCCCAGGGCTCGGTCAAAGCAGCGCGCTAGCAACCGAGACACCTGAGGAGGCAAGCTACTGGGAAGCAAGAAGCCAGGACTTTCACTGCATTGGGATGTGCCTAGCTGGGTCCGGCAACACAAGCATCTTCCCCCCCCCCTTTTTTCCTTCTTTCTTTTTCTGCCCTTCACCATTTCCTTTTTTCCATGCGTTGCTTGGAGACTTTTGGGTTCACTGGGTTGGCGGGTGGTAGGGGCAGGATATCCCTGACAACCGTGCGCTACGTGCGTCTCCTTTCCCTTTTGCTGCCAACCTCTTCCATCCCCTTGAGGCCTGGACCATTCACGAAGCATTATTCTTCCAGAGCCAAAGCGCCAAATTGGAGAGGATTGGAGGGATAGAAGGGAAGTGTGAGAAGTGGGATACGTACTTGTACGGTACTTTGTACTCAAGTACTGTTACAAGTAGATGGAGAAAGGTTTAATTGGTGGAAGGGGGGTTGGGGGGACAATTGATGAGAGAAATCCTCAGTCATGGCCCCTATCAATGTTCTTGACTTTAAGGGAACTGGATTGAAGGGTGGTGGTCACATTGAGCTTTTATATGGTGGGGTGGATGAGGGTGGTGGTGGACGGGCGGAGACTGCTGTGGTTGGTCCTGGGCTGGGCCGGCCTGACCCAAGCGGCCTTTAGGTTGTTTTGGATAACGATGGGACATTGTTCCTGGTGTCCACAGAAAAACAAATGGGAAAAAAGCAAAAGAAAAGAAAAAGAACAAGAAAGTTGGATTCGCATTGCGCGCCCGGACTTGGATTCAGATACCGGTACCGGTACTTAGCAAGCAAAAAAGACAGCAGAGCACACGCTGATGGGTGAACTGGATGAGAAAAATAAGCCCCAGGCTTGCTTGCTTTGCTTGGTTCTGTCTGCCCGCTCACTCATTCAGTTACTCTCACCATCTCTGGTGCTTGTCTGACCGGACTAGCAAGCACATACATACATATACATACACACCCCATACATACATGTACCGTGCTGCCCGCCGCGCACCTTTCCCACACTCCTTAAGGGCTCTCTCCCTTCTTTCCCTCTTCTTTTCCCCTCCCGCCGTAGTTCTGTCCTGCCTTTTTCTCTTTCCCATTCATTCTTTGGTCCGCTTCTTCCTTCTTCCCTTCCTTCCTTCCTTCCTTCTGTCCTCTCCGTCTTCCTCTTCCCAGTCACCTTCATTTTAGTTGTTTTTGTCTCTTGGAGCCTTCTCAGCTTGGGTGTTGTTGCGTTGTCTTTTGCTCTCCGCCAGGGTCCCTTTTTTTTTTTCTGCACTCCCCTAGGGACTTCCTCCTTTTTTTTTTTTTACCCCCTTGCAAAAGAGTAATACCATCCGATACTGCACCCGTGAGCTTAAACGCTCTCTGGTTCCTCTCATCTTTCTTGAATCTTTCGCTTTCGACACTGCTCAATTAATTTTTTGGCTTGACTGGATTTCGATACGATTGATTAATCGGGAATTAGGAGAATTGGAGAATTTTTTTTATCTGGTCGATTAATTTCCTCCTGGTGGGTACCCCATGGCAACCTTTTTACCCCCTTTAACAACTTGTGCATGAATACCCGTTCAAAATATTTCCCCATCTATTGGAGTCCCCCCCTTCTTGTTCATTTCCGGCTTTTCTAATAGCTTCTCATCCCATCAGATACCTCAATTCATCTCTACCCCGTTTATCGTGCTTCATAATATACCCCCTTGTTGAAGTTGCTATCAACAACAGCTCGATAACTCGCCGTGTTCTGCTATCTCACCTGTTTCCAGCAGAGACCTTGATACGCGTCCGGAGATAATACGCCGGACTCACCTTCAAATCTATCACCACGGCTGTCTTGCAAGTCCCCCACTTGGACAGGTTTGTCCTACCGCATTTTCTAGGAGGAGCGATGCACGGTGAATCTGTACAAGCGACCAGATTACCCTATCCTCTTTCGAAATCGTCGTCAGCAGATCGTGCAAACGGAGAACAGATGTCTATGCCCGGTGGATTTAGCACCGATTCGGTCAATCACCCTAACAGACGCCGCATAAACATGCCGTCAATCAACACTGGGGCCCCCCATGGTGGGGACAACGGCATGGCCTCCCCAGGAACCGGATACGATATGCAGTTCACCCCATTACTTCCGTCCCAGCTCCTTTTAGGTTCCCCGTTCCAACCCGGTACGCCCAATGCATTTGCGTCTCCCAATTTTCCAATGCACGGATTCCAGCAGACTCCGACATCTGGGAACCCCCTTTCACCAACTTTCGGTGCCAACGGGCTAGGGTCACCCACAGGTTTTAACCCGCAGTACGCCACCTATTATCAGCAATCTTCACCCACTGCTACTTCTCCATTGGCTGCAACTCCCGGTATGATTGCGGGAACCTCGCGCACCGTGTATCTTGGCAATATCCCCCCCGAGACCTCTGCGGAAGAAATTCTTGGTCACGTGCGCTCAGGTCAAATTGAGTCTGTGCGTCTTTTGCCCGACAAGAACTGTGCTTTCATCTCGTTTCTCGACAGCTCCTCTGCCAACCATTTTCACTCGGATGCGATCTTGAAGAAGCTCTCCATCAGGGGCCAGGACGTCAAGGTTGGTTGGGGGAAGCCTTCCCAGGTGCCTACTTCGGTAGCCCTCGCTGTACAGCAATCGGGTGCTTCCCGCAACGTGTATCTCGGCAATCTCCCTGAGGATGTGACTGAAGAGGAGCTTAGGGAGGATCTTGGGAAGTTTGGCCCCATTGATACTGTCAAAATTGTTCGTGAGAAAGCCATTGGATTCGTTCACTTTTTGTCCATTGGCAATGCTATCAAGGCTGTCTCTCAGCTCCCCCAGGAGACCAAGTGGCAATCTCCTCGTCGTGTCTACTACGGAAAGGATAGATGTGCCTATGTTTCCAAGACCCAGCAACAGAATGCTGCCCAGTATCTTGGAATTGCCCCCGGGTATGCCCATGTGCTCAATGGAGCTGATAGAGAGATGATCTCCTCAGCGCTTGCGCAGCAATCTGTAGCCGCGGCAGCAGTCGCAACTTCGGCCGGCGGAATGAACAACCTCGGAAATCGAACTGTTTACCTAGGTAACATTCATCCAGAGACAACCATCGAAGAAATTTGTAACGTTGTCCGTGGTGGGCTTCTGCATCACATCCGCTATATTCCCGATAAGCACATCTGCTTTGTCACTTTCATTGATCCCACTGCTGCGGCGAGCTTTTATGCTCTGTCAAACCTTCAGGGGCTGATGATTCATAACCGCCGTCTTAAGATTGGATGGGGTAAACATTCTGGTGCTCTCCCCCCTGCTATTGCTCTTGCTGTTTCGGGCGGCGCAAGCAGGAATGTTTATGTTGGGAATCTGGATGAATCATGGAGTGAGGAGCGTCTCCGACAGGATTTTTCGGAGTATGGGGAGATTGAGTTGGTGAATGCGTTGAGGGAGAAGAGTTGTGCGTTCGTCAACTTCACAAACATTGCGAATGCCATCAAGGCAATTGAAGCTGTGCGAGGGCGAGAGGAGTACAAGCGCTTCAAGATCAACTTTGGAAAGGACAGATGCGGCAACCCGCCTAGACAGACAACAAACAATCATCAGTCTGGCACGCCAACTTCTGCTGGTCACCCCCCCTTGCCGAGCACTAGCCCGGTGAATGGGCCTCCATCTGGTGGCCTCCAGCCTAGTTTGTCTCAGTCGGGATCTGGAGGCAGTCCGGCTCAGCTTAGCCCATCTGGCATGCACAACTCCAACAGCCCTAACAATGTTGGAACTCCAACGACCCCAAACGTTCAGCACATGCTCAACAATAATGCTGCCGCGAACCCTCTCCAGGCATATCTTGCCCAGCAGCACCAACAACAAGAGGCAGCCATATATGCTTCTTCTCTCCAGCAGCAGCTCGCTGCTGCTCAGGCGGCTGCCGTCTATGGCCAGCCATCTGGTTCTCAGCTTGACCCCGCTGGCCAGGCTGCTACTGCGGCTGTCGATGGACTAGGTCAGAGCCACAATGGAGTGAATGGGTTGGGGCTTGCAGGTATGAGTATCCAAAACCAGAACCTGAGGGTTGGGGGACAGCACAACCGCGCATCGAGCATGCCGGTTTTGGGCCAGCAAAACCAGATTGGACTCGGCGTTAATGGTTATAATGGTATGGGGAATGGCATCGGATGGGCCGAGGAAGATGTCAATATGCATTAAAAGGGGTATTTGGGGGACGTAATTACGGGGTAATTTTTTAACAAGTCAGATTTTGGGAACATTAGAGGAATACATTTTGGAGACGAACATTTTTGTTTTATTGAAAGAGTAGGGACGAGGAAAGAACTGACTTACAGCGTTTTAATGGGCTCTTCTCTTTTATTTTTGTTTCTGCCCACCACATTGCTATATTTTTTTGCATGAACTCTTTATATCGTTCGACCAACATGTACTCTCCTTTAGTGTGATGATTGAGAACCTTTGGTTTACAACTTTTTACTTTTCCTTTTCTTTGTATCGTTAACATTTTCTCGTCTTTTGGCCACGTCTTGCGCTTTTGGATTTCAAATTACCCTTTGCCGTTTCGATACTTGAGTCTGCATTCATTTTTAAATTTTCTTTTCTTTTATTCATTTTTTATATCCTTTCATTTATTATTTATCCTATTTCGATTTTTATTCTGTAGGGATGGAAAAATTTTATTGAGTCATATCATATCGCAGCATATCACATGGTTCTTGCTTGTTCGTTCTGAAGTGGTGTATTGGATGTTTATTAGCATGGCGCGTGTTCCATTTGAGGAGAGGAGGGATGTTATGGTATTATCGCCCTGGGTATTATCATGTATCGGGTGCCATTCGCTTCATGGGCTAAGTGCAGTAAGGCGTGGAAAGGAGTGTTTTGGAAAAGGAAGAGAAGAGCAAAGCTATAATCATCATTATTATACCATAGCTATTAAAAACTAATCTTTTAGCTCTCCGAACAAAAAGAAGGCATTATCACTCGTGCATCGCGATACCTTTATGTATATAAACTTATGAATGTTCGCACGCGTTTCGGCCCCTCCCTCTCCTCCCTCTCTCCCCGCTCTCAGTCACCACATCTCACTCGATAACAAATAGACTGTGGGTACCGCGTTTTTTTAATTTGTTTATTTTTAATTTTAGGCTGTAAGGGGATGGATGGTTCGTTTTGATATTTGTTGGGCGGGGGTGCTGGGTTTGATGGCCGTGGCGATTATTGGGTGGGTGCGTGGGCGCGTTGGATTGGGGAGTGGTGTGGTGTGGGGGCCGACTGTGCCGGAAGTTGTCAAGCTGGTTATAATTGGGATTGGTGTGGGTGAGGTAAGCTGATCATGAGGGATCACTCGGGTGATTTTCTTCTGACTTTTCTTTGTGTGGGGGGAGGGAGACTGGAGGAGGATTGTGATGTTTTGTGGGTGCAGATGGGGTCTCACTTGTTAGGTGACTGGAGGGTTTAGCCAGGCCCCGATTGGTAGTTGGTAGTACGAGGCACTTTTTTTTGTTGATCTATGGCTGCGAGACTGACAGACAATTGTTGGGTCTGTTTTGTTATGTTCTGTGTGGTATGGGCCTTGAGGGTGTGGTGATTTTGGCGGGGTTGCCTGGGTGTTATGTTCTGGGGAGGCTGGGCTGTGCTTGGTTGAGCTGGTGAGGGGGTGTTTATTTATTGGGGGGCCTGATTTTTGGCAAGGCTGGTGGGGCTTTGGGGGGGTTTACGGTGTTATGAGATGGATGAGAGGAAGTGAGTGAGCTAGGTGATGAGTTATTGGGCTAATTTTGTTATGAGATTGGAGATGGAACATGTTCCGGAGGTATCCAATGATGCGTTGATTGACTAACTGTTGTGCAAGCGTATAAGTCCTAGTGGGGAGGGGAGGGTGATAGACGAGGTATAGGGACGGCTGTGGCCTAGCTTGGGTGGGGGGGAGGATGAAGAAAACTTTGCCATGAATTACCGAGTATTGGATGGGAGCTGCTGCTGCTGGTGGTGGTGGTGGCCTGGTATACCAGTTTAATATCTAGATTAGTGAGAATCCGTGAATCTGTTTATGCACTAGGCAGCTACCCCTTCAGCAACAACACCGCATTCCGTCCCCTCTACTCCTCCAAATACCTTTGCCCGTTGCATAATTTGCGCTCTAGGAGTGCAATATTCTAAGCCTTCTGAGTATTCGATTTTCTCTCTCTGGCTCTATCCCACTAGTGCCAGCCCCATATTTAAAACCTTTGAACCTATTGTGTGCTGGTATTATTATTTTGAATGGTATATCAAGCATACCATGTCCATCCCGCAATCCCCATAACCCTTCGGCCCCATTACGCCTTCTGGAAATCCAAAGGCTAAGAACTCTGACAGCAATGATCCTACGGTGGAGCGCGGCCTACATGCCATTTCCCGTCAATCCCAATGAAGTGGACAAAGTCCAGTTTGTTTTTTCTCCCACCACTGGAGATGGGTATGTGAGCTGCAAAACACGGGCACCGGGAAGCAAAACTAAACTCTGGAGGGCTCTAAAATGTAAGAAAGCCTGTAATATACAACAAGTTAGCCACTAAACCTTCTCCGGCCGCCCGTCCCAATAAAGGGGATAGAACTGCAATTTGTAGATTCCCACTAGAGATGTTGTGCAAACTGTGATATGGGGCCGGCGGACCGAAAGCCGAGTGTCCCCCTACTCACTCCCTCACCTTCAGTCCAACCCGTGAAAAGAGAATATATGTATCACGCCCTGGGAATGGTTTTTTTTTTGACAATTCCTTAGATTTACCCCCGAACCATATGAAATCCACTAGGCAAACCCCAATATGGCCCGGGAAAACCCAAAGCGAGATAAACTTCAAACTCCCCCGGGGCGGGGTACCATGTGAGCGAATGACAAAATGTCGAAATTATTAATCGTAAGCAGATCTGTTTTGGGAAAGGATACCACTTAAGCTAAGTTCCAAATTGGATTCTCTTGTGAAAATAGAGAATCTCTAACCTCACTGGGAATCTGGCATGTGCTTTGTAATGAAAGAGGAAAACTTTCTGGGATTAGGGAACGGTGAAGTGGGGGTTGGGCGCAGGGGATGAGGAGTAGACGACGCTATCCAACATATAATTTGTTAGATGTGCCCTATCGCAGCATTGTGGAGGGGGAGAGGTACGGTACTTGCGAAGCACTATCTAAAACACTACCACTCCGGATGGGATCGAGGGGGGAAATGATGGCCTGGAGGCTGAGATGGTTGGAGTGTGTTTGTATACACTGCTGTTCCATTCAAAGTTTGTATACACAATAGTTTGTCACCGCAGCCAGAAGTGTTCCCCGCTGATCGTTCTTTCTCGTTTTAAGGGTGAGACCTGGGGCACAGGGATTGTGAATTTCTGCAGTGGTGGACGGAACTCCGCCCTATAGGGATAAGTAGACGGGAAACAAATAAAGGGCATTTGCGCAATTGAAGAACATAGACTGGGGCTAGTGCAGCTGATAGATAGGCCGGATCGCACAGCATACAGTCTTGCAAGAGGCGGGCACGTATGACGAGTGATGGGTTGTGATCCTCACACACTAGGAAGGGGATAAGTGTATAATCGGGATTTTCCTCCTGGGCTTGGTGCCGAACAGTCCTTGTGGCCCAGCAGTAGGATTGGAGAGTGCGACCGCCTTACTTGCTATTGGTGCAGCGTGAAGTGGGATACTGGCTATGAATAACGTTCCACTCTCCGTAGATCAAAATGCCGAAATTCTCTGATTTTTGGTGAGAAACCGCAGGTGGCTCTGTAGCGGTGAGCCCAATTCTCTCAGTGAGAGAATCATTGTGAGTGGTCAAGCTATTTGCTCCCCCCCAATGTTTGTTTATGCATCTTCCTTCGAACCTCCTGCCCTTCCGGATGACATCTACAGGGTTCTTTGTCTAGAGATATTTTCCACCGCTTGGTCCAGCACTTCGGGGTTTAAATCTTCAGCTTGGTGGCCTCATGTACAGTATATAGTACAGCACATTGCCGTGACGTGCTGTTAACTGTGATATATAAATAAACCACTATTGATCTCAATGGGGATATATAAGAGGGGGGCGGAGGAGAGGGGTTTCACTAGCATGGCATAAAGAGAGGGAAAAGACAAAACATAATTTGTGCTAGGGGTTTAAATATAAAATTAACTCCCTGAATTGCGGATGAAAGATATTCTGAATCTGATTTGGCTCCTCATTAGTTACTATCGCACTCTCCAAGATCATGCGTGGTCCGGTGAATCTATTTCTAAGACTGTGCATGAAGGTCCTGACTCTGTTGGGAATTTTTCTCTTCCAGATTGTGACGTGGGAATCGTGGAATGGTGTTTTTGTTACGGGGTTAAGGGGCATCTTACCACATTGGCTTTTCTTGGATAGGTGAGTGTAGGAAGTGGGGTCATCTTCCGGATTCAGGTTCGAGCTCGCGGCGGGAGGGTAGGGGTTTATGAACATGATCTTCATTAAACCATGTCCTTGGTGGAAACCAATCACCTTAGTTGACGTCTAACTTTCCATCGCTCTTCACGAGTCGCCGGAAATACTTGAGTTTTATATTATTTTCTCTATATCTAGATAACCTGTTTACACTTTAGATGGGGGGAAAGGGGGAAAGGCGGGAATTGTGGGGGAGTTAGGGGGATAATCGATGTGTAAAGAGGATATAAAACTAGGGAACAAGGGAAAGTGTTAATATGATGAGAATTTCGAGCCATACTGATTTATCTTAATACAAAAAAATGTCACCCACCAACGCCAAACCCTTGACTATAAACGGAACTGACAAATCCTGATTTGACTACATAAGAACATCCGTGTAGAGGTTTGAACGGGTATTTCCTTAGACTGAAGGGAAATATTTAAGATGAGGTTCTGTCGTAGCATATTCCGAGGAAGGGAACGGCGGGTATTAGCGCAAGGTGGGGGCTTGAATTGGGGGGAGGAGGTTAGGCGGGGGTGAGAGGGGGGAGGCAATGGCGGTGGCGGGTATGTTATAGAGCTGTTGCGGTCCATGCGGGGATGGCAGATAGATTATCTGCATTTGAAGGCGGCGAGGGGACAATGGCTCCTCGTCCTTATGATAGGCTGAGGGTGGCAAATTCTGGAGGCTGGAGCAGCGCTATCACCCCCTGGTGCTCGTTATCAGTAGCCCGATCGAGCGGTGTTTTGCCATCTTTATCAAATTTGTTGGGGTTGACGTCCCGTCTGAGTAGTATTTTCACTACCCCTTCTCTCCCGTTCCGAGCAGCAAAATGGAGTGGTGTTTCGCCATCGTTATCTGGTTTGTCGGGGTTAACGTCGTCTCGCCCGAGTAGCGCTTTCACCACCCCCTCATGCCCCCACCGAGCAGCCCAATGGAGTGGTGTTTGGCTGTCGTTATCTGGTTTGTCCGGGTTGACGTCACCTCGTCCGAGTAGCGCTTTCACCACTCCATCGTCCCCCCACCGAGCAGCGAATTGGAGCGGTGTTCGGCCGTCGATATCTGGTTTGTCGGGGTTGACATCGTCTCGTCCGAGTAACACTTTAACCACTCCCTCGTGCCCCCCATCAGCAGCCCGGCAGAGTGGTGTTTGGCCATAGTTATCTGGTTTGTCGGGGTTAACGTCGTCTCGTCCGAGTAGCACTTTCACCACTCCCTTGTGCCCCTCATCAGCAGCCCAGTGGAGTGGTGTTTGGCCGTCGTTATCTGGTTTGTCGGGGTTAACGTCGTCTCGTCCGAGTAGCACTTTCACCACCCCCTCGTGCCCCCGCAAACCAGCCCAATGGAGTGGTGTTTGGCCGTCGTTATCTGGTTCGTCCGGGTTAATGTCGTCTCGTCCGAGGAGTGTTTTCACTACTCCCTCGTGCCCACCCCAAGTAGCCCAATGGAGTGGCGTCTCACAGAAAGAGCCTATTTGGTTAATATCGCAACTTTCTATCTCTACAAAACTAGCTACAATCTCAACAATCCCGAAGAAGGATGCACAAGGTAGGCCACGGAATAGGGAGGGTTTGTCGGAGCCCACAGGATACCAATAAATATTATGTGCTTCTAAGAGGATTTTAATGGATACGTGGTGATCGTAGTCGTCAAATAGCTTTAACGCAAGTAGTTTCGCGCGATCTGAAAGGTCCCTTTTTGCGTGCACTCCCCAATACACGGAAGAATATCGGAGAAACGGTGTGTCTAGGAGGTCGGGCGAGCTAGTCGAAAGGGCCTTGACCTGCTGGGAATTTAGATAACTTAAGCAGGTTTCTGCTATTGCCGAGTGAGTTGCGCCGAAAAGGTCGGGATGAGCCCGGAAGTATTCTTGAAGCGTAAAGTGGATTAAACGGACCGTGGAAGCCTCCTTTTCTACTACAAAAAGTCCTTGACAACAAGCTAGCAATGTGCCTATTGAAGGAACATTGTCGGTATTGAGATTCGGCGACCCTATTTCGACTGCTAGGGCGTGGCACAATTCATCGACCTTCAGGGGTCGCTCCGCGTGAGATATCCACATCAGGGCGGCCATGCCAAGCCTCGCTCTCTCCCCACTCTGTCTCTTTATCCGACCTAGCGTTGCGCCATATGCATACCCCAGCCCTAAGCCATCGGTCATTGCGTTGAGCTTTTGTCGCCTGCGATGGATTGTGGTCTCTTGGAGGACGGCATCGATATTCAGCGAGACCAGCAGAAATCTAGATATGTATTTGTCAGTGCAGGCTTGAGGTAGCTTCCATGGGGTTTTTACATACATTTCGGAAACGTCTTCAGGAATTCTCTTTAGGATCTCTGCTTTGAGCATACTGTTCATCGCATCTGGGATTGTGTCTTCTTCCAGCCTTGAGTGAAGATATCTAATAATGTCATCTCTCTTGGAACTTATGGGTAGACTCGTCACTCTTCCAGAAAGACGCCTTTCGATCTCGGGCTGGATGTGGGGTCTTCCAGTCACGAATATTCTAGTGCCTGGTGACTTTTGGAGAATTTGGCTGAGTGAATTAAGAAGCTTGGCTCGATGCTCTGGCACGCATTCGTCTAGAGCATCGACGCAGATGAACGTGCCCTTTTTAGAAGAGGTAGCCTGCAGCATCTTCACAAGATTGGTGTGTTGCAGTCTCCGTCCATCAAGAAAATTCTTCTGCTCCTCATACGCTTGCACTATTTCCCCCGGTACCTCTCCTAGCCCGGCCACGAGCTGCCTGAGCAGGGCGCCCAACATACTCGTTGATGACTGATCTTTTTGGGCGGCGAAGTCGAAGTAGAAGCACGCAACAGTGACATTTTGTCCTCCAGCCTGATCACACAAGCTATCTATCACCAATGAGCTAACATCACAGCTTGTCAGTACTCGCCCTTTCTTCCATTCCGCCAGGTTCGTCCTTGTCACCTAATGTATGTTTTGCCGACCCCTGGATCTCCATAACAAAACAAAACTGTGTTCTCGAATTCATCCCCCCCACTGCCGGCGTGCCAGCTTCTGAATTCCTCAGTTTGTAACAGCCATTCACCTATACTTTCGACCCGACGATCTTGGATGTCTTGATGCCGTGACTTGTGATCTGATGGGGATAGCCAGGCTAGGATATTAGATCGGTCATCGTTAACGGCAAAGTTATTCGACACGCTAATAGCTGTGTGGCTCGTGTTAAAAGAGTTGGTATTATAGCTAAAAGATTGCGACATTTTCTCTTTTTCGCAAGTTTAGGATATTGTAGATGATGGAGGAGGAAGTTAGTCGACTGCTGGAATTCTTGGGGCTGGAGAAAGCGGGGTCCTTTGTGGAACCTCACGGGTTTCTTAGGATCATCCTAGAAATCTCCCCAGATTTGTGCCAACCCCGCCCCCTTGTGCCGCATAAGAAGGAGGAAATGCCACATTTGTTTGGGCGCTACCTGCTGTGCTCGAATACGGTAGTAATGCACACCGCCAATTTTGCGTTATGCAACACTCTAAAGCGCCTGTGCAATGCGCCACAGTACTTCGAGTAGTTGGATCGACTAGTTCAGCATACCCTATGTCGTATAAATTCACTCGGGCTGCTATTCCCTGATCGTTCTGCTTGGCACTACTTGTGCTCTAGTGCCAGTACCTCTACATCTCAGAAACTGAAGTGAGTGTGTCCAAGATGGAGAGAAAATAAAAATGATTCTACAATACAACACTCCAAAGAAGTGATCTTCGTCTACTTATCCCAACAAAAGGAAAAACTCCAGTTTATTGATTTCCACTCGAGATGGTGTGTAAGCTATGGTACAGAACACTTCTATCCAACTGGTCACAAAACACAAAACACCAGAGCTGGCAATCAGGAGGACGCCAAAGGGATGATACACACCACCGACTCAACTCGATCTGTGGTGGGGAATATTTATATTATGACGGAGGGGGATGGTGTTATGTGGAATATCTACTCTTACAGTACTTAGAGGAAAAGGAGACCAGCGCCATCCAACCTATCATTTGTACTCAAGTATAGAGCGTAAGGCGAAGAAAAAGATACTCACCATCTATCTGGCTATAAAATTCGAAACGCAAAATTCCAACGCCGAAACGCTAATAGTTGGGTTAAACGCTAACCGCTAAACACCTATCTACTCTGTCTATTACGTATGCTCACAAGTCCAGGGGAAGGGGGGAGAACTGGCACCATATAACCTACGACTAGTTAGATATACTCTGGTTTGCTCATATCGTGGTGGGGGGGAAAGGAAAGGATACTTACCGAACGCCACCGAACGCCACCGAACGCCAGCCACCGCCTATGAAGGGGAAGAAAAAAAGGAAAAGGCTAGTTGGAAGGGGAGGGGATGCCATTCTATGCAACTCTAACTCACACAAAACAATGTAAAAACATACTCTACCTGGAATAGAAAATAAAGAAGGCCGTATTGTGTAGAGAACATCGGTGATCTATGTTACTGAGTAGTTGTTCTTAATCGGTGGCTGAGACATTGTTAGGGGGGATTATTTCCATACTTCCTCATTCGAATCGTTGGGGATATGATACTCGAGTACCGTACCTTCCTTGAGGATACCGACCAACTTAAGATGTACACGATGATGTCTGTTTCTAACGTCGCCATTTGCGGTACAGTTCCTATCTATTCCGGGGCTGTAGATGAGATCAGCGTATTATCACTATTTCTGCCTCCGCCGGTGTAGGATAGTTCTTAAGTGCTGTGTGCTATAATAGGATGGAGAGAGAATGAGTGATGGTTTTCTCAACCAGCTCACTGGAAATAGGTAAGGTAAGTATTGCCCCTGAGAGCACTTCCAAAAATGTTCTATGGCATACCCACCACTCTAACTTCTAATTTACCGAATTTAGCCGACGGAAAATTTAGAGAGGATGGAAGTATCTGAAGATTGATTTTTAAAGGGGGAGGTGGGAGTGAGGGCATCTAATATCGTCGCTTGTATAAGAAATAGGAAAAGAGATAAAAGGGAGAGGAAGGGGAAGTGAGAGTCTATCATATTTACTGTAATCTGAGCTAGGGGAGAGGAGGATATGATAAGATATTTCAACCCACGACGATGATCAGGTGCTATATTTTATTTTATTTGCACGGTTCTATGGTATATACTAGCATCGCTCTGGTTGTGTGGTTTGATATCCTACTGCAAGGCAGTAATAGGCGCACAAAGGACCCACCCAAAATCACAGGGGATCTCCCACTAAAGACATCAGGTGTGCAAACGAAGACCTCCATTGGAATCTACTAACTTACTGTAGGAAGAGATACACCACTCTTCCATTATGATCCTAAATCCAGCTTTCAGTGGGATAAGTATTAGTTCCCAAGTAGATATTCCATGAAATGCCTAGCTGGCGCAGTGGTTAACATGTCAAGAACCAATTAACCCCTGTCGCAATTAGCAGGAGCCCAGGAGTTCAATTCACGCTCACAATGAGTTATTATTGAACGATCCGTCATGTAGGGCAGGAAAACTGAGAATTCCTCAAATCCTGCCCTATGGGGACTGGGAGATTGGATAACCTAGCTAGCCTTCATCAGAGGGGGCTGTGGGGTTTATCAATCCTGCTACGAGGTGGTAGAATCCGACTCTAGACCCAAAGGTTGGCGATCGGCGGGGTAGCAGAAAAGAATGAAATAATTTATTTTTGCTTCTATTGCTTCAATTTCGTCATGGAAAAGCAGCTGTGGTCATGAAAGCTATTGAAGCTTTGGAAATTTTCGTTCTGGGAAGCTCCTCTCTCTCCTTATTTGTTGTCTTGTAAACGTGTTTTATTTTCCTAGAAAAGCGAGGGGTAGATAGTCCCGGGTGAAAGAGATAAGATTAGTAGGCGCTGCACAGGCGCAGCTAGGATGAGAGAGTGATATTAAAATAAGAGAGGCGTGATACTATACTAGTTTAGCACCTCGGTATCTGATAGCCTTATTAGATGGCTGGATCACACTCCCTGGGATGATGGCGCAACGCATAAGACGCAAGGTTAACCGCTACATTTCCTGTTTCTATGTCGTCCAGTTGGCATGCAGGAAGGCCCTATTCATCCAAATAAATGTTAGTGCAAGCGTATGGAAAGGGGCTGGCTAGGTAGGACGAAATGGCTGGCGGCGCGATCTTCTATCCTATGTCCAACTATTTCTTGGGATGCCGGATTGCTGTAGCCCGTCACACGCATCCCAAGCAAGCCCCACCGCACGTTAAGGCTCCCTACACTACAGGCCTGAACCCCTCCATCATGTTGTACCGGCTCACCATACCTTCACATTAATACTCGCTCATGGTATGAGCACATGGGCTGCGTCTGATTCCGGAACGTGATCGCATGGTATGTAGAGGCAGGCTGACTACTACGACATAGGTTGCTACCTTGAATGTTGCTATATCATCCTCCTAGTTTATGTTAAGTGCCTATACATATAATAAGGACTACGGCGGGGGCATGGAAGAATGATTGATGGATCAGGCCTGAATGGCTCTTAGTTTGGCTTCGCGACCAACTCCTGATACTAATAGGACAGGTGAGTTCGAAATGATTTGCCTCTTGGATAGTAGGTTAGGGCCATTAGCCCGAAAACTGCTAACCCCTAGCAATATGGAGATCCAGAAGCAGTCCCCCCTTTGGTATTTTCAATCTGGTTGGAGGTATCTGTGGATCCTTTTTGTTTTGTTGCTCACCTTTTTGCTTCCATCCTTCCTTCCGTCTATACCCACCTTCTCTGGGTGCCTATCTGCTGGGAGATCGGGGCTAAGTGCAGGGGGGGGCAAAAGATATTTGATTAGATAAACTATTAGATCACTAGGTCGAGCGTTTCAAATAAGCCACACAGCACATAATAGGGGGGATGATACGGTGTGACGACTAGACGACCAAAGTCAGTTGTGAATCCAGTTCCCGAGTGATATTTGATGATGGATGGTTACCGAGCCTGGGAATAAGGCACTATGCCTTTGCACCGAACATTGGCGCCCCCTATCAAGGGCGAGCACTAGGGGATTACTTCGGTGGGGGGCTGGAGGCCGCCCGCGAGTGGATAGTGCATGATATATCCCCTGGTCTAGGCAGGGTCGTGCATATTCTCATGGTAAGAATTGCGGTATGATAGTGCATTGAACCAAATGGGAAGTATCGGGTGCGGTGGGTACCTGTAGAGGGTAAAGCGCTAGAATTTCACTCATCTTGGAAATTCGACACCTTTTACAAGTTGGTTCTCACTGAGGTCTGCTGTTGGTGGGGTATGATCCGGAGGGATAATATTAGTGGTTCATATGAGCTAAAGTGGGAAATGGGTCGCACAGAGGTGGACGATTGGGTTGGAGGATTCGCGTGGAACATTAACTTGGCACCGTGTAGGAAGGATATGAGATGTAACTTCTCTAACTTTCGTTCGCTCTCTCCAAGAACTAAACTACCGGTACCGGCCAAGGCAGGTAGGTGTACGAATAAAACGCAAATGACGCATCCTAATCCTTCCACAGATCGCCAGACCTATCCCCATCTCCCCACCATGTCCCGATCCCTCCGTACACTCCCGTAATAACAAAGGAAAGACATGTTGGTAGGGTAGAATCTTCTCCGTAAACTGCTAAACTACTGGCATAATCCACCATGCTCCGGGATAATCCGCAATGCTCCCAGCTGATCTGTGTTACTCCGGTAACTTCCGGAATCAACCACATCTTTCCAACAATATGAGCCCCACTTGTTCCTGAAAAGAGTACCGGCAGTGTACGGTAGTCCTCGAGAGCCCTCAACTAAACATCGTATTTATGATTAAAAATCCATCAATTTTTGAGTGCGTTTACATTCCCTTCATCACTGGCACTAGCCGGATCTTTGTCAAGGCTGAGGTCGTTGATAACAATACCTTTGTCGTTGTTCAACGCACAAAGCTATGATTCGCTGTTTTGGCCAGTGGAGGGTTTGCACACCCTGACCTAAGCGGGAGTTATTAGACTAATGGTGTTGCTTAGAGGTTGCATATAGCTCGCGTTCCAGGGCCCTGAAAAGAAAAAAAAAACTATCATAGAAATGTCGGGTCTGTCCTTTCTAGAGGTCATACAGTGCCCAATTCTCAAGTATGATACCTTGAAATCACCGCTGCAAAATCACACCTCTTCATGAAGGCATAAAATTATGGTGTGAGCTTGCATTTAGCGTCCGATTTCACCGCCCTTTTTACACCCCGGCCAGGCGGGATCAAGCATTCGGGTCGCTGAGCTTTGTCATTAACTTATCATATGTTAACACCACCTGGGTCTCTCAGGGCAAACCCTTCAGTAACGGCAAAGTTATCGATTAACTTTAAGGACCCAACCGAAAGAATCTCTTTTTCCCCTCAAAAGTGAATATTTTCCTTATCTATGCTCCTCTTATTTTCTGGGATATCCATAACCGGAGAAATTTGTCGGGTTTATTTACGGAGTTTCTTTCTTATCATACTAATAATAGTTGTCGCTGTGAGGAACCTTTTATCCTTATTGAATCGGATGATTCATAATTAACTTGTACGCAACACATAATCAGTAGGGGTTTAATGTGATGCGATCTGAAAGATGCCTAAAGTTATTCGGTTCCAGAACCCAACTCGAGCAATGATGTATAGTTCATTGCCAATATTGTACTCGAGTACCGAATAATCTGGTGAAAGTCGGATTGGAGCTAAAGAGAAACTGAAGCAACCGAGCCAATAAGAGGGCACAAAGGAGGCAAATTCGCCACAGCTTGAACAAATAGGCAGTTGTAGTTGGACAGGTTCAAGAAAATCCTCATTAGCGCCAATCCGACTTTCACCAGATTATACGGTATGTAGGAGATAATATGCGAAGAATAAACCTCAAGCTTAATCACGTGATTATTTGATCTCTGGCCTCAGAAGAGACCGAGCTTTGGATTTACGGAGGCACAGGGTCTAAGTTTTGTAGGTTCTACATGCGAGGTTTACGGCATGGCCACTATGTGCTTTCTTTATAGTTCTTTGGTTACTTGTACTAGTTCAATTGAGTAACACTGAATATGCATAATAATGGTACATAATTTATTAAGTGCCATACCGCTACCTTTTGACCTAGGGGAAAAAAAACAACTCTGCACCTCTACGACTCTAATACAAACATCCCAAGGAGCACTTGTAGCCTGTGGAAGTCTCGCTTCCCCAATGGTGGGATAAGGCAAACATCGGGGCAATCCCACTCGAGCAGCAGGTTGAGTATAAGGCCTAAGAAAGTTATGGGATTAAGGGTAGAGAAAAAAACGGACTCACCCGTTAAATTGCAACAGTGCTACCAACAAGAACGACAGCACGAAAGAGAGGACGGGTGAAGAGACAGGGATATCGCGGAGGATGGAGGCTACTAGCTGAAGCGGTCGAGTCAATGATAGGAGCCTATCCTATTTCTATAAGTGACTCTATAGAGCTACACTGGCGCAAGATACAAGATGTGCTATTTTAAAAGACCAATACTCTGTGTTCCCCAATAGCATAGCCCCGGCTGCTTAGGGACATCCCCAGGACGACCAGGGCTCCCTTTGAAGTACGGTAGTAATAAAGGACGGGTATAACATAAGCACCGGATTACTCCGTCGGGCAGCGGTGATTGTTGCTGTCGCGCTAGGCCACCAACTGATAATACATACCGTACCAGCATCACTTGTTATGTCTCACACCTATATACCCACATGCCCGGATTGGAATTAGTTACTTTGCATAGGTACAGTTACCTTAGGTGCCTGACCTTAACTTATCCACCCAAGTGAGGTAAAACCAAAACTTACAACCCCCGCAAGCTCAAGAGTTTCTTTCTTGTGCTGATGCATGCAAATGATATCGGCACGGCCGTCAGAGACAGGACCACGAGTGCGAACAAACCGAATCCCCATTTTGTAGAAGGGTTTCGGTACAGCTTCAGCGCAGCTATATCATAATAGGAATCACAGTTGTTTCCGCTGCCACCATAAGGCCATCTCGGAGGCCTTGGCAGGCCTGCTTCGGCTCACCAATCGCCCTATTTTGCTCCTCATCGACTTTTTCTCCTCCCCTCATTGGAGCGTTTCAGGCCCTCTAATCTCGACAACGGATATTTGCATGAAGGCATATTGACACCCGACAGTAAACCTAGCAAGCAGTAAGACTGTCTGGGTTTTTGTAGTGCTACCTTGTAGCACTACGGGTGGGTGGTGGTGAGCCTGGAGGAGGTACATGGAGTCAGAGCTCAGGACTTGGAGGTTGTTGGCAGTGTATTGTGGGTTGGGTAGGCCTCCATGGTCGCGAAACCCTTTTTGAGTAATGGAAATCATCTAAAACATAGTTCTCAGACATCTTGTCGACAACACTTGCTTAACCTTGGAGGAGGAGCGGCCTTAGTGAAACAGGTCAACGGGTAAAAACGCCATGTAAGGGAAGAAATCCGCGGATGATTTCCTCACACAAACCGACCAATCAGCACTGTCCGAGTGAGTGGTGTCGGAGTAACTTGTGGTTTCGTTGATGAAGAGAGAACGGAAAAGGGAAAAGAAAAGGGGGGGGGACTCCGAACTCTCCTGATCGCTGTAGATGCCCAGGGGATGGCTCTCGAGGGCCTGTTTTCGCCCGTTAAATACCTCCTTTTCACATATCAACTGCTGACTTCCGCCCCCCGCAATCCTAAGATATTCGTCGAGGTGTGAGAGTACACTTACAGCAACTAAAAACCGTACTATCCTTCCCCGACCTTGTGAGCTAGCAGTGCTCATGATTAGTCTAAACAGCGTCACTATTACGATTTCCCTTAACTAAAACTAGCCATGCACTGCAAAGCATCCCGTATCAATGTAATCTTAGCCCCCTTCCGGTAAGAAGCAAATTAACACCAAACCTCCTGAACACCCCGCCTCCCTTGCCAATACTACTGTGCCATGATGTTTCGCGTTGTGTAGGTTTGGTGAGAGGGATTATATCTCAACAGGTCATACTAAAATACCAAACCCGAAAGCATGACCACAAAAAGCATGCGGATCATCTAGCAAGAAGGGCAAAACCTGATCCTGGGAGCACCTATTTGGCCTCAAGCCAACTTCCCGCTCGGAGACACCCTAGAGCATCATCATCCACCATTGGTCGAGTGATATATCATGATTACACGCAATTTCCACGTGACTGAAGAACTAGGAGGCCCAGCCGCATGGGGCTCGTTATCGAATACCGGTATCGTATGGTGCCGGCACCTTATAATCGACCTTCAGTGCCATCCAGAGTCAGGGCACTAGTCCTAATATGGTAAGTGATCTTACTGTTTTAGGCAATATATTTCATATTACTCAGCTAAAACTCCCTTTCCACACACGAGTGCTAACACCCCAAGCCCATACAAATTTTGCCTTCCCTTTAAGAGCAATTATCTCAAGAACCAGTTGCGTAGAACAAAATCCCCTCTGTAAATGTGTTCTTTAGATGATTTAGAACAATTATACAGAAGGAATAAGTAAAATAATACCATGTGGTGTTGTTGTTGTTCATCAAAAAGTTGGGAAAATTCGGTTGCCACGAGGTTGATTCTAAGGTGCCGGCACCATGCCTCTCACTGCCAGAGCGATCCTTCCCAGTAAATACTTCCTTCTTCCTCCCGGTATCATAGCCCAAAACCGTACGTAACACGGTAAGCCAACCCTAATATATAATATCTCGATTCTATTTTTCACGCTTCGGACGAACTATTCCTAGAAAAAGCCAATGGGAGTGCTCCAACGCTGCTACGCGGTGCCTGGTCTGCTTACTTACTATCATAGTCAAGAATAAATAGCATTGCAATGCCGAACCATTTAGGTTAAAATAAAATAAAAATTTCCATTCTCAAACCTACTTAGGATTGTATAGTAAACCGACGAGGCTTCATCACCGGCGAGGAGAAGGAAGGGGAGGGGAACTAGGAATTTCGGACGAACAGGTGGTTAGGAGGAGGGAACACTGGGCGGAAAGAATTTTTTAGCCTCCCATCTCATGAAGTGCGGAGTAGCCTCTGGTTTGATTGACTAGGCGATTTTGGAGGCGCATATCTACACGATAACTTTTATATATCATAAATTGCGATGACCTCCGCTGTCACAAGAGTGCGGGGGAACGTGGGTGCATCTAGTTCTCTATAGGAGAATTAAGATACTCTTAATATGTCAAACATACACTTTCCATCTTTTCCCTTTGTCTGAGGTGTCGGGGAAGATGAAAAACGGGTTTGTGGAGGTGGTGAGTTTCAACTTCCATGGTATGGTAGTTAATAATGGTTTCTGACTTATTCTTCTCTCCTCTTTCCCTTCTTTTCATCTTCCATTTCAGATACGTTTCCACTGATACACGCACAAGCACGGAAAAGCCCTTGCCAGAGCCATCACTCAGAAAACATAAATCACGAGTGACACCACATGATTCGTATTAACCATTTTTCTCCCTTCTAATAATAATAATGAACGGGTGCACAATCCATATACTGTGCTGCCCGATATGAATCGAAAAAGGAGAAAAGAAGAGCAGAAGCTAGAGTTGCGTATATTTGCGCCTGAAACTCGCTCGGGTAATCGCTAACTACGAATGATATACCATACCATCACAAAAGAAAGAAGTAAAAAAAAAAAAGCGGGACAACACGCAAACTCCTGGGATAGGCCAAGGTGAGTAGGAAGGGAGGTCATGTAAAGTTTAAGGTTTATTATTCCGCCTCCGTGCCCGGTGGGTTCGGGTAATACCACGTTGTCACGCTATAGGTCCGTTATTATGATACCCTGTTGTCAGAGAGCGGGGAAACGTACGCAATCATGAGATAGAATATGACACACAGCGCGCCTTCCAAGTAATTACTCTTCCCATCCTTGATAAAGTTCCCCACGATGAGGACAGACAAGACCAGTGCGACAACCATAAAGACTTCAAAGTTGAGATCGAAAGGTTTGCCCGCTGCCCAACTAACTAGGACTACTATCGGGGAGACGAGTAGGGCGGTTTGAATTGTTGAGCCGAGGAGGTGGGAGAGTGCGAAGTCCATTGCGTCTGGGAGGGTGGAAGGTTAGCGAAAGGATGAGGGTAGGAGGTAGGGGGGTGACCTACTATTCCACGCTTCGTCGATTCCCTTGAGATGCTCAGCAGCCTTTTCCACCAGCGGTACCAAAATCAACCCCATAAAGGCGTCGGACACCTTCTTATGCGTGACAATCCAATGGATTTGTCTAACTAGGAATATCGCGTGAATGGTGACCAACGCCAGACTAAGGACGGTGAAAAACCCCGCCTCACCAACCGTTAGGTTTTCCCGGCGCATATTTTCCGTCCGGTCTTTGTGCCTCCGCTCGCTCTCGGCGAGTGCTTCGTCAAACTCGGAGTGATGCGTAGCGAGCTGGAAGAAGAGATAGGTGATGTAGGCTACCAACAGCAGTATGGCCGAGAAGCGGGATATGCGGATGATCCTGTGTTCAAGTATGTTCTCGGGGAGTTGGCTGGATACTGATTCGAAAAAGGCACATGGGAGCATCAATGCCGCTACGCTAACTAGGAGTAGTCCGCCGCCGGTTTCTGACACGGCTTCGCTGAACTCTTGCGCTTTTGTGCGGATCCCACCAACGATGAAGCAGAGACCCGTACAGAGCAGGAGATTGGCCAACATGCTGCCTAGGAGAGCGGCTTGAATGACTTGGAATTGGTCCTATCATTGTTAGACATGCTTGCCAAGGTGGATGTTATTATTGTTAAGCTACCTTGAATAATAGCACCAGACATAGAATAACCTCGACGGCAGAAGCGACGGTAAGTTGGAGCATCACGCCAAACACTCTTGGGAGCCTTCGAGCAAATTGGGCACTGGAGAATGCTAGTCTGAACCAAAGTTAGTGCCAGGTTAATATGGATAATAGGGCAAGGGAATTGTACAAATTAGCCATAGGAATCATAGCTAGATAATTGGTTAAAAATATCCATAAATGCCACTCAGGCTTCAACCAGTGAAGCACCAAGCCAATAGGTGAAAAGGGTATGAGGACCTAAACACCATTAGCCTACCCCACTTATGCCATGGTAGAAGGGAATGGACGAACGTTGGTGCAAGCGCCCAAAGTACTCGAACTCCTCAATGCAATAACGAGAGCGCGGAAAGGATTGCAGCCCCGCCTCTCCGGCCTCGCCATCTCGGCGCCCAGCATTGGAGAGCCGGAACCCCTCTCAACCTTCCCATGATTCCGACCATGACCGTGGGGTTGCATTTCCATCTCCATGTCTTGTCCGTGTTGGTGGTGAAGAGGAGGAGGAGGAGGAGGAGGAGGAGGAGGAGGAGGAGGATTGTGCGAATGCCGATTATAGGGATGTGAGGGATGACGGGCGAAGGAAGCCATTTAATAGAGCTCTGTTTGATCGTGCGCAGAATGTCTCTTTCTCCCTTTCTCCCTCTCGCACGGTCCAGGTAAAAAGAAGGATTGGAGTTGAGGGTGGAAGGGCCAACCAACAACTCATCCACAGGTGGTCCACCTGGATCCTTAACATCCATTTTCTTTTTTAGCCCATGCTGACACGAACCAGCCCACACATTTTTTATTGATTTTTTTACCGCCCCATTTTCTCTCCAACCCTCCCCCCCCCCTCCCCATGTTGTGTTTTGGGGCTATCTTGCGAGCAGTCATTATCCGGGTGTGGCTGGGATTGTAAAACTTGGCAATAGTTGAGGTCACGTCACTTCACCACTGTAAAATAGGCAATAGGGTAAGTGAGGCCAGTAATAAGCTTAGGATAGTTCCTGACCTTTTTTCATGGCCGTCCATTTCTAGGAAATTGTCGATGAGGATTTACTTGCTGCAGGATACCGTACCGGTATCATTGTGTTTGGGGGGAGGGGCGGGGATGGAGTTGTGGATGGGAGACCCTGCTAAGCCTTGTTCTGAGGGATAACCGCGAGCTGAAGCCGTTAGATCCGATCGCTACGAATTCCGAGTGACGCGTCGTGTTCTCCATGAGCGCCTCGAGTATTTAGGCGGGAGGGGGATAGCTAAGCCTCATTGAATGAGGATATTAGGAGAGGGGCAGATACAATACAATACAATATGATACCTAACTTACCGTACTCCAAGCACTCGAGTAGAGTTGCACCAGCCAAAGAGAGAGTGTATGCCGCTGGGATGCCGTGTTCCGAGATGTGCGCATTTGTGAAACTCCCGGGGCTTTGGTGATTGGGCAGGTTTGCTGTACTGTTGTCGTAATCCTCGTTTGAGCTCTGGTGAGCCTGCACCATATCATATTCTGTTTGAGACCGGAGGCTGTGCAAACGAAGATAAGGTGGGTGAACAAGCTTTTCTGCCCAGGTCGGGGAAACCTGGATCGGGGATTCGGGTTAGGGGGGGTTTTTTTTGTTTTTTTTCTCATCAAGTTACCGTATGATACTACAGAAAGTTCTCCTTGTTTGCGGGCCTAAGGTGCTTGAGCAGGAATCCGGATGAGAGAGTAGGGATTGAAACGAAATGCTTACAGGTGATCGCTCTCCATCACAGCGTAGATGTACCGTACTGTGCATAGCGGTTGTGAGAGCGAGTTTGATGATGCCCCTCTAGGGTGGGGTACTCGAGTACGGCCTATCCCCTCTCCTAAGAACATCAGCCCTGGATGGCTTTTTGTGCAAGACCGTGGTGGAGGGAAACCCCAACTCTCCCTCACCAGTCTCACATTTCGCATCGCCGTCCTGGTGCCGTCGGTGACTTGATTCGGAGCCCCTAACAGATTAGGATCCGTGTGCATATCACGCGCTCACAAGACGGAGACAAGCATGTCAAGGCTACACGCACAATACGGTACTTCCTTTGGAAAAATAATAAATAATTTAATATCCCTCACACTCGCACACACCCGCGAAGGGGCGACCGGAGCTGAGTCAAACCAAATATCTACGATGAGTTCTTCCTAGCTCGGTTGTGGATGGTGAGAAAGGTGGGCGGTCTCGGTGATGATAAGATCTCGATGTCGTTTTTGTAGAGAAACGCTGTATCATCATGCTCGCAGCTCGGAGCAGCCATTGAAAATCGGAAAAAGTGATCCCCCGGATTCTCAGCTAAGCGACTGGACCTCATCAAAAATTGTAAAACCTGAACTATAGCAAGTTTTTTTTGGGGGAGACAGCAACAGATGATAGCAATATGGGGTCGCTGCGAAGTGTAATACCTTAAGAAGAACACCATCTAATAATAACAAATAAAAGGCATAAATTAGAGATAGAAGCAGCCCAATTTCATGCGAGTTTATTGTGATAATAAAAATTCCCCTTCCAAACCTTTGATTCCCACTTGCTCAATTGGCGCAACTGGTTTGGGGGGTACCGGTATTGTATTTCTTCGCAGATATCGTGATCATCCGATCCTGCATTACCATCCTCTAGTTTCCAATTTTCAGTATCCACCCCCTAGCACGCCATGGGGATGTAATACGTGTGGCTGTGCCTTGTGTAAGAAATAGTTATGGCACTGTGTTAATACTCCTCATTAGCATATCGGTATGGTGAGGGGCACCGTGTGCTAATCGTAGGCTGATAACTCGAGAAGTTTCGCAGTGCGAGCAAGGGTCGCACACCGAGACCATTCTGAAAATGAAAAAGGGAACAAGCAGAATTTCTCGCATTTCACTGAGTTCTAGGTCACTCACTCACTACCTTACAATAAGGGGATTCTTGAGACAGCTGACAGGAAGCACGGTGCCTGTATGATACTAGTAAAGGACGGCTCAGTACCACGTCCCACGAGAGGCCAATGGGTTACGGTAGTGCTTGCACATTGCAACCGACAGCTGATTGCATCGTACAGTGCTCGTACGGTATTGTGCACTAGCTTTTGGTGGTCATATTTTTGCAGGATGTGGAGATTGCTAGAATTATACCCACCACTAAGATGCCAACAGGGTGGATGACTCTGCAAAAGTTTACCTGTATCGTGGAAGAAAGTTTCCTAAATTCCCGTGGCCCGTGTCTCTATTCCTTCTCCAAAATATTGATCATGTCAAAAAAATTGCAGAGACGGACATTACTTTCTGAGACTACGGCCAACCATCAATCAGATCTATACCCGTAGAAAGACCATCACTCGCCTTCTCATTAATGTTTGAAATTTGGAAATTTGAGAATTTACGCTTAGGGGAAAGCTACCGCCGAGTTATATATCAAATTTCCATCTCCCACCCACGATCCCCTCGTCCGGTTCGACTTTGAAGGCTGTGCATACCACCTCTAAGAGGGATTTTTATTAGGCAGTTGCTGGCCTATATGCAATCCCATGATGTGTTAGAACGTGGTTCACTTTCATTTAGCGTCTCCGGAGAGCAAGGGTGTTTAAGCATTTGGGCGGCTCAAATGTTGTGGGTGGGTGCCATACCGGCACGGCACTCCATGGCAGTAAATAGCGGTTATCCCTCCCACGAGTTGAACTCTGCCCCCCATGCTCGAGCACCCTCCACATAATGCCGCACCCTGTCTGGGCCACTTTTAGCGTGAACTAGCACAGTACCTTGCTTTACCCGCTAGTCAACAAAATGCTTGTTTGTATCATGTTGCCTGAATTGCATTGATCACTATTTTTTAAGCAAGGTTTACCGGAGGGTTATCAGAAAAGAACGTCCAGATTGTGTGTGAGAAGTCTATTTGTCTTCTCCTAAGATCCTATTCCGGTACCACCTAACTGCCACGCCAAAAGTCATCCCGTTTTACCTTTCTCCCTACTAACTTGCTTGGTTGGTGCCCAGCCGGCGGAGGAATGGTGCTCAGCAGGCAGTGTGCCGCCTCCGTATGCAAGTAGGGAACTGCATGGGCGACGCATGGGATATCTCGAGCCCCGGTTTGGCCTCGAGCGTAGTTTTGGTTTTCCACTCGAGATATTCTGGCTGCCCTCCAACTTTGTTACCTATGGTAAAAAAACAAAAACAAAGGATATAAAAAAAACGTACTCCATCCGAGGTATAAAACCTCCCTGACACTTTTCAAGCGATACTCGAGTGCGATTCCATGACTGATCGGGGGGAACTGCTCTCTGAATTTTCTTTCCCAGGCTCATGTAATATAAAATCCCTACTCTCTTATCCACCCTGGCCCCCGGCCCATTCTCTTTTCATCACACAAATTACTGTGAGATCGCTGGTTTGCCGGTGGGTTGGTTGGTCAGAGGTAAAGTCAAGCGAGATAAGCACTACTCGTAATTCTCTGACGTTTGTGAACACAACTGCTATTGCATACATACAAAAAGTCGGCCGGAGCCTCAAAACTTTGGTGTATGCAATAGCAGTCGTGTTCACAAACGTCAGAGAATTACGAGTAGAGAACTTGGATCATTGCTCTAATGTGCAGCATTGTATGCCTACCAGATCTCCCGCCTAGGATACCGACGAACTACGATACGGTATAGATACGGTAGTACACTGGATCAAACTGTCTATTAAGCTTCATCAGCACCCTCTCTTGATCACCAGTCTACTAAGAGTGGCTACGGAAGAAAAATACAGTTCTACAATTTTGGCAATGATCCTGGGAATCTCCAGAATAAACACACGAACCCCCAGATCCGCACATTCCGGCTTGTTGCAGGTTCCGGGCATTCTGTGATCTCCGGACTTTTATGGCCCATTGAGCCTTGCCTTGGCTGAGCGGGTGATTGTTGATGATTTTCAACTAGGGGCTGGGGGTCGGAAGTACGATAGATTAATGGATATAATAATGTTACTATGCTGACAGGTCACTGCTAATATATCGTCTTGTCATGTTTTTGTTGAGAAAGAGTTACAGTTCTCACCACCTTACTACGATATAATGTTTGGAGACACTCAAGATCCTTTAATTCGGGGCTCCTACTAAATTAGTCCTGGAGACCCAGAGTTATAGGAATGCGAGTCTGGGAGATCGGCAATAGTTTACGGCCACCAGATTCCCACTTTCATAAGACTCACCGCGTGCCATAGCATACAAAGAAAAGAACAAGAATCCAGTAAACCTCCCGCACCAAACCTAGAAATGTATATACACCTCCCAACCCCCCCCGAAGTTGCTACTCCCTCGTTAAACTCAACCCAGAACACCCACTCCTTACCCCATGAAAAACCCTGGAGAACCCCAACTCTCCTCTACAACCCCTACCGTATTGTCCCACTCCAAACTGCCACATCCTTCATCCCCGCCCGTACCATTGCCTCCTTTCTGCCTTTCACATTTCAGGCTCACCATCCAGCCTGCTCTACCTACAACCTTGGCACCACCCCAAGTGGTGTTTTCAATTCAGGAGGAAGGAAATCGGTGCCTCTTCTCAGGCAACAGCGTATGAGGAATGAATGTTGAACATGTTCTACACATCGGCCCACACCCGCGCTGTGGATTGCGAGGTTTCGGTAAGAACGTTTTTTTTATTTTATACCAGAAACGTGCCGCGACCGCAACCGTTGGGAAGGGTTTGTGCTACTCTAGGATTAGTCGTGATGTGTGAAATGGGGCATGATGGGCGGGGGGTCAAGGAATACGGCAGATTGATTACACCTACGGTAACCATGTTCCCGCCCCTTTTTCTCTGATATCCACTGTTAATTGTAGTTGACGAACCAAAGTTCACCTCAGCTATGATATCCCGGTATTCTCGGATGGGAGCGGGATATAGGATAAAAGTGCCGTGCCGTCTTTAACCGGCACATTTCCCACGGATCTGGTATAGGAGGAATACATTCAATAATCTGGGGGGTATTCCCCTCTTGGAACAACAACAAGCTCATCGGGAGAAAAACAATTGACCTAGGGAGGGCATGTTTCCGACCTAGGGCTAAGACTGGACCTATGGTGAGCTTCCAATAAAAAAAGCCCCTAATTTTCCACGCTTCTGCCGAATACGGGTGCATATTATAATATTATACAATACCAACCTTTGGTCTCGTATAAAGATTAACCCCTACGGTACTCTACAACCCCATCACTTATAACGACTCTTTAGAGAGTAATTTTGTTACCCGCTGTCCATATACTGTAGGTGTTGGATTCCGCCCCACGATTGGGTTTATGGTGTCAAGCGTCGAGTCATACGATCGAACAAGAGTTCCTGCGCAAGCGGGGATTGCAGAACTAGAGGGGATTGCTCGGGGTATTCCATTCCGATATCAGGGCTTGAAGTGTGCTTGAGGTGAGCTTTAATGGAACCTAAGGAAAGCACAAAAGAAGAAAAGAACAAAAGCGCAATCGCAATATTTATTCTAAGCCGAGAGGCGAAAGCTGGAGGAACGTTCGGTGAACTAAATGGCTGCTCTCTCTCTCTCTCTAGCTAAGGACGGGACAGGAGATATATATCTCCATCTAGCTAACAACATGACACTCCCGAAACTCAACAAACTCTAGAGAAGCACATACAGCTGATGACACACGATCCCTAACGATCTCAAGCAATCTAGAACTACCCTGACATACCCCATGATCCTCTGTGATCCCAAAAGCCGATGTCCTGTCAGTGTGCCAACTCTCGTATCCCTAGCGACATAGGGTATGAAAGAAACGATGAAACCAAATACCCGATACCTCATACCCTAAAGGCAATTGAACAGCTTTGTGGGGCCTTGTATCCAGAACCTGCTCTCGGCTCACTTCGAGCATTGGTCCGCCGTTTTCTAGCAGGAATGCATGGAGGGGGGGTGAGGATGGGTTAGCGGGTTGAAAAACTCTGAGCATCTAACACGAACTGCTATTATATCTAATACAGAATCTTTGGAAGTATGATATGATAATAAGAGAGATTAGCAAATAACCTATAACGCCATTATCACAAGCTGTAAATTTGCCAAATGTTCCACAACCGCTTCCTGGATTTACTATTTCTAGGAGGGCCTTGAGCAGAATGCTGATCATTTTGAAATTACTGATAATAAAATCCACAGGCCTGGCGCGGTGGGTGGGAATCACAATCCGCAGGAGAACAATCGAACCACGATGAGAGTTTAACACAACAGCAATTCATATTGTGTATCATACTTGGTGTCAGAATACCAATTATAAAAGCACCTATTCTCTCCGTCAATGGCAGACTTAAAATTGAATAAACCCAGGAAATAGAATGTGGTGCGAGTATCGTACATTTAAGCATATAAGTATATCAGTCAAGTAATATCTAGTCTCTCTCCTAAACCTTATGCTAGTATGATATCAAACTTCAGGTTTTGCATTACGGTATTTCTTATCAGATCAGCTTACTAACAGCAGAGATCCTGTTGAAGATAAGGTGTGTACGGATGACTAATGCACACATAGTACAAAGTAGAAGACCTGTGCACCTGTTCCCAAATACCTGTAAGCTGTAGCCCAAACCACCAACTAGGAAAGTCCAAAACTACCTATCCAAAACACTAGGCTAAGTATCGAAATCTAGCTATTACGCTCTTGTTTTCCACAGTGCTATCCAAAATGTATGAGATTGATTGCGAGATTTCTCCGGTTGCCAGTCGTGACGAGATGCGGAGCCCTCCCGTAGCTAGCTTCGTGTAACCCTATATCTCACAAGTACCCTCATCACCCACCCATCCATCCATCCCTTCAACCTAGAGTCCCCAAAATGACCACAAAACCCCGTCCAGAACCCTTCACCCCCTCAAACCTCCCCACCCTCACCAGCTCCGATTTGGGAATAACCAGCTGGTCCCCTCTGGACCACGGTGGCCACAGCTTCGTCCTCAAAATCACCACCACTTCCCCTTCCTCCATTTCCGGTACCCCTACCACCAGCGTCCTCAAAATCTTCCGCTTCCACCTCCGGCCCTGCAGAGACGCTCCAACCACCACTACATCCACAGACCCATACCACTACTACAATCTCGAATCTGCCGCCTACTCCCGCCTCAAAGAGTCCCGTCTAACGGGCACCACCGTACCGGAAATCTATGGCGTGGTCCACATCACCCCTGAACATGAACACCACCTCGCTGTCAACCAGGGGATGAAATCACTGACGGGCATGCGCCGACACTTCCGGGAGCTGACGGTGGTGGGGTTGTGGATGGAGTATGTTCCTGGAGCGCGATTGTTGCCAAGGGACGCAGGTAGGTGGGCGGAGGAGTTGAGGACGGGCTTAGTAATGATCCATGCTGCCGGGGTAGTACAAGGGGATATTAACTGGAGGAATTTAGTTGTAGGGGAGGGAGAGGGGAGTGAGAGGGGGGTTGTTTGGGTAGATTTCAGTACGGCGGGAGTGAGGGGGGAAGGAGAAGGAGATAAAGAGTGGGAGGAAAGGGCAGGTGGGGAGAAGGGGAGATTGGAGGGAATGTTGACGAGAGCCGGTAGGAGAGGGAGAGGGGCGGCTGGGAATTAGGTGGGTGAGGTGGGTGGGGCAAGTCCGGCGGAGCGGCGGGGAACGCGCGGGTATGGATCTAGGTTCACGTGTGGGGCAGTGTGGGAAAGTGCCGCACTATGGTAAGTTAGCTAGAGGAAGCACGCAATCACTCATCCCAAACCTACCCTGAACTCCACCCGCTGTTGCCTTTGGCCGCAGGTATGGGGCCTCGCAGAGACCTCTGGGGGGATTCCCTATGAGCTCCCGAGCTCCCCTACAGCATTCACATGGACACCCACCACAAGATGTTACAACGTGATAGACATCTCCCCTCCCCCCCAATTAGCCCTCGCCCACAAAGTCAATCATGTACATAGCACAAAAATGCAACTCTCTGAACATACTTGCGCAGGTATTTGTGAATCTCTATCCAAAGGTCAACAACCATCGTGATGCTATCGTACAAGTAGAGCACACCTTGAAAGAAGTACCTATTTACAACAGGAGAAGCCAGCCGAGATCTCAGCCCATTCAAAACCATACCCAAAGAAAGAAGGAAGGAAGCCTCTGAGCTGGCTTTACCCCCATTCTCGTCTCGTGCTTGTACCATGCCCCACCAACGTCAGAACCACTCCAGAGCCCCCACGAGCTGGTATATAAAACAATCCCCCAAATCCCACCATGAGAGTAAACTAATAGCTAACTTATTACGAGAAAAAGTTCGGCCACTGGTACTTAGCCAAGCCACATAAATATATATATTAGAGATTTCGCCAAGAACGCCCTACAGAGAGAGCGGTGTTCATAGCGCCCAACTCAATTTCATGCCTATGAGCTAAGGGTTCAGATATACCAGGCAGTATTGTAAAAAAAAACCCCCACGAACCCGACGCTCACAGCAAGTGCTGCAATCTTCCCCCCCCAAAAAAAAGAGCTTTCAGGTTTTGGGATTCACTTGAGCTGATAGCCATATAATCCCCCACCAACACTACTACGGTACCCAGACATGAGCCATGCTATTGGACTACTGTATAGTAAGCAATATACCACCCCAGCTCCACCATGTCGGTCATCGTGAATCACTCGTGGATCATTTAACCATTACTTGGGTTTTAGAAAAATTGCAAAAAGGAAAATATCACACGGTCAGAGGGGAGAAAAAACGCGTATTATTAGCCTACCGTACTCTGGTTGAAGGAGCTAGAAGAAGAAAATCCATGTATGATCCTACTAACTAACATAGATTGCCCGAGATCGGCAGATGTACTTATTCAGTCGGTATTTTTCGACATTTTGCAAGTATTCCCCAGCGTTAGTGTGGTGTCTCACAACTCAATCCCCACCCAGTCCATCCTCCTAGGGAGAAGCCAAATTATAAAATTGACTACAATGGCCCCTTCCGTATATTATAAAAGAAATATTTGCGGCCGAAATCTCAGTTATGAAAACAAAAAGCTCTAGCCATGAGCGCGGGGGGGGGGATTTGGTAGACCTATGAGAAGCCCATAAACTTACCAAGTGCCACAACCGGAGAGTACTGTGGTGATACAACACCCCACGACCTACAATAATACAGCCCCAGGCCACCAAGTCTAGCATCACGAGTGATCTGGCGAGACTCGGTGACTAATAACCGTATAGGAATAACGAGTGACTTCACATCAACGTCCATCCATCCCAGTATTCCCCACCACTCGTTAGCGCTTGTAGAAACCACCAGCCTGAGCACACAATAGTAGTCTGACACAAGGCCATTTCGTGCTCGAGTGATGTCTGCTTGGAAGGTTGATGATTGATGGCATCGGGAGTGTTGGGGTTGATGTTTGAGTTGGACCCGGGCACCACGGGCGAGTGCCTGCCCTTCATGAATTAATACATCTATGGCGAGTCTTCTAATAGAATTAGTACGGTGGGGCCGCAGTCCTGGAAATGTTATCGAATGTAAGAGTGGGGAAATTGGGGATATCGAGCTTCCAGTTTCTGGAGGGATAATGGAGTGCATGCAGGATCAAAGCATCTTAGACTACCTTGGGGTTTCCGTCGTGGCTAGCCCAGACTGGAGCAGGTTGTGGTGTAGGTCCACTTCATTCACTTCATTCACTTCCCCGTCAGAGTGGTTACTCCTTCACAAGTTGGTCAAGCGGTCAATAATTTTTTATTCACATGACCGAAAAGTCGGGGTTTATTCGCATCTCTGGCACAATTATGAAGAATGTTCAAGCCATTATACAACTGGGTACGGCGTAGCATCACCACTCCTCTCCGCACCCAGGCCAATCTATTCATTAATAAGTTCAAGCATGTCATCAACCTCTTTAACCACATTTGTAAGGTTCTCATATCCGCCTTCCCTGATCAGGATATTATCTATTCCTTGTCAGTCACTCTTCTTCCAGAATGATGCAATCCCAACGGGGTAAAATACCTTCAATCCTAACACCTCCAACATCCCAATACTTATTCAGAACATCCTTATCAATATACTTGGCATGTTTCTCATCCTCGAGGTACGGTCCGATAATGAATTCACAAAAATAAATCCCAGGCTCTACGGTAATAACCGCACCGGCAGGAAGTACCCCACGCTTACGCAGATACTTAAACATAGGGTCGGGGTCATCGTAATTCGGGTTCCCGGCGCAGTCGTGAGTATCCATACCCAGGTAATGCCCCAACCCATGCGGGAGGAAAGCAGTACTGGTCCTATTCGCCAATATCTCGTCCACACTACCATCCTTAAGAATACCGATCTTGAGAAGGCCCTGGATTGCTACTTTGTGCGCAAGGATATGGATCTCCTCCCAGACGGCACCCGCCTTGGAAGCAGCGAGGCACTGCTTCTGCATATCCAGGACGATGTCGTAGACTTCCCTGCTCTCCTTGGTGAACTGCCCACATATAGGGAACGTCCTGGTGATGTCGGAAGCGTAGTTATTGTACTCTGCCCCAGCGTCCAACAGCAAATTCAGTTTCCCGGCAAGCGGTTGGTTATTATGCACATAGTGCAGGGTGCTCGCGGACCTGCCGCTGCCAAAGATTCCAGAATACGCCTGCTTCGGTGCGCCATTTGCGATGCATTCCTTTGTAAAGATTGCTTCTATCTCGCGCTCGTTCCCAGAAGACTTGATTGCGCGGAGACAGGCGTGGTGCGCTAGTGTGCTTATTAGGTTCGCTTTCTTGATAAGGGCTACCTCGTATTCGTCTTTGATTTCGCGTGCGCGCTCGATAGCTGGCTCCAAGCTTTCGGTGTTTTGGAGGGAGAAGGTATATGAGGCTTGGCCCTTGATTACAAACGCTATGCTGGAGTCGGGTACGGTTGGTGGGGCGGCAGTTGCAGTCGGAAGGACTTCATCCACGTCGTACTTCTCTAGTGCCTCCGAGTTAGAGAGCGGAAGCCCAGACCAGAGCACTGAAGCGGGGTCGATGGGCGGGATGAAGAGTGTGAGCTTCTGATCGCGGATGGAATATGTGAGGTAGGAATCCGGGAGGTCGCAGCCGGAGAGGTAGTAGAAGGAACGGCGTTGGCGAAAAGGAACTAGTGCGCGGCATCAGTTTGAGCTACTAACAAGATAGAGGAAATGGGGAGCTAAAGTCAAATACCTTCTTGATCAGAGTTCTCATGAAGTTTAGACTTCTGAGATTCGAGGTAGATAACCCCATCCATAAGGTCGAGATGAGCTTCCCGAAGATGCTTTACAACGTTCTCCGCATGTTGCTTAGCGGGGTACTTCCCAGCGAGTATTTTATCAACAGTTGAGTCTGAGGCCATTTCCGCGTCTGACTGAAGTTGCAATGGTGGCCGTTACGTGGAGAAGGGATAGAGGTGAGTGCGGGAAGGTTGCCAGTATTGAAGTGGGGCAGTTGAGAGCTTGGACCAATTCCGGAAGGTTAGTAATCCTCCGATCACAGATAGCCATGGCTAGCCATTTGACAATCTCCTCAAGCTCACCGCATGCTACCTGCATTTATTTCATAATATCATATGATGCTTTTGTTTCGGGGAAGGTTATCAAGTGCATAAATTCACACACCTCTATGCATTAGGTAATCAGGACTCTACCATAATCCTAAATTAAATTTAACAAGCGCAAAGAAGAGAGAAGACAAGGTACCCTATACTATAGATAGACGCCGGCCCAAAACCAAACCAACACAAACGAAAAGAAACATTATTGATTTATTAAATTTTCATCTTAATATCTCGACCTCCCCCCAGCCGCACCCAACTCCACCATCAGCACAACCAAAACGCCTTTAATCTCTCCACCTCTGCAAAAACTTCTGTATATTCTCTTCCGGCCTTGGCTGTGGCGCCGCCTGAGAGCCCCGCGGAAAAACGTTAGCAAAATCCAACACCCCAGTCGATCAGTGTCGAGATAAAAAAGCATACCGTGTTGATCTTGCTACTACGGGTATAATCCCACCCCTGGGTAACCGTTGTCTGAATATTCGGTGCTGGGCCCTTAGTGGTAAAGATTGTATAGGCACTGGTGGGATACTGCCTCCTCGTTTCAGTCGCCGTGATGCTCGGTCCGGGCTGCGTTTGCATGGGAGCGTAACGGGTTGGGCCTGTCTGAAGTGTGTATGGAATGGCCATTGAGGCCGACATCACGGGGTCGACGGCGGGCGCAGGGTTTGGATTCGGGGCCGCTAAGGATGAAGCAAGAAGGGAAAGGAGTGCGAGGTTGAAGAGGGAAGTTGGGAACTGCATTTTCTTCTATGCTAAGCGGTGGTTTTGGGAGTATCGATGAAAGTGAGATTGAAGCGAGAGTAATGCCGTACAAGACGATCCTGTGGAATTGGAGGTTAGAAGTTGGATGTTGAATGTTGTGATGGTCGATGAGACCTACACAAGTGATGGGGGCGTTGCCAAGAAAGGGGGAGGCTTCTTGGGCCCCCTGATTCATCAGATAAGAAGACCAATGATTGATGGGTGATTTTGCTGATTAGAATTAACGTCTGGTTTGGAATTTTATTCTTATGACACCTTTGGAAAGTCCGTCTAAAAAGTAAAAATCTCCTCAAGTTACTACCCAAGCGTCAAATCACAAATACAACACGATAAACACAATATAAGTCCTAAATTATAAAACAAATCGAAACTCACTGGGCTTGCAGTGACACAATCCATCGCACCAGACCCCCAAAATTGATAGCAATCGCCCGACATTCTTCACAAATAGAACACCACAGTTATGCATAAGGATAACGCCCAACCATAATCACAACTACTCCACAGCCAGCGCCCCTGGTTCTACTTCCCCCCTCCAATTCCCCCGTCTCTTCGGTGCATCCAATCCAACAACCAAAATGTCCCAAAGTTCGCTCCACGTCTCCCATAATGCCACTCGTGCCGCTCACACCAGGCACTGCATACCCCGAATACCCAACGCAGATCTATAGCATGACCACCCCCCCAAAAAAATCCAACAACTAACGAGATGACCCCGCACCAGGAGTATGTATTGGAAGGAACACCCTAAGGACATACCCCACTAGATGAGCACCCCGCGCCGCCATTCCTACCGACGCTGTAATGGCGTGACAAATTTGTGCATTTTAGTGTGCAACGCCGAGAAGTGGGGAGGTCAGTGGGTGCAATAGAGCCCAGTTCGCAGGGAGTAGTTCAGCTAGGTCGGGAAGCAGCATTCAGGATGGTGGGAAACTGGAGGCCCGGCGTGCCAAGGCTCCCGAGAGGATTTCGGGGGATGTAAAGTAAAAGATAATTCGAGCTGGGAAACCCAGCATGCGTTCTGTGAGGCCATTGCCACGCAGTGGCGCACTTGCTGATATATATTGACGTCAGTACATGAGTTTGGATCTTACATCTGGCAGAAAATCAGAGGGAGAAATGAGCGAGACTGACAAATATCTACCCTGAGGCCCAAAAGTAGGAATATTTGGGTAGAAGCAGAAGCAGCAAGTCCGACGCGTGAAGGATTGTAGACAGACGCCACCAATCGATCATTGTGTGTGGCTCCCCGCTATATTAATATTGACCGAAAAGTTATAAATGAGGTATTCATTGTATAAGTGAGGCAAGGTGTGTCTGTAGAGTGAGGGTGAGTAATTAGTTACAAGTATCTTTCCCAGTTTCCAGTCATGCGTTTACTTGGATGGGCTTGAAGATCGACTCTGATACACCTCTGCTAAGACTGCTATCGCCCTGCGCCGCCTCTTTCGAGAAATCCTGGAAGATAGCACACCTTTCCCATAGAAATCCAGGGGCCTGAAAACGGCAGTTGGCGTCAAAATTATAAGTCTGCGATTGGAATGCGCCCCGTTAATCAGGGATACATAACTAACCATCGATCAATCACGGTATCCTTCCAGGAGGAGACAAAGTCAAGTACTTACGAGAATACAAAGTCTGTAATTTACACCATATATATTCGAGCATAGCGAACATAGAGACAGTGAAAACTGAGCTCGCAATGATGTAATCTATACTCTCAACTCAAACGCCGAAATTCATAGTCATTAGAGAGTTTGCGCATGGGGGCCTAGGTGGCGGTTAATAGGAAATAGACCTAGGTCTAAGAATGAGTTTGCGCAATAGGTGTATGATAGGTGGGCCTGGTAGCAACAAGATGGGGATTGAGTAGGGTAATATCGCATTGCGTTCAAATTTGTTCCCTGCTCAAATTAGAATTCCCGGCTATACAAGTTGGGTACTAATATTACCAACTGCTATAACTGGAGATAATCTGCTACTGAGTGCCCAATATTATCATGGCCAAAATCTTTTAATAAAATGTAAAAAGAGAGCTTTGTTGTTGTTCTGCAGCGATGTGATTTCTTCAGGTCTGAAAAACCCCATTTTACACTTCTTCCAGGTCTCGCTACCCACCTAGGTGTCCAAGACTTTTTGGTTAACAGAAAATAACCTGTTTTCCTGCCACCTAGGTCTCCTTGCGCAAACTCTCTAATGCTTATATCCACATGAAGGTGCACGGCTTTAGCGCCAAATATAGCCTGCGCAGTGAAAACCGCGTATTATGGGCGAGGGTGGGTGATCCGACTCCAAAGGAACAGCAGGATGTGGTCACAACGGATCACTCGTTGTCCGACCCAGGAGATCTCCTCATTTACCGACCCAGCTAGCTTGCATATTTTCCTCTAGTAGAAGCGCAAGAACTGAATAAAGAACTTTCTAATTGAAATTCGGAAGGCTCAATCGAGAACAACCCTGGCTCACGATCTGCCACCAAAGAGGAATTGAAAGAGAGATATTCTTACCTAAGGTTCATAGGGTACCTGCATGTTTGCTACTGTACAATCACCCATCTGACCTCATGATGAAATCCTACGATACCCCCCCACAAGATCCCCCTCCTCGAGCAACTCGGTTCAGATATTGAATATGTTATGCCCAAGTTTGGCTAAATTTCCGCACCGCACCCCAGAAATGATTAGATAGTTGCCGGTATACAGAGGGCGGAAACTCGGTGACTAAACTCGATAGAAGGAAGTCTAGGAAGTCTCTAGTGACAAAGACATTGCAATTCTCAGTACGGTTAGCCCAGTCTGAGCTTGGATCGCTTTTTCAAATTTTTTTCCAGTATGCACCAGTCCGAAACCGTGGTAGGTGCTAGGGAGGTTTGACTGCCCCTCAACATTGACATCCCCACTGATTCCCCAGATGTCTTCTATCAACTTGCCCACTTTCATACAAAATGGAGTTCGATTTCAAGTCTTTAGGAGTTGGGGGGTAGCTAACCCCCGAACACTGGCTGGGGTTCTCGGGCTAGCAAACGCGAGGGGAAAAAAAAAAACTAGAAAAAAAACACTAGAAAGCCCTTGAGCCAATAATGACAACCGCATCAAGAATCAAAATAAGATGAAGAGATGGAAGTGCCGGTATCCACCTCATCATACTAGGATGGGCGCCCTAAGAATATCCTAATTTTTGTAGCTAGCAGACTAAGCACTGGGTAAACATTAATGTTTCCACGTCACTGCCTTTCCGCATCAGAGTGCATCACTAGCCAGCTGTGTACTAGATTGCTGAATGTATCTCTGCCACAGGTATGCGCCACGGAACCTTTGTGGCTTTCCCACTGTGAGCAAGGAAGGAAGGAATTGACAGCCATTGTTTGTCATTCGTCGAATTATACCAGCATGCGCGATGACATGTCTCCCCCATATTTCTTCCTTCATCAAACATGCCGCATCAGTCATCATCTAGAAGCACCTGGGTACGCACATAAATCATACAGCATGATCCTAGCTTTCCCTACGAGTCTTTTTTATAACCCCCCCTCCCCACACACACACACCCTTCGGCCAGGATGATGAGGGGCACAGCTAAGATTCGGCATCTACATCACGGCCAGTTCCCCGCCATTGCGATCTTGTCCAGGTGCGCAGTGACCGATTGTCTTGCAAGTGATGAGATCTTGGCTATCGAGAGATCCATGTTTCGTTTCAGTCCCCCCCGCCATCCAGCGCGAGACCCGCAACGTGCTTTGTGCTTGGCCCATCCCATCTTTCAATAAGGTATATACCCTGGAACCTGGCCTAGCTACAAATGGATTTTGGGAGGGCACCCCCCCTCAAATATTGAACACCGGTACGGTACATTGACAGAAGCCGGGGAAGTAGCACCAAATGTTTCAACGAAAAGAAAAAAAACCGGTCTCACTACTGTATGTTAGTTTTTATCTTTTTTTTCCACACGGCAATATCGGTACTTTGACCATCGCCTGTCATACCGGGGGCGCCCGACATCACCCCCCCAGTTCCCCCATGACGTTTCGGCCCCCCCCCCGTTAGTATAAACATTTCAATCCGTCCCACGAGCGATATTCCAATGTTTACCCTTATACCTCCATCGCCCACCCAGCGATTCATCGCCCCGTGTGTACCCGATGATCCTCCGCTTAATTGTATGCTCCTTTTTCTTTTTCTCTCTCTTTTTTTCCTCTCTTTCGAACTAAGGGTACATACCGGTACCCCTGAACCACCAAAAGGTCCTCAAAACATCTCATCACCGAAAAATAAGCATCATCCCCAAGGCCAGGATTTCACAAAATGCTGCAAGTCCTCGTTCTCCTCGGGAACGTTCGGACATAACCTCACTCGTCTCCGAAATACCCCTCCTATCCGATCATTTCCTTGACAATCACACCTATCGCGCTAATAGGCGTGCGCTGTCGCACTTTCCCAGCGAGGAATAGACGGAGAATAAGAGACCGCGTGAGACGTAGGGCGATATCGGTACCCGAGTACGGTAGCATAGCGTGACCAATCCAAAAAGAATAAATAAAAATTTTTCTTCGAAAGTACAAGCTCCCGGAAATTCCCATCAGCATGACCGCAATTCATCCAGGATTCCATTGCTCGAGGCAGGGGGCAATTATTTCTCTGTTGAGAAAAAAAAAAAATCTTTCCCCTGTTGAGTTGAGTTGAGTTGAGGTGTTGTTTTAGTCTACACCGGTAAGGTAGCGTTGTCGATAGCAGTTACAGTACGATAGGAGGTTGAACGAGTTCCCGTAGCGTAGGCGCAGGTTTTTTTTTTTTTTTTTTTTTTTTAAATCCTCGGTTTATTAGTAGCTAA
>Ga0307509_10001038_pt1 | contig 47790 bp, 38 predicted proteins | sample 10_EM_MG_FD_202245 | JGI IMG/M metagenome (GOLD analysis project Ga0307509, IMG submission 202245) | Populus trichocarpa ectomycorrhiza microbial communities from riparian zone in the Pacific Northwest, United States - 10_EM | ecosystem: Host-associated > Plants > Roots > Unclassified | place... | reverse complement strand
GGGTAATATTATCTTTTCAGTTAATATTGTATATTATTTTAGGCTATATAATATATTATAATTTCCTATAATATTATATATAACATGTTCACATATTTGAACCTTGTTCTAGCCCTTAAAATGGTAACTTTTTTTCCATATTTTTGGACCTATATAGAGAAGCCCTAACATTCAAAGTAGCTTAGCCACGTAACACTTTTTTTTCAGCCTCGTGCAGGTCTTGATCCGCATGAACCATACGGGGATTCAAGCTTCCTGCTCGGCCGTTAATAAAGGGTGAGAACGATCATTTCTCCCCCCGCATCCTTGCTGGGGGCCGCCTAGCTAACGCCCACCCTCCGGAGGACCCCATGAATACCCACCTCCCCGTGCTCTATAACTTAGCTTCAGCAGATATCCGGCTATTAAATCTCTATCACTTACGTAACCCAACCCACCACGCCAAGCTACAAGAGGCCCAGCAGAATAGGGCAACAAAATAACGAGTGCTGGTTGATGAGATCCAACAACCTCATATTGGCTATGAAGTATCGTGTCTCGAAAACACAATTCCTTCTGGGCGCCTTTCGCCTCTGGTCTCGGAGTCTGGAGTCTTTGGGAGATCGAGGTGGCGGGTTTAACGAGCTTTTACCGCAATTAGTCTATATCACATAGCATAACACCTGTACCTCGTAAAACCCCTGGAAAGGTTCCTGGAGAGATTGCTGAGCCCTGAAGTTATCCCCAGCCAACCAAAACCGAACCAGAACAGTTGTCCGGTTCGGTACAGTAAATTTTATTCGGAGCCCAATACAGTTTCCGGGTCTTCTGCTACTCCAGCGTATAGGGGGGCTTACCACCCCGCTCCCACCACAACTGTTAAGTCAGTGCCTTGTAAGATCTTCTGTAACCAAACGTGACTATTCTATACGATTCCAGGTTTCTTCAAGGGACCATATGAGCACCAACGCCTGAAAAGTAGCAAAAACATATCATTCCGGACTCCAAAGACATCCGACTATTTCGACACCTGGATCCGCGCTTCTCTTATCAAGCGGGGCATAGTCTGATGTTTCAATGGCCATAGAAGCAAAGCCCAAAACTGAGACCGACAGTAGTACTGTGCAGTATTAGCACAGCCGATTGAAGTGGCTACAGAAAGAGATGAGATGGCGAGTGCTTATCTCATCTCGGATTTCCACCGGTGTGATGAACCAAGACAGTTCTCGTTTTATATGAATTCTAGACTTTGACGCACCCCGGCATTTTGTAAAGAGAGGCGCTATGCCCCCCCGCTATTAATCCAAGAAGCAACTCACTCCAGCGTCATTCCTCTGATATTGCCAGTAGTTTGCGGGACTTCACGCCGTGTGGCTCGGACCTGGGATACTCGAGTACCACGGTACGAAACTGCATCGCAAGCCTCCAGGTCTGTGAACCAGGGACTTTTATTTGGAGGATTGGAAATTGAGGAAGGGGCGTTGTGACATAAGGCCTAGAAGTAGTGGGATATGCTAGATCAGTCGGGGGACGCAGTGTGTTGGGTCGATCGATATCGTGGAACTTTTAATCGAGGGCGATACAGGGGATGGAGATCTGCTGATGGCCAATGTATTATACCCAAATAATTCCGTAGGCTTCACTCCTCTTAGAATTGCTAGCTAGGGTTTCCCGAATTAAGGACCGCTTGGCACAATGGGGAGGCGCCCAAATAGATATAATCCTGCTGGTCCCGCTTTGTCATATCATACCTTATCTATCTTCTATTAAATTCTCTATATCCATCCAAGCGCTTTATATTCACGTTGAACCATTAATGGTTTGCTGTTCTAAATGTTGTAAGGTTCACGGATGACATAGCATTGGATCCATTGGCCTCTGATACATGACTGCCTTGGCCCACAAACCCCAAAGCATAAGAGCAAAGCCCACTACCTACGCCTCAGAAACTTCCCTCCACCCCTCGCCTTGGCGCCTTGACCTCTAATATTGAGCCTCCGGAAGTTTGCGTTAGCCGTGGCTTTGACTTTTCGTACAACCTTTTTGACAACGGCTTTGCCTTTGTCGACCATGGCTTTCTTGCTAGTGTGCTCATCCTCGCTTTCGATATTCGACAAGTCTTCGTCATCGTCATAGCCTGCGGACGGGAGCTCTGCATCGGCCGGGTTGGGGGGTGCATCTTCTTCCTCCGGCGCTTCTTGTGGTTTTGTTGCGGTTGGGCGCACTATATTTGTCAGTTTATGGGCCAAAAGATTTGTATTTGGGGGAGTATAATTACTAATGGTTCGCTTAGTCTGTCTCTTAAGGCCTTTCTTTTTCCATTTCGGCTTGTTTTTATCCTCCACCTCACTTTCGTCTACAATTGCCTCCTCTGCAAAAGCCCCAGGTGGTAAATCGCCTATGCCAACCTCTACTTTCCCATCCCGCTGCTTCTTGAGCGGTGGTAGAGGTGGCTCCCCATCTAACGCCTCCATCTCTTTCATCGCCTCCTCGTCATCGGCGAACTCTTCTTCTATCGCTTCGCCCTCCATTTTACGGAGTTCCGCCACCATGCTGCTCAGTCCTCTGACAGGCCGCATAGGCAGCGGAACAGGAGGACTCTCCACAAGTGGTTGAAACCTAGAGCTATCTCTTCGCAAGAACGACGGCGTGGCAAACTCTTCCTCACACTTCTTTGCGCTGTCCACTGATATCTCTTCCGCTTTACGTTTTCGTGGAGTAGCAACCTCCCCCCCACCATTTGTCCCACCATTTGCCCCTTTGCCACCAGTGTTACCGGCCTTCCGAGTTGAAACCGGACTGGCAGAAACTCTATCCTTTGCCTTCTTAGGTGTAGCCTCAATGTCGACAAAACTCTCAAACAACCCAAGCACGTTTCCGGTTTTCTGTGGTGTAGGGCCAACACTATCCCTGGGCCGGTTCCCAAACAAGCGTGTACGTCTTAAAGACAATGGAGAATCATAAATCTCCTGCTGATCAGCTGGAGTTATCCGTGACTTTGTAGGGGTTTTGAATATATCTGCCGCTTTTTTGCGAGTGTTTGCAGTAGATTTGTCTGACTTTGCGCTTGCAAACGGGTCGTGAACCCCCTTCGTGGTGGAAGGAGTATGCTCTGGTTTCGTTCCGGAATTCGAAGCGGTGAGACGAGAGGCGGCGCTGAGCGAGGAGGTACGCAGTTTGCTATATTCTTTATACTTTGCCGATATGTGGGGATCCTTCTTAACTTCCTCGCGAGAAGGCTTTCGCCCGTGTTCTGCCGCAAAAGAATGTTCCCATTCCTTCAACTCTGCACGGAGTTGCCTCGTTCGATTATCATTCACGGTAGGCATTATCAGGGGAAAACAGCGTTGGTTCAATTATGTGGAGGGAGCATGAGAGCAGATGTAGGTGAAATGTTTGCCAAGAATCAAACAATGGGGGTGAACGCGCTTCTTTCGATCCAACCTAATTTTTTCGCCAATCTAGATACGCCAAGCTCTTCTAATTTGAGCGTCAAACATTAGTTCTTGGCAGGATATGGCGTTATGCCTTATACTTGTAGTTACCCGGGTTTCTTGGCGCTTAAGTAATCACTCAGTCCATCATTCGGCTTCCTGCCACCTAGTTTGAATGCCAAGACTTCTTTAAAGCCTCCGAGTGGGGAATGAAAAGTATAGCCTTGAATCGAGTCATGCTGACTCAAGAAAGGCATGACAAAAACGGCTGAGAAATCTAGGGGACAATTCTGCGGCGTAAAATATCCCTGAGAGAACAAAGTATGGGCCTGCGTGCCTGTGGAAGTGTGATTACTCGAGCACAATCATCCTCCGCCCAGGCGCCCCTCCCACCTGATTGATGGGAGGCGCTGGCAACGGACGCAGACGTCAGATGCTCCGAGCGGGGTTTATAGTCATCCTTTTTGCTGCGGTGCCGCGCATTGGATTGCAACCCAACCTCCCAGCCTTTCTTCCCTATATAATAGCTATCCCCTCCTCTCCAAGGATACCCACTTTCTCACACCACAACTCGTACAAAAGTTCTAAAGTCCCCCACACCTCAACGCTCTCCACCACCCTAGAGCTCATCGGATATCTACAAAGGCACCACCACCACCACCCTAAACAAGATGCCCTCCACACGCATACTTGTCAAATTAAATTCGAACCAATCCATTAGCGCGCCATATTTATTGCCTCAAACAATCAATCCTCGGGCCCAAGTCCTCTCGTACGCCAAGTCAAAATTCCGCACAAAAGCCACCAGAATATTCCTCCCGGGCGGCCAAGAGCTCCTGACACCACAGGATGTCCAAGATGCTCTTAACTTATCCCACGAGCGCCGTACGGTGGGCCCAACCTTTCTTGTTTCCGCCGGCGAGCCATACGTCGGTGCGTTAGCGCCCCCATCGCCCGCACCCACTGAGACTAGAACATGTGAGGTGCGCGTGCTGGCGGAAGATTCATACATCGATCCACAGGCTATCGCGCAGCTGGAAACCGCAGCCAAACTTCCTGGGATGGTCCGCGCTGTCGGATTGCCGGATTTGCACCCTGGCGGGAAGTTCCCGATTGGCGCGGCGTTCGTTTCGGACCGCTATATCTACCCCTCTTTAGTAGGCAGTGATATCGGGTGCGGGATGACTTTGTTTCTGACTGGCCTCACTCGAAAAAAACTGGAGGACCAAAACGGGATAAGGAGAGTAGCTGAGTGTTTACGGGGCCTGGAAACTCCATGGAGGAGCCCTCAGGAGAGGACGGTCTGGCTCGGGGACTGCGCCGCTGGCGATGAGTGGGATGCATCAGTTGGAACTGTTGGCGGTGGGAATCACTTTGCCGAGCTTCAGATTCTAGAGGAGATGGAGGAGGGACATGGGTTGTGCTCGGGGATTGTGGTGCTGTTGGTCCACTCTGGGTCCAGACGCTTTGGAAAGCACATCTTGGAGACCTTCACTAAAGACGATAAATCTGTTTCGCTGGCCTATGGCGATCCGAAAACATCCGAATATTTAAAGCTTCACAACCAGGCCTGCAACTGGGCAAGTAAATCAAGGGATTTAATTGCTCTACGAATCTTTGAATGCATAGAAGGGAGTCGCTGGACACTACCGGAAACCATAGACCTGGATACTGCGGCGCACCTAAATGCCAGGCTACAGGGAAGGAGGGTCTTGGATATCCTACACAATAGCGTAACACCAACTTCCTGGCCCCCGCACGCGGAGACACAACATCAGAAGCCCATGTTTATCCATCGGAAAGGTGCCGCACCCGCGCCGCAAGGAGCGTCCTTCCTTCCACTTCCCGGAAGCCGCGGCACCCCAACTCTTCTTATTAAACCACTCTTCTCAGAACTTAACAAAAATGGATTCGACAATGGGCTCTCGCTAGCGCACGGCGCTGGTAGAGTGTTGTCAAGAAACGAAGCCCGCGGATTATCACGAAAATACAACAACGACGTTAAGGTTCTTACAGAGATGAAGCCGATGGAGATGAGGAGCGGTGGGAGGGGAAGAGTTGTGACCAGTGGCTACGTCATTTGTGACGAAAAGGAGTTGGTCTGGGAGGAGGCAGTGGAGGCATACAAAGATGTTGAGGTTGTGGCACAGGATTTGGAGAAGTGCGGGGCTGCAAGGGTTATCGGGAAGTGCGTTCCAAAAGTCACTTATAAAGTTAGGAATGAGTCTCTATCGTAATGAGTAGTCTTATTACTCATTACGGCGAGGTGGTAATAGGGAAAACACAATAAATCACCATTTGTGGAGCAATAAATGTTAGCAACTGAGTGAATAGTGTGAAATCGACGAAAAGCAATTCGGCTATCTCCTCTGCCTAAACAAGTATCACGAGAAAAAGCCTTGATCCAACCACTGAAGAAGCACAACAGCCCAAGTTCAAATCTCATTGGCGATAGACTATCGTACTTGATGAGCTCCGACCACGAGACGCAGCGAGCACCACTGCCTCCCTCGCCGTGAATATCGCACTTAGCCCCAATGAGAGGTTCCGGCTCATCCGCACCCGTCGCTAGCCTCTCCTGCTCAGTATGATACCCTATTAGCCAGCGTAACAGTTAGGAAAATACAAGCAGGCCAGGAAACAAATGTAATCTAGAAACATGTGAATCCTTTCTACTACTGCCCAGATCCAATGCTCGAAAAACTCTGTTTAGCCTGATGAGCCAACAAAGCCATCAGAGTCCCGGTTTCCCGGTGTGCAAATACGACCCTGCTTCGCCATTATGCCCACAGAATTCTCAGTCCATTCTAAACCATAATTTGGCTTACCTTATTCAGTTCCTTCGGGCGGCGTAAGCATGTTTTCCCTTTTTACACACAACAGTTCGTGATCTCTTTGCCAAAACTACGCCCTGCGCTAATAGTAGCCTAGCTAGGCTCCCCGAAGCGACAACCCCGGCCGAAGCACAGCACCAACGCCCAATAATATGCCCATACTATGACTGGATACGATCTCTCAGCCATCAAACGCAGCGCTCTCCTTACGAACGGAGACTTCACGCGGCTTAGGCTTGAGTTACTTATGCTTCTCAGCCAAGAATTGCCTTCCCTATTTGTCATAGAAGGTTCGCTTGTTTTTTTCCTGCCGAAACGGTATAGGGTTTAGGGCAGTGCATAACAAGCACGGGTCTAACTATCATATCTATTATAGCGGACCTCATGAGGCATCATGAACTGAGTTTGATGGGATGCAATAGCAGTCTTTTTTAAAAATGCTTCGACATTGCGAGTATGATACCTCTTCGATAGAAAAATCTGTGCGAACCTTCCCGGGGAAAATGGGGAAGGCAATTCTTGGCTGAGAAGCACGAGTATGATACTATGATACTAGCAGCTCTCAGCCACACCAGCGCCATGAATACTTTAATGGTTCGGTTTTGCCTTAGCTCAAGAGCACATGACCGCTGACCCGATTGTGGAATGTCGGGTCTTATGATAGGGCGGGGGTTTCAGTTTCCCGGGTGACAAATTATGAGCCCCGGGTAACATCTCACAAGCCAGATCCGCGCCCCGCCGATCTCTGCGCGAGGCGCGTCTCCCCATCTCCAACCCACAAAAGCACATCCGAGAATGCCTCCCGATAAAGGAAAATCGAAAGTTCCCACTTTCTTTAGGCCCAAGATCCCCTCAGCCACGCCAAACCACTCATCACAGCTAACCTCCGATCCTTACGAGCCGCTCCCACAATCCACACGACCGCAAGCACCGAGAATACTAGCCGTTGAAATCCCTCTAAATGTACTCCGGCCGGTTGCATTCAGAGTTTTTACAAAGAAGCACAATTTGACACTCAAGTCCGATGCGCTAACACTTCTGTGCTCCTTTGTCGGACGGCGGTGTGGTGCTGAGTGGAGGGATAGTGGTGCAGGAGAAAAACTGCTGGACGAGGTAGCCCGGCAATGGCGACGGAACGAGGGTGCTAATGGTGTGTTAGTTGATGGAGGGGAGGGACTGAAGAGTGTTATAAGGGGGTTGGAGGTCGGTGGTGATTCAATAGGAGCGAGCAAGGAGAAAAGCTTCGATATAACAGGGGTACCGTCGAGTGCTTTATACGATGGCGGTGGAAGCATGGATGACATTGGGGGAACGGCAGAAGCTGGCGAGCTGGAGGATGTAGAGCCCTGCGCATACCTCAAGGTTATCGATGCATTTTCGCAACCCAAATTTGCTTATAATCCGCTCAAGAAACAATTTGAGAAGTAGCTCCCTTCATTGCGCGGTCTGATATAAGGGAGGTTAATCTATGGACTAGAGCACCAAAACCGTCATTATTACCCCCTCCGCAGACGAAGACCCAATTATTTCGAACGAGATACAATCTTCTACACCAGCGTCTTCTCCGAACGGAAACCTTTCAGCTCCCAACTTTCTCAGCAGCTTCCAGCTCCGCCGCCAAAGGTGTGAACAAGTTAACCCCGATATCTAATCTTCTCGGTCGCTCCGGCCAAAGCTTTCTACTATTCGGTATGCTAGGGATAAGCCCTTCTGGAGCGCTCATTCTTCTGGATCCCTCGGGAGAAATTATTCTCGATTTATCCGTTGCAACAGCAATCCCCGAAGACGGGTCCTGGTTCGCTCCTGGCTGCTTTTGCATTTTGGATGGAACCTTTGAAGAGACCGGGAAGTTTACGGTTTTTACGGTCGGTCAGCCAGCTGCGGAGCGACGGACAACGTCTGTGGAGGTATTTGGGCATGTGGACTTTTTGGGCAATGGTGTTACATTGGATATGTCCGTCAGTTCTGGTGGTCAGCAAGGGCGTATGCTACGGAAGGCGGAGAAATCCCTGGAAGACGTCAAGTTTCTCTTTATCGGAGAAGTGGAACTGGATGGCAAAGGCACGTTAGAGGCACTCAGGAAGGTGTTTTCAGAGTATGAGACGGAGCCACCACTTGTAATCGTTCTCATGGGGAACTTTTGTAGTGTAGCTATGGGTTCCAGTGGCGGTAGTGTTGGGTATAAAGGTTTGTGTTGTTTGTCGTATTCGGAACGAGGGCTACTAACGATATCGATAGAATTCTTCGACCAGTTGGCCCCCCTCCTCCAGGACTTTCCAACCTTAACCTCCTCAAGCACCTTCATCTTCGTACCCGGTGATAACGATCCATGGGCCTCCACCTTTTCTGGCGGTGCCTCAACTACTCTCCCCCGAAAACCCATCCCCGAAATATTCACGACAAGGATCAAGCGTGTATTTACACAATCTCGCAGTCCAAATTCCGTCGTCTGGGCCAGTAACCCCTGCCGAATAGGCTACTTCACCCAAGAAATAGTAATATGTCGCGACGACATTTTCAGCCGTTTCCAACGCAACGCAATCAACTTTAAAAAGCCCGACTGCCCAATGGAGGACGCGCTATCGCAGCCGGAAGCAACAGGAGATGAGGATGTCGGCGTTGAGACCAAGAACGTGAGGAAATTAGTCAAGACGATAATAGATCAAGGCTTTCTATCTCCATTCCCCATCCCCACAAGACCGATTTTATGGGATTACTGGCATACTCTTAGTCTTTACCCGCTACCTAGCACTGCAAGTCCCCATTGAACCTCCATTCTTTCTTCCCTTTATCCTGCTCGCAAGCACAGCTAACATGACAACAGCTCATCCTCGCGGATCCGAGAATGCAGCCATTTGTGATTACGTATGAGTCCTGCCATGTAATAAACCCTGGAAAATTGGTGCAGAGGAGGATGGCTCGGTGGGTGGAGTATTCGCCGTCAATCGGGAAGGGGAAGGTGTGTGAGGCTGGATTTTAAGGGAGGGAATTGTAATTTATACCACCATGGCGTCTGTGCGGGCATAATATCTTAGATAATAGACCGGATTCTTTGGGTTCTGATCTTTGTACAGCGGGTTCACATAATTGCGGGTTTCCCTTCGCGATAAGTGCTGGCAGTGAATTTGTGGTGAATTTGCTGTGACTAGTCAAGAATTATCACTACCAACGGATTTCGCTACGAAAGCAGGGCCTACCATTTGGCCGGGGTAGTAGTGGTGACGCAGCGGTTCTGGGCATCGGTGGAATAGGAAAATCTTAGACGACAATAACACTATAACTTATTATGCTAGCTGTAATAATAGGCTTCTGCAATATTATCCTAATAGGACCGAAAAGTAACTTACAACTCTTTCTAGACTCGTGGGGCTGGGCTTGAAAGTTGGATATAATTCCCTGAATAGGGTTATCGTGGGTCATATATATGTACAGTACGACTTGCAGAGCTCTTCAACCATCGGCAATGGAGGTCCCTGGCGCCGTGTTAGGTAGGTGGGCTAAAATACTTGGGAAATCGAGAGTCATAGCTTTACTTTCTGGATTTCGGAGGGGTTTCTCACGGGGTCCGTAACACACATAAATCCCTGGCTGTATGCTCGATGGGGGTTGTGCTGTCATATATTATAACTGACCTCACGTGCCATGGAATCCTCATCCTTGGGCTTGCCACCGTAGTTATTGGCTGTTATCGATGTTATCTCTTTGAGGTAGTCAGATTCTTTGGCCCTTTCCTAAATTTATTATATTATGGTAGCTACTATACAACCCCGCGAAACACTACCCCCCCATTTGAAACTATAGGGAGTCCCCTTGGAAAAAATGACTGGGGAGCCAGGAAAGCTGGTATTAAACTCGTGCAACTTTGGCAGAGAAAACCCAATTCTTCCCTCGTAAATCTGCAGATGGACTAGCCAGAAAAATGAGTATTCGTCCCCACGGTAATATTGTGTGAGATAGCTGGCTAACGCAGTGTGCTAGGATGTCAGGGATCAGCTGCTCCCCAGGTAATTAGCAGGAGCCTGTGGGTTCAATTCCCTTTTTCATGATTAGTTATCGGGTAATCTATCGTGTGGTGCAGGAGGATTAAATCTTGCCGTGTGGGAGCCGGGGGGACGGAAGACTTTAGACATCCTCAGTTAGGAGGTAACTTAGCGCATATCAGACCTGCTCCGAAGTTGTAGAGCCCAACTTTGTGAACAATCCCTTAGAGATGAGGTCTGTGATCAGCGGTGTATATGGCAGAAGGAAAGGAGAAAAGATCGTTAGGATGAGGGTCAAGATGAAAGAATTTATTTGCCACTTGTTAGTTCTGGGCAGTAGCTGTGGATTCTGGGATTGTACGGGATTTTTTTTGCTAAGAAAATGACTGGATTGGGCCGTGTGAGGGGGGTCGTCTATCACAGCTCTACCTTTTCGCTATTAATCCCATTGCAGACTTGCTGCGTTTTCTTAGAAGCTGGGGATGAATGGTTACTATGATATTTGTAAAGGACGCAAGGCCTGTTAAATGCCTTGATAGCTGAAGCAAAGCCCAGGCTTTGTCAAGATTTGCTCAAGAATCCAGACACTCCAAACCCCGTCCTTCACAGCATGCTTGGAGAGTCTGATGTGATTGGGAACACAACTTCCTTCCCGGTTATAGCTTTTTGGACTCGCTTCGCACCGCGTTGCGCAATCCATAAAAAGGGATATAATATGATATCACCTGGCAAGTACCGGCCAGGATCCTAAACACAGGGGAGGAGCGACTTGCATTCACAAGAAATCACTCGTGTAATCTGTTGGACTTGGTTTTATCCGCCGTACAGGAGTAGTTCTTCTTTTACTCTTGTTCGCTTCCTTAGTCTTCCTTTTTCTTCCTCAATTTCTAAGCTGCGCATTGTTGAACTTATACTTTCGGATATGTACTCTCTATCTTCTTGAGTACGACAGTACTTCCTAGTTCATACTAGTTTCACCTTAATGCCGTCAGAGTTTAAGCTCCATTCATCTGTTTTGGATCTTTCATTTATTTCGCTGCTCAATTGGTCAATCATAGATGTAACTTCGATGCGCATTAGATTTTTCTTTCGTCTTCTTTTGTTTTCTTGAAGTGGATATGTGTTCTTGTTGGGCAGCATAAATAGCACGCTCTCCGCTTCCTTAGAAAAATCAAGCTTCTTTTATCTGGTTCGGGGAACACATACATCAACATACTCCAGACAGGCCAAGCACAATTCCCCGCACAAGGTTGGTGTGCATTTAATGAGAAGTACTTTGTCACCTGAATAGCGCTTCTCAGTGTATGTGGATGGTTGTAGGTCCTTGGCGACTAGCTGGAACACTAGGTCTATTGGTGCAGGAGCGAAAGAATCCCGTCTGCTGCAGTTGCGTCCATAGTGATACGATGGTCAACCACTGAAAAAGGACCACAGAAGACTAAACAAAGAAGTTTCAAAACAAAGGGCTGCTCTGCAGAGAGCTCCCTCCGCACTTTTGGGTACCTTTCACTTAAGCTCAGGGTAATAGGGTCCCAGTGAAGCGTTCTCGAAAGATAGTCTATCACCTGAAACACCAAACTATTATCTACTAACCCTCATCTCATTATGATCTCTAAAGAAACATCAACACTGCCAAAGCCTCAAACTCGCAAGCCACTACAGCATGAAACAGCTTACCCGTTACTTTGCGTTGCTCTTCACCCCACACATAATTTGAGACAGACAGACAATCCATTCTAAAACCCATAGTGAATATTCAAGAGAGGACAGAGCTGCGACCGGGAGAATCTGTACCTGACATATAAAGTCTCAAATTCAAACCTCAAGTCAGGAACAAACAACCGCAAATAGCGGTATAAATCCTGATCAATCCCTCCCCCCCCCCCCACAGCACCCCCGCCACCAGCACCCACACCCCACCCAAGGAACGCATTATAGCACTAATACCACCAAAATTTCGCCATCCAAAGGAAAAAGGTAAAGAAACAGCAGCGCAGCAAAATGCACCCACTCACAAACCCATTTGCCACCATCCTCAGACCCCTCACTAAGGTCACTTCTACCTCCCCATACACCCCACTAGTCTCCATCGGCGACAATGTAACCATGAGCGTCACCGGAATATTTCCTTATGGAGTCCAGGGGACTTACTCCCCTGCTTCAACTTCCACCTCCACCGCTGCGGAACTCAACCTATACATTCCCAACAACAGTCTTTATAGCAGCGGGCTAACGCTAAGCCAAGACGGTAAGCGGTATGCCAATTCCAACGAAGATAAAGTGCTATCGGTGGGTGGTGAAGTTGAGGTTAAAGTGTTGCTGATGAGAGAGGGTGGGGAGGTGGGCTTGTTTCATGCTGTTTGTGGGGTTGTGAGTGCAGCGGGAGGGAGGGAGGGGATGCTTAAGAGGGGGGTGAGGATGGAGACGTGTGGAGATGGGGATTGGGAGTTGGGGATGGTGGGGTTTTGAGGGGTTGGGAGTTTGGGGTGAAGCTAATTTGCATTTGATCGTTTGGTGTGTTGTTGTAGTTTGATCTTTTTGGCCCGGTGGATGGAAGCAGTACTCTATGGTTCTGATAATGTGGTCTGGGGGGTATAGAAGTAATAATAATATCTCTTTTTTGGCGAGCTGTATTTAATTATCTAGCTTGATGGATGCTTTCTTGCACCGCGCATCACTCGAACACTTCTCCTCCTCCCATCATGGACGAACACCGGGGGTGCGATGGCGTCCTTCCTACAAAATCCACCTAACGGCGGCTCTGATGATATACCTCTCTGGTATAACACAGGCCTAGTTACTAACCACCTTTAGCAAAACCAAACCCCAAATCTTGACATTCTTACAACTCCCCCTATTTCTACCAGTTAGACTTCCGGCCCCGTTCTGCCTCGGGTGAACTGCTGCGGGGTAAACGAATAAACAAACCCCAACCTTATCAAGTACCCTGACCTGTACAACCCCATCCCCAAAATACCTCCCTCCCCCCTTTCCCCTCCTCTACCCGTTCACAACTACAATACTATTCTACAGCTGGAAAAACACAATTGACCCTTCCCAAACCCCATAAAAATTAAAAACACCACTAGACTCCCCCATTCTCTCTAAAAGGATTTTCGGCGCACAAAGAATAGAACAACCACCCATAAATCGTATCTGATAAGATGGAAGAGTAAACTATAGTACCTAGGCACAAAGAACAAAACCTCGATGCCGAACTCCGACCGCCCCACCGGCAAACAGAAGCCCTGTGGGAAACCAAACCTAGGGAGGAGCGGTAGACAATCCGAGGGCTTAAACCACAGGGGCCAGGCCAATGGTTGGGGGATTAGATCTGTGATGATACGGTGAGTTAGTCTATCGGTCGAATACCTTCGCAGATTGGCTCAATCCCTTGACTCTGGCTCGCGCGGTTGGTAGCGGCAGCTATGCGATCTAGGGGGATGGGGGGCTCGCTGTGATTGGGATATGAACTGAACAGCTGTGCTGTTCCATACTATGCTGTTGCCCAATTCGTCTTGCTCGGCTTGTAACTACCCTCCGATCTAGATCGCTTTCTCCCCAGCCAGCAAGCCAACCCAGCGAGGCACGGATATCTCAGAGGCATGAACCGCCCCGTGAGCCTGACCGCCCCTTCACAATCAATCACTCGCGGCCCAACTTCTACCTATCAGCCCTCAATGTTTTTTTGTTTTTTTCTATCCAGATCCTAAAGCGCTGCCCGCATCGTGCCCGAGCGCAACGCCCACGCACTGACACGCACTGACACGCATGTAATCTGAATGCGCGCTGCCTATAAGACAAGCTAAGGAAACATACTTTCCGTTAACTTCGCAGTGGCAGACTTAGACCCTTCTACAAGCATCTGTCATTCATTACCATAACTCGAGCCGCGCCTTCATAGCCTGGGTAATTCCTCCCTGCTATCGTATTCGTTCCAACCCGTGCCCTATTTCACCTGTGCCGGTTAGCCATCGTATTGGTAGAGCACGCACTTCCACAATACAGATATCATAGACTAGTGTAGGGGCGCAATTGGCGCCCCAAGAGCAGCGGGGAAACTAAGAAGCCGAACAACCGCCAGCGAGAAGAGCGGTGGACACGATGCGTGCGCTGCTTGCGTGTGCCGCGTCTATGAGGGCCAGAGTAGATGCCTTCTCTCCGCCCAATAGCAGTGGAGAGAGAGAGAGGGGGGGGGAGGAATGCTGGTACCTCGATTCTCGGAGAATTGAGCGGTCGTGGGGATCGGGGGTCTTAGAATACCCTGGTATTGTCTTGAATGAGAAACAAGCGAAGAGGTCCTGTTAAAGCTTAGACATCCCCTTACCTAATTTTAATTGACATCTGTGATCCGCATTATCATTCTCCGGCCATTGTAAGGCGAACCGCATTGCGGATAGCTTCTCTCTCATCGCCCTCTTCTGGGATCTCCTCATCCCGTCCGCCATCTCCGGTTCCACCAACTTTCCAAAAAATTTCCTCTATGCTACCTCCCCTGTAAATATCTCCATGTCTGTGCATTTGGATGGTGGCTGGCTGCTACCATAGCTAGACTACAACCAATTGGTAAAGGAAGCTCAACAGCAGAAAAAGGCCGAACGATAACCGCTCCTCGATCGTGACAAAACTCCACCCTTACGCCGCCCTCTTATCCGGCCTGGCACTGTAGTTAGCTAGCTAGCCAGGGCTATCCTATTTCCCTGGTATCATTCTCTTGTTTCCAATATGCCCTGACCTTATTGCGCTACCGGACTAGGTAGGTAAGGTACTCATTGTGAGAGAGGAGCTTGATCCCTTCCCTCCGTTTGCCGGGGCTCCACTCTGCCACAGTAAGAGTAGAGTAAAATGCCTCAGGTATTCAAGCACGATAATACAGGGCGCCGGACCAAAACCGACATCCAAACTCCAAACTCCCCCAACCGGACAATTCCAACCCCCAACTCCCAATGATATCCCACCCCCCCCCCCCTCCCGATCCAAACCCCATCTCCCAAGCTCGCCAATCACAGCCTATCATCACCACCATCACAACGGAAGGGAAAAAAATCAACATATCAAACACACGCAACCCCTTGCATGATAACATACAACGCAGATCCAAACATCATTTGTCCTCCCATATACCGCACATAACCGCACATGAGGCCCACCCACCCATCCACCCAGCCAGCTGAACCAGAAACAACCATCACCCCCGCCTTCCCCCCGTGATGGCTAATTCAGATCAGGGGGCCCCTAGTTCGGGGTATCCGAAGAGGAAACTTGTACGAGTATGTTGATAGAATGCCGTAGGCTGAGTGTTTGGGCCTTGGATTGTTGTTATTCCGGCATGTGACCATGTTGATGCAACGGGAGCTCAATTGATTTGCTCCTGACGAGGGCAGGGTGTGGTATGGTGTGGTATGGTATGGTATGGTGTCTTCCTGCCTGGCCGGGATAACCATACTGGAAAGTGTCGTCTGAGTTGTATCGCATTAGCGGTGCCGACTTGATAAGGATTGTTTGACTGACTGGCTGGCTGACTGACTGACCAGACTAGAGTGTATTCGTACGGTACACATCATGATGGTTAGCCGCAACGTACGTGTTTGCTAGTCATTTGGAGGTTCGTGCTGTGTGGGATTAGTGCCAGGTTCGCTATGGCAGGTCATCTGCAAGCAAGGTATAAAATACTAGTACCCTACGAGAGGGTTAACTTATCGTGGGGAGCTTCACTCCCTCTAGACACCGCACACAACTATTCCCACTTTCTCCGGACAAGGAGTGTCCGAAAACACGAGTCGTGAGCCTGCGATAAGCAGGGATTTTTATTTTATTTTTGCCATCTACTGTACTGTACTTTGCGAATCCCTGCTTTCGGATACTTTTTTTTTCCGCCTGGGACAAGTACCGTAGTATAATGGCACGTCGGGGAAGCATAGTAGAAGCCCACCAGACACAAACAGACGGGGATGCACCCTTCCGTGCTCCAGTAGAGTTTTAACAGGAGTGACAGACCAAAGTTTGAGTCGGAATACATCACGGCATTTCATGTTGGCGCGCAGACAATAAAGCACTACAATACAGTACTCGCACACAGACAAACCACCGGTCCGTCCGTCTCTAGATCGCCTCTAATAGCAATTCATGATGAGCCCCCCTCCCCCCACAAAGAACGTTATGGAAACCCCGCCGGACCTCCAGGCAAGATTAATGTCCTTCAATTAGTGCCGCACACTCTAAATACAAGCCCTGAAAAAGCCCCTCCTCCCAGCCGCGTTTCCAAAAATGTTTCCACCTGTCCTTGCGTCCATCCAAACGCTCATCCATCTCACTTCTTGCGTGATGGGTTACACCAAGCCACTGTAGTCCAGTGGTACAGCCCTGTGCATCAAATGACGTCAATGTTTCCTTTCGGGACATTCCGTGCTAAGCTTTTTTACACACCGGCCGATTTTTGAACACTTCCTTTGTCGGTCGTGAGCTTCAGCTCGTCCAGGTGTCCTTTTTTTTTTCTTTCCCTTCAATTTTGTTCTTTTCTAAGCGGAGGGGGTTCCGAGACTCAGTGAGCTATCATCCCGTACGCTCTGAAGACCGAAAAGTTAAAACTTGGCGCAGGGAAAATCATGGGTGGAATTTCCAAGCTTGGGAGCGGCTTAGGCTCAGGGCTGCACGAGACGCTAGAAGCACCAGCCTACCTGAAGGGCGCGGGAAAAAGTAAACTATGCAGTAGTCCCTTGCATACATACAGCACTGTACGAGTACAAGGCCTGAGGCATTGTAAAGTGAAGTCGAGGACTTCAAGAATTACGGCGCAGTAGACGAGAGTGTAGTTTATGTCCGCCCCTTGTCAAGCGCCAGAGCCAGATAGTGCCCAAGTATTCACTAGAAATTTCCAAAAAGGGTATATATAAGTTCTTATTGGAAGCAGCATTTGTGTGTCGAGTTCATTGCTCGGGAGCGCACTCGCACCTACTTCGCTCAGCGCACAGAACTTAGAGAAATTATGTCCGAGGAACAACAATCAGCCAGCGCAGCAAAACTTTGCGGAAAAAAATCCCCCCAAAAAAATAGGTATGGATGGATGGATATGGTATAATTGATTACCCTCCAAGGCCTCATGCGAGGTGGGGAAAGAAAAAAACTGAGGCCCGCGGCGCAGTAAGCAAGTTAAAAGTCGCTGTTTATTAGCCCGGCCAGGCTGCTACAAGAGCACAAAGTGACCCGCAAAAACCCCAGGGATTGACCCGCGTCCAAGTTCCAATTGCTAGGGAGAAAAGATCACAAGAATGTGATTTTTCGTCCCTCTAACCCGCAATCAGGGGAGGATATTGGAAGTCCACCTTCCGGACCATTCAAACTGCCATAGAAATGTCACCTGAACCGCCACGTCGGCCCTCAGGAAACCCTTCCCCCAGGGGGTTGAGGATTTCCCTTAGGTCCCAACCGACCGGATATGACAGCTTTTACCCAAACACTTCTTTCGCAGACGAAACGTTGTCAAACCGACCAACTGCTACAGGTCGGTGATTGAAAGAGCACTAGCGCTGTAACAGGTGGGTATCGGGGATTCTGCACGCTGAGGCATAGAGAAAAGCTTTGGTTTTTGGTTCGCAAAAGCGGTTCGGCTTTTTTTATTAGCCATCCGTCTATCCGCTGGCACCCTGCCTCCCTAGAAACACCAATTCCACCCCGGGAAGGGAGGAAGTCCGAAACCCCAGCGCAAAAGTAACCCCTTCAAGAGCTTAGGGCCATACCTAATCAACCCCATCATCATCACATCTCCCAAATCCCAGTAGACAACACCCTGAGAATCGTCAAAGTCCCACCCCATTTAAAGCCAGCCACAGAGAACGGCTAGGCCCCCCAATTGGTGTCAGAAGCGAATATTAGAGAAAAGCAAAAACATATCTCTGGAAGAGTGGGGGCTCGTTCGGATGTTTAAGTCGGGGCGTTTCCTTATATCCCATGCACGAGCTTGCTGCAGTCCTACCATACATGTTAATTCAGATTGTGATACTCTTCAAAGATAAGCGCATCCCAGCTCTTCCCCACCTCCCTATTTTTTTACCGTAAGGAATATAGAGGTGGGGGAAGAAGGAGACCCAAGAGGCGAAAAACGATGCGGGAAGAATATGTAACCCTGCACTTTCCCGGGCTGGGATGATACGGAAGCCCCTACCCTCCCACTAGGCCCCCCACTCTTCATCCAATACTACTCCCACTGCTCAATTCCATCAACAACTCGGGTTCCGCTCGAGTTCTTTAGGCGGAAACAATTCGGATATCCGTCACGCCCCCGTTCAGCAGCGTGTTACTCAATTGGTCCAGAATTTAGTTTGGAAACGCCACCCCAATTGCGAGACCGAGGCAAGCCTAAGGCCAGCGTGTGCAGAATTAAGGAAAGTTTGCTCTGGATCATGCAGCCCAATTAGATATCTGACTGAACAGGGGGCGGGTAGAAAAGGAAGTACCGTAGCAGCAGGAGCGACGGGAGGGAAGGTAGGAAGGAAAGAAGCGAGAGACGAAGAAAGGGAGATAATAACGCCCTCACGTGAAGGAATTGAGTCTCACGTCACAATATCCGTGTAGGCAGATAGTAAATGGAAATGAAACCGCAAGGTTTCATTGCACAAATTGATGCCCCTCAACCACAACTCCTCACTCGAGATTTATTGCGAGCGATAATCCACCCAGTCGTTGCATAACCCAGCAGGCACAACTTCAGATAAGGGACCTAACAAAGATGCACGCAGCACTTGGGCAATCACCCAAGCAGCAAGCAGTCCTCGTAATCCACCATCTCCGAGAGGAAGCACCATATCGCACTTTGATCAAAATTCCGAAAACCTAGCCCAGCCTCAGCGGGGGGGGGGAAATGATGAGTTGGTGTATCATAGATATCAAGAGTAAAAAATGTCATCATACCATTTATTTTTTCCTCATTCTTTTAAATGTCTCACTTTAAGTTAAAGGGAAGAGAAATAGCATGATACGGCGGCAGGTACGGTAATCATTCATTGCCTTAGCCTTACCGGAAGGCTCATCTCACCTCACTCTCATCCTCCACACCCTGAGGCTTGAGCAAGGGGGGGAGGAGGAAGGGAGGCAGTTATCCTTTATCATCGACAGATAACGAACACCTGCCCCCCCACATGACCTGTGAACAAGCATCTAGTTCCAGTCTACCGGGGTTCCTAAGGGACCACTGGCGACCCAACCCGGAAGTGATACGAATTCATGTGTTGAATTTCGCATTTACCGGATGAAGAGAAAAAGAAGAGAAGAGGGGCATCTTGGAGGAGGAGAAAGTACCGTGTCTGTGACTTTTTTTTTTTACGTACGAAAGGCAGGAGGCGAATGATAAGACGAGTCGTAAGATGCTGCATGTAGTTGCACTTTCACTTTCAATTCAGCTCGATACCGTATCTCTACTGCCGACACAGTCCTTTTACGCTGAAGGACGAACTAAAAGGCCTGAGCTAGCTAGATACCGCACAGGTATCTTTTGAGAGATGGAGATGATAAACTTCCGGCCGCGCCGGGTGTAGCACAAAACTGGCACTGTCGGTCGCGGTGAGCTTCCGTATTGCCTCTCCTGTATGGTGCTCTCCCTCCCTCCCTCCCGTATCCGCTCACCGGTACTGCATGACCGACCGGCCGCTTGAGCCACAATATGGTACCGTATCTTGACTGCCTTTTGTGTCTTCATCTTTCAAAACGCCGCAAGTTTAGCTTATGTCTCTCATTTCACCCAGCCAAAAGCCAAGGAGAAAAAGCCAACCAAATCAAACCAAGGCCACACATATACCGTATGAATCGTCACTGGTGAGGAAATCCGCACACCAAAACCGAAAATCAAATTAAAAAGCCGTTTCCGACACGTATCAAACCCAGGTCAACTCAATCCAATTCAAACTATCAACGAATGTCTCGCGTGAGGGGCACCATCACCACCATCCCTTTAAGAGTCAAAAAAAAAAGAGACCAGCCCAGTCCAACCCACTCCAACCGAGCAATCCAACCCAACCACCCACCCCAAGCAAAGAAACCACAAGCAAGAGCTATCAATTGAGAGAAAGCCGACACCGCAATCTTGCACTGTATGCAGTGTGGGCACGCGCAGGATAGAGTTATTTTCTTATTATTTATCTGCCGTACCATACCCATTCATCTACAATACCGATATCACAATCCTCTTCCAAACATCGTACAAACCCCGAAAAAATATCTCCAAAACTGATATGATACAAACCTCCATCCATCTGCAAACAACCTGCGCGCGCGTGCGTTTATAATACTCGAGTAGGCAATAATAACGATACCGGCACCGGTATTGGTGAGTTGAGCAGTTTTTTATCATCATTATAAACCTCACTGGACTCGCTTAAATTAACTCGCTAGGCCATTGTTAACATGCCTACAGTATAAGTATGATTGTTGTGTCATACGGTGTATGCTGGAGAGCACATCTGGTCCCACAAAACGCACACTGGTACAAACGAACGACCCAAAGATAAAAAAACCCCACCACATCCGTCCAACGTTTTTTTTTTTTGCTTATTGCGGGGACTGCACTTTTATGTGCTCGGGTAATGCGATGCGGTGTGCTGTGCTGTCCTGTGCTGTGCAGTGCGGTGTGGGATGGGTGGAGGTGGGAGGTGTGTACTCGAGTATGTGCCCCGTGTTGTGCATCGTACCCAACAGAAGGGAGAAAGTACAGGAGCGCCACCTTTTACAATGATGTTTAGTCAAGGTACCTGTACTAGCACGGTACCATAGCTTCTGTGAGTGCTGTGCAGCTGGCAGTATCGGACAGCACTGCTGGTACCGCACCGTGCTGCAGTAGGGAAGGAAGACAGCTTGTCAGCGTTAGAAGGTTCGCTAGCTAGATCGTTGCTCGCAAGGCAAGTAAAATACCGTACTAGACCCTGTGCGCCCCCCTAATCATTTCCTTGTCCCAAGTAGACTGTTTATTATTCTACCGCACCCCCGGCCTTGCGTACGATAGTGGGCAAGCTCCCTCCGATCCCCAATTCCTTTGTACTCGAATAAGCCGGAATACGGTGGGATACGGATCGTTGCAGAACAAAGAGGAGGGACGGACGGTGGAAGGAAGAAGGAAGGAAGGAAGGGAGTGGTGGCGCAATTTTACGCAAACGAGTGAGATTATGAGAGGGGGGGAGGGGATGAAAGAGGAGAAATGGGTATTAATATAAATTCTTTATGCAAGATGACTGAATACCGGCAGTTTAGCCATAAATTCCCGACGTGCTATCGCTCCGGAGTGATCTTGTTTCGTTTAGTGTTCCTTTCCTCGCGGCACGGATATTGAGACCCAATCTGGGGGTTATGTTTATTTATTATTTTGTTTATCTCCTGGTGGGGTTGTGGTGAAGTATTGACTGTGTGGCTGATGAGGTGCAGAGGGTTTGCGGGGTGGTAGAGGGAAATACTGCCATTTGTTTGTTTGTGGGCGGGGTTAACTGGTCGATATTTTTGCTATGTGGCATGATACCCGTATCCCAGATGGAGCAGGGGGGAACCATGTCACGATGCAATAGAGTAAGAGAGGCGTTTAATCACATCTCCGTCGAAAATCTACTGGCTAAGGATAAATACTGGTTGCCCTGGTGTAAGATTTACGGACCAGTCTTCCACCTGCCCGCCTACATCCCCTCACCTGTAGGAGTGCGATGCTGGACAGCGCAGCAGCCAGTGTGATAAGGACCGATTGAATTGAAGGGAGAATACCCCCATAAAGGGAGGAGTAACTTTGATCAAACAGTCTGGCCAGAGGGAGAGGAAATTTTTTGGTCAGGCCTCCGTCTACCTTGTATCCTGGAGTTATCATGATACCGTACTCGTACAGTATCGTGGGTCTCTCTTTCCCCGAAAAACGAAAGGTTACTACCGTACCGCACTCGAGCACGGGGTTTAGGAATGGATTTGAAAATAGCCCGGGTGAAGTCATGAGGGGGAAGGACTTTATTTTCTTTTTCCTTCTTTCCGGGTTTCGAAAGGTTAGAGCGAGCAAAACAAACGAAGATCTCGCATGCAATGCACAAGGCGACGAACGGTTTCTTCCGCACGAGGAATCTTTTTCCTTTTTCTTTTTCTTTAGCCCATCTTTCTGCCCTTTCAAACGGCGATACAATTCGAGTAATTCATATACACAAGTCGCTCAAAGTGACCCGATATCACCTACACGTATTCTGGTTGGAGCTGGCTTTGTTTTTACAGTATTTTTGTTTTCGTTTTTTTTCTCGGGAGGGGGACCAGATGTTTAGTTAGCTCGGTGATGAGAAACAGGTGAATGAAGTGAGCAACTGAGCATCCGGGTGTGTGTGTTTGGGTTGGTGGGGAACGGCCAAAGTGATCTGCTGTCCGAAAGCACAAGGAAAGGAAATAGTTTACGCGTTTTTCCGAAGCACCAACCATAACAGACTGGAATCGAACCTGTGCTCCGTTCCGGGATTTACATGTGAGGGACTTACTTTCTTGCGCAATGACGGGAGGAGAGAGGCGGCAAATGCCCGCTGGATTTGGATGCGTGGGCTGGGGATGGTCGGGGGTGGGTACGTCGATAGATGGCGGATGGGGTTCAACCTTTTAATTAACGTTACTGGGAGTTGGTCTAAGTAAGACGATGGGGCAACGCGAATTCGTGTTGATAATCGTGATTGAGGCGAGCTGTTGTTGGTCTAACGGTTTTCTAAAGGGGAGTCTGTCCTTGGGATGTAGCTTTGCTGAACCACGAGCAGTACTGTACCAGTGCTGGTACAAGTAGTTTCTGATGTGGCGAGTGGGCCACAAGCACTGCAGTCCCCCAACCCTGTAGCGCAAGCGACGAGAGTACCGGTAGGCCGTCGGTTGGAGAACACAGGCCGGCGGTCACTGCACTGAGCGACATTGATGGAATTCGGAGATCCATGTCGCCTACTCGAGGAGGGTACCGGTATTATCATCCCCGGTCAGAAGATTGTAGACTACTCGAGTAGTGGTTACCGTACCGTACTCAAGTAAGCAATTGGTCTGCATGGTGGTTAGTCGGTGACGTCTGTGGAATGGTTTACCAAGGAAAGCAGGAGGCAAGCAACCGTTGCCTTGCTGGGGTGGGGGGAGTTGGAGACTTCTTTGGCCTGTTAGGGGTTGCAAAGAAGGGGGAGGGAAGGTGGTGGGACTCGGAAAAAAGAAAAGAAAATGATGCTGGGATGTGCGTAAAGTCAAGCCAATTGGGGTACAAGTATGTTCGGGGTTGGGTGGCAGGGTGGGGTCCACATGATTTACTTCTCTTTTTGGGGCGGATTGGTGGGTGGTGATGATGATGGTGATGATGATGATGATGATGATGAGAAGGTCAGCCCTTGTACCGAATGTAACCTCTTTACCATTCTTTTGAGTTTGGTCTTCGCCATCTTATAGTGCTCATACCGAGCACAATACATCCTGTTCGCCGCCTTTAGTCATTCGTTCCGTCCTAGTCTTGTTAGTCACTTCGTGGGGCATGAGTGCGAGACCCATGGTACTAGTACACCCATTTCTGATCACGAGAACGAAAGCCTTTCCCCCATACGAGCCCGAAATCCATGAAAGTCGCCACGGTTCATTCCATTCTTCCGTTCGCAGGCGAGACAGTTGAGCCCGATTATCGAGAGAAAAGGACCAGCTGAATTTGCCGAGGTGAAGAGCAATGGTAATGGAGAGGGTAGCATCATGCGGTATCAGGGGTGTGAATTGGGCCGAACAAGGCATGCGGAGTTCGATAATCTTTCCCTCATTCTATCTTGCTTTGGCTCTGAACAGAATCCTCTGACAACAGTAGCGGCATAGGTTAGGGGTGGCTAAAGGGTAGCGAGATTTGATAAAAATCAAATAAATAATCATTCTGTGCTATGTATCATCATTTGTACCAGTAGGCCAGTCCAAGTACTCGAGCACGGTACTGGCATGGTATTATATCATACTTCGCACAGCGGGGAGATCAAGTTGTGTGGGGAGGGGGCTGTCTGGGGTCCAGTTACCTCAGGAGTCGGCGGTGCGACACCAGCAAACCATTTGGAGTGAGATAAGTCTGTGGATGACTAAACAAAGGTTTTGCAAAGTTTTATATGTGTTGCGAATGATCTCCGCGGCCGAGATTCTCAAAATTCTTGTATGCATGCCCGCAGACTTAACCCCCAAGCATAAGTACAGTACTGCAGACTGGTAAGCATTGTTTTCCTACTGGTACGGTACCCTATTAGGGGGAGCACACTGCTCGAGTGCTAGTACTGTGTGGTGGAAATACTTTGTGATGATTCGTTGGTGGGGAAGAGCATAAGAGCGGCTGCTATTGGCGCCTCCGATGCATGGATAAATGCGCGTGTGGACCCTTGACAGAAGTGACGTTATGAGCTCGGTTGAAACTGCGAAATTACGGTGGGAAAGGACAAAGAAGGAGAAGGCTTTTTTGAAAGGCCTCACTCCCTGCGAATGTAGACACCGACATACTTTGCGTTGCGCAGCGAGAGACAAAAAGATGGGCAGCACAACAGAAAGCCTCTAGAATACCGGTATTTTGTACTCGAGTAAAGTGCGTCTTCATACCGGTATCGGTGGTTGCATGTTCCTAAGGAGGAGGACTACTGTCGTACTAGGTACATACCGGTACTCGTTAACTTTGGTAATCCCACCCACAAATGTCTCTCCCCACGCGTTGTGTGAGACATCGACACTACAGCAGCCAGCAGCGGACCAGACAGGCAGCAGCACCTTCCGTATGCCTCCCCCGGGGAGTTGAAAGGGCAGAAGACTACCGGTATGCTCCAGAGTAACCCCCTGCCTCAATCGTCAGTACCATCGTCACGAAGCAGATCCATACCGTTCATGCCATACCAACCATCCAACCAACCATCTATCTGTTCACCTATCCACCCATCCAATCCATACCACCAGAAAAGAATTGAGAATAGAGCGAGAGTGAGAACAGGAGCGCACCCACCCCTTAGACTACTAGTACTGTGCTCGAGTACCGGTACTGCGCTCTCTGCCTTGCGAAACGAACCATCCATCTTTCCCCTTCTGGACTCCCCCCCCCCCTCCAAACACGGTCACACTTCATGCTTCAGCGCCCTCTCCATATCGCACCTCTACCAAACACCCTGCCACTCCTACTCTGCCACAGTGTTTCCCGGGACGCACTGACTTTTGTCCAGGGTTCCACTGTGCTGATTCCTTGCTGACTGGCCTTTTTGCTGTGTATCAGATCAATCAAGAAAGAACAAGACTTGCGAAAAAGAAAAAAAAAAGGTGGGAGAATAGTCTACCCTATTGTCCCAGTGACTTTTGTGAGCGGCGAACCTGCACAGGAGGGAGAGTGAGAGCATTCCACCTCAACCCAGGCCACCATACTCATCCTAGGGGCTATACCCGCCAATCTCTGCCCACCAACCCTTCGCCCAGCTCATTGCCGTACCCACACCAAACACTATCACCACTCCACCGCGCCGCCGCGCTTCCACCACCCACCCACGCACCTGCTCACCTACTCACTCGCTGGCTATCACTGGTGCCTATTCGAGTTGTTTGACCGCCTTGCCCATTCTCCCTCACCACGCTACTTAGCGTTGCAATAGAAGAAGTGCTGCTCCTAGAAAAGGAGTGAGAGGGAAATAGGGAAAAGCCCCCAACTTGAGCCGGGGAAGGTGAGAGCAGAAAAATCCCTTTTAGAGGACCTTCAAGCAAAATAGTGAGCTTAGCCCACGCGGCTCTCATTGGTTCACCAAATTGAGCAACCCACCCCCTCCCACACACCATCCCTCTCTCAACCTCACACTGCCTGGCCGATTCTTACATCCTCCTCTAAATCGACCTTTTTCTCTTTGATCGGGCTCTACCTCTCTCCTCTACTTTGCTCGTGCCCTGCCAGACTGCATAAACGCACCCAAGTGTCAAGTCCCGGGGTCCCCTCAACTGGAGAGGGAAAGAAGATATCACAGAAGACAGCCACCGATCGATCTAGCGGTACCTACGTCAAGACTTCCTCACCTATTGCCTCGGGGGAAAGCGAGTACCGTTGCTCTTAGAATACCCACTGGTCTGGAGGGCGGGGGTTTCTCGGTCCATTCTACCCGTTACTCTACACACCACACAGAATCGCAGTGGTGAGGGATCCTGCCTCCCAGGTCCTTAAATTACAACAAAGTTTGCGGAGAAATACATTATCGAGCATGGAGTTTTCGACAGAGTTCAAGGGTATGGTTGCTGGATCCTTCTTTCATTTGACAACACTATTTGCCTATGATTGCTAACTCTTTGGATTCGAAAGGTTCACACTTCACACAACCTTCGCCGAATGGATCATTAATTGCCTCGATCGTGCACCCGAGACTTGTACTCCGTTCAACATCAACACTCCAGGTGAAACGGATAATACCACTGGACCCCGACTTTGCCTCTCGAATAAGTTTTGTCAAGTGGTCACCATACCTGAATAACTCATTCACTTCACCGGCATGGCATGGAATCCCTGTAATAGGGAAGAGAAGGAGTGGGATAGATAAGTCTGAGGAAGAAGGTGGCGGACGACAACGCGTATTATTGGCGGACGACCAATCAATCCAAGTATATGATGTGGAGGATGAAAAGTGGACTGCAACTATCAAACAGGGGTTTGGGGGAATAAGGCACGTTCAGTTTGGCAGAAATGCAGATGAAGTTGTTGTATTTTCTGAATTTCAGGTGGGATTCTTGGAATCTAGCCTTTCCGTACGAAGAAACGAAGATTGACTGTGTTTGGGTGAAAATAGCTCAAGGTGACCGTTTGGAATTTGACCTCATCAAAACTGATAGAGATACTCAATCCAAAATTCCCTACAAAAGGTATGAATGCATTGTTGAAAACATGATGAACCAGTAATGACAGTTGTGGCAGGCTACGGTTATCGTCCTTGCACTGCTCATTTCGCGCTTCTCACTCGTTCATCAACACATGATGTGATAAGTGTCCACCAGCACACAAGTTACAAACTTGCGTCAAGTTTTACATTACCAACCCTAGATGCACAAGGCCTTAAGTGGTCACCATGTGGCCGATGGATAGCGGTATGGGACTCAGCAGTTTCTGGATATAAGGTTCTTGTATACACCGCGGACGGGCATTTGTATAGAACATATGAGAAGCGTTGCGATGGCCTTGGTGTAAAAAGCGTTGAATGGAGCCCTGGGGGGGACTTTTTAACTATCGGGAGTTCTGATGGGAGATTGGCTTTCCTGAGTAACTACACATTCTCGCCGGTACCAAGCCCCGTCACGGTTGATGGATCGATTACTAAATTATGATGAGTAGGTGATTGAAATGAACCACACGAGGACCGTTAGACTTCCAGGTGTTACGGTTTGGTCTGAATGCACAAACCCGCCCCATGATAGATATTATGCGCAGGCGCAACAGCCAACGACGCTCCCCATAATATCGTCAGGCCCTTCCGATACCCAGTCCAAGCTTGGCATCTCAACAATCGCGTTCAATAACCCGGATGGGACGCTTATTGCTACCAGAAATGACTGCATGCCGACTACTGTTTGGATTTGGTCTTTGAAGCTACTCCGGCCGTACGCTGTTCTTGTTCAACTCAATCCTATCCGGTCAATCAGTTGGCACCCAACCATCCCTGATCTTCTAATGATTCAGTGTGCGCCAAGTAGTGATGGAAGTTCAGCAGATCTTTCAAAGCAGCAAGGTGTGGTATATCTATGGAGTGCGGCTTGGGCTCAGCCGAGGGCGGTGACTGTGCCGATGGAGCGTTTGTCAGGCAATACTTGGGCGAGATGGATTCTCACCGCTCCACCCAGTAACATCGTTTCCACTCCTTTCAGTACATCTGTCACCAGTCCTGGGCCGCTTGCTGTGGAAAAGCCGAGTCGGAGTCCCGGTAAGATAGTGGACAGGAAGCCGATGGTTATGTTTGGAGATAAGGATGGTTTTGTTGTGGGGTATGTGCAGGATGAGCCGGAATCAGAGAATGCGGAGGGGTCGGTGGGTGGAATTGGAGTGGAGTATCAACACAAGAGGCCGTGGGATCCGGTTGACTGGGAATACTTTGCACAGACCGACAAGTCGCCAAAACGTTCCCTGTCATCGGCATCTCAGGTACCATCGCATCCAAACCCTAGCGGTAGTAAGAGTTTAAGGGGGGGGCTGGGAAGTGTGGTTAATAGCTCCTCGGGACCTAACGGATTATCTTCCCCGGGTACCAAGGATGGCGACGATAGTTTTGATTATCGTTCGTGGGGGCAGAATGTCCGAGTACATTCGTAGGCAGGGCGATGCAGATGGAACCGGTAGTGGGGAAATATGAACAGTTAGTCCTTTAATATCAAATACGGCAATGGCTTTCCAACAGGATTTCACCTTACCTCGAACCAACTCACTATCCAACCTTTGGTTTCTTGACGAGATGCTCCAGGAGGGAGCTTCAATACACATTGTTTCTTGTATTTGATTTTTTCTTAATTCTTCCCAGGTCTCCCCTCCCTTTCCTCTTTCCTTACGAATTGGTTTATAATGTGCTTTGATATAAGGTGTTCTCGGGTGCAAAGTGTTTCACTTTTCAAATCATTTTCTTTTCCTGTTTAAATATGTATTTTGAGGGGTTTTTCTCTTTCGATACTGGGTTTTCACTTATTTCCTTTCTTCTTTCCCTTTGGTTTAACATTTATTCATGGTTACTATCGTCATCATCATCAATTTTTCCTATCCGCTTCTGCTTTGTTATGGGTTATTAGGGTCGTCTTATCTATCTAACTTTATTTCTAAAAAAAAGAGGGAATGGCCGTTTATTTATGCTTATTCATTTGTTTCTTCATTTTATCATCACCATCGTCCTTGTCATCACCGTCTTCACGGCTCAACTGTTTTACCGATTCATCATCACCATCATTGTATCATTCAACCCCTTTTCAAACCTAAGCTTGTGGGGAGGGAAACGAAGGGATGGAAAGCACGAAGGAAGGAATATTAATTCTCGTATTTCTCGTATTTCATTTCTCAGTTGACACGGCATCGTCATCATATTAGATGTCTATGGCATAGCATAGCATAACATAGCATACTTTCGTTGGCTCGTTTTCTTCCGCCTTCTGTTAACTTCTGGTACCTCTTGCTTTTCCCTACTCAACTGATGAACGTAATGAAAACGAACGGCTGATCTTTCTGTTTAACCTAACTTTAAATTGACTCGACTTGGTTTGCGTCTGCTTGAGCATGCTGTAGTCTACTTGTAGAGTAGAGCATACTTTCTGGGGGAAATATAATGAAAATGAAAATGAAGAGCCATGTTATGCGTTTGTACGAATATGCCTGATTTTCCTTTGCATTTTCTTGGCTTCTTTCTTTCTTTTTTCCTCTTCTTCCTGTTTATGGTACTGTGGAGTACCGTGCTGGTATCACAAAGTTTGTCTGCAGTGCGGTAGTTGGGTTTCAGGTGCTTTGGGTGTTCTACGTTAGTGCAGTTGGGTGATTGGTTAGTTGGTTAGTTGAATAGGTCAAGTTCGTTCAGGATAGTTTACTTGCGTACTGTACTGTACTAACCGGACATGATAGTCTAGGATTTGTTGGTGCTTGTATGTTTGGTTTGGTTTAGTCTGCCTGTATCCTTCCCCCGCTTTTTATACCTACTACACTATACTATACTCGCGCCACGCTTGTATAATAATACAACTACTCGAGTAGCTACCTGCTCATGCACTACTAGTGCAATAGAATATCTACAATAGACTACCGTCTGGTCTACCAATCCTTATACATTCCATCACACGAAGTCCTCCCTCCTCCCCCCCCCCTCCTCCTACACTCTCATTCTCCCTTCAATCCCGAACAAACTCTCCTATTCCCCGTAGTATTCTGAAACTCCCCCACCAGAACCGTACCGCACCCGCAACTCGATACTCGGGGGGGGGGCTTTTTTAAGAGGGACTGCAAATTGCGTATTTTGAAAACACTTCGAACGTAGACTAGACTAAATAATAATGTACCCTACCTTACAAGCGGCTGGGGAGAGTTGTGAGACACACCCCAGAAGTCCCGGTGAATACCAGTAAATGCCAAATGTCAAACGAAACGAAGAAGGATAATTATAATTAGAACTATAATCAAAGTTCTGAATTCAGTAATCGGTTTACAATTGTCTGATCTACCATGCAGGTTTCTTTTGGCTACTAAATTACTACTGTTGAGTTTTTTCCACAGCGGCAGTTTCGCATTACTCCAGTCGGGCTCTCACAAACTCTTGCTCTTTTGGCTCAGGACTTGAGTCTTACTGTGGATAGTAAGTCTAGTAGTACGGTATTATGCTCTACTGTAGCGCCGTTTAGTACTGTACGAGTAAATAAACACCTGTACAGGCAGGTGCCTGTATATAATATTATATACCCAAGTTGCAATATTTACTTATTGACTCCAGTGTAACCCCCCAAACTCAAGCCCAACCGGCACCTGTGAAACACAAACTAACAAACTCGGTTCCCAGATGCGCGATGACATAGATGACATAGAGAGGGTGGCGAGGAGCAGCCCACATCTAAATTACCCCACACCAAGTTTGTTTCCTTTTTCTCTCTCTTTCGTACTGGTACGGTATATTTGTACGGCGACCGTAAAGACCCTTTTTTGTTGGGATTCGCCTTCAGATTTGGATTTGGATCTGGATTTGGATTTGGATCATCATCCCTTTTGTGAATCACAGCGCTAGCATACGGCACGGGTATGTAGGTTTGGTTTAAACCAAGCGGCGGGTTAACGGAATTGCGAGAAAACCAGTTAATGATGGGATCTGACAACGGGCAGAGGAGGAGGAGGAGGAGGACTTAGGCTATACCATGTCAGGAAGGCGCTCAAGGGGGTTTTTAATTTTATCTCTGGATCCCGAGGTTGTAGGCCTGACGGAGATAGGTGTGGTGAGGTGGGGAGGGGAGGGGGTTATCTTGGAAGGAAGGAAGGGAAGGGTCCAACTCTGCCTACTGGTAGTTGGTGTTATGCTGGTGGGTGGCCTCGGGACTTGGGGTACCGAAAAAATTGAGGAAATTCGCTAAGTCCGCACCAGGATATGTTATTTCCGGCCCAGTAAGATATCGTATTCCTCCAGATTGTGGCTTATACAATCGATTGTAGTTGGCTGGTTCGCGTTGGTTCGAGGCAACCAATGAGAGATGCGATCTGAGGCTGAATCCCACCCTTCGATTGGACCGGAAATAGCAAATCCTGGTGCGGACTTAGCGAATTTCCTCAATTTTTTCGGTATTGGGTGGCTGTGTGGAGTGCGTGAGGGAGTTTCCCTTTTTTTGTTTTTTGTTTTTTGGCGGGGGGCGGGGGGAGGATTTTCGGTCGGCTTTTGATGGATTAGCGGAGAAGGAACAGGGATGGAAGGATGGAAGGATGCGAAGGCAAAATTGTGTGAGGGGTGGTTGGAATGATCGGCATGGGTGGCTGGTCAGAGAGGGAGTGTGTGGTACGAGTGAGGGATTGTGATAGGTGCTTGGATTGACTTCACTTGACTTCGCCTGACGACTTGACTTGGTTCGAGGCGGGGGACGAGGATGTGCCATGTGCTTTGGTTCGGGTATGACACCGACAGTCTATGGATACGGTAGACTACCGGTAGACTCTGTTCATTACTGGCAGGGGACTTTGGCCCGGGGTTGAGAAGCGTTTATGCAAGTTTCTCGAGTTGAAGGACTCTGGTGCATACAAATCTCGCAGATCCCATCGGGACCCGGCACTCGAAGGACTCCGGGGCTGGATGATTCGACGGATGTGTTCTGGTTGCCTGCGCGGTTATGCAGAGTGAATACCGCGGTAAAAAATTCAGGCAGGGTTCGATACGAATGGGCTGATAAATCAAGTCATGACGCTTCAAGTCGTAAATTTACAAATCAAGACTTCCGTCACAAGATTTGGTGTGGACTAAGAGTAGAGTAGAGAGGTGGCCAATCCTTACAAGTCATTGGGCAAAGACAAGGTTTAGACCCTTCCAATGCTTAGCTGCTCATCTAATTTCGTAATCTGACATTGCTTATTGGAAGATGTGGTACGGTATTGTTTCCAACCAGACCCTTCCGCTCAAAACCTTACTCGGGCCAATCAGTGAAAATCAGAGAATATTCATTCCACCTCTTCGACGGGTGGAATTCCCGTTCTATCCATGTTTCTCAGGCATTCCTCCTTCCAGTTCTGCGGCGCCATCTTCTCGACGATTTCCTTGAATGCGGTCTTCACTATGTGTTAGCAAGGATAAAATGCAGGTTTGTTACTTGTATGTTAGGCACCCATACCAATGTGCAGAAGCTCTCATCCCCTTCAAGATGCTTTCCGATCGCCTTGCAGCCCTTGACATAAATCGGTTTGTCGTTGTATTTCAACCTCACATACCACCCTTCCTCCTTGTTCTTGACGCCGAAGGGTTTCGAGAATGTGTATCGGTTCTTGTTATGCCCCTTCTCCCGGAACACCTCAAAAGCGATCGAGCTGGTGAATGGCGGCCATTTTCCGTCGAATCCTCCAAGGCTGGCCAATAGCCCGGCAATAGTGGTGTCATGGCATCCCATCAGCCCGATCTTCAATCGGCCATCCTCATTCGTACCACCTTTAATAGAAGCTAACATCCTGTCTTTAATATCTCCTAGGATCAAACCGACGCCTAACCTTCGGTACTCTGATGATTGGCTGTATCCACGGAACCACTCATCTACGGTTATTTCATCCATGATCTCTCTCGCCCGCGGATCGTAGAACTCATTCGGAAGTGTCGTAGCCTCCCCATGAGCTAGCGTCGTATTTATACTATCCGTTATTCCGCACAGCGCTGGATGCCCGTCAACAGCGATCTTCCCGCCCGTCCATTTCCCAAGGCGGGATTGCAGGTACTGCATCTCTGGGGACTCATTCCATTTCTCTGCAGCAAGTTTGGCAAATGCGAGCGATAGCTGGTCGAAGCGTTTGCAATTTGAGTTGTTGGGGAATATGTTCTCTTCAGTGAAGGATCTTGTATGGATCGCGAGCGGGGGGTCCGTGGGAGATCTGTTTGTGGATGGATAAAGGCCTGTGAAAACTTGTTGGAGTGACTCAAGGGCTCGGTGTATAGGCGAAGTCCTATACCACAGTGTCGTGATTAGCTTGTTATTTTATCGGGAGTCGTGCCTTTAGACTTGTAAGTACCGTAGGTAATATTCCGACTGGTTTCCGAGACTCTCGGGAAGGAATCCAAGTTGGTGAATATACAAATGGCGTAACCTCTGCCCAAGCTGCAGTGTGGTTTCCCTTCCGCGGTCTGTAAGCTCCCCTGGGAGACTATTTTTGGGATTGCCAGGGCCAATGGCCGATAGCATCCGGGTTTGTTAGCCCTTTGTTGGTTGAAATGGAGATCATGTTGGCCATACATAGTATGGGGGAAACGGACAGAGGGGGACAGCGAGCAAAAGACCGGAAAATCTGATGACAAACTCCAAAACTGGTAGGGCTGCTCGCTCTACTCCCCTGTTCCCGTTATGTTAAGTAGGCAGACTTACCAAAGATTATCTTTCTCACCACCCGGGCCCTTGGCTAATGCATTTTCCCCGTTCTTTCCGGGAGTCTCAATCCGACGTTGGAAAGTGAGAAAGGACCAATTCGCCCTAGGCTCCATCACCGCAGCTTTGAATCGGGAAGCAGCCTGACAATAAGGCCAAACTATACAGCATCAATACTGGATTCATACGGTGGGGGGTAATGAGGTGACCTTACATTGTGGAAGCCCAGCATTCTGGAAACGCGTGGCAACAGGTGTCCGCTCACCTAGACCCCCCCCGATAAAAATTAACTTCCTCAGTCCAATGCACTTTCAGGAGTGTGGCCCGTACCATGCCGGAATATAACCTGAACGAGGTGTAACTGTAGGTTTGAAGGATATAGAGCAGCAAGCTCGTCTGGAGAGTAAGGAGGGCGAGGGTCTAGACTTGCCATGGCTAGGGAGATACACCGGTATTATATTCACTACTGTAAGCGGTTGGAAATGTATTGGAAGTGAATGGGGATGGAAGAGGGTCTAAATGACTAGTAGCTTCACGGCACCGCAGAGCCAAGATCCACGTATGATAGCAGATTCACTACCGTCCTCTAGCCGTCTCTCTCTATTAGGGTCTTGGTGGATGTACCGGTATGAAGTCTTGAGGGAATGCTGGTAACAAATATTATGATACGTGGCTATTATTACTAGGCGATTGGGAACCAGCGGGCGTCACGATCCGCCCGAACAGGCCCCACCCGAACAGATACTGATTGGTGGGGTTTGCATGAGGAAGGGAGCTGTGGTCAGAATAGTGGTAGTTCATCCGGGTAACCTGCTTGAAAGTTTCTTATTCGGGTTTAGCTGTTCGGGTGGAGGGCCTGAACGGGTGGGCTTTGACGCTTTCTCACCGACTCTGGACCAACAAGACGTGTGCCGCCTGCCAGCATTTGGGACAGAGCACACTTGTCCCAATAGTCACATGGGGATACTGAGTTGGAGAGCCAAACTCTCCTCAGTCATCCTAACCTGGAAACTGACGGGGGCGGCATGATGTTTTCAACTCTTTGCCGGCGTAGGGAATAGTCCTATTGTGATAATATTATGATCGTGTGCTCGAGTACAATTGATACCGAAATATGTATACGAGGTTATCGCGGCCAAGTGCTCAAATTTGCAGTTCTCTGTGCCGTTTTCAACATGGTAAGTATCAACAAGCCTCAAACCCTTCAAGTGTTTCTCATGGACTCAGCTTAGCCAGGGCTTGGCTTTGTATGTATCTCATCAGGAACCAAATTAGAGTATTGGTTACCCTGTCTAATTTTTTTCAACCCCACCATGTGAGCAAGAGAGGACTGGAGCCTGCGAAGAGCAAATTCCTCACAAATGGCTTCTGCGTTACGGGTTTGGGATTTCCACCCCCATAATGTCAATTTACCGCAGGCTAATCGTGTTTGGGATAGGGAACGACTTCTTCAATATGTCGGTCATGCTTAAGGCTCCTCCGGACCCCACCACGCCCCCGGCTGGTCTTAGCCTCTAGTCAACGATTGTTCCACCCAAGTCCCAGGTGGCTGGCATTTGGAGGAGAAGCATATCCAAATACACCTTCCCTCAATGAGGCGGCAACCCCGGAAGGGCTCCCAGAGGGTGCTCCGCATATCCGACCTTTGTTCAACCTGCCTAGCACGAGACAATCCTCTCTCAGATTATCTCGCCAGGACTTGGTACGCCTTGAGAAGCACCTGGAAGATAGGGACCTACCTGGAGGATACGCTGCGTGGCTAGAGATTTCTGACCCAGGGTACCGAAACGGCGAACCGGCATCAGAACAGGTTACGGATGAAGCCATAAAACCTGTTGTTGAATTGCTTTTGGAAGGATTGATCGAGGAGGGGCCTCAGCACAGTGAGCTACCGCCGGCTGCAGAATTTCTCGAGACATTGAGGTCTATGGCTCTGGCGAATGACAGCCAGTATCGCCTACTGCTTACCAGTATGCTGCGACAAGGCAAAAGCCCCGAGCTGGTTGTACCCGTGCTTGATAGCGCTATTCAGTACTACAAGGAAGACCACCTCAGAACTGGTGCTCGTCGGCAGACAGTTGAGGGGGGGGAAGAAACGAGTGACATAGACCGAGACATGCTGTGGTCTTCTCTCCGATGGGGGTTTCGACTTTCCAACAGCCCTTCTGCTATTGCTTCGACCATATATCTCACCTTTCTTCATACGATGGAGGTTGCGACTCAACATCACAAGGATTTGGAGAGAACCTTGTTCATTTTTTCTCAGCTCCCCAACGCTGTGTTTCTTGGGAAATATATGGCGCATCACTATTTTGAGGAAGAAATGCAGACGCGGCTTGTGAAACTGGCGGAGGAATTTGAACTCAGAAAGTTACTCACAGTACCCCCACTTCTCCAGAGAGCGACTGTTCAATACAAGGACGGAGTGCGATTAAAGGAATATTACGACTCTCTCAGAACCCAATCTGAAGATTTCCAGATCCCGTTCTCAGAGGAGAACTTTATGGTTTTTGTCATGGCTTTCATGGCCCTGGCAGAAAGAGAAGTCGCAATTGAGACCTGGAACGACATGGCAAGAAGCGGGATTTTTCCTAAGCCGCGTTCGTGGAACATGCTACTGACCGAAGCCGGAAAACTCCAGGACAAAGATCGGTCTTGTCTTCAGGCCGTTTGGAAAATCATCATTACCAGCGGAGTTATCCCCGACACCATTTTGTGGACAACACGTATTCACGCGTTGCTCATGGCCGACCGCACAACAGAAGGAATGAAAGTTTTGAAGGAAATGCAAGACTCTGGGCTCAAGCCAACCACCGCTACCATCAACGCCGTACTCGACGGGCTACTGAAACACCAGCACATGGACGAGGCCAAGAAAACACTCCAGGTCGCGACTAGAATGAGAATCAAGTCGGATTTGACGACTTATAACACGATGCTACGGGCACTGCTCCGATCGAAGAAGTTTAACGAGGCAATTTCACTGCTACAGGAAATGCAAGCTGCGAGTATAGATGCCGACATATTCACTGCGACAACGGTGTTGGATGGGCTGTACAAAAACTCCCCCACCAAGCCGGATTTGAAAAAAGTCAGGAATCTCTTGGAGTACATGGAGGCCGCGGGAGTGCCAGCAAACGAAGTGACATTTACCACTATCATTGAGGGGCTACTGGGAACCGGTAATGAGCAAGCGGCACAGGACGTTTGGAAGATTATGGAATTGAAGGGATTGAAGCCCACATCTGCGACCTACACCACCGTCATCAGATATGCATTCTCGAAGGGAGATCTTCTCGGCGTCGAGAAGCTGTGGCAGCAAGTCGAAGCCAATCGCGTTCCTAAGGATCAGAAGCTTTGGTCCCGTCTCGCCGTTGGGTACGCTCAGATGGGAGAAGTGGAACGACTAAGGTCGGTGATGGCAGCTATGGAGGGGGAAAATAGGGCTTTGCCATTGTCAGCCTATACGTTGATTATGAAGGCGCTGGAAAGGGGGGGGCTGTATAACGATGTCAAAGAGATTGCCAAGGATGCATTGGAGAAGGATATGATATCTAGTGATGGCAGTGCGAGGGGATCTACAGAGAGGATATTCTGGCAGGCTCTGGAAAAGGTGGCTGAGGGTACTGTTTTGATGGATCTGAAAGCCCAAGGATTGGTCACTGTATAACTTCTCTTTTTTCTCTCCTTAGTTCCCAAAGGAGATAGTATGTTATATCCCGATAGATTGTAGATATTTCGTTGGTGTCTGTAGCCTACTATAACCTCATGGGTGCTTTCTATTTTCCTATCCTTCCTCACGAAGAATGCTACTGGTTAGGGTTAGGGTTTATCCGGGGGGATGGTTATCACACTTTACTATACCTTGCGTAGGCAGCAACCGCCTCCGATAAAAACCGTCGCGTCTTCCCTCCATTCCCTACGCCTACACATCGACAGCCATAATGACACCATCACCCCACAACAACTCCCAAACCAGAGCTCCAACATCCCCCTCCGAGGAACCCAACCCGACAACCCTCCTCCTAACTACAACCGGCGAGGAAGATTACAACTCAGCGGAAGACGAAGACTTCGACCCTGCCGCCTTCCCGCAACGTACCGCAGAAGAGTCAGAACCATCAGACTCGGAACCGGAGCAGTCGACAACAAAACCCAAACAGAAGCGAAAACGTCGTAGGGGATCATCTTCGTCGGAAGGCAGTTACGGAGATATATCCGGCGGTGAGGGCGGGCTGATAAAGACTCGGGCGCAACGATTAAAAGAGTCCACTGAGAAGGGGAAGCTCGGGGGAGTTCTAGGCGGGGATGCGGGGGCGGCGACAACAGATGTGGATGAGTTATGGCGGCAGATGAATTCCAAGCCGAGCCCGAAAGGGAGGAGCCCTCTTCCGGAAACAAAGCAGCGGGGGGCACCAGACGAGGAGAAGAGCGACAAGGGAGACGGAGTGAGGGTAGGTACGAACACACTTGGTGAAGAAACAATAACAATCTCCCGAACATACACATTCGCTGGTAACGTTGTCACGGAAGGGAAAACGGTTCCCAAATCCTCACAAGAAGCGCAGACGTATTTATCTACACTACCTCCCGCATCTTCTGTTCCTACTTCTTCCGCCCCCTCCGCCCAGACCAATGGTTTACCATCCCGCCGCCCACCGCCTAAAAAGCGCGCCTCGGCATTCGATTCCGCCGCTGCAGCACGAAAGCCCGCTACACCAGCCTCCGCGCCGAAACTAAATACTTTGGAAAAGAGTCGTCTGGATTGGGCCGGGTTTGTGGATAAAGAGGGAATTGGAGATGAGCTAAAGAAGCACACTTCTGGGGATAAGTCTTATTTGGACCGGCAGGCGTTCCTAGGGAGGGTGGATGAGAAGAGGGAGAAGGCCTGGAAGGAGGGGAAAGGGAAGTAAGGTCGGAAAATGGAAAAACAAGGGGTTTGACCGAGATGATCGGGTAGTAAGAGGGGAAGGAATTCTCTCTCTTTTCCGCTTTTTGCTTCGCATCTCTTACTAATGGGCCAATCCGGCTGCGAGCCTTTTTTATCTATGTTTTTAAAGGGGTAAAAATGAATAAAGCGAATTTCTCTATTTCTTTGAACAGAGATTAAGATATAGGTATCGGGTAAGCGCTTTTGCGGTAGAGTAGGTGGTAAATAAAATAAAATAAAAAAAGAAGCAATGAGACGGTGATATCATACACAAACTAACTTATATGGATCACTTCCCATAATAGCTCGGCGTATCAAGTACTTGGTTCAAAACCTAGAAGGAACTCCACCAGCTCCGGTGCCTCGTGGCTAGAATAGAAGCAGGCCTGTGATTCGTTCGCTGATAACCAACATCTCTACACCACACCCTACAAAACCGTTTCCCACCCAACTACCCATTAGTGCTAATGGTGTACCAGTATTTATGAAGCATTAAAGCATTACCATCACGCACAACCCCGTCAATGCCCATTCCTATGATACCTGCTTGAGCAACCGCTACCACAGTGATTTCCAAAAACGGATGAGAATTGGCCCAATTCCGCACATGGAAACCCGTTCCCTAGTAGGCATATAGTGGTTCTAATCTAAATAGTAGGGCTGAATGACCTTATCCAATAGGTTCAAAAGAGTGAACCATCGATAAGAGGGTATAGTTCCACTACCGGTAAATACCGGCAGTCAAAGTAAAAAATTAAAATTAAAAAAAAGACGAGCGGTTTGGTTTCCCCTCTAAAAAACATCTAGGATGCCACTTCCCAATTTACCACTTCTTTGCTCTCATCTACTGTTCCAGTGGATTATATGTGTCGTACTGCACATCACTTGCCATAGCTCTAGGAAAGGTTCTTCTTCCACACTGCTACCAAATCTATTTTAACAAAAAATGCCCGGTCCACGCGGGTGCAGCCAGCCAGCCGTTCGTGAGAGGTAAAGAGAAGAAGAAGAAGAAGAAGAAGAGAAGAAGATTGGCGGCTGAAGGGAAGGGGTTTGAAGCGGAAGATATTGGCAGCTGATTTCACATCACCTGCAGGGGTTTTCCGAATATTGCCAGTGGTAACGATTGTTTAGCCAATGAGGACTACGCACCAACGATGTCAGAGGGTGGGGGGGTGATAGTCGGGATCACGAGAGGAGGAGTAAAAAAAGTAACCCTATCGCGGATGGTCAGAATTTTGCGGAAGTAAGTCGTAATGGGAGCTGTGATGGGGAGGATTCGAAAGACAATACTAAATCCAATGAGCATGTCGAACTAGTTGGGCGCTAGGAGTCTGAGGATGGCTGAAGGCATCATACCGTGCGCGAGGTGAATCTAAACCATCACTCCCCCCTCCTCCTAAAAACAGCATAGCCCAAGGTTTCGAAACATGAGTTATCATACGTTAACATATTCGTAAAGCCTAAGACGTCACCTTATATGCAGAATGTACCCTAAGAAAGGGCGGGACTGTGAATGTCCAAGGTGGTCAAGTAGTGAGGGAGGCCGCGCAGAGTTGTTGGGGTGGTAGGGGGGGAAGGTGGTAGTCTAGTCTAGTGTATCTCTTGACCCTTCTCGAGAGAGCTTGTGCAGAGTAGGTTAACCGAACCTGCCTTGTTTCCACAAAAATGCTTCTCAAGCTATTAAGACTGATGGTTTTGGTTGCAGCCATTTTCTGGTTATTTTAGTATAGTGTATTGATTTAAAGCTATTTATCGACCTATCTTCAGGTGTCTCATACTGATATTTCTACGGGTGTCAAGTTAGATTTAAGTCCTGTATCTGCTGGAAAATGCTGTGGGAGGGTGTTGTTCTGTACAGTTTAGAGCGAATTCAGATATCCTCTGTGAGCCTGGCCTTTCGTAACATGGTAGGGCACTGTCCGGGGATTACCGTGTTCGGCTTGGATTAAGAAGGAAAGAGCTGGGTGCCTCCTCTCATGTCTTATCATTGCCTTTAGTTCCTCTGAGCTGCCGTTTGGCTTTCTCCTCTTAGTTTGCAGTTCAGGCTAGTCTAGTCCGACCCATCAAGACAATCCCTGGTATCCACGTCCTATTTTTCTATTCCCGGCCCTTTCATAGCCATTTCTGTATCATTCTAGTACAAGGGTAGGAACCTATTAACCGGAACAGACAGGGATATATTTGGCTGCCTAACCTTGAATAACTGCTCCGTAGCTTCTTACCGGACCTTGTACCTCTTCTCCAGCTAGTCGGCCTAAGCCGAGAGGCAACAATCACGCAGTATCACTCGTAGACACAATGGGACGATGTTTGAATCCAAAAGACAGTATTAACTCTGTGAACAATAAACTATAAACGAATAAACAAAACAAACATTGGTACTCAAGGGCGGATTAGCCCGGGATATAAGCAGTATTAAGTATGCGATATCCTGTTATCAAAAACTCAGGAAGAAACAAAAATAAACGGAAGCAAGGCAAAACGAGCAGAAACAAAAAGCATAGCCAAAATAATCAAACAATCTATAACAAAACTGCCAGAATAATACTTCACCACTAATACTCACGGGGTAGCAAACAAGTTCCTCCTCCTAGCCCTCCCCCTCCCCCTCCTTTCAAACGGCTCCTCCTCCTCCTCCTCCTCCTCCTCCTCCTCCTCCTCCTCCTCTCCCTCGGCCAGCTGCTGGACACTAACCTCCCCAAGGCCCTCTCCCACAATCCCCCCAACAGCAGAGCTCTCACCCCCCGCACTCCCCCGCTGCCTGAACAACGGAAGACTGGTATTCCTCTGCTGCATGTCAATCAGCGACTGTCTACGGGCGATCTCAAGCGCCCTTCCTTCGTCCTCATTAGCCTGGCCGTCGCTCTCGCGTGAGAACCTATCCCTGCGACCAGCAATGGACCTGGCCATATCTTCTCCTATTACAGCTAACCCTTGAAACCCCGACTGCTCGGTTCTGCTCTCGCCGCTTCGCCGTAGACTCTGGGGTAGCGGGCGGGGGAGTCCTCTCCTGGAGCGTCTACGCGGGGCCGCTATTCTGGTGATCCGTCGGGAGACTTCATCAGAGAGATCAGCGGGGTCTTGCTGGTCCTCTAGGGCCAGCGGGGCCTCCGAGACTTCTTGCTGCTCAGAGCCCATGGGTAGGGTTTCTAGGGAAAAGGTAGTACTCCTAGAGGTGGTTGGGGGAATGGGATTCGTGGGTTCGCCGACGGGGCTCAGGGGGGCGTGTGGGAGGCGTGAAGACCGGCTGGTTCCCGGTCTTCTAGTGGGCGTTGTGTGGTCGGGTTGTTGCGCTCCACGCAGGCTAGAGGGTATCGAGGTGGATTCGAAGTGCCAGTCGGTGGGTGATCTAGAATGAGGGTTGTCCGGGATGGCGGGGGAGGCGGCGGCGGTGGCTATGGGAGTGAGTGGCCTGACAACGGGGTCCTCAACACCTGTTACGAGGATCACGGGGTTGGGCGTGTGCTCATTCGGGTCCACGAATGTGTGCGGGAGTATTGGGAATCGGCGAGTTCCTGGCCTTCTTATAGTTGTGCGGCCGGGTTGATGCCCCCTGTTCGGGCTCGGGGGTGTTGGGGTGGATCCCTGTTGCCAATGGGCGGGTAGTCTAGGGTGGCGGGGGTGAGAGGTATCTCGGGTAGCCGGCGCAACTGGGGCGGCGGTGGGGCTGGGAGTAGGTGGCCCAATAGGAGAGTCTTCGACACCTATTGTGGGTATCATAGGATCGGGTATAGGCTCTCCTCCTACAAAGCGAGATGGTGTAGGCCTCCGACGCCGAGGCTGTCCCTCACTGCCTGGGACCGAGAACCGCACAGGTGGAGGCTGGGGCGGTAGCGGTGGTAGCGGTAGCGATGGTGGTGGTGATGGTGTATCCGGCCGGCCGAGAAAACGAGGCCACGATCGCGGCGGAGAACCGTCCCTCTCCCTTACAGCATCACTGGAAGTGGTTATACGCCTACCCCAACCGGCTGGAAGCAGCTCTGGCAACCCTAGACCGTCGGGTGGGCTGGCCTCTGGAATCTCATCGCCACCCTCGGTTGGTCCTTCACCTTCTGCGCCGGCAGAGCCAGGCGGGGACTCTGGTTGAGTGATAGGTTGTGATGCACCGCCGGTGCGTGTTGTGATCAGCCCTCCGAAGAAGTCCTCGGTAGTTGCCAATGTGGAACTGTGCACGCCGGTTCTCCCAGACCTCCCTTGGTCCCTGGCCAGCCGGTTGAGTCGCCGGTGTAGACGGGAGATGCCAGAGTTGGTTATGCCAGATTCCGGGAGATTCCCAGTCAGTCTACCCCATCTGAACGGCGGCAGTGCAGATTGTCCGCCTGTCACTTCAGCCAGGTCTCTAACCGGTGTGGCAGGCGGATCACCCACCCGGTACCCGCGTGCCCTGTGGCGGGAGGCCTCCGCTGCTGCAACCTCACCTGGCGAAGGTGGTAGTGGTATTGGGTCGCCTGCAGCCCTGGGAGTTCTCCTATCGCGGATGGTCCGGAAAATCGCTCGATCCTCCGGGGCCGACTGATCGCTGTCAGAGCTTGAGCTGGTGTCCAGGTCGTCGTCGTTGTAGTCGTTTAGAATGACCCAGGGTGTGTCAATACCAACCAGAGGTCTCGTGTTAACGATCATTCCTATGTCTCTCCTCAGGCGCTCTTGTTGAACAACTTCTGTTGCTGTGCCAATCATGTTCCCACCGGCAATGCTCAACACGAGAGGAGTCGTGGAGAAGAAGCGCTGGAGGTTATACCCTGGAACTACGATCAAAATCCACAGTGCCCCAAGCGTGTAAGCTACCATTGAAAGGCTCACGCCGAGGTAATCCCACAGCGCTAGAATGAAGTAGATGGGTGTTAGGATGAGAAGTACCGTAGTCATAGCTCTCACACTAGCCGTCCCCATTCTCCTCACTATCCGAGGGAGAGATCGAGATGTGTATACACACATTAGGACGGTCATGAGGATGTCGAATTCGAGGTTGAAAATGGAGTGGAAGGATTCCGGAAGAGCTTTGGTAAACATGAGAGAGTCTGCCAGGTATAGCACCCGATTGTCGATCCCGAGCCTCCTAAGGATGTGGAGTATCGTATATATCATCAGCAGTAGGTTGAACGAATCGCACAATTCCCCGAGCGGCGTTAGAGTGAATGATAGACTGACGGATACGAGCACCCCAAGATCCAGTATCACCACCAAAGCGCCGAAGAAGGAAATGTCGGTTTTCCGATATAAGGTCTCTACCGTTGCGTTCAAGAGAAGCGCCACTGTAAGAATGTCCAGTACTGTTGGAGGAATGTGTCCAGGAAGGAAGTGTAGTAGGAAGTCTATGAGGAAAGTTAGCAGAACGGGAAGCTGCAGCAATGGGAGCCGACCACTGCGGCGGAGGTATTGTTGCAGCATGGCGGGCTACTTGAGATATTGCAGTATCGTATTGTAAGTAAATTTGTGGGTTGATAACGATTATCCGGACCTTTTTCTCGGGCTTGGTTGGATTTGAATAAGAATTCGGTCCCTCGGAATGAGTCGCTAACGATATTACGGGAAATCAGTCGAACTTCTCGAGCATATTATATGCAAACCCTTTCATCACTGATACCAACACATTTCCTATCATGAAAACGATTAGAGGAATCAAGTTGCCAAATACCGTACAATCAATCGTTACCACTTGAAACGATGAAACAATAAACACCCTCTTGTTATCACGTGAGCCCATTAAGGAATTCAGCCGAAGGCACCTCTCTACCCGCACCAGCCAACCCAACGCCAACCTCTCTCCTTCCAGCTTCCCAAACCTCATCAGGCCCCATAAGTGAGCATGCCTCCCCTCGCGCGAACCACAGGCAATCAAGCCCTAACATCTCAACCCTCTCCCCTTCCACCTTCCCCCTCAAAACCCTAAACAACAGCTCCCGGATCTCCAACAATGCCGAAATGCCATCCAACCCCATCAGCTCCGAATGTCCAGGCACCACCAAGGGCACACATCCTACCTCCTCAACCCTCTTTTCCATGAACGCGACCAGCCTATCCAGCGATGCCAGATAGTCCGCAATGCTCCCTTCCCTGGGAAAGAAATTCCACACGATCCCCCTACAAATAAAGTCCCCCGTGAATAGCGTATTCTCCGCCTCGTCCCACAGGGTTATCGAATCCGGCGTATGCCCCGGGGTATGCATTACCACCATCCCACCACTACTGGCTCCTGTCCCAAGCGGAAACCTACACCCATCCTCCAACCAGATCCCGATTTTGTGCTCCGGGTACGGCATGCCGACTGCGTCGTTTAGGCTATGCCTCCCGAGTGGCGGCGCAAGTATGAATTCTGGCGCCCTAGCCGACGCCCCGATGAGTGCGTCGGGGAACCATACCGTGCCGCCAATGTGGTCGTAATGGTGGTGAGTTATCGCGATCTCGTAGGGGAGGCGTCCGCCCGGGTTGATCAATCGGTCCCGGGCGCATCTATAGGGCCACGGCTGCGGGACACACTCGAGAAACGTGCGGAGGGAGGGGAGGTAGTGCGGTGGCGGAGGGTTGTAAGGGGCGTAGAGGCCGCCAAGGCCCGTATCAATGATTAGGATTTTCTGGGGATAGCGCTTCAAGATTATGTTCGGGGTCTCGCCGGTTGCGTCCCGTTCGATTATTAGCAGGGTGGTGGAGTTCAAGGGGTAGGCTTTGAAGGGGGTTATGGCATTTGAGGTGGTAACCTTTAGGCGCATTTTTGCGGTGTCCTTGTTAGAAGGAGGATCGGGGAGGGAAGGGACTAGGCTTTTGTTTTTCTACTTCTACCGCGAATCGTGGGGTGAATATAGTGCCTTGCACTTAAAACACGCACCCGATCCATGCGACAGTATCATAGCTTCACATTATTTGAAAAAAGGTTTTTAATTTTCACAATCACCAAGTATTAAGCCCATATCCCCAACTTTCCTAGGTCTCAATTTTGAGTTTGCTCTCCGTATCCCCTCTCTTTGAGCATCACCGCAAATTGCTGTGAATTGAGCATAAGATATCGTGACAATTGTGCTATGAGGGTAAAGCCCTAATTCCTAAAAGGGTTGAGCGCTCTATGTCTCACCAAGAACGGCGCATGATCCAGTACGAGTATGGTGCAAAGCGTCTACAGCGTGTATCATACCATGGGGGGTGCACCCATCACATGCCTTTGGTAATCAGGGTCAGGGGTATTCCATCACACACTCGAATTTGAGAGGTCTGATGTTTAACTCACGTTCTAGAATTAGTATTTTTTTTTTGTTTTACAATTCAAGTCTGTCATCAATACCCCTGACCCTGATTATATAAGGCATGTCATGGGTGCACCCCCTCCGTGCACGAACCATCGCAACAACACCTCCAGCGATTGAAATCTCAACACCACGAGAAATCATCGCGACTTTCCCCCACCCACCTCTCTTCTCCCACGATGGCTACTGCCTAGGAGTTGACGTTAAGCCATGTCCCCTCCTCTCCTGTGGCCTTACGGCCTCGCCTCCTTGGGGTTCTCGTTCTCGTCCTTCGTTGACACCCGCTCATGAAGTTCGGTTCTCCCCCTTACCCCGCACTTGCTTTGCACCTCGCTTAGCATTTTGCACGGTCGGAAAGCTTCTCGCTTCGTTCACGGTTGGCGTCACGGTGCCGGACTCTCGGTCGAAGTAGGTCTCGACTTGCTGGGCTTGTACCTCTGATGGGGAAAGCTTCGGTTAGTAACATCACGGTCTCGCTCGGTTTCGTCGTCGTCCCAAAAAGCCCTTTCTATGGCCCGTTTGTCAGCTGCGGCTAGCTTGTTCGCGATCCTTCCTCTCTCCTCCTCCCGGTTCTGTCCACTTGCACCGTACTGCTACCATCCTCTCCCTGGCTGGCACCCTACTGCTCATCACCGGCTGGCACCCTACTGCTAATCACTGGCTGGCACCCTACTGCTACTCACCGGCTGGCACCCTACTGCTAATCGTCGTTGGCTGGCATCCCCTCTGCCCGGTGGCTCCGCTCGCCATCTACCCTTCCGATCGGTTGGCCCCTCCTCGGTTACGCCTAGTCGTGGTATAGCACTGCCTCTGTGGCTTTGTCCAACGCCTTGGATCGATGTAATAACCTGCCTGACCCTACATCATGGTTTCGGTGGGCCCTCTACTGGAGTTTTCCTATGTCGCCGATCAACAATCCTCTCCCCGACGGCAGCGTTTCTGGCCGTTAGAGTCTTTTCTTTTGTTTTGGTGAGCCTGTGGAAGGGTTTGGGTCTCTCTACCTGTACGTTTCTATGTTTTGTTTCCTTACGTGTCTGAGGTCTTTATCTTAGGTGCTAGGCGAGGGGGACATTTCCTATGGTTTCGGGGTGCTTGATTTTTCCCATGAAGAGGTGAAGTGGGTCGTGGCTATTGTTTATAGGTTTTTTTCTCTCCATAGCTAGCGCTGCATGAGGCTGTTTGTACCTTAAATCAAATCACGCATGATTACAAAAAAGAAAAAAAGAAAAAAAAAAAAGTGCACCCCCACCGTGCACGCTTCTCACAAACTTTCTCCCCCCCCCTACATTTCACATACAATCTCAACTTTACCCCGCTTTGCGTCCGGAACAAACCCCTCGCCCACTTCTCCTCGCTCCTTCGCCCTCATGGCGGATTCCCTCCAGATTCCCCTGGGCAACCCTGCCTTTGGCAGGATGTCAGCCCTCAACTCCCCTACCACGTCAAGATCAGGTACTCCCCTGACCGACTACCCATTAGCCTTCATGGCGGATCAACTGGCCCAGGCCAGGAGTGCCCTCCGCCTCAACCCTCGAGACCTCCCGGATTTCAGCGCCGAGACGCTGGCCAACACAATCCCCGCCGAATCTACCACCGTCACTCTCCTGTCCCAGCTCGTTAAGAGGCTTATCACCATTTCCCATGAGCTGACTGGGGTATCCCAGAAGCTCGCAACTATCTCCCAGGAAAATGAGGCCATTAGGGAGGAGCTATTACCCTAGCGGGAATAGCTTGCATAATTATGCGCCAGGTATATGCCACCATAGGGGAGAGCATATATCCGAACCCAAGCTTCCTGAGTAGGGACTTCCCGGAGGCATCTGGGAGACTACTCAGGAACCTCAAAGAGTTCACGTTTCAAGATATGGCTAACTG
>Ga0307509_10001037_pt1 | contig 47804 bp, 42 predicted proteins | sample 10_EM_MG_FD_202245 | JGI IMG/M metagenome (GOLD analysis project Ga0307509, IMG submission 202245) | Populus trichocarpa ectomycorrhiza microbial communities from riparian zone in the Pacific Northwest, United States - 10_EM | ecosystem: Host-associated > Plants > Roots > Unclassified | place... | reverse complement strand
CATGATAAGGAAATGGCCGCAATAGTGGCAGCCTTTAAAGAATGGGCCTATATGTTGATGTCGGTTGATGATCAGATATTGGTGTATACCGATCATAAGAATTTAGAGTACTTTAATACTACAAAGATTCTAAACCGCAGACAACACCGCTGGGCAGAGTTTCTACCACCGTTCAACTTTAAGGTTATCTATAGACAAGGACGGTTGAATGAAAAGGCTGATACTTTGTCGAGGCGTAGGGACTACCGCCCTGAAGGGGGGTGTAATTCCGAACCTTTTACATTTTTTCGCCCTGGACAGTATATAGGAGAGGAGCCTGTCATCTTGCGACCACATGTGTTGCAGACTTGCCAAGGTTTTCTGTTGCAGAAAACATTTCATGAGGCTCTTATGAAAGCAGCCGATAGTGATCAAACCTATTTAGCAACGCTAATGGCACTCCTCCAAGGCGATAATAAGGTCGATACAAATTTCAGTATCGAAAAGGACTTGCTCCTGTATAAAAACAGGTGGTATATTCCAAAGGACAAAGGTCTAAGGCGAACGATCATGGAGGCAGAACATGATTCAAAAATTGCGGGACATTTCGGAAGGTACAAGACCATTGGTAGGGTTAGGGCTAACTGCTATTGGTCAAACATGGATGAGAACATTACCGAGTACGTTCGCTCTTGCGATGTATGTCAACGTAATAAAGTCATCAGGCACAAGAAGTTTGGACTCCTAGAACCATTAGAAGTTCCCATGAGGCCATGGACGGCAATATCCATGGACTTCATTGTCATTTTACCAAAGTCCGACGGGTATACAAAGATATGGGTCATCGTAGACAGGTTCTCCAAGATGCCACACTTCATACCGCTAAGGACGGAGCAACACATTAAGGAATTGGCCTTGACATTCGTGAAAGAAATCTGGCGCCTCAATGGGCTTCCTGAATCAATTGTCTCTGACCGAGATACCCGATTCACGTCCAAGTTTTGGCAAGCCTGATGCAGCTATTGCAAGTAAAGCTAAACCTCTCTACCGCATTCCACCCAGAAAGTGATGTGCAAACTGAAAGGGTTAATCAGACACTAGAACAATATTTAAGAAGTTATTGTTCATATCAGCAAGACGATTGGGTATTGCTGTTGCCCTTCGGGGAACATGCGTATAATACTTCAATGTCGGAATCCACAAAGGCTAGTCCCTTTGAAATAAATTATGGATTCTCGCCACAGACTCAGTGGGTAGGAATAGTGTGGGATAACAAAGGAATCCACCCAGACAGCGAGCTTGTTGTGAAGGATTGGGAAGGTACGTGGCAGGAGATCCGAGAGACAATCAAGCAGGCACAGGAAAGAAAACGGAAATAGCATGATCAAAAGAGACAGCCAGCTCCGGAGTATGTTACGTTAGAAGATGTCTCACAGGGCAGAGCCAAGAAAGCGGATAGGGTTATGATAAACCGCAAGGACCTCCGTACAAAAAGGCCTATGGAATAACTCGACCATAAAATGTTTGGACCATTTGTTGTCAAACGCAAGGTGGGGTCTAGGGCCTATGAGGCTAAGCTGCCAGAGAGATAGGACATCCATCCTATATTCCATGTTAGTCTGTTGGAAACCTATCGTAAGGATCCCGTGGGCAGGCCTCAAAAGATAATACCGACACCTGACATAGTATACAATGAGCCTAGCTATGTTGTTGCGGAAGTGGTTGATAGCAGATGGTATGGGAATCCTAAGTCAAAATTTCCACACCGCTTTGTGCAATATATGGTTGCTTGGGAAGGGTACAGTCCAGAAGAGAATTCTTGGGAACCGTTCGAAATGTTAGAAGATACCGCAATGCAAGCATTGCAACAGTTTCATGAGAGGTATCCGTCTAAACCTAAAGACCATAGGGTTATAGAAAATCCAAACCGTGGAACTAAGAGACGACGTTGACGGTCTGAGGACAGTCCAAGAGAAGAGGGGAGTAGTGTATTGACCCTACGATAGGTAGCAACAATCACTATCACCTTAGCCCAAATGGTATACCGAGTGCTAACCAGAGGTGGTATGGTCTTGTATACTTTATACAAATAGCTGGTAAACCTAGGATAAGGCCTAGGGAACTGTTGAGTAGCCTTGAGGTACTCTACTCGGCAGGGTAACCTTTTGGGAGAACATTCGCATAAGGCCCAGAGAATTATGGGAATGTTACACGCACCTCCGAGATGACTTCTGTGGTCGACGGGAGGAGTTCCGGAGTGGGTAAAGGCATAAGAGGGCAAAGTTACCATACCTTGGGAAATTGGTCATTATGCCCATGGACCCCAGTTACCCTACTGAGGAGTCCAAGTTACCCTACCTTCACCGGGAATGTCATCCTAGAACTTAGAGGTCGATTGCCTCATATTCTATGGGCTCTTAGATGTTCTTGGGCAGACACGCATCTGCACGGGGAGGCCCCACGCCTGTGTAATGGTGTCCCAAACATACTATTGAACTTGGGTGGGCTTAGCTAACACCCCCCTCTGGCCCCAGCGTTGGGACAGCGCGTCATAGGCACACGGCTGTGTAGTTGCTCGTTTGCTAGTTAAAATAGGTCATTGGAGCAGCTGCCCTAACACCGTATAAGTCGTCGCCGTCCGTCCGACTGAATGTCGTTCGCAGGATATATAAGGGGAGCATGGGTAACCGCCAAAATGGGGGTCATCCATATATGGTCTCTCAGGCATCTAGGAGTCTATTCTAGCCTACGGGTTGTAGGGTAGTCTTCCTAGTGGTACTCAGGTAGTCTCAGAAGGCCAGGGTACTTTTGAGACAAATATCTCAGTAACCAGCCCGGACCTTCTCCCCTTGATTTGTAGCATAACTATGGGTTGTTATTGGACTCTAGAGGTATGAGTCTTATCACGGTAGAGTATGTCCCGAGAGGCGGGCTATGGGTAGCGCCCACTTAGCCAACCATCGGCTACCTCTCACCGGGGGAGCTTGCATGTCAATTTATCACATTGGATAGTCGCGTAGATTAAATGATAGACTGCATAGCTTGTATAGACGAAACTACCACTGGGCCAAGGAGTCCACCACCTAGGTATTGACTTCGGTTGTTGTCATAACAGCTAGCCACTGGTATGACTTCGATAGGAAGAGATTTTCCACCTGCGGTTGTATGGGAGATGCATTGCAGAAACTCATATCCTATTGACGGAGTTAAGTGTACCCGAGTTGGTCCGACACTTCCGGCAGGATAAATCCTGATGGAGGGTAGACCTCGGACAGACCCTGAGCAGGACAGGGTGCTCGCACAAGGTCGGAAGTAGTGGTGAATGCCAAAGGCTTAAATCTGATATCTTCTTAAGTTTAAGCGTTTGGCATTCTACTTCGACAACCAACTTTTCCTCGAGAGAACTAAATTGAGTGAAGCTTCAAGCTTAACTATATTAAGTTTTACCGTTGATTCCTCTGAATTATTTTACCTCATCTTTATCTTCTACTTTCAGTGTTTGGTGCGGTCGCAACCTTAGAGTTCACCTCTCTATAGGGTGCCCCTGTTACATAGTGTATAAGTCGCCACCATCCGTCCGACCAGATCCCGTTTGAAGGGTATATGAGGGACGACCTTTGGCGAGCCTATAGAACTGGTTCGAGCCAAATCCGTCGATGTCGCATTAGGTTACTGAGCACTGAAGACAGGGGTTGTGAAAGTGGTCACTAGCTAACAGGACGTTTTCACGCACAATGGTTAAGCAACACATTCTATACTCCACCCTCCCACGATTAAAGTCGCAGAAGTGAATGGTGTTGTTGGAAGAGGTAGTTTGAGAGATCAAACATATTCGCGCTCACATACTTCACTAGTATTCTTCGGATACTAACGGAACCATATGATACGATCTCACTGTTGCTAGATAATTGCCATTGGTGGGATTTTTGAGACAAGTCTATCTTATGCCTCGCAGCTGTCGAGTACAGGGTACACCTGCAATGCTCAGAGGTTCGATAACAAAGCTGGCCCCTTTGTTGGTTTGATCATGGAGACCATTCTGTGTATGCAATGGTAAGCAAGACTCCCTGCCAACAAAGATGGATTGTGACCAATGGACTGATGTGTGGGAGCACCGTCAGGAAAGCTGAAGGTGTTGCGATTTGGAAGCCAAGTGAGATAACAAAATTGTCAGGGTCAAATGGTGTTTGCACTTTCAGAAGCAGCTGGAGTTCGTTAGTTGGTACTTAGTTAGTAGGAGAATTAGATTTAGCCCGCGACCACCCAGATGTGGCATGTAAACATCAAGATGCCTCTCGAGCTATTTTGAACATCATCAACCAACAGAGAAGAGATCTTATCAATATAAGATATTTATGCTAGAAAATCTTTTATCATTCTACCTACCTCTACGTTAGTCATTGACCCTTCCTAGATAATCTCCGTCTACGATAAAGATTATCAGCCTGAGTTATCTCGCAAGACTTTGTGATAGGCTCCCGCCTAACAGACATATCCTCTTTCCAAGTAGGTGGAATAGTAACGTTGAGATCGTCCCATTACCTTTGGCCCATATTCTATACTACTATAGAACACCAGCTATAACCTTATACGACCTCCACTGATTCTGTCCGAAATACTTGCATAAGCTCGCCAAATGTCCCCACCCATATATCCTGCGAACGGGATCTGGTCGGACAGACAGCGGCAACTTATACACTATTATGAGAAGGGTCCCAATGACAGTATCTTCAGTGATAGGACAGCACTACTGTGTCATCTGCTGGTGTAGCACGGTCCCAACACTGGTGCCCGAGAGGCGTGTTAGCTTAACACACTTGAACTCAGGACCCAAGGTAGGGTAACTATGGGTCTTTATTCACTAAGGGAAGGCTAAGCCTTTCAGTATGCCTAACAGGAGGTTATTAGGAAAATTAAGTATGAAAATCAAGCAGAGAATTGGTTAAGACATTCCTAGACGGGAAAGGAATCAATAGGGGTGGGGAAAGGGGCAGATAGTAGAATGAGCGTGGAGTGCAATAACAAGAATATAGATATGAGTCCCTGGCCACAAATCCTTCCTCCCCTCATAGCACTATCCCATACCAATTTGCAAATTCCTGATATAGCAAAACCAGCCCTGCTCGCCAGCCTCTCATAATCGCCCATAGTGGTACAGTATTATACCCCCCCCTCTATAAAGAGATGAATTTAGAAAATAAACACTTATATACCACAATGTCATACCATGCATTTTGGAGGTTCTTTATAGTATAGTACGGTGCAGAGGTGTCTAGAAAGCTCCAATTCCCTTTTATGCACTAGACCTGTAAAGCTGTTCGCTTGCCTTCTTCTCTTTTCCATATTGCCGCAGAACAAATTAATTCTATGTGGGTGCAAGTATGCAAAAAGCGACCCAATCTCCCAATGAAACAAATTTTGTTTGATCCTTTCAATTATTTCTGAGTAGACAGAGTATATACTCAAGTTCTTAGTAAATATTTTTCAGGGAAATTGGTGTATTTAGAGGCTTTTAAAGTCAATAATTCAAAATGGTCATTTTTTTATTTTTGGATAGATGAGTAGTTAACAGTTTGATCCTCTAGAAATATATTTATAAGACATTTTTAGGAGTAGAATTCATTATTGTAATAAGTTGTATAACTCAACTTACATTATAAACTACCATTTTCAGAGAAGCATTTTCAGACTTACTTTGATGGCAACTGTTGTCATGCTAACTTCAAACAGTTATAACTTAAAAACAGGTTTAAGATGTCGGGCCAATTTTTCCATAACAATACCCATATACAAGCTTACAGCGCCTTATAAGCATACACGAAACAGTCATATAAAAGCCTCCCGCTGCTCTACCGTTACCATAGTATAGTAGGTATTTCCCTTAAGATGTGCTACAGGGGGGGGATGCCGTGATGTGGGTGGCTATTGGTCTTCCGGGGATGGCCAAAAAAACAAAAAAACACCTAGATTCACCTTTTCTATCGCAGCCATAATCTAATCATTTTCCTAGCTTGTGGCAGTGCGAAAAGTACTCAACCTCTGCGATAGATCTTTTCTTCCCAAGTGCACCGCCACATACTCCTCATTATCTATTTATTATCTGTCCCTCACTGCCTTGTGCTATAGGGAGCTGGTGGTTGGAGAGGCACATAGTACAATACAAGCAGTCAGGTATAACAGTATCCTGTGCACCCTGGGGTGCATTTCGTGGAATGGAAAATCTGGAGTATACTAACTAAGGCCTTACAATAGCACCACAGTTTTGCATTTAGAGGGAGTGGTGGTGGTGTTCGCTCTGTGGCTGGGTATCTCTCTTTATAACCACGTATCAAGAGAGCGCGATTGAGACTTTGGGGGGCATTTGTTTTTTTCAAAAAAAAAGGAGAAAGACAAAAAAGGGAAGATAAATAGGACTACATGCTAATCTTTATATAACTCTCATTCCTAGAACAGTTTTATCATTATTCCTAGGATGAATAAGAAATCAGCAGAGAAATTGGAAGAAGAAAAAGAAAAAAATCAGGCTATCCCTATTCTTCACCAGCATGTTAGGTTCTACTCTGTTGATTGCTGTAACAGGTTTACTCCTGCCTAACAAAAATGTACAATAGAGGGCTAGCGGTTGACCGGCAAGCGCTAGGTCTAAGGAAGGCTTCAGAGAGCTCAAGGATAGAGAGAGATAATAGTTAAAGGGCAAGTGGAACTCTGAGATCGCCATTCAACCAAGTATATTCTTAAAACATGAGTCTGCTAAAGTCTACCATTCTCCTACTAGCCAGAAGATGAGTTTAAATACAAGAGTGCCTCCAGAGCGATAGGAATCAGATATCCTACAACCACAATCATTACCAGGCAGTGCACCTTGCCCTGCATGTCCTGTGATCCCACATGAAACCTAAGAGTCATAACACTGCCTCAATGCTATCGTCAGCTTACATGACCATTCCTTCGCTTGTGTTCCTAAATAAAACAATCAACATGCAAAACTAAACTTAACACAAGCTACCGGGCCTTAATATAGCTCTGGGGCTGTAAAACAATTAAACTAACCAAAGTAAGCAAAGTAATCAAACTAAACATAGGAAATCCTGCACTCCGCTCCTGTATACAGTTACCGGAACATGTATGCATGTTACAATTGCTGTCCTGATAGGTTGACGTTAGGTGCGTTGAAAGCTTGCTTGTTGGAGTTTTACTATGATCCTGTGGTAATAGTGTAATGCATTGCCTGATAACTTTTACTCATTTGTATGAAACGATTTTGCACAGGCCTCTATTAAATCATTTCTTCTCCCTATCCTCTTCACAAGAAACAGACCTCACTCTTGAAATTATTACTTCTCCCGAGGGCGCGTATAGGGGGTACTACATAGGGCGATGACAGTGAATTCTTCACTTCCTCCAGACCTCAACTCCATGCTGAGAAAGCCTCTATAGACTGGAACACTATGCCAGACATTGTTTTGTCAAACGGAATCTCCGGCTCTGGTAATGATACCCTCAGCGCTAGAAACACCCCGAGTAGTGTTCTTATCACCTCTAAGCTATGTGTTGGCTTGGCGATGGGGATGAAGGGAAAGGAAGACAAAATGTAGGGTGGGCCTTCCTTTCCTGCTGAAAGTTCAAGCCGAGAGCAAGAATAAGCAGAATTATGCCGGGGCTTGTGTCTTACCTCTTCTCTCTACCTGACAACCCTGAAACGGCAGCCAGCTCAATGCCATCAAAATCCCCAGAATCCACCCTCTCACAGCATATAGACAAGACAAGTGTTCTATAGGACCCGCTAGGAAACAGAAATGGCCTGGTGCTAGATTTGAAAAATCACTAGCTTATTTCTCTTTGTATGACTTGGAGTTGTGGTCGTAAGAAGAGTAGTACGAATGAGGCGCTAGCTTTCCGGAGCCGTAGTCAAACTAATAGATTTTTATCTAGGCATCCCTTGCTGGCGATCGCGATACTTGTAGCCAGAAAAGTGTCCCTGCTTACCTCCAAATTTAGGCGAGGGATTTTAGATCACTACCCACTCCGCCTCCCCCAATATAAATTCCTCTCTTGAAGGGATCATGGGACCATGACCCACGGACAAAAGACATCAACCGACACCATTCGGTAGTTTAGCGATGGTGGCGGAGGGTACCAGTACCACTTCCAGGATCGGAGTAGAGCGTGAGATAAGCGGATGGGGGTACGACACTCAAGAGGCAGAACATTGGGACCTCCCAAGGCAATCTTGGAAGGACCGCAGAAACTGCTGATTTGAGTGGGGTTTCGAATTATATTTGGGGAATATCCAAAGTTAAGAAAAGAAGTCTTTTGGCATTTTTCAAATTGGTATTCCTGCGCCTCTTGTATGGTTGGTTTCCGGCCGATCGGAGAAGTGGGCAATAGAATCCCACTCCGGGCGTTTTGGAATGATAATATTATTGAGTAGATATGTGGAGGGTAGTTGCGATTTAGTCTAGAGAGTTTTTATTTGGGCGTAGATGTAGAATAGGGAGAGAAATAGCTGTTGATTGTCCCACCAGACGCCGTTCGACTCCTGCCAAACCCCTCCAAAAATTCATCATAACCCTCGCGCTTTGGCCTAGGAATGTTTGTTGAAAGGAAGAAAAATCGCTAGTTTATAGGTTTGTACTTGGTGGGGGGGTTGGGTCGTCAAAACTCCCAAGGCAGTTCCAGGGCTATAACCATGTTTTCCTTTCCTTCTTCCACCGAGTTGGAATAACACAAACACAGAGCGAATACGCAGAGTACTAGTACCGAGATGACGTCGATGAATGTTGGGCAGGCGTATGTCCCTCCTCCTATTTATCTATCAACTCCCCGAAGGAAAAATTTCATCCCAGAGCTGACCTGTTTGAAATAGCTCGTTTACAGCCTCCCTTCCACAGCCCCCGGATATCAATCCAAGCACACCGGCCCAAAGCTCCAGCAACAAAGATGCAATTACCCATTCCCAACTGGTAATAGCTGGCACCACGTTCGATGGAGAAATATCACTTCACGACGTCTCTAACGGACGCCCATCAAGTGTAAGTAACAATACCCCCTACACCTCCGGCTCTCCACCCGTTAACCAACACAGTCCAACCAGCCACCCCTATCCCCCAGACTGACCCCCGACCAGAAATTCCAACTCCATCTCAATAAGGCTAAGTTTGAGCGGGAAATTTCCATTATTCAATGCAGGGCTCGGGATTCCCCCTTGGCAAGATTACCAAAGCTGATATTACCGGCGCAGACAACTGCTAGTACCGCCAATACTAGTACTCCGGAGTCCCGATGCAGGAGTAGGGAGAGGGGGAAGAAAGTTGCGCTTCCCCAGGTGGATAGTCATGTTCCGGGAGAGGAGGTGGAGAAGGTCATGGAGTCCCTTGGGGTTATTTGTTATTATGTAGTGGGTATTTATTCATGCGTTTTCGTGTCCTGGGTGGTACACGTTTTCCGGAATCCTGCTTTGGCCGTGGGAGTTGGTGCGGCTTTGTGGGGGATTGTGCAAATCCTGCTGGTTGTTTTCCATTGGTCGGTGGGCGGGTAGAGTGTGTTAAAGGGTGGTAAATTAGGTGAATGACAGCTGTGTGTAGCTATACCCGGTAACACAGCCAAATCCGCTGCAGCTGATCGCCATTCCTCACTTGTTCCTCTGTAACGGCAGGTGTGTTCCTAATCCCACTCACTGGAGTATAGTACGTACTGAGAAGTTCAAGACAGCAAATAATTCGGAAGGGTGCAGGGGACCTGCGAAAAATGACAAGCCATAGAAGTCCGGCACCACACGAAATTCCTCGCTAGAAATCGTATCCCTTACTCCCTCCGGTAGGCCAAACAGCCCGTTGTCGAGGCAGAGTATCGCATCCTGGAAACCCCAAGAGCCTCTCTCTCATAAGGACCCAGTTCAGAAACCAAAAGACTCTCCCAATCACTCTTGACCAACAACCGTAAGCAGGTCTAGAGCATATATTCCCACGTCCATCCCATCCAGCCGATGATATGTTTCCATAACCCGCCCAGCCCAATTCCGAGATTCCCCTTGCACAAAACCCATTCCAGCTCTCACGCGAATATCAGGCAGCCCCCAATCGGGCACGTTCTGCACCCGTACTACCTTTTCAAGCACAGCGGCGGTCTTGGCACCTGTCTTCCTTTTCCTTTTCTTCTTTGCTTTCCGGCCTCTATTTAATGTAACAGATGGTTAAGTAAAGTAGAAGGAAGGAGTTTTTGCAATTACTAGCCCCGCAGATGACAATAATTATACACAATTTTTTTCGTGGAAATTCCCGTCTGGTTGGTGCTCGCTCTGGAGCGGGCCTGTGCGAGTTATGCCTATCTATCCCTTAGTCCATCGGTCAGCCCAGGGAATCTATGGAATATGTCAGTTTGAAAAGCCCGGTACAGTACTTTTATTTCCGGTTACTGAGGGCTATATAATCCCAAATGTCATTGATCTATTTTCGATTCTAAGGAAAGATAATAAATCCAGATCCCGTCATTTTCTTAACGAGATCTCTTGGGCGCAGCACTACTCGACGGACTATCGGATAGTGCATGCCATGTCAAAAACCGGGATGCGGTTGAGGGGTACTGTACCTACTGCAGCTCCCCCTGTAATTGTCTAGAGCACCTGGAATTCCGTATCATATATAAAAACTCGAATGGAAGAAAAATGTGCTCGGATGTTGTACTGTAGTTGCCTCTCCTGGTATTAAGGCGCAGTGCATAATTATTCCTTTTGTCATTGTCTCAGCTGAGAGATGGGTTTGCAGTGTCTTGCCCCCCTCGAGTACAGTATCGTAAGCTGAGAATGGAAATTAGAACGTCCTAGAACACTTTTTCTTCTAGTATTCGAGTTCTTACGGGATCGTATCTGGAACTTCAAAATGACCGAGGGTGAGAGCATTAATTCACCCCTCCCCCCCCGCCCCCCGAAAGTCGTGTTATTCGCCTACATGCACCATAGGACATTCAGCTTCGTGGCCTCCTTCTCTCCGTTTTCCAGAACAAAATGACGTATTTTGTTTGCTTGTCTACGTATGCTTTCGCTTGGTTGGAGGAATAGTTGTAGCTCGGGTAAATGGATAGTTTTACAAACGGAAAATGAGAAATTTATCGGTGGGTTGGACGAATCTGCGGGAGAAAAACACAACAAGGAGAGAGGGAGTGTTTGCACGTATCTCCATAGCTTTGCCTCCACCATATTCACTCAGAAGCTAAGCTAAGCGATTTCCGCAATCACAATCATTGCCACGGGACGACACAATAAGAGGGAGAGAAAGAAGAAAATAGTTTTTCAAAGCAAAACTAAACCCGCGAAAAGCGCAATAACGCAACTAGGAAGACAAACGAAATGAAACTGAACACTACCGATTTCCGCTGTTTCAATCCCTTCCCTTGAAAACTATCCCACCCACTGGAAGCCATAACCGACTCCCCCTGGCACATCCTTCTCACACCAATAAACGTCATCCAACTAATTCAAAAAATTGTCTTGCACACTCTCATTTCCACCTCAATTACCCCCACCTCATCATCCTTTTCGCTAGATACCTTCCCCTCATTTACCACTCGCTAACCCGCACAAAACGAAAAATTTAGGACCGTCCCACTCAATGTGGCCACTGTTTCATTTGCTTCTCTACCCACCCAACCCTCCGGTTCCACCATTTTCGGAAAGAGGTGTGGCGCACATACAGCTGAATACTCGAGAAATGCTGCTACCTCACCGGGAAATCCTCCTCAGCCAGCATAAACACCATCCTAGACGAGCCCCACGAGCCAGAGAGATTAGCGAAAGCCAGTCGGCTACCGCTTCCATTGACTTCCGTCATGCCCTTCCCCACCTACTCGGGTATGGATGTGGGTGATCCGACAGACAGAGATTATGAAATCTATGGGAATGCATATATTTTCCAATACCTGTCTGTCCGATCACCCACGTTCATACCCGAGTGCTCTCCTTGCTGTTACCAGGGATGGGGACAGTGATCATGATAATGACCTTACCTGAGGGACACGAAGGGGCGTGGTGGGGAGTGTCGTTGGGGAAATTAGTTCTCCGATTATAAGAGGGCTAGGGGCGAATAGCGGTGGAGGTGCCGCTCTGGGGGTTGGTGTTATGGGGTTGAAAATGACATTTAGGGTGAGGACTACACACCTCCCAAGCGACGAGGTACCAGGAGCCCCGCCATTGCCCCGGTGTTTGCTGCCATACAGCAATTATCAAGTCCGTCTAGGGCTCGGGATTCCAGCTTTCGGCCAAGGATCGGGGGAAATGAGGGTGCCGATTACTCAGTTGGCGATTTCACTAAGGAAGGAAGTGGCTTAAACATGCAGAGGGACAATGGAATCGGAGAAAGCAAACTAACAGCCCTGGGCGGCTGACATTATGGGTCTCTATTTAGCATTAGAATTTTTCGACTTTTTCGACTTTTTTGCGGGCCTCATTTGTCCTTTATAACAGTAGTTTACCGCCTCCCTTGCAACCGAGTTGGTTCTTCCTTCCGTTGTTTTCTTTGGACAAATGGTATCTCGTGCGCCGTCTTGAATTACAAATTCCAATTATTAGTTTACTCAATCTTTCTTGTCCTAAATTGGTCTTTTGCTACAAGTTACTCTATTAGCTAGCAGCGTCTTCCTTTAATCGCCTTATTATTTGACTCGAGATAACAGGTGAACAATCATACCAATTATCTACTCTCCCTACTTATTTTTTATTATGGGATTTTGATTTGCTGTCAAGGAAAGTTCCTTGTATCCACGCCACCCTTGGCACTCACTCTAAATGATCGATCTTACTCGCGCTTTTCTTGTTCCTGATCGCCAGGAGGAAACAACCTTGCACGATAAGGGAGTTGATCATTGTAAAATAATATTATTATTATTAAAAAAAAACGTTATACCCCCCCGCCCACCCAGCATATCGGCAACCCCGCAACCCACCACCAAGCCCCCTCTGGGCATCAACCTCCTCCTATCCGGGGAAGCAAAGGTGGTCACCTCCACAGTAGACCACCCCCCCATGGTGGCACGGCCCGGGTGGCTCGCCCACCCGCCGAAGCCACGCCTTGACCGACTCCTACCATCTCTGCTGGGAATGCTCGGTTCCCATGACGGGACTATTGACAGTTATAGTCGGGGTGGCAGTAACGGTAACAGTGGTCGGGATGAAGACTGTGGTGGTCATGGCGGTCGTGATGGTAATCGGGGTTCCGATGATGGAGATTGGAATAGTGGGAAGAGTTGTGCTCATTTGCATCACTCGCATCACCGAAATGAGGATGGCTCCACCCCAGGTGGCGATGGCAGCCCCGTGGTGTTTCCAGAAGTCCTTCTTGACTGAAGTTGCCAAGTTAGCAATTAGGTTTGGATGGAACGTGGAAATGTCTTAAACCCACAAGCAGGCATGAATATGGGGTGGGCGTATCATGGAGTGTGTTTTCGTGGTGGTGATTGCGGGAGTCGGAGGAATGTTTTCGAGGAAAGTGTTGAGTGATATCGCAAGCGAATGAATGGAATCGGGCAATATCACCAGTACCCAAGAGGGGAGCCGTCACAAGGTAAGCGAGCAGCTTGTATTGCTTAAAGAACAATAAGAAGGATGTCGAGAGATGAGGAGAAAAAGGAGAAAAGAAGGAAAGAAGGAAAGAAGAGGGTGTAGAAGTAGAAGCGGAGACAGGGAGTGACGCAAGCGGTCACAAAGTGTCACTCGTTACCGGAGGAACAGAGTGTTGGATATAATGAGTATTCGCTGAAGCTTAGCCATTGGTTACGGGGCCCGCTTGTCTTCTTTGCACTCTGTTCTGTTTCTATTCTGTTTTCTTCTCTCCTCTCAACAACTTCTTCCTATACAACGAATTAAGCCAATGAAACTGTTCCCAACACAACCGCCATTTAACCTTTAATTTCTCTCTTGTTCTCACATTCCTTAAAGTTCTTTCTGCACTGTCTATACCCGTCAAGCGGCTTGCAAGCACTTCATTCCATCCGCCGCTTAAAGTACTAGGCCTGCCACGGATCATTTCCAACAGAATGCCGAGTCACCTGGTAGAGTTGCAAGTAGGGGTTTTCAAAGTCAGGAAAGATTGATTTTTTTTAAATCCGCTTTGCCGTTCCAAATTCTGTTTGCTTGGCGCAAGCTGTTTTTGTATACCTTGCTTTGTGTCTAATAAGATCAACCCTCACCCAGTGCTCTCAACTGTCCTGGGGCCCAGAGGGCCCGACGGCGACTGCTAAGGGCCTTGGACGGGACGGGACCGCGAAAGGCGGTCGGTCCCGTCTAGGATAGATCAGGGCGGCCGTTATTGCTGAGGACGAAGGGCCCTACAATGTGAGACAAATTAGCGTAGGGGGCTGTGATACAAGTAAAAAAGACCCCATATCGCCAACCCCTGTCCATCCCATTACTAACCTTCATACCCAAGTACAGTCCTTGTGCTTTTCTTGTTCCTGATGGTCAGGAGGAAATAAATAACCTTCACCCACCCACAGTGCTGCTCCTTGCCATGCCACATGGTTTCAACATTTGTTTAATTGAGCTGCTCTCCCTGATTCCTTCGCAACCGTGTACCAACGATAGGCGAAAAAACTGAGAACACTTCATGTCGTGATGAACTGTTGTTTTCACCGAAATCAACCCTCCTAACCTCACTCTTCCACCCTGCTCCTTCTTTCTTTGCTTTTCCCCCTCTATATATCATGCAAGTTTGCCACCCGACACTCCTGGCAAACCTGTGCTACCCCCTTGTCGCCGAGATCGGCAGGTATACCATTGAACAACTCGAGCAGGTGAATAGTGCTTGCAGGAGCGGTGTGTGGGAAATACGTGCTTGCTGGAATTGCAATGGAATCATCCACGGGTTCGGTGAGGTATTTGAGTTTGTTTTGTCCTCGTTCCTCCTTTAGATACCAGGGGATCGTATATTGTCCTCCTAAATCTCTAGTTGTAAAGTTATCCAAGTGATTCCTTAATACTTGCAGTGTTCCCAGCCGTCCAGTCCTTCTGTCTTCGGGGGAGGACGGGACAGACGATGGGATTGTAGTCTTAGCGCTTGGACCTCTGGTACAAGCCATGGAAATCATGCACCTCCAAACGAATTCGTTTTGAATCATGCGACATCATTCATGCCCTCTCCTGCCGGATGTCCAGAGAAGAACGAGGCGCAATGATAAAAAGGGAACACAGGAGAGGTTTCATATTTATAGGATTTCTCTCCCCAGTGTTCGCCTATTGATCAGATCCTGCCAGCAGTTGTAGCATAGGAGATTGTATCAGAGTACCTCAGGAGAGGGTCAAAGACGATAAACAGGTTAAGGGTGATAGCAGCCTCTTTCTGCCTCAAAAGGCCCTTGCACTATTCCCCTTGTATTGGTGTGCTATGTAGAGTAAGTTCTCCCTACCCATATAATCTTGAATTAATGATGCCTGCAGTAAGTAATCTTGCTCCTTGGAATCAAGCCTGTTTTGTATTAATCAAGGAGAAAATTTTATTCCACAAAAAATAAACAAGGTCAACATTCTCCATCTCTTGTAAGCTAATTTACATATTTAGTAGTGTATTAAGGGAGTCTACCTTGCTTCTGACACCAATAATCCTGTAAGATCCTAGGAAGAACCACCCAGAATGTTTATACAGCCCAGATTTCTACGACCAAAAAACCGTTACAGTCATAACATATATCTGGAATAGAAGAATCCCACACAAGGCAGCAGGAAAAAATAAACAAACAATATTACAATTGCAGTTGAAGAACAAAGAAAAAAGAAGAGAAACCTGGAAAGGGAAAATTGGAGGGATCTGCAAAAGCGGGGATGAAGGGAAAGGTAGTTTAAAGGTATGAGACAGGGAAAGGGGAAGAATGGCTATTTCCACATATCAACCGGGGCAACCTGGCAATGTTTTCTCTTGGTAAATGTTCCTTCCTCGTTCAACCTTCCTGTAGATTTTAAGAGACTCTCAGCACAATTGGAACACTGGACACATCTTGTATGTGAGATTGATCTTTAGATTGCTTATTGGAGATTGGCTAAACTAAAGGTAATCTTGTCCCCATCATCCCGGCCCTCAGGAACATGATTTCCTAACAGATGTGTGATGGTGATTGTGAACTCCTTGGGTGCTGAATTCTGCTCTAGTGCTTGTTGAAGCAAGGTGCCAGAACAGTATTCTACTATATTATTGCCATCTTCAGATTACTTATAAATGTGGAGACTAGCATTGATTCTCCCAAGTAAGGGGTATTCTAGCTTGCCTAACACCAAGAGTCTTTATGCCAAATTATTAAGATCTTTATTATCATTGATACTGTGGAGAAGAGATTCTTCATGCCTGTTGTACTGAGTGAGAGGAATAGTGGGTTCAGCATCAGGATTGAGTGAGCTAGCTGCAGTTTCAGGTCTAAGCTCAACAGGCTTTTCAGTGAATGAGAGCAGGATCACAATACAGGTTTCTCCATTTGTATAGAGCAGCCATTGGTGAGCATCCTGGAGCAACTCTTTGAATTTCTCTGCCCAACAAGACTTGCAAATAATAGTGGCAAAAGCTCCATCCAGGGTCTGCACATAAGCATCTGGAAGTTTCCAAGATGTGCTCAACCTATCCCCAGTAAACCCTGAAAATGCTGCAAACAGTTAGTTCAATTGAAGTAAAAAAAAAAGATGTGAAATGGATCATACTTGTGTTACAGCCAATATCTACCATACTGCTTGCCTGTTCTTTCCCAAATTTCTCCACTAGAGATCTATAAATCTCCTTTGAAAAATAAATTTTTAGCATATAATATGTCAGGTATGCCATGCATTGAATACTAAAACTCCCACTCAAAAAATTAGATTTGTAGCACAGGTTGCTTTCTACTACCATAATTTCAGCAGAGTATCTGCTTGCCCACCTTGCTATACTCTCGTTCAATATTTTTCCTATTACCAATGACCCTTTATGTTGTTGTTGCAGTTACAGTATCCTCTTGGGGTCAAGATCCTCAATACCAGAAGGTATTTCCATGCTCTCTGGTCGCTGGGTCTCATAGGGAAAGGACAGTACTTTTGAGTTGTTGGGAATTAGGGATTGACTAGATGGAGTGATAGAGCCATGTTTTGCGAAATGAGTTTTGACAGAGAGTGTGCTTGACATTGCAGGAGCTGCAGAAGGTAGGGCTTTGAGTCTGAGCCTTTTTTTGAGCGATCCGGTGGCGGGTGTGTGAAGGCTATCCTGATCACATGATTGGTGTAAGCCACTTAAGGCAAGTGCAGGACTGACATTTTTAAGCTGAAAGGTAAAAAAGGTCTCTGTTCCCGGGAACTGGAGTAGTCACTATTACAAGATACACTCATTGTGTAAATAATAAACTGTTCAAAGAAAATTGAGAAGAAGGAGGTTATTGTGAAAAGGAAGTGTGAAAATTGAGCAGAGAATTGATTAAGACGTTTGTAGACGGGAAAGGAAAGGATGGGGGTGGGGAAAGGGGCAGAGAGTGGAATGAGGGAGGGTGAAATAACAAGAATATAAATACGAGTCTCTGGCCACGAATCATTCCTCCCCTCATAGCGCTATCCTGTACCGATTGGCAAGTTCCCACCAGGGCAAAAGTAGCCTTGCTCGTTTTCACCCAAGAAATCTATGGAATATGTCCACAGTTTGAAAAAGCCCGGTACGGTACTTTATATTTCCGGTTACTGAAAGCTATATAATACTCCCCAAATGTCATTAATCTATTTTCGATTTAAGGAAAGATAATAAATCCAGATCCCGTCATTTTTTTTAACGAGATCTCCTGGGCGCAGCACTACTCGAGGGACTATGGGATAGTGCATACCATGTCAAAAACCGGGATGCGGTTGGGGGGTACTGTACCTACTGTAGCTCCACCAGTAATTGTCTAGAGCACCTGGAATTCCGTATCATATATAAAAACTGGAATGGAAGAAAAATGCACTAGGATTTTGTTATACTGTGGCTGCCTCTCCTGGTATTAAGGCGCAGTGCATATTCTTTTTGTCATTGTCTCAGCTGAGGGATGGGTTTGCAGTGTCTTGCCCCCCTCGAGTTCAGTATTGTAAGCTGAGAAGGGAAATTAGAACGTCCTAGAACACTTTTTCTTCTAGTATTCGAGTTCCCACGGGATCATATCCGGAGCTTCAAAATGACCGAGGGTGAGAGCATTAATTCACCCGGCCCCCCCCGCCCCCCGAAAGTCGTGTTATTCGCCTACATGCACCAGAGGACATTCAGCTTCGTGGCCTCCTTCTCTCCGTTTTCTAGAACAAAATGACGTATTTTGTTTGCTTGTCTACGTATGCTTTCGCTTGGTTGGAGGAATAGTTGTAGCTCGGGTCAATGGATAGTTTTACAAACGGAAAATGAGAAATTTATCGGTGGGTTGGACGAATTTGCGCGAGAAAAACACAACAGTGTCACAGGGAGCGAGGGAGTGTTTGCACGTAAATTTATCTCTATAGCTTTGCCTCCACCATATTCACACACAAGCCAAGCCAAGCGATTTCCGCAATCACAATCATTGCCACGGGACGAGAGTAAGAGGGAGAGAAAGAAGAAAATAGTTTTTCAAAGCAAAACTAAACCAGCGAAAAGCGCAATGACGCAACTAGGAAGGCAAACGAAATGAAACTGGACACTCCCGATCCCCGCTGTTTCAATCCCTTCCCTTGAACACTTTCGCAAGACCTTTTCTCCATTGTTTTTTTTATTTTTACCGCCACCCGAAATGCTATGCCGCTCCATCGTAGTAGAAAAGAAAATACAATCACCACTTAAGCGCTCCGCCTGAACAATTGAAAGGACAGAAAGGAGAATGCTTAAATGCTGGTCGGATTTTTTATTCGACTTTTGTTCGTGGATAGGATCGGTTGTTAAACGAGCTGTGAGATCAGTTAGTGACCGTATGCCAGGCTGGTAAGAGAGAGAGAGAGAGAGAGAGAATTCAGAAGGTAATGGACCTGATTGATCCCTTGGACGAGGAAGCCGGCGATAGGAGAGTAGGACCTAGTGACATCGTCGTAGATATAAACCGGGCGCTCTTGCAAGATATTCGGAAGTGCGGATTTCGGAACGGAAGTGCGGACATAGTGATAGTGATAGAAGGGGTAATGTGCGTTCGGGGGACGGTGGTAAACATAGTATTTAGACATCTTTGTTGAAGAGTGGTTTGGTTTGAATAGGTTGAGTCGTTGTTTGAATGGTTTGCGAATGATGTTTGCGGAGAAGGTTTTCTATTGCAGGGGAGTTGATGTGGTGAATGGGAGAAGGAAGTAGAGGAGAGGAGGGGAATAAATAAGGAGGGGAAACGCGGCGCGGGTGGACAGTGTGACCTACATGTGTGCGTGCGTGACCTGTGAGCCCTCTATATGATGAAACAAACTATGTGACTCGTGCCGGTCGTGAGACCTTCCATTGCTCTCTAGGGGTTGTATAGTTTGGGGAATTACTCCTACGGGCTTTTCTGCTGAGCCCTCACTATACAGCCGAATTCTAGTTTCGCCGTAAATCACTCGTTTCCTAGCAATAATTGGGGGGATTGATACTCACGGAAAGATTGCTATTAAGGCCCAGGGATTTGCCCAATCTCTTGCACTACGCTAACATTCAATAGGATCTTCGAAACACCTGTCTATCGCGGATAGTATTCATAATTCAACCTGCAAGCACCGCTCACGCAACACCGCATACCTTTCTAAAAAGAAAATAGGGAAATAATATGTTACACAACAACAACCTTATTGCCCTCCTACGAGAGTGGCCACTACATCACAGCCTATATTACTAGACTAGTGGGACCATCTATCCTGAACCCCTCTACCATAGTATTAGAACCTCCAGGCCGTGATCTTATAAACACCCTTGTGCAGGGAGTCAAGCTTTAAGTCCGCTGCGGGTGGTCCTCCCAGAAAAACGGACTATCGCCCCCCTACTCGAGAACCTGGTTCCTGCACGCTTCCGGGCGTTTATCACACACTGGCTAATTCATAGCGGAGAAAATCCACAGACCCCACTCCTACCTAGTCCTTCCCCACAGGCACATAGCACAGGATCTCGTGACCGCCACGCTAACCCCCAAGTAGAAGTATCGAACGTCGTTACCGGAGAACAGGGTTTAACATGTGTAACACAGATAGGGTAGTATCAGGCAAAAATATTAGAGGTATTATACACCCCCTAGCGGGGTTTGGCTATGGTTAATGCCTGGACAGTGGAGTTGGGGGATTTTTGTTTACGAGGCTCTGTAGGTGGCTAGAATGGGAGGGAATATTTCCCCACACGCGAGGACCTGGTATGACGAAGATTAGCACTTACGAGCGTTTAGAAGGGTTGGTGCCGTTGCTCTGGCAGTAAAGCCCGTCCTAGTTATGGCCGCCTGGAGAAAACCACCCCTTTGAAATCTCGCTCCCCTTGCGGTTCTGGTCCAAACGAGCAACTCCAATTAAACATCCAGGCGCGCCAACAACTCCCAATCTATTCCGGGTCTATTCAAATGGCACCGTATGATGGGACTGATCCACCCGCCACCTATCACAGTTGGGGGCAAACGATATGCGGATGAAACTTTCAGCACCAATGGAAGAGTACTGTACACGAGCCCAATCCGAATGGTAGGCAACCCCCATTGTATTCTAACTGTATAGATGGCCATTCACTTGGTCTTGCGTCCTTACAATTGGGCTCCCCCATTCTGGAAACAGAAAAAATAGAATTAATTAATACTACCGCTCAGCATATATAAGTTTCTTCTACTTGAGGCTCCCTCTACCTTCATTTCCACCTTCATAAGTATCAACTTCACATTTCGTTTTTCTACCCAAAAATCAAAACCAAAATGATCGGACAACCCAAGACCGGAACGAGCACCAGTACCTCCACCACTCCGCCCCCTCTCATTCATCAGTGCGAGACCCAACCCAAGCCGAATATCCTTCCTCTTCTCATCCTTCAGCAAAGATCTCTCTTTAAAACTCTTTCTAGTGGCTTTCAAAAACTTCAAGAGCTCCTTGATGACAATGACTGCCCTGAGAAGCAGGGTCTTGAGAAAGTCTCTCTTGCGTTAGAAGAGCTCAGTAATAATGTCCGTGCGATTCGCTGTAGGATGGATGCGTTTATTGGGATAGCCAGTGAGGCTGGGTGTATAGATCTGGTGGGAACAAAGGAACCTGAAGAAGGCGCGGTATCCCCTGTTATGCTACTACCGACAGAGAGGACGGGGGAAACCGAGATGAATGTCCTAAGAAACTTTTCGAGACCTTTTCCTCACAATAGGGACACCCCGGTCCAGCGCCCGGATTACGGTTATGAAAGGGCTTGTGCATCTACAACGACATCGTCTCCTGGGGACATTAGGCCTGGTACAAGGGGTCGAGATCTGGAGCACAACCATACCCCCACAGTACCAACTCGCCAGGCCCCTTCTTCTACCACTCCACCAGCGCAGGGTGATGGAAGGGCCCTCGTCGCACAACCGAGAGTTTCCGTTGTCATCAATTCCCCTTTAGATGGTTCCAACATAAGAAAGCAAGTTAAACGTGCTTCCGGAGCCCGAGACCCATACTTTAACGAGGTTCGCAGAATTAGCGTACTTGAGACGGGTGTAATTCGGACAACCTATTATCAGACTGAGTCGGTAGACACGGAGACTGCAGTGGCAGAAGAAGACGAAAACTCGCTCTCATCTCACAATAGTGATAACCAGTGTGTGGAGGGTAGGGAGAGGATGGGGAGGATGGGGAGGACGGGGAGGATGGGGAGGACGGGGAGGATGGGGAGGATGGTCAAGGATGGCAGGAGGTTCCTTAGCCGGAGGAGTAGCGGAAGGCGAAGGAGGTTGTAGGGCAAAGGATTCTTTCGACCCGGTTTATTTTTTTCCTCTTAGGTCCTCTATATCGAGAGCCCGGATATATAGTGGGGGGATTTTGTTTATTATAATAGTATCATATCATACCATTGCGAATTTGCGTTTTGAAGCTTGAGATAGAATTTGAAATTGACCCCATCAAGCTCGGTCTCGCCAGTTGATTCCATCTTGAAACCCTGAAACACACCTTGCCTCCTCTCTTTCATGAGTTTCAACGCGATATGAGCACAGTACTTTCTCCACCTATTCAGCACATATTTCTTCGCCCCACTCACACCATCAGACCCACCCACGATACCACCACTGCCAGCAAAATGCCATCAAGTAACTTGGTTCCCACGAAACCGCTTCCCAAGGATCCAGCCTCCCCACCATTGCCTACTGCGCCAATTCAACCAATATCTATCCTTCGCTCCCCCGAGAAACCTAGGTCATCTCAAAAGAAGTCAGTCCACTTCTCCACCGAAAACTCCACAGTGGGTATATCCGACGGAAAGCGATATCGAAGAGAGCTGGTTATTGAGAACGAGCACCCACATCGGAACTCCAATCACAATCTGATGGGTTGCATTGCTGCCGGATTGGCGATTGTCCTGACGGGGATCATAGTTGTTGGTAGCGCATATTTATACTGGCTCGAGGTGTAGAGCTGGGGCCGGGGTTAGGAGACGGAGATTGATGTTTTGGTACATGAGAAGAAGGGGCAGGAGTTGTGGTAGTCCTTATGAAGAGCTGAATTTTCAGTAGCTTGTTAAAGACAATAATAAAGGAGTCTAGCTTTCTCTCTTTTCCCGAAACTAAGTAGAAGTGTCGCAATGTGCATTGTATGTAAAGATAACGTCTATGAAACCTAGATTTAGCTTCGCTGACGGTGAGGTAATTTAGCAAACAAAGAGAAGAAGGACACATCCGCCCTTGAAACAAAATCACATCTTAAGGAGAGCCTGCGAAATACGGGACTCCATTTAGTACCGGTAACTTATATCCCAGGGACCCCCCCCCTTCAAACTTACCACAAACCCATCACGCCGGCAATAAAGCACACAGACCAGAGCCCGAGTTCAACTATGACCTATCAAAACCCAAGCCAGAATCCTAGTGATTTTCCCAGCAAGATTAAAATGAGGGTCAGACACCGCTTACTTACCCGCTCCCCAACTATCCCCAAGGACCCTCAGCCTGCTGGATTTCCCGAAACCAAGAACGTTCGTATATAAGGGGCAAAGCTAGAGAGGCCAACTGCCAGGAGTAGAAACAGGCTCAGAAGAGAGGTTTGGTACTTGAAATGGCAATTCCACAGACTTTGACGGTAAGGGGTACCATCAAGGAAGATATAGCGGTTTGGCAGACGGAACACAAAAGAGCTACTGCAGCTGTCGAAGAAAACCTCATCAGTCACAGTAAACCAAATGACGCGTGGGTCCCAAAAATACTCTTATCCGAGGGGTGCGGCACTCGCACCAGCTCGTGGGCACACTGATATGGCACACCTACTATTAGCAAATCGTAGCTCGGACAGCCTAGCGCTGCCAACCCTCCGCATGGGCCTTATTGCATGCTGTAGAACAATACAGGTATGGATACAAAAAAATGGGTTAAAAGTCGAGTGATATTTGGTGATAGTTTCTGAGGCAAGAGGATGGGGGTGGCTCTGTTGACCAATTCACAAGGCACTGGGGTATTTTGTGAGGTAAAAAGGGTAACAGTCGGAATGCCGGTATGTTCACTTCTATAGATCAAAGAAGAGGGCGATGAAATAAATTGTGGAGATTGATATCGTCTAACAAGATGAAACCACCCCCCGATATATAGTGATTATGTGGAAAGGGGAAAGCACAGGGTCTTTATAGAGGCAGTCGGCAGAGAAAAGGAAGAGATTGAGGAATAAGCAAAACACAATGGAGCATAAGAAATCAGCCGTGAAAATTCTTCCAACAACTTCTCGTAGCTCTAATGCGAATTCAGTATCCCGGCTCCCTGATCCCACCTGGTCGAGGCGCGAAACTATGAAATCGGACCTGGGATCGAGGGTTTTAAATGCCGACTCCCCCATACATTTATGCCTTGATTAGGACATTGGTTGAAGCTATGCTCCTTAAGCATAGTTTTAGCCAGAGTGGCTTCCGGATACTTGAGAACTAGCCACTGTATGACCGCTTGCAAGGACTGAGTTCAAGGGGCCGAGGTTTGTAAGAGGTTTCGTGGACCCCTGATGCGAGGGACGACCTCAGGCGAAGCTATTAGTAATCCCCCCCTTTGATACTCGGGTCGCTTAGACTGCGCAAAGCTTATTAGTTTGTCTTCTCACATGTCCTGTGGTATCTTCTCAGTGCTTCACTTGAATGAAGAATAAAAAATTAACCTAGGCTAATCATGTGATTGGTTGTCAACTATTAGTATTGTTTTCGAATGAGACTGGGGGAGGGGTTGTTACGCGATATGCTAGTGTCGGGAGATCAGCGAAATCTACCAGGTTAAGTGGCTTGTTTTGGTGGATGATGTAGATTTGTATAGTCAAGTTTCGCTCCAAATCTTCTCCGGCCACTCCCAGCACCCCCGCTACACTGCGCGCAAAGTGATGCGCCGTTCATGCCCTTCACCTTGCAGTGACATTAGGTTAGAGGGGAAAGCTGGATGGTTTCCAGCAAGATTAGCGGCGGAATGCTCGTACTCGAGTACCAGCGGTGTGTAGATGGGAGATGAGTTGGAGCAAGGTACTCGAGTACGGTTTGCCTAGCACGGCTATCGGGATTTAGACTATATCACATATTCAACCTATCGGCGGCCCGCCTACCGGTGCCTAGGGGGCATTTGATGCCAGAAGCCAGATTGATACCTCCACGTTGGATGAAGTCTACGGGGGGGGGCGCTGGCAAGCTCAAGCGGTTTGGATTGAGAAGTGGCTAAATTTGAAAAGTGTTGCGACCGGGAAGAGGCCACGAGTTGGTCTCGGGCTAGAATACAGCGGAGCATTCTCCACGGGGATGGAGTATTCATGAAATGAGTGTCAGGAGAGGTAGTTTTGTATGAACAAGCCCGCCAAGCCTCGATTCCTTCGGACACATCTACTCGAGTACAAGAATTTACCCGAGCTATGATAGCGTTGCACTATATGCATCCCCTAGCCGAAATCATCTGTCATTGCGCTGATCTCTTGTCGCCTGTGGTGGATTGCGGTTCCCTGCAGCACCGCACCGGCATTCGGCGAGACCACTGGTAGCAGGGATCTAGAGGCTCATCTGTCACTGAATAACTTGAGGCAGCTTCCTAAGCATCGTTATTTATATGTAAATTTCAACAATTTCTTCAGGAATTTGTTTCCCGATCCACCGCATCTGGGGCCCGTGTCCTCATGTAGCCTGGTGTGAGGATATCTAATAACTTACCGGTAATTCCATCTCTCTTGAAACTCAAGGATAGATTCGTTACTCTTCCAGTAAGGGGCCCTCTCATCTCTGGTCGAATGTACGGTGTCCTGGTCGCGGGTGTTCGCATGCTTGGAGCTTTCCCGGTTCTCGCGGGGATGTCGTCGTAACGTCTATGCTCGTGGGCGTCCGCGGGGGACCATCTAGTAGGCTTTCTTGGAATTAACCACTCCTTGAATATTACCCGTGTTTTTCCCACGATGGCATTCGCAGGTAGTAGCCTGTGTCTTGACGTCGCAAGAGATTCGAGATGCGCATCGTTAAACCTCCGGGGATGGGGTTCCGGGAATTGTCGTTGGAGTTGGAAAAAATCAGGGTCCTCGTTTGCAACTATTTCACACTTAGTGCCAGCATTCTTTTGGGGGTAGGGATACCAGTATACGAACCAGCGGGAGCACTCCTCTCAACGTCGCAACACGATATTGATGGCGAAATGCGGTAATACTCTGACAGTTGCTTTCTCAGCATCCGGTATGTATGTATTTAATTTTGGGGCGGGATGGTATATTTCCTATCTCAGGCGAGATTAGAACATTTTTCTATAATATATCGGAGAGGATTTCTTACTGTATCCCTATGGCCTTGGTTCTTTGGCGACCTAAGCCATTGATATTGCATTCCTCAGCACAAGCCTATTGAGGCGGTGAACCGAACGACAAGCTCTGCTAAACGAGAATCCGGGCCGTTTTCCGGCAGTGCGTCATGTGTGTTCCGACTAATCCCTCATCCCCCTAAATTATTGATTTAAGGTAAGCTCCTCCTCCTAGCATTCAGCTATAGGGAAAGATTCTCGCTATAGGGAAAGCTGCATGATTGATACTATGTGCTTGGTGTTGCTTGCCTCTCCCACAGCGGTGACGGACCGAGTGGAGTTTCAAGTATACAATTGGCCGAACGTCTCTCATCGTATGATATGATATATCATATCATGCTGGTCGGCGCTGGGGGGTTGGGGGGTGGGGATTATCCTGGGGGTAAATCTGGTTTTACCGTTCAGGGGTCAGGGTAAATACGGGTAGATCCCGTCTTGGCACAGAGACCCTAAATGCACCTCGTGGTGCATGAACGGGCCCTAGTACTCGTACTGTATCTATACTGTGCAACTACTCGTAGCCTACCCTCCTGGAGACTTTGGGGGAGTTGCTAGTGGTGCTCTTTTTTCCTAGGCGGTGTGGGATCTTCAGCCTGATAACGCCGTACTTCGACCTAGTTGGAGATGTCCATTGATTCCGCCTTTGATTTCTATTTTCCTTTCCTCCTTTTTACCCATCTTGTTAGGGATGCCTCGCTGTTTCCACATGGTAGGAGCTCAACCAGCAAGAGCAGAGGGATCTGATTTGACGCGCGATGGGGCTATCCGGTGATTGGACCACGATTTCTGGTGAGTAGTACCGTACATAATGCTTTCCCGATACTCAAAATATGGCAGCAGTTGGCGGGTATCACCTCAGATAGGGGAATATTGCTGTTACACAAAGTGGGGTAGGTGGTTGTGCGACATATGATAAGGCAGTGAAGGGGGAAAATGTTGCTGACATCCTATGTTACAAATCTAGACTCTGGCTATCTCAAAGGCACCAGCCCCAACACTCAGCCATACCAGTCTTCAAACCAACCTTACTCGAATTGAACCTTGGCAGAAACGGGTTTAACATTGGGGTCGGACACGGGTGGAATCCAACGGGCTTTTATTCTCTGCTCTGAATATCTCGTTTTTGAGCGAAAGACCGAGAGTTGGGCGTCTGCAAGAACGCTAGAGCGAGTGCCCTTGGGTCGGTTAAACAGATAGGCATCGAACGTCTGGCTATTGTGCAATGTCCGATCCCGCAAATCGGACACCCGGAACACTCTTGGCGCATCCATCCATCCATCCTGAGATACTTTCCGTGTGCCGCGAGTATTTTCTATCGTTCCCCCGCCATTTGAAAAAAATATCTCATTCACTGGTTGCAGCCGGTTTTCAAGTGCAGGAGCGAAACGGTATGCATCGCAGCTGCATATGAGGGCAATTCAGTTACCGCGGGTTCACCCAATTTACACAAATCCTAGATTTTCATTGAGATCTTGGCAGGGGCTTACGGCATTATGTTTCCTAGCGTGAATCGTGAATGCCTCGGTCGAGGGCTGGGAGGGGATTACTTCGTTTTTAAGCCGTCCGCCGTGTACATCTCGAACGACGAACGGGAGGGGCTGGACGTATATTTTGTTGCCCGGGGTGGGGACTTTGCGCGGGGACGCATGTCTGGGCAACGTTATGCGTGTCGTAGCACTCCGCAGTCGAACTCTCGCTTTTGTGTCACGAGGTAGCTGCAGAATCCCGGAAACAGCTACAAGTCGTGTGTGGATCGCTGAGGGACATGGGCTGTTGTCAGGTTTGGGAGCTATGCTAGTTAGGATATACGGGGTGGTAATCTATTCTACTTGGGTTAAATACAGGCCCGGTCTAAGATGTCCTCCCAACTCCCGGATGCGAACTCTTGCTCAATTGCCGAGTTTGTAAAGGCAAGGATTTTTTGCGTCTAGGTAGATTGCGTATCCTAGTATCCTGTCTCGCATCGTGGTTACAAATGGGCCAGCTTGTTTACTCCTATCACGTATGTTTTCTTGCCAAAAGCCTTCAACATTCTTCCTATTTAAACTTCTACTCTCCCCCGCCTCTGGATCGGTTCTTAAGCTCTATTGCTTCCTTACCCCCCCTTCAATTCTCTCCACCCCCTCCACCCTTTGGCATTGCCTTCGTTCTGAACAGTGATCATGGATGATCCTATCAACTTCATTACCGCAGAGGAATACTATCAGCGGGCCCAAGGTTGGGCCGGGCCTGCTCGGGTGACTTCACTTTCTCAAAAACCTCCAACCAGCGCTGCGAAGCCGGGGCATTGGCGTGGGGTGACCCTTACTTTTGATGACAACACTCTTTGTGTTGTTCAATTCATTCGCCCTACTCTGTTCAGAGTTCGATATGATCCGGCTGTAGGAGAATCAGATGAGTATGGTGATGCAAACAGGTAAGTGTGCGAATCAGATAGATGTTGGTGTTCAATACATACTAATCACACATCTTTTTCATCGTGGCTATAGTCGCACCATTATTGGGGACTATATGTCTCAACTTGTTCATGATTTGGATGAATTCATGGGCATCACCTGGACCACTGGACTTAAGGAGTCCGATGATCAGGAGTATTGGATTTTTTCGGTGAGATTCAATTCCGGTGATTAGATATTAATCTAACCCACGCCTACATTAGTCAACTATCACTGAGGTTAAAAGAGAAGGGGCGAATCAGTACTATAAAGTTGGTGATGGAATGAAGCTTTTCCTTCACAAAGATCCCTTCCGTATCCAGGTAATTGAATAGTTGTCTCTTTGTGCCTGGTTGTGTACTCACGAGTGATACGGCAGGCGGTCCGCGTGCTAACGCCTTTACCCGACCTCTACCCAATTCCGGGAGCACCTTCAACAGCGGCGCGTGCAATTGAGAAGATTGTTTGGCAGACCTCCCCAAAGACCTTCCGCTGGAACACTCATCCGGTAGTTTCTGTTGTCAAACAAGTTATTTTGGATGTTATTAAAGCTGGGCATGGCGAGTTTATTGGCTTTGGAGAGCAAGGAGGCACTAGTTTCATGAAAACTCCGACCTTTATGAACTACTTTAGTTAGCAGCCCCTGGCAACAAACTCGATTGGACCATATTCGATATTGCTAACCACAGAATCCCGGCAGATTTTGACAACATGCAATACCAGCAGGTGTATAGCAGAGGCCCTCTCGATGCCCGCGAGCCCTTGTAAGTATTTCCCTTTTAGATTCGGATGAGACGTTTAAACTCATACATCTCGCGCTAGATACCATTCCGACCCCTTCTACATGGACGTTAATTCGAACCCCGAACATGCAAACGTCACAGCCAGCTTTTTGGATAACTATTCACATATCGCTGTTGATTTCGGCTTCACGAATTCTGGCTTCATCAGACTTGGAACCAGGTTTAATGCAATGGACATTTACGTCATCAGCGCGAGCACAGTGCCGGAAATTACTCGGTTAGTCTATCCTAAATTGCTCCCTCCGTCGGACACGCTTCTCTTTCTCGGCATTCGCTGACCCCTCTCGGTACTACTAGGCTACACACTAGCATCATAGGAAGACCAAAACTAAAGCCGAAGTATGTTTTGGGCCACCACCAAGCGTGTGAGTTTGCGGGAATCTTCCTCTGCTATCTCCTTAGTATTTTGTTGTCACTCCCATTAACTCTTGGAGCTTTTCTTTAGGTTACGGATATGAGAAAGCGGAAGATCTTTACGCTGTTGTTGACCAATACCGCAGCGTAGGCATCCCTATAGACGGGCTGCATATTGATGTTGACTTCCAGGTATACAAGCCCCCCGAAACTCGGCTAGGAAATATTCGGGTCACTAACTCTGGCTCTAATAGGACGGATTCAGAACATTCACCACGAATCCGAGAACTTTCCCTGACCCGAAAGGGATGTTCACGAAACTCCGGGAAAATGGGATAAAATGCTCTACTAATATCACCCCTGTCATTAGTATTAATGATCGGGAGGGTGGCTATTCGACTCTCAGAGAAGGGCTAGAAAAAGGGTAAATCTTGACCGCCTAACCAGGAGTTTTGACAGGAGCTTCCACCCTTTATAACCTAAGATATCCTGACTAATGCCTTACCCCATCGAAACTAGCTATTTCATCATGGATAAGAGATACATAGATGGGACTAGTGGAAGAGCAGAAGATGTTTTGTACGTTTGCTACGGCGGAGGCTCGAGATACACTGTCGACCCCAAAGACGTGAGCATAAGACCAGACTTCGGGGATAATTAGTATGTCTATTCAGCCCCTCAATATTTCTGACTCCTCGCTTCTAGGAGCTAACCCTGTGGTGGAGTGACTTCGTGGCGAACTGGAACGTCAGGAATTATCCTTACCACGGAGGTGTGAGCTATGGGTATGGCAACGGCACGGTAAGTCACACTCTCTTATAGTGTGCGAGCGAGTCGGAAGATTTCTGATTTCTTTTTCTAGGCCGGGTATTATCCAGATCTCAATAGAATAGAGGTTCGAGAATGGTGGGGCAAGCAATACCATTACCTCTATGACATGGGCCTTGAGTTCGTGTGGCAAGATATGACTACGCCTGCTATCCATTCGTCCTATGGTGATATGAAGGGGTAAGCAAGGGGAAAGCTTATTAATCCGGTGCCCATCGCTAACCGTAGGATTTTTTCTCCGATAGGCTACCATCCCGTCTGCTCATGAGCTCGGATGCTGTTTCATCGGCTGAGCAAGCTGAGAAGACTGCAGCCGAAATTTGGGCTCTATACTCCTATAATCTTCACAAAGCGACTTCTCAGGGTCTAGACACTTTGGAGCAATCACTTGCCTCTCGCAAGAATAAACGGAACTTCATTCTTGGCCGTGGAAGCTTTGCCGGAATGTATCGCTACGCTGGACTCTGGAGCGGAGACAACGCTAGCACATGGGAGTTCTGGAAAATCACAGTTTCCCAGGTACTTTCGGTAGGTTTAAATGGTGTTAGTATCTCGGGGTCTGATATGGGAGGGTTTGAGCCGTACTTTAATTCTAGTACCGGGCAAGAGGAAAAATATTGCAACCCGGAATTGTTGATCCGCTGGTATGCTGGATCCTTCTTGTTACCCTGGTTCAGAAACCACTATGTCAAGAAGACCAGAAAGTGGTTCCAGGTACTGAGATCCTTGTTTTGTGAAAGCGTACCTCTGAATTCTACGTTTGCTAAACAAGGATTATCACCAATAGGAACCATATGCATACCCCAAACACCTCGAGCAACACCCAGAGCTAGAACCCGAACAAGGGTGGCTGTATCGTGCCGTGCAGGGCATCTGCAAGTACTATGTCGAGCTCCGATACTCCCTAATCCAAGTTCTCTATGACGCCATGTTTGATAACCAACTTAACGGCCTCCCTATCGCAAGGTCCATGGTTTGTCCCCAAACGCTATCCTTCAATCTAGCTAATCTCCTTTGACATGGGATTGTTAACAACGTTTCTGAAATCTTAGCTTTTGACGGATACACAAGACACCTCATTCTTCAACGAGAGTCAGAGGTTTCTCGATGACCAGTATGTCGTTCGAAAGGATATTCTTGTCGCTCCTATCATCAAAGGGAGGAATGAGAACCCTGGCCAAAATAGAGATGTGTACCTTCCGTTAATGCACCTCTGGTACCCGTCCAATTTGAGGCCTTGGGACGATCAAGGTGTTGCACTTGGTCCGCCGGTAGACGGGGGGAGCGTCATCAACTACACTGCAAGAATTACAAATGAGTACAGTGATTATCCGTTTGTCACACCAGTTTACCTTAGAGAGGGTATTAAGCTCCAATTGGTCCCCCTTTAGAGTCTAGAATTAATATTAAGGGCAACAGGTGCTATTATTCCACAGGTTGGGGTCAGACAATGGATTGGAGATCTCAGAGGCGGCCCCAATCGCATGAAGATAAATGTCTATCCTGGGGGAGACAATGTATGTTACTTTCAATGTTCTCAACCGTCCCGGGCGTCCAGGGCAGGGAGGGTAAGGGCGCCAGGGCAGGGCGTCCGTCTTTCATGATAACGGCCATCCTGGGGCCGACGGCTGGGCCCTGTAGTCTTAGCGTGAATGGGACATTCCGGTCGGGCCCTGCTGGCCGGAGCGTCATCTTTACGGCCCGGCCGCCATCCGTAGGTGTTTAGGAGTGAGACACCTATAGGGCCCGCCGTCCGTCCTGCGCAGAGGTTAAGGCGGACTATAGGGCGGGCATCCGTCCCGGGCAGAGTCCCAGATCCGACGTCCGTCCCATCCTAAGAAAAATACGGACGGACTGAACGCTTGGGAACACTAGTTACCTCACTGTTTCTGGTGGGCGGGGGCTAACAATCTCTTGCGTCCTAGGAGTACATAACGTATCTCGACGATGGTGTTAGTCGCAGTAGTGCCCCTGACGATCTCTTGCAGTACCAGATAATGGCTCCAGCAGCAGCAGCTAGAAAAGGCCCTGATGCTGACTCTCCCGACCCGGAGGCCAAGGGCGAATATCGCTCTGTGTCAATCTCCCAGGTGATATCCATTTCTGAACGCTTGGGGAATCTTAACTGACATCCTTCGCATTTAATAGGCTACCACGCACCCCATTTCAACTACTTCCACTCGCAAAGTCACGATTGCTCCTGTACACAGCAACTACAATCCTATTGCAGAGCTTGGCGAAAAATATACTGTCATCCTTTGGTACGATTCGGGGGTGGACGTATCTCGGCTCAATGTATCCGTGGACCCTCCTACTGGTGTTCAATATGATATTTTCAAGAACACCACATTGCGCACAGTCGTGATTGATGTTAAGGAAACTATTGGAAATTCCCCTAAGATTGTTATCTCTGTTTCCCTATGAGATGTTTGACATCCTGTCAACTCTGGGCACCTGTAGTTAGATCTGAAGGCAGTTTTTGCTATTTCTTTTTGCTTCAAGGCTTGGAGATGAAACAGTTTCTGATGAAGATGTTAATCCAACGCAAAAGAGTTACAAAACGCTCACTTTATGGTCGTCTCAGTATTCCAGACCCAGCTGCGCCAGAGATTTGGTATATGCTGGCCACAACCAGTGTTTTGGTCCCATAAATTGGATTTTGATCCCACTAGCCAGAGTAAAAATCACGTTGATCAGAGGTACAGTGTAGTTTGAGTTTTCAACCTCTCCCAGAGTGGTTTGCGGCTAAAGGGGCAAGGGTAACTAGTACCGTGGCATCGATTTGTCCATTGGTAGCATCCTTAGTTTACATACACTCCAAATAGCATATTAGCCAAAGAGGATACAAACTAGTGATATTGAGCGTGCTCCCCGGTGGTCCTGTTCTCGCCCCCCTTGCCTGTCATGTTGAGAAGCATTTCTGTTACTTGAATTTCGGGAATCACCAGGTCAAAAACTCGAAATTGGGGTTCCTTTTTTCAAATTCGCATCAACAAATCTCGGATAGATCCGTTAGAAGAGAACAGCTATCCTCCCCGGCAGAGAGCAGTGCCAGCTGCTTCGTGAAACTCCTCTCTTCGTACCTTATATCTGGTCATAAGACTCTCAATCGTTTCCCCTCAACCGGAGGGGAACGAGGGTAAGTGGATTCGGAAAAACATTGGGGTCTAAGCTATTTTGGGGGGTTTTTTTTTCGAGGGGGGGGGGGGGGAAGTAAACTCGCCTAACTGGGCCCACCACGTTTCTCATCTAGTTGGGCATTTCGAGTGTGTGTAGGCTATCATTTCTCTCATGCCATATGACTAGAGTTAAGGCGATCATCGAAAGTTTCTCGGAAACATCCAATATCACTTGGGAGGCAGCTCTCCCTAATACCTTGGTTCCTATCCTAAAGCCGTGAGGCGCTGGCGCACTGGGAGAAGATGCTTGTAGCAACCCGCAAATATCCAGGATCAAGTATCTCAGTTGAGAAAGGCTCACCCCCTCCTTGATACTTGAATCGAAAACCCCCAACTTCGGACTTGAAATTGAGACTCTGTTTTAATTTTTAATTGTGACCTTGAAAACAGGCACCATCCACCCTCCATTTATACCTTTAGGGATCCGAAAAGATTTTCACCTTTCCTTCTTCAGTGCCCACCACATGCTTCTCTGTTGGGGGGACGAAAATGGGTAGGCACTGATATCTTACATTAACATCACGTTCCGGAATCTTATACGCCTCAACAAAGATGGACCACAACCTACAAAAAACGACTATACCACACCCTCCGTCACTAGCTCCGGTCAACTACTCCATGGACTGGGCCCCGGAAGGAATTCTAGGCTCCCGAGAGTTCTCAGACCCAATAAAACCCTCCACCTCCCTCTCTGGGGATCTCAAATCAAAATTAGTCCTTGGCGCAAAATCTTCTCCAGAATCCAAAGATATCCTCCACCCCTCCGCTTCCAAATTCCAGGGGGATCAGTGCGCTTTGGTAGCTAGTCTTAATGGACTTGTTCTCTCGGCCCCGGCGTCGCATAATCCAAAGTCCAAACCACTCCAACCAATGGACCTCGACAAGGGGGACGGATTCGAAGAAATGGTGACTAATGTCCCGTTCCTTTTTGCATTCTTTCTTCTCTCCTGAGAATTCAGTTCTAATAGAAACCTAAGGACTGGGATCCCGAACCCAGTTTCGATTATTCCCGGTTCGATGAGATAGTATGTTTTCTGACACCCTGGGTGGGTGACTTTGCGGGGGCTAACTGTTATTTTTGCCATAGTGGGACGATAAGGAGTGGGTTATTGGAGGTTTGGTGGGGGCCCACGAGACGGCGGATCCGCCTGTGCCTAAGGATAACATGGTATGTTAACACCACCGTATATACTATGAGAGTGTTGGTAATTCATTTAAGAGGACTGGGAGTTTACCTCCGAGTATATGCAAAACGAGCAGTTAGGAGGGGCGTTCAAGTGTCGCATTTTACCCTTAGCGCGAGGAGGGCAAAAACAAGGTATGTCATCCATGGAATCTGGTTGACAAAAAGCGGTTACCATACCTGTCCGGGCTAGGGGATGAGATAAGCATGGCCCCCAATCCGGGCAGCCTCTAATCCCTATTAGCAGTATAGAGATGGAGCTTCGGGTTAGCCTGATGGAATCTCCAACCAGCAGTTTAAGCGAAGCTAGGTCGCTTTTTTTTGGTTATTCCTCTTTTGCTTCTATTGAGGGAGAGAGAGAGGAACAAATTTGTCGAGATCACAGTATGGGCACCGGGAGGGAATGTGGAAGTCTCGGAGGGATGTGAGCAACATTAAAGGCAGCAGAGACTTTGCCGGGATATGTACTAGCGTCTGGTATATTCAGTGATGTTGAGCCAATTGGCCGAGATCTGAGGTAGGAAGGCAGGAATGAGGGTTCACGATGTCATATTACTCGATTATACGAGTACCCTCTGGAGTCTATAGAATACCAAAATCTTATGAAGGATTCTGACTTTAAGTAGAGATTGCGATAGTGTGATTTGGGTATAGGGGGGTTGGTAATCTGAAGCTTATCCTTCTGCTAAGCCAAACCCGATCTATAATGTAACCACCACATCGAGAGAAGCAGCTCCGCACAATAGAATGCATTTTTCCGTCTACTCTACCAAAGTTAATTATCACGCATCACACCTAAATAAAGTCGTAGGAGTTCTCGAGATAATCCATTTCTAAGACTCGGGGATTGCTCCCATTTAAGAGTTCAACAAGCTGCTCAAGCTAAAACAGGCCAAGCAGGGGCGACTCAACACCCTGATCTTCCAGCCTAGCCTAGTATAGCCGAAAATTAATCCAAGATGACCAAAGGTACGATAGAGAAATAACACAACGAATCACTTGTCCCCTGGTGAAAGGGACCCAACTCATCAAACCCGAAAGCGTAAAGCCGCAAGGAGAACACCATTATGAAGCTTTAATAAATCAGACAAGCCCCAAAGATCCCCCCAAACCTGCTAAATGAGCTCCGAAAATGAAAATTCCGTAGAATGTCTGATGACACGATAGAGACCCAGGACCAAACCACACCCGGCATTCAGTACTCGAGTACAGTACAGCCCAGCTTATTTTTTTTCCCCCATCCAACCTAGTCCCACGAATCATGGGCTCTTGTGCATGGAATAGCTCTCGCATTAAATCTCCTAATAACATGTGTAAAAAAACAACAAATTGGTTTAGTTTAGTTTAATCCGTACTGAAATTCAGGCATGTGTTGTAAAACAGGAAAGGGAAAACAGTGCTCTACCTACTCTTTATATCCATCGCGAGGAAAAATAAGGCGTGAAAACAAGGCTTCGCGCTCCGCTGCCTTTGCCACTTCGGCTTGAGACTTTATTCCGTGCTCGCTATCTGACTTTGGGAATAGTTTTGGGAGATTGTTCCCCCTCTGAATGACCCGGGCAGGAGGAGAAAGTTTGACGATGGCGCCATCCTCATGTGCGACTTGGGATCCGCCTTTGGAGCGCTCTAGACACTGAGCTCTAGGTTTGGCAGGTTTGTGTCTTTGCTTCTTAGAGCGAGCTGGGGCGACCGGGTTCCGGGAACGGCTAGCTACCATCATTTCAAGGTACGGTGTGAGGCTGCTTGTACGGTTGGACTGGTATGTCACCGCAGACTCAGAGGTGCTGTCTCCAACAGACCTCTGGAGCTCCTCTGGTGTTGCGGGGTGATGGCCACACCTGGGGGACATAAGGTCCAGGCGCTGGATATCAGGGTGTCCTCCAATGTAACCACTAGGCTTGATATTCTCTTCTAGCCATCTGGAGGGTTCTTCCCACCTCCCGTCGATATTACCGCGACTAGTGCTCATAGCAGGAGGACTATTAGCAAACTTGGATCCCCGAGAATCTCTGGATTGCTCCAATTGGCGCTGGGATTGACGTTGGGCTCTGTTATCAATCACAGGATATCTGCCGAGAAAGTGAACCGTAGACTTCTCTTGATCGTGTAACGGAGACTTCGCATTACAGTCAGGGATCCTCCGCGAACTTGCTCGTCCCCCGGCATGATCCTGAGACCTCGACAGGCTTCCATGAGCATCTTTAGGAATCCCCTTGCTGTCGCTAGGATCGGGAAAGGGCTGCCTTGTGAAGCGGTCTAAATCCCCTCCATCGAAAGCTCCCTGTTCGCTAGTGGAGGAGAGCTATTAGCTCTAAAGACATGCGCAAACTGAGTCAAAACAATGGCGGGGGAAACCTACAAACTGCGGCCGGGACTCTGGATCCCCACTCCCCTATAACTATCAGCACGACTGGTTAATAGTTGGTCCGTTGCTAAACCAGAGTTCGATGCTTGACCTTGGTCTGGTCTGTAAACACCGCTCAATCTCCTATCGGGCGAATAGCAATCAAATTGACTGGAAGAACCCTCAGATGCTCTTGGATGGCGCTCCTCGCAGGGTTCATTGCTAAGGAACCAAAGAGCTTGATCAGAAGGATGGCCAGTTACCGATTGGCTCCGCTTGTGCGGATAACAGTTGCTCTGATCTCCGGGACCCGTATCGGGCCGCCTAATCCGTTAGCTTCCCGAGCACGAAATGAGCAGTCATCAAAAGACAAGGCATTCGCGAAATACCCACCTATGTTTCTGAGAGTGTGCCATAGTATTGGCACAACCTTGATTGTCGCCAGAAATTTGTGCGTGCTGTGTGTACGAAAGGTGGGAGTAAAGGCCCGCTGGGCGGGAGTGACCAGACTCATCGTTTGGGTTACTGAAACTAGGGTTTGAGGCCAGATTTGAGCTGGTTTGTGTGTTATTATAATTTACTTCCGGGTTCAGGCTTTCTCATCGACACCGCTTGAGGGCAACCCCAGTGCTCGAATTTTGCGCAGTCAATGGCACAGCGGGGAGGAACCTTTTCAATAGATGGTCTCTGTGTTGAGGACAGTCGAGTGAGATACCATGATGAGTTGGATCTTCTGCTGCACGTTTTTTCTCGGATCGGATTACGGATGAACCTCAGTTTAGTTAGAGATTTTTGGTATCTGCAAGCAATCGCAGATAATCCTGTCTTTTTTTTTTTGCGGGCTTTCTTTTTGCTTCTTGTGCCGTGTGCTTCCGCCATCCTCTCATGCCCGACAGCCACTGAAAATTGGAATCAAATTCTAATCTGCGGAGTGCGTGTATCCGTGCGCCCACCTGTGAGGCAATATCTAACCCCTAGGCATTTGATGGTAGTAATCGTAGAAGTAGATGGGAGATGCGCTTGAACCCCATCTCTAACCAGTTCTTACCATCTATGAGCAGCGTACAAAACTGGAAGTGCAGTACCAAACATGATCGTTGGCATGGGGATTTCGAGGAAAAGCTTTAAGGGGGATAATTTCTCCTAACCTGGTAAGTTGTCGGCAAACTTCGCAGTGGGCCTGCAGGGGTCTAGCATTCTCGAACCTGTTGAAAATTCGCCAAGGTTCCATATCTCGGGCATCGTTGAAACCGAGATGGAGGATGGCTGAGAAGGATTTCGTTTAATGATAGTTGCAGGATTGAGTAGCATAGTATTAGAACCACCGTGGTGCTGTATGTTTATTTCTGGAGTTGGGCGAATCAGGAATGTTCGGGATGTTTTAGGAATTGGCACTAGGGGCGGCCGGAGGTTAGGGACTAAGGTTTACTAAATTTAGGAGTTGGAACAAATCAGTGTCGGACTATGATGGTTGGGAAACAAAATACTGTCACAAATGTGATGAATTGTGGAAGATGAGAGAAACTGTGTAACAGGACCAAACCAGGGAAAGGGAGTCAGGGGATAAGAGTTTCGGGAAAGGTTCAAAGAAGTTGTGTGAATGGAGAGGCGAAGCGTAGGCAGGAAAGAATATGGGCGATATTGAAGAAGGTGAAGAGCTTTTTTCTGTAAAGTCAAATTTGTGTGTATATAGGATACCTCTGGGGACACAGAAAGATTACCCAAGCTACTTTCTACCGACATAGCCTATTTTTCAGTGAACCAAGCCCAATTGAGGCCCAACCCAACCGAAATCCAGACCCTCCCAGAAGAGCTATTGTTTCTAAGCAAAAGGAATTACAACTAGCTAAATATTTTAGGAGGTATCTAGGAAACCTAAGTATCTATTTCCAAGTACACAAGCTACAGTTAGATTGTGTAGAAGTCACATAGTTGATGTTTCTTCACAGGAACTACGACAGGTCACCCGAAGTACGTAGATCACACTGCAGTGCTAGAGGCGGCTCGAAGGTTTCCTAAGAGTGCGGGCATCTTCGAGGGATCAGGGCCACCGCCGGATAGTCTGGGCCAAAATTTTCTGGCATTCTCAGCACTGGCGAGCCCCTCCGTAAAAAGCTAGCGTAGGATGGGAAGAAAGTACTAATGATTTCTTAAGTATTCTTTTTATCCCTGGAGATGTGGCGAATCCTGCTAATGACTTCTGTTTTTAGTGGAGATAGCGAGAGGATACCGTTTGAGAATATCCAGAGAAGAGATTCAGGACCTCTAGCTCCCTCCACTACCGCAAATTCGTTCAGCGACCTTCTGGCCGAGCAGTCACTTAATGTCACTTACGGCTCAGTTTACTGCGTTAAAGTTGACCATCGCCCCTTGCCATTAAACCCTCAAAAATGTCTATTGACATAATTCTCTAACTACAGACGATCTCGAGCACATCCTTTGTTAAGCTATAGTCAAAAATTTCTCGCGAGAGCCACAGAGCAGCAGGACTATCTGACCCAGCCCAGCCACACTCAAACTTAATCCCCGTTCATCCAAAAGTAGGCGAGCCTTATATACGGTTGAACCCACTAGCCTAGATATTGAAAGTCAAACTCCAAGGAATTCAAAGCATCAAGTCACAAAAAGAACAATCATGAAAATTTTACATATTTAACCAGCCATAAGCTCCCAGAACCCTTTAAAAAAATTTCAAGAATATAGAAAGACCTCGTACATGTCTGTCTACAAGATACTTGTTTCGAAAATTTAATAGAAGGTACAAAAGCATCCCCAATGATCACTATTTGCCTGGAGCGTCCGGAACACAGCCCTCTTCACCTGTACAGTCGGGGATCTCGGGAGTAGTAACAGATAAAACTTCCAACACCAAAGAGAGATGGCCCCTAAAAAAGGTTCCGGGTCAGTAGCGCCCTTACTATAACCAACATGGTACTAAAGCAAAGAGAGAGGGTCATAGTGCTCACCCTTCATGCTCACCCTTTGGATGGTCAGATCGGGAAGCTCGCAGCATGGCCAGGGCCTGAACTATTTCGGGCCGAAGCTGCTTTCCACGAGCCATAGCAAGCTTCTTGGTTGGTGCGATGTTGTGAGTGCTACTACCAGGAACACCACCACAGCCAAGAGTACCCTTAGTCAGAGTGCCGTTTTCGGACCCAGCCTGAGCTTTGCCCTTGGAAGGATTTTCCTGCTGAACTTTGGATGGGGCGGGGTCCTTTTTGGGTCTTCGCGTTGGTCGCGCACTCTGAGTGCTGTTACTCGGAACACAGAACCCACGAACAGTACCCTTAGTCAGAGTGCCGTTTTCGGATCCAGCCTGAGCTTTGCCCTTGGAAGGATTTTCCCGCCGAACTTTAGATGGGGCGGGATCCTTTTTGGGCTCATTTGGTCGCGCACCCTGAGTGCTGTTACTCGGAACAGAGAACCCACGAACAGTACCCTTAGTCAGAGGGCCGTTTTCGGATCCAGCCTGAGCTTTGCCCTTGGAAGGATTTTCCTGCTGAACTTTGGATGGGGCGAGGTCCTTTTTGGGCCGATTTGGTCGCGCACCCTGAGTGCTGTTACTCGGAACACAGAACCCACGAACAGTAGCCTTAGTCAGAGGGCCGTTTTCGGATCCAGCTTGAGCTTTTCCCTTGGAAGGATTCTCCTGCTGAACTTTGGATGGGGCGGGATCCTTTTTGGGCTCATGTGGTCGCGCACTCTGAGTGATGTTACTCAGAACCCAATACCCAGAAACAGTGTCCTTAGTCAGGGGGCCGTCCTCCTCCTCAGAGGATGATTCATCATCGCGCTCCGTTTTCTCCTTATTAGACAGCGTCTGATGATGTCTCTTGAGACTGCCTCTAAGCCTAGTCTTCTGAGAACGCTGATGACGGGCGCGGGGCTTCCTAATTCTGGGCCCGAAAAGGGGCACATTGGGAGGTAAGAGAGCAGCGCTCTTACGATTCTTCGCCAGCCGGGCCCATCCATACAGCCGTTCGTGGATGGTGAGCGTGAAGTCTGTGTAGCGCCAAGAATCATCTATAGGGGCATTACCGGGGTCCAACCCATTAAGTTCACTAGGGGTCCCAGGATTGGGGAGTGGTCCTCTGTCCGCCCAAGGAGGATTCGGAAGGAAGTCTTCGGGTTCCAGTGGAGGAATCTCAAATTCGTGAAGGAATACTCGGGGAATACGGGGCTTCCCAAATACCCTTGAGCTCCCAAACACGCTTGAGTTCTCTTCTCCCTGGCTGTCAAGGTTGTGACTGCTAGAAGAAAGCGAGTCAATAGAACGGCTCGTACCCTCCGGAGACTCTTCCCTCCCTTTTAGGTGAGGAACGCTATTATTGGGTTGGCCATCGGCAGAAGTGGTAACAGTATTATCTTGGCCTAATGGTGTGAGTTCTTGAGTTGGCTGGCCAAGGTCGTGACTTTCTGGCTGCAAAGTTGAAGAATCTCCGGTTGTGCTAAATTTAGAAGAATCTCTAGTGTGGGCCAACGAGCTCTCGGATAGATCGCGAGCCCCGGTATTACCACCCGGTGGCTCGTTGCATTCTTCAACTGCAGCAACCTTCCCTGCACGCACAGGAGACTTGCTGTTGCTGTCCCGGAATTTCCGAGAACCGGCACCATCCTGAGACCTCGGTGACCAACCATTAGCATCATTAAGAATACCAATGCCATCCTTGTGATCTGCAACAGGTTGTCTTGTCACGCAGCCTACATCTCCTCCATTGGAGGCTCCCTGCTGGCGACTGAAGGCGAGTTATCAGCTGCCAAACCATTTGCGAATTCAACCAAGGCAAAGGCGGTGGTAAACTTACGAGCGAGGGAGAGGACTCCTGCCCCGGGGTCTCACAGAATCCTCGGCACGGCTACTCACTGGTCTGTTCTCGGCAGCACGAGACGGTCGACTTGAATCTGGCCTATAAGAACATGGCCTATAAGAATCCCCAATCGGACGTGGCCTGTATAAGTCGCCACTTGGAGGTGGCCTGTAGGAGTCGCCCTTCCACCCTCCAGGCGGGTGGCTATCGCGACTCCTCCCAGAAAAGTTATAGCCCCTTGGTTCGCGGGGACCTCGAGGTATATCACTGTCAAGTCGACGACCTTGTTTGGAAGGTGTGTTTGATACCCGACGGTTCTCATTTTGAGGATTAGGGCCCCTCTGGCCCCCGGGATCTATATCGGACGATCTAATTTGTTAGTTAGTTGTTAGCCTTATGAACAGGAGATGGGCAATGATCGAAAGACAACGTATTAACAAAATACGCACCTGCGTCTCTTCGCGACCGCCATAGTAGTGTTATATACAACTTCGAGCGTCAGCAGATTTTTGTGTGTCTGAGAGAGGAAGTTAAAAGACACGAGGTGGCAGCAGCTTCTTTAGCTAACCTGCTGTGTTGCAGTCACAAGGATTGGCCGCTAGGCTTGAGCTTATTTGTGGGTGGGATTAGGACTTACCTTCGGGTTGAGGCTTTCCCCTTGGTTCTACTTGACGGTAATACCCCGATACCAGAATCTTATGTGGCTAATATCTCGGCGGAAACGATTTTCTCACTAGGTGGTTGGTGAGCCAAAATTCGTCGAGTGATGTTCCATGATCAGCCCCGTAACATATTGCAATGCAGGATCCACCAAAGTGTTCAAAAGAAGAGAGTGCGGTAGGTGACACACACCAAAATCGATACACTTTGTTTGGAAGGACTAGGGCACGAGGAATTATCGACTATTATACTCTGATATATGATATGTGCTCGGGCTAGTTCTTAACTATGATACAAGGGTGGATTTCGATTTCTTGACTCAAGTATCTGCACCACTCAGTATTTGTGACGGATAGAGTTAGTGATGAAAATATTGGCGTCTTGTGGTTTATCATACTTTGTGAGAAAGTTAGCAGAGACTGGAACGCAATACAGTTAGACCGAAAGCTAAAATTTCCCGGCTTGCACTATCAACTATAATTTGATAATCTAAAGGAAACTTTGAGTAAATTAACGTAAATACACCGGGAAGGTAAAATACGGGGAAACGACATCTCCTACTGTAATTCTGATACTATGGAGTCCTGTCTCCCACCCAATGCTTTTATGCCATGTGGAAGTAATCTAACTTCTCGCTTTTGGAGTTTACCCCAGTGATGCTGCTAAATATTTGGCGTATGCTAGGGATTGGAGTAAACGGATTATGAACCCTCTCCTCTTGCCCGCTTCCTTATCACGTATTTCACGAAGGCCCTCAGTGCTGAAATTCCTCTGCGACTTCTTTTCTCTTCTGGCTTTTTTCCTTTCCCAAACGAATACTTTCGTGAACTTAATATCCACCGCCCTAAATACAGACTCTTGGGATCAGAAAACCAAACCCTAAATTGAGTCACAGCCTCAAATAAAGACTTGAAATTGCCTTGCCGAGCGCTCTATGAGATCAGGTCAGGACCTGGTTGCAAATGGCAATTTGAAGTCATAATCGTGCTTGCCAAGCTCCCCCTACCATATAAAATCATGATCTAAAGCTTCATAACGGTCGGTAATCGGTTCCTAGTGGGGTTTACCGTACCTACCCTATGACCCCATACCGTATCGCATGATAGCCCGCAATAAGTTAGCATTCAAGCCCCAGAGGGCGGACGAGTGATGTATTGTGACCGCCATTCGTGAAAATGTTTTCGGGTGAGAATAAAACTTAGCGTGCCAAGACAAGTAGATAAGGGTGAGGGGGAAAGAAATAGGGCAACCGACAAAGATACAAGCAGGAGATATCTACTGATAACCAGTAAGGCCCCTCCCGAGACCTCAAGGGCCGAGTGTTTGGCGTCTCAGTTTCGCTCTCATCTGTGCCTGTGCCCCACTCGCAATCCTGGGCATGCCCTGCCCTTAGCGGACGGTGCCGGTCTCCTCCCAAAAATGCAAGTTCCATATCGAGTTGCGGGCAAGGGGCAGCGATCCAGTCAGATGATCTATACAGAATGCGGCCGTCATTAAATTTATTGGGGGGACAATGTTTTATATGATAAGAGGTATCATAATATACAGCCGCCTCAAGGAAATAAATACCCCACCATGATGTAAATCAAAAACAAATTTCATTTCCTTTTTTTATATGTAGACAGTGAGATTAAGCATCCTGTATAACGCCGCCTACTAAGCCATGTAAATATACACAACATGAATGGGGGGTTAAAATGAAAAGGGGGGATGCGGATAATACCTGGCATAGTATGACATCATAGGAAACATCAGTTTTGGTATTATAGGGTTGTTGGCTATCCCCTCCCGACGCCGCCGTTTTTGCTGCCCCACAATCCCAGGTCTCCCGTTTACAAACAGCTCGAGCAACCAAACGAATTCAATCCACTTATAATACCGTAAAAACTTAAATAATTAGACCGTGTGCTATGTCGTTGTACTTTCCCCCCAGTGAGGCCCAAAAGTTTCTTCCCCTCTCCTGAGAGGAGAATTTTTGGCTACGTAGAACACCATCCAATTACTCAAGTCTTTACGGTAGCGCAGAGTCCGACTGAGTGTAGTGCTGGTAAGTCAACCATATTAACGTGGCTTATGGCATGTTAGATAGAGGTATTAATACAAACTACGCGAAACAGCATCCTATCGTATAGTACCTTCAGTGACAGGTGCCTCACCCGGAACGGGCATTTCCGGGAAACCCTCCCCCGAAAGCCCCAGCCCGCTCACCACAGCCCGCTCACCACAGCCCACCGACTGAGGCGGGAGGCTATCACAACTATTTTGCTCATGTGCTCCCACTGGGTGCTCTTTTCCGACTTCAAACATAGTGGATTGATATTATACTCTACCGATAGAATTTGTGTAGCGCCCGCGGACATGAAGTTTCATGATATGGGCAAAAGGTAGTTTGTTGAGAGTGGGCGGTTCTTTTTATTCCTGTTTGTTTTTTCCTAATTTTATCTACCAGCTCCACACCTCTCCAGACGGGGGTTAGGCGTATCCCGAATAGCACGGTGCTCGGTCATTTCTTTTACAACACAACCTTCATACTCCAGAGCAGATTCCTCGAGATCTCGTAGGAGTTGAAGACGATTTTCTCCACTCAGCGTTCCAAACGGGCCAGGCCACTAGGAAAATAGCCTAGGCCGATATAGGCAGAATTCGGCCAGCCTGCGATAGCCTATCAGGCGTGATATGCGCCTATAGACACGGTGGTTCGTATTGAGAATAGATCGTGATTGCTTCTTAAGCAATCACACAGCGGGTGATACGCAACCAACTCAAGCCCGGACAATTCACCTCCAGAGTTACTTCCCCATCGTACTATTCTTCGCCCCCATTCTTCTTCTTCAGAAGGAATTGCATTAAATCCCCAAGCTAACAGAGAAATGGTTGTTGTATTTTTAATTCTATTCCGTAACCGAAAACACTTACTTTCAATATCCCCTGTATCGATACCTTATGCGTGGCCATCTCCTCTTCCTTACTACACACACTTGACCCACCGCAACAGCAGGTCTTTTTATACATTTAATTTAATTTATTAATTCACTATCTCTAGTATCTTTTAGTATTTTTTTTTTTTGCTAATAAAGCGAAATTGTTCTTGTATCTTTCATGCCGTTTAGTAATTAGGAACCATTATAATGGATTTCAGCCGCCGACACTAGGCAACCGCCAGGCCCATACCCGAAGCAGCCCAGTCCAAAGCCCGCAGATGCCCAGGCAAAGCCGCCGGGTTATTTAAAATAATAAGTTTGGGTTACATAACCTGCAGGTGCCAGGGCGGCCTGCAGATATTTATGAAGGACCTGTGAGATATCATGGGTTGTTCGCCGAAGCACGGTTGCTTAGCCAGAGTTGCCTTGGCTGCCATTGGTTGCGGAGCTCGCTTGTCTTCTTTTTCTCCTCCCTTCTGGTTTCTCTCTTAAAAAGACAAGTTCTACCCCTTCGCAATGAACAGAACCAACGAAACCGGTCTTAACACGACTCTTATTCGACCTTTAATTTCTCTCTCTTGTTCTCGCCTTCAGTAAAGCTCTTCCCGCACTTTCTGTACCCAAGCGGCTGTGCAAACACTTCATTCCGCCCACCGCTTATCGGCCTCGGCTCGCCACAGATAATTTCCAGCAACCACCCGCAGCCTTTTCACGGCAAATCACTCAGAATGAGAATAAAACATAGAGCCAACGATGCTACAGATTCCGCTTAAGATATATCAGTGTCATGAACTGATCAACCACGATCTTCATATCCACACTACATAACCACGATCCTACCTCTAGTCCCTTGTCACAATTCCGGTAATGACCCTTCCACCACTTCTAGTGGATTAATATTACCTGAGATACTTTCTCTAGCCAATTCTTCTCTAAATTTTCACCCCTTCCCATCAGCGTAAAGACAGAATTAAGATCATCATACCCTCCACTGACATGAGAGCTTCTAGTTCACATAAATTCAGCACAAGGTTACTAGTGATGGCGTGTTTCAATCCTGACTCATATACTCAGAAAGTGTTAGATATTGTGAGTTGCTTACTCGAGGACAATGGCTTAGTCAGTACTGCGCTTAGTCATGGGGCTGCCCGGTGGTCATTGATACATAGCACTTCTAGCTTGCCTTTTCAAATCTTCTTTCTCGTTTGTCCTCCACCAAGTTCTCCTTTTCTTTCAAAAGCACCGATCAATAAAATTAAAGTCTCTGTGGAGATCGTTTGTTTGAACCACCGCTCATTTGGTTCAACTCGCCGCCTATCATTTCCGATGGGAAGCAATATTTTGCCTACTGGGGTTAGGGTTGAAACACGCTATCACTCACCTGAAGTCTGCGGGCGGCTCGCGCCGGTCTCAGCTTTAGTTTTAGAAACCCGCCTTCCCACAGCCCGGCCCACTCCATCTTAGTAAGAGCCTGGGTTAGTTCGGCCTGGCCCAAAGCCGGACGGACTGGTCGCTTGGGATCACTACCAAGCAATCGTAACTATGATCCGTGAGGGGGTTATGCGATTTGGCTACAAACGCGCTCAAGGGCTAAATCTTCTCTGTCCAATCAGAAGGGATGCTAATGTATTGTCTCAGAAAATAGGCTTTCGTCGATCTCTGATCTAGTTTTGCTTAACAACCATCGCATCGCTTTAATGACTAATACCCTGCGATGCTCGGGAGTATCAGGTCATAGGCCGCAGATTATTAATCAGATTGGGCGAAATAGATCGACTATAAGAACTTGCAGCGGCGCCTTTTCATAGCTTGCCTGTCTTCCACTTTAATACCACGACGATAGGCCCGGGAATGTGAAGCTATTTCTCGTGGTATAATACCAGATCAACGCTAATACTGTTATGCGGCAACCAAAGCACGGCGCAAATCGCCTACAGCGTGTACCATGGGGGGGCACACATGACATACTTTAGGTAGTCAGGATAGGGGTCCCCAGAGAAAACTCAAATTTTCGAGGTCCGATGCCCAATTTAGGCTCTGGATTCAGTTTTCCGGCTTCCCCATAAATTCGGGTTGGTCCCGGTTTCATAAGGCATGCCATGGGCGTACCCCCCACGGTGTCATACACGCCTGAGACTCTTTGCACTACTCTTGCCAAAGTTGTGGTTAGGCGCCACGGCCTGAGGCACTCCAAAGAGTGCCGGACAGCTCAACATAACTAGACAGCTGAACACAGCTTTGTGGATTACCATAGTAACGTTGTGGCTCAACATGACTTTGTGGCTTTTGATGGCATTAGTGGTGTAGCAAGTTGGAGCCGAACACTTTATATTGGAATTGCTACCTTCAACTCGGCTGCCAGTACAGTATTCTAGTTTACATCTGTTTTCATTGCCTAGCTTGTTCCTCGATACTAGTGGCTATTAGCCTCGGAAGTCATA
>Ga0307509_10001036_pt1 | contig 47806 bp, 59 predicted proteins | sample 10_EM_MG_FD_202245 | JGI IMG/M metagenome (GOLD analysis project Ga0307509, IMG submission 202245) | Populus trichocarpa ectomycorrhiza microbial communities from riparian zone in the Pacific Northwest, United States - 10_EM | ecosystem: Host-associated > Plants > Roots > Unclassified | place... | reverse complement strand
TCACGTCGCTCGCGCACCCGGACCCGACCGCGGTGCTGCCGATCGCGCTGGGCATGATCACGCTCGCGAACGTCGAGTCGTCGCGCTGGTTCGTCAGCGCGGCGGTGAGGGAGCGCGAGGACGCCGAACAGAAGCGCGTCGCGGAGCAGCGCGCGCAAGGGCGGATCGTTTTGGAGCCGCGCAAGATCGTGCAGTCCGGTCTTCGGCTCTTGTCCGTTGGGAGGATATTGATTGGCGCGGTCGTACCCGGGGTACGTGCCCACCTCCGTCACTCTTCTATCGTTATTTTTGGAATTTTTTTTTCTTTTATTGCCCTTTTGTTGCGTGAAACAAAACAAGGCACTATTTGATCGGCTCTTTCTTCTGATGCTGACAGTATGCTGACTTTCGTGGGGGTGTGCTGTTTCTTTGCAGAGCGTGGTGCTTTACTGGGTCTCGTCGGCGACGTTCGGTCTCTTGCAGACTTGGCTGTTCGACTACTTGGATGGACGAAGGCCCAAACTGCGGAGTCTCGCTTCCACATCGCGCCAGCCGGTTCCACAGCCTGGCTCCGCCTCAACTAGAGATAAACCTGCTCAAGCGCTCGCATCTTTGCCAAGGCAGAAGCGGAGATGAGCTCCATGGCTCGTGTCATTGGATCAGGTGAGCATATCTTCTCTCCGTAGTCCCTGGTGATTATACAAGTGGTCGGAGGGAACCCTCTCGTGTCTCTTTAGGAGGCCGCGGATTCCAGTGACGTTGTCTTGATCTAATATGAGTCTCATCTTTGAATGTTTGAATATCCGACAGCCGTACATGCATCATGTACTAACATTTGACATCTTCGCAGGGCATGAGGGCATGATAGCGCGATTGTACTGACAGGGAACTACAGAAGCTATATACGAATAATCTTACACTTACACGTGTGACATTGAATAGTCCACATGATACCCGACTTGTCTGCACTTGCGTTTGATGAGTCCATAAGAGGTAGTGTCGGATGTGGTGTTACGTAGCTGTGACTGGAAAGCATTCGATTGCGTCTTGTTAGTTGGTAGTTACGAGAATGGGACGTTTCTGAACTACTTCGAGTAGTGCAGTATATCCTCTCTCGGCTCTGTACAGATTCTGTGACGTTCGGCGCGTCTGAGGGATGTAGGCTCATCTCGAAACTCATAAGAAAGCACTCATGGCTCGCGTAAATTAACTCCAATCAAGAGGTATCCGAACAAGCTTCCAAAGCTTGGTCTGTACACAGTGGTCACCGCCTAGAGAGGGCGACATTTGCGCCGAGCCCTTTCCCCTTCCCCTTCCCATCCCTAGAGTCCATATACCTCCCTATTCCCATGTGCCAAGTGATGCGCGGGATGAGTAGTGCCAGGCCGATGAGCACCGTTAACCAGAGCACCGCTGTCCACTCCGAGACATTCCACCGTACGTCACCGAGAGCCCATAGTGTGAACGCGATGTGGAGGACGTCGCCGATGACGAGCGGCGTGAGTAATCCCGCGACGATCTTCTCCTGCAGTATCGGCTGACTCGAAAGGTACTGGCGCGCTGCGCGAAGGAGGAAGAAGTTGACGAGGCCGAGAAGACCGCATACATGGGCGAGTTGCACGACGGTGACTCTCGTCGCGAGGGGCAACTGTTGCGGTGGCGAAACGTGGGAAGGCCACGGTGCCTGCATATTGTGAGTCTAAAAGGACCCATGGCCCCGGGGAAAAAGGAAAAGAAAAATCAAAGGTGTGTTTCCGAGAGTGAGACGACGTCAAAGAGCGAGAATACGTGCCTTTGTCGGGTCCATGAGTGCGCCAATGAAGCCTATCAGAGTCACGGCGGGCTCGAACACGCCAAAGATAGCATAGTAGACAGGAGGAAGGGCGGAGCGAGAATGGGACATGGTGTGTTGTTGGGTAGAGTTAGAACCAGAACTCTTTTTAAGGACGAAATACACCCATAACCGTGTGAGCCTTCTGAGCGTTGCATGATGATAACGCACGCTGTGGTCCTGTGAACGAGTCTTGTACAAAAGCAGACGTGGGCGCCATCCGTTGGGTTCAGGGGGGGCTGTCTCCGGTCTGTATGTGTTTCAATGGTCCGGATTGCGATCCGACGTTTGTTGAAGGACTGACTCTTGCGGTAAAAAAAACGTGGAGGAGCAAGAGTGGGAAAACGTTGTACTATAGTGGATTCTTGAGGGGATACACGCAGCAATGCAATACAGTAGAAGTAGAAGGCGAGCACAACAGTGCACCAAATCTTGGTCAAGCACCACGGTGTCAGGCCCCATTTTCCAACTCCGCTTTGCTGCGCGTCTTGCCACGTATAAAAATAAAATAAGAAGTATGGTAATCACATACGGGGATTTTGGGGAGTATTGTGGGAGTGATCTGGGTTCTGCATGGAAGAACTGGATTTATTGTAGCTAGCCTAGGGGCGTCCGAAATTTTTTGGGGGGCAAGTGAGAGAAGGATACAGTGCGCAGTTAGTCGTGAGTGTTAACAAGTAGATGGGGGTTACTTCGCGACCAACGACCTGCCCTAAAGCCACAGCGTTATGACCCGCATCTTTCTGACTTTTCGATCTTTACTCTCATTGAGGTCTATCTGTAAACCAAGGCAGCCGTTCACGCTCTCTACGTTGTGCTACCTAATGGCAAAGACCAAGAGTAATTTTATATCGAGGGATATAATGCTTGTTTTCAGTCATCTTACTGACCCCCGAGCTTCGCTTCCTTCGAACAAACAGGTTTTGCCCGTTTTCAGCTTTCAGATGTTAGTGAGGCGAGGGGCATCATCGATTATAAATTCTCCCTATGTCGTTTTTACTATCAAATACCGAGTCCTATATAGTAGCACGGATATGGAATATCATCACTCTGGCACTTTCAATATATTCTTCTTTGAATCAAGATATTCCATGTGAGCCTTTTGGTGGCCCACCACTTGCTTGTCTACATCTCTCCGCCATATCAGGAGGGCAATCTACTCAACTCATGTTAAGTTTGCATCCTACTCATAAGGGTGCTCATAGACCTACCGAGCCAATAAGACCGAAAACAAGGTCCTTGAGAACGTTCGACCCAAACGGCGTGGCACCACGGGTACTTGATCGAAACACATCCGAAATGAATGTATCCGTGATGTGGAAGTCGCCCTTTCGTACGCCTGTATATATGGTTGCTTTCAGTCCCAAGGTTGAAAAAAAAGTGACTGTGATGGACACTGCACCTTCGTACAACCCCTCTGCAGCCTTCTCTGGGGTGAGGCCCCCGTCGGACTCCTCTATCTTGAGAGTCAGCTGAGGCTTAGTTTTATTTTCTTCCTCATATCCGGGGGTGTACATTGTCACTGGCATATAGATCTGAACGTCAATGGAATAGAGCAAGAGCTCTTGACGGAGGGTATCGGCAAGCCCTAAGTACATCCAGAGCATTGTCAGCGTGAGACGAGATGTTCGGATTCACCCCGAGCTCACCACGAAGGGCATGCTTTCCCGGAGTATATGTCGAGTAGCCAACCAGACCGAAGTAGCTTAGGACGGAGGAAACGAAGACGATCTTTCCCTTAGTACGCGTGCGTACCATCCGCTTGCAGGCTGCCTGGTGATCCCGTAAAGTCAGGATCCAAAGTAAGACGAAGATTCGAATTGATCACGAACCATAGCAGACCAAGCACCAAGCCAATAGGTTTCATCCATGCACTTCCGCAAGGACTCCTCCGTCTGCTCGATAAAGAATCCTGGCGTTGCCTTTCCAGCGCATAGAAATACCGCGTCGGGCGTTTGACCACCGTGCGGCTCGCAAGCGGCGTCCAGCGCGTCCATTGCGGCTTGTTGTGATGTCAAAGAGAATGAGTATGACCTCAGAATCTGGTTAGGGTTGACCCGAGATGCCTATCGGAGAACATGTGAGGGTGATCTGAGCGAAGTACGAAAGAGGTCAGCTACCTCGAGTTGCGCTAACGCCTTTCGGAGATTCTCCTCATTTCGTGCCACGATGGACACGTCAGCACCTTTCTTCGTAAGAAGGATGGCTAGGGCAAGGCCAAGGCCACTTGACCCCCCGGTGATGTAGCAATGCTAAAAATACTTTTGTCAGTGACGCGTAGCGTGGTGTAGTGTAGGAACGGCGTGGGAACACACGTACACGACCACTAGGATTCCAGCGAGAACGGGAGGAGATTGGCCAAATCATGACTGATATGAGGATAGACACGAGGAAAACAACTAGACCTACGGAACACGACTGTAACATTTTAAGCCAGTTTCGTGCCTCCCACCCCCAACACCGAGGTTTCGGCGTCTAATATGATTTTAGTAACCGTGATCACGTGAGGGTCTCAGACTCAGACTCGACTCTTGATCAACAGTGGGTAAGTACGCACTCACTCAGAATGCTAGTTTCGCCATTAGTACAAGTCGTATTATGGCCAACCTCACTGAGTGTAGAAATATGATCTGGCCATGCAAGCATGACCATCTGGGGAAAACAACTCGAATGGAGTTTGATAAGGTTTTTGGTATGACAAGTATCTGCCGCCCGCGGCCGCGTCAATGCGGACCGACCGACGATTTGTGCCCAAATGTCACAAGGGATTGCCTCAAAAGCAATTGCCTCAAATCCGACATTATCGCCAAAAATAGGCTCTCACTTCGAAGTCCACGACGTCCCTGCGACTGAACAGTTTGCGCCCAAGGACCGTGACGATGCGCCTGTTGCGGACAAGGAGCACCCCGTTACGACTAGCGTAGGGGTGGTGCTTGCGCGGCAGCAGAGCACGGCAGACGCGAGGACGTTGGCGAGCGTCGACCGACTCTCGACTGAATCGGACGCCGTCATCCTGACCCCGTCGAAGATTTACCACCCGTTTTCACCAGCGGTGGTTGCGTTGCTCATGCCAGCATCCATCTTTGGTACCCTTGCGAGGTTGGGTTTACAGGCGCTCGCCACCTACGATGGCAGGGCCATATTTCCCCTCGCATACCCACAAGCTATAGGATGCCTCGTTATGGGAATCGCACTCCCGCTGAAGGACACCATTAGCATCTAGTGAGTAGTGAGACCGTTTCTTTCTGCCACCTGGCCAAAGGGGTTGGCATTACTAATCACACCCTAAGAAGTTACGGTCCTCTCTACACTGCGATTGCAACAGGTACGTTGAGCGTTTGATTACCACAATCGTGCCTTTGATGGCTCAAATTTTTATATTTAGGCTTCTGCGGCTCTCTCACGACTTTCTCCGGTTGGCAGCTGGACGTTTTCTACTCTTGGATTAACGAGGGAGAATTCCATCGTGGTTGGCTGCGAGATGTCCGTCCCACAGCACTTTGATCAACCTTCTGAGAGCTCACGATTCATACCAGGCAGTTGATGGGGTCTCAAGGCTCTTCTTCACCTTGTTAATATCCCTTGCATCTCTATTGTTCGGGATTCACATTGGTACGGCACTCCTGCCCCTCATCCCAAAGATGCGAACGCCACCCACTGCGGTGCGGTTCACGATATCCGTGGTCTCCTTCCTGTTGTACCTTGCGACCCTTCCCACGTACTTTCTCCTTTCTGCCTCCTTCCGCCACCAAGCGACTGCTGCGCTCCTCTTCAGCTTCCCCGGTACTTTTACGCGTTACGTGTTCTCCGTCTTCCTAAATCCGCGTTGGAAACTACTCCCTGTTGGTACCCTTATGGCCAACGGGCTTGGCACGGCGCTACTCGCCTCGTTCCACGTCCTTCTGGGTCTTCGATCCGCTGTATCTCCTGGTGCATGTTCAATATTACAGGGATTGGGCGATGGATACTGTGGATGTCTCACGACAGTGAGCACATTTGCAGCTGAATTGAATGCTCTGGTGGGTAGGAAACGATGGTTATACGGGACGATTTCCATCGTGGTGGGGCAAGTAGTTATCATACTAATCTTGGGATCAACTCTGTGGACAGGGACGGCGAGTGCGCAGATGAGTTGTAGGCCAGCCATGTAATTACAGTAGTAGAGTTCACGGTCGCAATGGGATTTTTGATACGTCGGAGTGCAAATTGACCCTAGGCTGTGTCGGCCTACGCAATGAACTCTCCGCTATCGAGTACAACAACCATCCACCCACCACTATTCCAATTTTTGTTCCCTTCTCCCCTCTTTCTTCATCATGTCCCGACGAGCCCAACAACAAGGTCCCGTGGATACAAGCCAGCCTGAGGTACCTGAAGATGAGCTATTGAGCGCCACTGGCGAAGGTGATGAAGTAATGGAAGAGGTCGAAGAACAAGAGGGTTACAGTGCGTGTCCAACACCTGTCCACTAGCGTACTATATTGACTTCGAGTACTACTTCCTTCTATCCTACCGACCGTGCTTTGCGATCTGTCGCGCCCCTCATGACACCGACCTCGTCGCGTCGTTTCATTCACCAGCATCGTCGACGCCTACGTCATCCCTAACCTGGATCAGCTGGTTTTGTTCTTTACCTGGCCATGATTACTTCTGCGAGGTTGCAGAGGATTTTATCGAAGACGATTTCAATCTTACTGGGCTTAACGCGATGGTTCCCTTCTGGAAAGAAGCGATGGAGATGGTTTTGGATGTTGAGCCTGGTGCGTCTACTCTCGTGTCTGGGATGAATTCAGTCTCCCTGAAAGCAAGCTATAGATGAAGATTCGGCCAAGATTCCTGACGTCTCGATAGTCGAGGCATCAGCAGAATTGCTGTATGGGCTTGTTCACCAACGCTACGTGCTTACGAGAGCTGGACTCCACGCGATGGTCAGTGAATTCGTTCCCCTCCCAGATCACTATCATGATTGTGATTATGAATCCAAATACTTCTAGGCGGAAAAGTACGAAGCAGGTGTCTTTGGCTCATGTCCACGTGTGTACTGCATGGGCTGCAACGTTGTCCCATGTGGGCGGTCAGACCTTCCAGGACTGGAAACCGTTAAACTATTTTGTCCGAATTGCAATGACATCTATGTCCCCGCAAGCAGCCGTTTCCAGGGCGTTGACGGTGTGCCATACTCCGCATCTTATTAAGTGCCTTGTTCCCTGATCGGTGTCGTCTCTTTGCCAGGCGCTTTCTTTGGCACCACATTCGCTCATCTCTTCTTCCAGACCTATCGAGAACTCATGCCCGCTCCGTTCTGGAAGCAGCCGTCTTCGTCTGGTTCCATGTCACCGTCTCGGTCACCGCGCAGCGTGACGGGGAGTAACTCTTCTCAGCAAGCGCCATTCGTCAATCCCAACCCCCATGGTGGACAAAAACGTGCCGCCGGGAAAGTATATGTTCCCCGTATTTATGGTTTCAAAGTCAGTGAGAGGGCAAAATCTGGCCCCAGAATGCAATGGATGCGATTACGACCAGAATCGTTCGAGGAGTTAGACGAAGTGGACTGGAGAGGCCGGTGGATAGACGATGAAGAAGACCAATACGACGATGGGATTGATGGAGAGGCTGAGGAAGATCGACGTATGGAAGACTTCGATCCGGTGCGTCGTTTCTTTTTCACGGGTGATGTGCGAGTTATCGACATCTTGGACAGGACCATGCAGACGACGACGATGACGACGACGACGAAGAGGAGGAAGAGGAAGAGGATTCAAAAATGGGGGCTGCTCGAGGAAGTCGACGTCACGCTGCGGGTAAATCCAAAGATCCACTCGATCGGCCATTGGTGTGGGCAATGGCGACAGGCTCTGCCTTTGATGCTCGTACCTCGACCTCACGAGGGCCGGCGGTGGGCCAGCTGATATCAGTTTGAATTGAAATTTTGTCAACTAGAATACACAGTTGGCTTTGGGGGGCTTTATTCGATACCATTCAGTGCATCCACAATAATATTAATTTCGCGGACTTGGAGGAATGAGTTAAGTTAATAACTGGCATGGAATGAAACGTGAGAAAATATGGTCGTTAACTGTACAGTTTACAAAGCCACGACCCCTTCCGCGTGCAAGTTGTAGGCAGATACAATCATTTCGCCCTGTCGAGCAAAGCAAGCCGTTCAGCAAGTGAAACATGACAAGGAACAGTGAGTACAGTGTATCACACATTGTATAGTGAGAACACCAGATTGAGGGATGTGGGTGCTGTACTACAGATACACGCCGCGGCCTCAAGCGTGGTCGCCCCACTACCCCAATCGAAAAGGCTGCGCGCCCGAGCCAGCGCAAGGGCATTCTATCAGCAAAGACCAAGTTCGTCCGGTCAATCGTCCGGGAGGTTGCTGGTTTCTCAGCGTATGAACGCCGAGTTATGGAGTTGTTGAGAAATTCAAAGGTGCGTGAGCACGCTGTAAATCCAAGCGATTTATGCCAATCCGACCCGCAAATTGCAGGATAAGAAGGCGCGGAAGCTCACCAAAAAGCGGGTATGTATCCTCGAGTGCGTCTATATCTATGACGCCTCATTGATGTGCCGTTGTTGGTTGGTTTACAGCTCGGAACGTTACTTCGTTCGAAGCGCAAGCTCGAGGAGCTGAGCACCATTATCCAGGAGAGCAGGAGAGCACACTAAGTCGGCGGTCGGTTTACCTGTGACAATCCTTTTTTTTTTGCCGCATCCCTGTTGTAGGGAAGGCGCAGCGTAATGACTATGTACCGTTAAGCCTCTCGTATGCGAATGTACGCGTGTTTCCCCTGCAATGCGCAATTATGAGACTGAGGTATCTCTGGAAATATTCTGCACAACTTCGAATATGTGAGAGTGGTACGGGTCACATTGATTGGCGCTTGTTCGGCACGGAAAAGGTCAGCCTCGGGCGTCGTGTGGGTAGCAAGGCGCGAGAGCGTCGTGAAAGTGCATGTACTCCTCAACGAGTAATAACACCCTATGACCCAACCCACATCGTGGCAGCAACTGTGGGACCAAGCCCAACCAACACTTAGCAATGCAGAACGATCTTTAGCGAACACATCGGCGCCTGTCGCATCCCGCATCCTTCGTGTCGGGCAGCTTGACGCGGAACTGCTCGACGCCGAGCTTGTCAATCTCCTCCGAGACCCGCTCAGCAAGGCCCTTGGCCTAGCCAACGTACGTTCCCCCGTTACCCCTGAATTAACATATTTTGGCCCTGCTCTCGACTGACGGGTGTGTTTGCGCGTCGCAGTCTACTCTGAAGTCGCGCTTCGACCCGGAGCTGTCGTTGTTCATTCGGCTGACGCTCTATAGACTCTCCATCTGGGCGACGGGCGCATCGTACGGTGCCAAACTTCAAGACCTCAAGTATGTCGTCCCGTCGACGGCCGATGGTCGCGTCCTCTGTGCGTTTGCGACTTTCTGTTTCTCATTCCCACTTTTTTTTTTTTTTCGAAACTTAATGTAATCAACCTTCATCGAAGCGTCTAGGCTGCCTCGGAAGATTCTTCTCGTGCACGGAGCGTTGACGATCGTCTTGCCTTACATACATACACGTTTGCGCGGGCACGCACTGTCTAAAGCATGGCCCGACGCCCCCAGCTCGGATCGCAGGAGGAAGGCTTGGGAGCTAATGACCAAATTGGAGACCACGCACGCCGCGATCGCCCTCGCGAGCTTCGTCGCATTCCTCTGGGATGGACGGTGAGCATCGCGATTTCTGCTGCTATAACCCCGCTGCGGCGCGGGCGCGAATGAGGGCGGCAAACCCGAAACTGACGCTGTGGTTATCCCTTTTTTTTGTTCGCAGATACCGAACCACGGTGGATCGACTGTTGGGTATGAAACTCGTTCCGAACCGGAGACTCGTGCGGCACAACGTTAGTTACGACTTTATGAATCGCCAGATGGTGTGGCACTCATTCACGGTACGTCGACCGTTACAACAGCGCCTATTTGCACCCTCCCCATCGAAAACACGGGACCCCGCTGATTCGTGATTTCGTCGGGCCAACAGGAATTCCTCGTGTTCCTCCTTCCCCTCCTTCCTCACCGCAAACTCCGACGCGTCGCAGGGACCGCGGCGGGTGTCATAATGCATCCGTTGGACGCGCTGTCCAGCCTGATTCCCGCCTCTGCCAGTTCGGCACTCGGCCTCGGGATGAGTGTCGGGAGTGGGCGAACGGACGCTCAATCCCTCGAGCGGGCAAAGTTCGCGCGCCTCCTGGAGGACGAATGTGCGATATGCTACGAAAGTGCCACCACGACGCTAAACATCGCGGACGATATCCAGCCCCAGTCGACTTCTGATTTGTCCCATGCTACGGCAAGGAAGGGCGAGCCTCCGGCGCACCCGCTCGTGACGCCCTATCGCACTTCCTGCGAGCACGTTTATTGCTATACGTGTGTCGCGGAGAAGATGATACGCGCAGCGGATGAGGGTGGAGGACCATGGGAGTGCCTGCGCTGTGGCAAACCCGTGTTGAGCGCCGAGCGTTTTCACGTCGAGAACGTGTATTGGGCGAGCGAAGGCGAGGAAGGGAGCGTTGGAGAATGGGGAAGCGATTACTTTAATGAGATGGGTAGCAGTAGTTTGAGTGGCATGAGTGCAGGAAGCCGGAGCTGGGTTAGCGGTAGTGACTCAGAGCGGTCAGATTGACGTTGGACAATGGCAGGGGAAGCCTTCTTCTCTCATTCATATTATGTACTGTCTAATCTGCAAAAACGTGCTTGGTGTATGCGATGAACCGTGTTTGAACTACGCGCTACGCCCCAAAGATCTCCCGCATGAGGTGTTGGAGCACCGGGGGATCTGCCTTCGCTAGATAACGACTCTGCATTACCTGCGTCCCCCCGCATGCAATCTCCGCTTCTCGCAAGCGCTCCGCAATGAACGAGGAGAGTAGGGTTGTGCGCACTAGATCAGTATCGTAGACCTGCGTGGTGGCAAAGGAGTAGATAAATTCTGAATTGCCGACGCTACGACAAATGTCAACACCTACATTCTTTCGGCGGTCGTATTCTGGTGTATCCTCAGAACCATTGAAGAAGGAAGGGGCTGGTTGGTCCCAATACGCAGTCAATAATGTGCTACATGGTGTAAGGTCAGTTATTCGAGGTTTAGATGAAATTCGGAGGATAGGGTCTCACGGCTCTCCTCCGTCGTCGTCGTCCGCCTTCTGCTTCTGTACTTCCTTTAATTCAGCGAACACGTCGGTCCAAAGGTCGAAAATGTCGCTGTGAAGCCGTTCCAAGACCTCGGCCCTTCCCGTGGAGACCAACACCGCAAGTCCCATGGCATAGAGCTTGCGATGCCTGGGTTCAGAGATATTGTCGAACTAGAATGGAGCGCTGGATAAGTAAAATATTCTCGGACAGACGGTGGGCCTACTCACACGCTGTCGCCACTGATCTAACAATCCCTCCCATAATTCGGTCTCCGGCTTTCCTATCCTGTTTACTGCGGCACTCATGTACTGGAGGAAAACCCGTGAATCTAGGAGGGTAAGGCGGGCCATAATTTCGACGTGACGGGCAAGAATGAAAACATCTGCCTGATTGTCCAATTCAGCCGGTTCTTGACCAGCGGCGGGATAGTAGTAAGTACCTTGTCTTCGACAATCGTCGTTAACAGCGAAGAGAACAAGCCGCTCGAATGAAGCGACTCTGAGTAAGTTGAGGGATGAGCCAGCTGGAGCAATAATGCCAAAGCGTCTAGCAACGATCTCATATGATTTGCACTCGCGCCAGATAGAGGTCGCTGTAATGCGCTAAGAAGCTGAGAAGCGTGTCTCTAGAAGAAAAGTGTGAATGTAGGTTACAGACTATAATGGCTGCTTGGCAAACCTGTAGGACAGCGTTGGCATCGAGTAGGAGATAACCCTCCAAGATGTCTGTGGTGCTACCCAATACGGCCCAGTTATCGATCAGTAGGGCCATCACTTTGGGGAACAGGTCCAGCAAGCTTGGTTCTCCATTTGGAGTACTCAACACGACAGCATTTCTGAGAGCAGTAATCCACAACTGTAATGCATCCGTTTCTAGCTCCGTGATGAACTAGCAAGGGTCAATCGAGCATAGAGCACGCGTCAACAACAATGCCTACCGCAGGAGATAAGCACTCGTCAAGAAGGGGAGCCACTATGGTGGCTAGGGGAGTTGAGTGCTGCCCGGTTGCCTGAGACCCCACAGATCAGCTAGTATCGTTAGAAGAATAGCCGGACTCACGGTAATGAGGACAGTCATCATCCGCAAAAGCGTTATCTTAAAGTGTGATTCTCCCCCAGCAGAAAGCCCTTTGGTAGGTCTGAATGAGCTAGGGGAGACCCTCATGAGATCGAACTTACATAGTTGCGGGAAGGCAGAAGTAATCAGAGATACTGAAGGGGCAATCTGATAAACAATCAACGAGACCGAATTAATGCTCCAGAATGATGGTACCTCTGCCCTCGACCTGTCAATTATCGTGCCCAAGCACGCTGCTAGTTTATTCTTCGTCTCGACCGTCTCGACTTCGTCGATTAAACTGAGAAGCTCCGCCACTGTAGGGGCCAGAAACGGAATGAAAACATTCAGGTCGAATAGGTTTGCCTGTTATATACATACGTTTGTGGTAGTATGGAGGACTTATTTAGGACTTACATCGACACATTGCTGCAGCGCAGTCGCAGTGGTAAGCCTGACCACTTCCGTCCCTGTACCCTTTGTTGTCAGCAGATGAAGGAGTATCTGCCATATTTGAGGGTCCGACGGCGGATAGCAGTCCTGAGAGACCCATCGGCCTATTAGCCAGACAATTCGTCTTTGGATGATAAGGTAACTGTTCAAGGGATGATACCTCAGCATTCCTGCGGATGGGAGTCTTTATGAACGTACTCTGGGCTAGGGTTCTTTGCTTCATCTTTTGCGATCTGCATCCACAAGGATAGATTCAAATCGTCCCTCAAACGGTGAGCGCACCGGCCGACAGCACAGTACACTGCTTCTTTTTGTACAATGTCCTGCAAACTGGTAGGTGGTCGTTCTTCGATACATCCTCAGCAAACAAAATGGTTATCCGCGGTGTGAAGCGGCCTCTTACCATTGACATTGGCGAATGCCTTCACGAGTAGTGAGGTAACAAACTCGCGATACTGGTTCGCAAGGGTCATGAGAACACGCTCCGCACATGGCTATCGACTCTCTGAGAAAATGCAGATGGATGGGAGTTCCAGGCTCACCCGTAATTCAAACTGCCACTGCTCGTCGTCCTTGTCCTCGGTGTTGACCCATTCCTCTGGGTTCGCCATCCAGCCCTCGAGGTCGTTCGGATTAAGCGGCATAAAGCGAGTAACGAGGAAGGTAACAGCGGTCTCCACAAAATCCTGGGAAAGGGCTGGGGATACGCTAGTGAGAACAGCATAGTGAGTGGTTAGGGTACCCACTCAAGGTATGATCTGTCTTTGCTTTCCGCGATGGGGACCACTGAGCGAGACTCTCCTTGAACAGGACCATCCCAGCCACGAGAATGCGAACGGGGAACACGGCAGTTTCGGAGTCTGAGAATAAGTGATATTAAGTGACCTTGATCCGCTCAGTTCCCGCAACATACCTTCAATAAGTTCGGCGGATGAATTAGCCTGAACAACTTTCTCCCAGTAATACAGTACCAAGTCATCGCAAACTGGCAATTCGACGAAACGAGGAGGGTCGACCTGCTGCACTCGTCGGAAAAACTTGCCGAACGTGCGAACAAGTTTGTATAGCAACTTCAGAGAATGCAAAGTGATGGGATCAGATGGCACCGCGTCTGAACGCAGATTCATGAGAATGCCGACGCGAGTCTCGTAGAGGCCACGAAGTTGCACAGCAGAATATCGAAAGATTTCATGAAACTACGAATCTGAATAAATACGCCACACAAGTCTGGTACACAATGTACCTACCCATGGCTCCATCGGGGATATAGAAGGATCTCGCAACTTGGGCCAGATCCAAACAGCCATTTTCATGATAACCTTGTACATAAGATGCGCGAATAGAAGGTCCTCAGCAGTCCTGCGAGAGCTGAGGGTTGGGATAGCGATAGACGGCTCTAGCCTTTGAATTAATTGAACATAGATCTCAGATAGTTGGGAGTGAATGCGAGCGATGAGCTGATATAAATACGAGTTACGAGCTGTCAGGGTCAGGAACGCGTTGCACGGTTGCATACCTGGCCAAGTGTTTTGACGCTGGTCATCATTTTAATGTGAGACAACTCTTTCAAGATAGCATTCAAAGTTCGAAGAGACTTGTGAAGGATACGGGTCGCAGTAGGATCTGGTACCTGTGAAGACAACCTTTGCTGGAGATGATGTGTAATTGGTGTCATGATGTCTGATTCCAAAGATGCCCTGAAAGCAGTTAGCGGTGCAGTCATGCGCGAAATGAGATAGATTGACACCATTTATGGGGAAAGTCGGAGCGCGCGATTTTTGCAATAATTACTTCATTGCTTTTGCCGATCTTCGATTCCAAATTACCAATCCGCCAATGGGATAGAATCAGGGTGGCCTTACGACGTCATCTTCCTCGTCTAGCAGTGTCAAGCAACGATTCCTGATCGCTGACCTCTGGTCGTCTAGAACCAGCCTAACATTCGTAGAACCACGTTTTGGACAAGCGCCACGGAAGATACCGTACGGGGTCTACTGACCTTCGCGATCTCCAAAGGGTGGACACAACGTTCTTCACCTGGATGATACTCAGCTGTCTGATATGCAGTGGGGCGGTCTTCTGAGCGGCAATCTGCTGAAGTAAGTCTAACGTCCCAGGTTGGTCCATTAGATCCTTTAAGCGTGCGGCAGAAGCACTCAGTTCCTTCGGGTTCTGAGACGTCGCACCCGCGACAGCTGCGTATACTTCTTGTATGGACGCATGCTGGGCTGAGTTGCTGTTCATGAGTACAATGGATGAGACGAATGAGAGGCGCCTTCGAATCAGGGCTCTGGGCAGCCACAAGAAGAAGTACTGTATGGCGACGGTGACATCAACAATCGTAAATAACGCGCCCGCGTAATCTCAGCTGGTCTCATTCAAAGTCCACTCGACGCACTTCAATTAATCATGGACATTCGCCAAGATACCCCCAGTATTGACACCTCATTAGACTATGTCGACGATTCAGAACCAGAAAGGAAGCGGATCAGGCTTCAAGTTACTGAGACCAAAAGACGAAGAAAGCATCAGAAACAGGCCCGACACCAATCTACAGGCGTTACCCATGATTCCCCAGCGTTGAGCCACATCTCTACGCACAATCATTCAGCGGGTGGTGAGACTACCAGTATTTAGAACATTCATTTTATATCATCCAAGATCTGACGTATATTACAGGTGGGTTGGACCGGGATACTGCGGAAGTCACACTCACTCTGGAAGACACGAAGAGCGTCGTCATTAATATTACAAGTCAGCGCAAACTTTACTCTCCCTTTATTTTATCGAGGGTTTGATATTTATCCCAGATGATACAAAACGAAACCGTTCCAAACAGTCTTCAGAGTCCCCGTCACAATCGCTGCTTGTGATCAGTTGCCCACGGCCCCCACTATCTTCCGTACTGCAGCATATCCCACGTAGGGATGCTACTGACACGGAAGAGGTGTCGTCAGAGTCGAATCTTACTGCTCGTTTAGGCCATCTTGCATACAAGCAGGTCCGACGTCCGCCTAACAACGTGTCCGATCCAGAATGCCACCGATCGGCCGCAACGCTCATGGATCATCACAGCAAAGTCAGGGGCCTAAGCCAAAAACCAGCCTTAGATTCCGATGTCACTAAACATGACGTTGGTCCTCTCCTCGGATGTGTCTCCTGCGAGGTTCGATGGACCGTCAAGAAGAGTGCAGCTCACAAATGGTCTCACATTACAACTTGCGCACGAAAGAAAGGTATAAATTCAAGTACGCTCCAGTGTCTCATTGAAAAGGAGCTCCTCAAGATACAACACACAAAGACAAATGACAAGAAAACGGCAGATCGTTCCGACTCCGCCGATGCTGTCTCTCAGACATACATGGAAAGTGTGGTGGCGGAAGCTCAACCGAGGAGGAAGCAAAGGCGAACGGAGACGGCCGGGACACTTCAGCCTGTCGGCCAAACGAGGACTGCAATACTGGACAGAGCCAAAGCTCTACTTGGGGAAGCAGTACCGTGTGACGCACCCGAACCCGAGCGCACTCAGGCTTTTGGCCGAAGCAAGCTAGCGACTGGACATCTGCAAGCGGAGGACGCCGACCCGGCCGTGTCACACTTTTCTGAAGAGTGTGCTTTGGGTTCGAGGCTTGCCCTTCTCAGGTCCATGGCACAGTCTCCGGGCGCAGGGTGCGAGTAGTGTGGCATGACATGTACCACCTTGATTTTCGTACTGTATCCAGAATATAACAAATTGTATAGGTTTACGTGTGCGTATACCAGGCGTTGGGTTGACATGTTCCATCTCGAAATAATCGGGTTTCGTGGGGCGATTTCTGATAGCGCACAGGCAAGATTGACTGCTTTTGACCAGTTTTTGACCAGAGGTCACGGTGACACTTCTGGTGCAAACCAATTCTCCGATTCATTACTATCCAGGTCTAACCAAGGTTGAAGCTTCGGTAGACGTTATAGGTAATAACAGTGCGAGAAACTACTGTTAGTTGAGAATCTATGTAGGAATAAGTATGCGTTAGTACCTGTTGAAGGCAGATGTAAGCAAGCAGAATCCAGCGAGAGAAGGGGCCCAGCCTCCCTCGCATGCATTAACAATCACAAAGCGACATCTGACAGCCCAGCAACCTCAATCAATCCACCGACAAGGTGTAAACTGCCGGTAACGAGAACCTCGACCGGCCTGCCACTACTAGCTTCTTCTCGGACGACACTAACGGCGTGCTCAATGGATGGCAGGACATGTGCGTTCTCTTTGGGAAAGGTAGGCACCAACGACGTCCACGCCTCAGCAAGTTCTTGCTGTGTTTTTAAGTCATCCTTAGGAGCAGATACAGCATTCAGGTCTGAGGGAACAAGACAATGTCAGTATGTATAAGCGTAACAAGGATCTCGTCTTACCCCCTTTAAAATGACCGTCTGCGTAGGTAACATTCGTGCAGAACACAACTTTGTCAAAGAACGTGTGGGAAGCAGAACCGTGTAGTTGAAGTTGTACCGCGATCTTCGCCAGGATAGTCCCCAAAAACGACGGTCCAGATCGGCCATGGGTGCAATTGAATATGAGAATACGAGTGGGCTTTTCACTTCTGATCATGGGTTCGGATTTTGGCCTTGAAGTAGAAGGGATGCGCTTACCTGGTCGATACAGTTCTCAAGGCGGCCATGGGGCTCACCAGCCACTCGATGCAGCATCCAAGACTCTCTACCGTATGGGCACCGTCTAGGAACCACAAGATCGGAGGATAGTTTAGGTCGCTAACGGTCTGACATCTCCCAGGCCACCGAGCAGCCTTTAATCCATCGACGAAGGTGTCTGGTAATGTCTTTTGAGGTGCAACTGATTCCTTCAACTCGAGGAATTTCTTGGAGAGTACCACAGCGAGTCCCGCGTTCGTGATTTGATGGGTCCCTGCTAGACCTGCATCATATTGTCAGACAGAAAAGCCAGAAGGAATATAACAGTCCCACGATTTACCGAGTTGAATCTCTGATAGCTCGGGCATGTCAGGTACGACAATGAACTCAGATGCCTGTTCAGAGTGTCAGAGACTTGGCCAAAGTGAAGGACCATCTTCAAACCTTGAGTTCCGCACTTCTTTGCCGTAAGACATCCATGCCTTCTCGCGGTTGGTTCACGGTTATTGCTGGGACACCTTCCTGAGTGCGCTATTGTATCACAAGGCGTGATGGGGTGCTACCAGGACACTGACTTTGTATATGCCACCTTTCTGCCAGGCAATCTCCCCAATCGATTTTCCGAGCACACCGACGTGATCAATGCCAAGAGACGATATCCCTGTGACGATGGGCCGAGGAACGGTGTTGGTACAATCGTAAGTGCCACCCACACCAACCTCCAGTATGGTAGCGTCGACCTGGTCGGTAATCGTCATTGGGTAGTAATGACGCGTGATGATGAGCGCAGACCTTCAAGGTCAAGAACGCGTGGAATGCCATAAGCGTGATGTATCTAAAATACATTGGCTTCGGAGTCCTTGTTGAGGTCTTTATCTGAGTCCCAGTGTTAACTCCATTGCACGTTCCCATTAGAATGAGGAACAGACTTGACAATTTTCTTCTAGGCGATCCCAGACATCGAAGAAGAACTTTGCGAATGACTCTTCGGATATGGGAATCCCGTTGACACGTATTCGCTCCCGCACTGCAACAAGGTGTGGCGAGGTAAACAACCCTACATGGGGGCTTGAGAATCGAAGACGGTGACGGTGAATTTCATCTGACCAAGTGAAACTCACCAATTTTCCACCCTGGTTTTGTGTGACGAAGGATGGAGTCTACGAAAGCACACGTAGAGCCTTTGCCCTTCGTACCAGTCACATGGAGTACATTGAGAGAATTTAGATCTTCTTGCTGTAAAACATGTAGTCTCTCTATTTGAACATAGACTAGCACCTCACCTTGTAGCCAATTCTCTCCAAGTATTCAATCATCTCCGAGATGGCCAAATCATTGGTACGTCCGCCAGACGCCTTCAAAGCTTCCAGCGTCGCGGCATTGGATTGCAGGGTGTTCAGGAGGTCTATGGCATCTTTGTATGACCTGCCAGACATTGCACGACGCTGGACAAGAGAGATGAACCTGGGGTTCTGAGTCCTGTTTGCTATCTGTATCGGGAGCCTAAGAAATCGCATTCGTGGTAACGTAAAAGCATGTGACCCACGGTTGGTTATTTCCCTAATCGGACGGAATCAAACTTAACACAACGACGATCATCTTCACCAACCGCTGTGCAATACCACCCTCGAGGTGTGGTACAGTACATGGACAAGTTTGTGACATCAAGGGTACAGACCTACCAGAGGAACCATGGTAAAGAGTGTATGCACAGATATGAACCATATCCTACGAAAGGAGCAAACGGCGCAACAAGCCTGAACGGTGGTGCGTCCAAGACGCCTACCCAACGGACCCTTACACGGCACCTGCTCAACACGCTGTGTGACGAATCAAACCCCATAACACATTCTGACATTGGGTTACGCTCTGGCCAGTCTTCATGAAGCGCGTGACATGGGGTTCGCCTGACATCCGGATTCACACAATAGATCGTGTTGTTTCGCTCACAACTGGCCACCAGAGGGCAGATGGCCGCGGCCAGAGGCAAGGCTATGCGAGAAACCGCAACCGGAAGCTCAAAGATCAGAGAGAAGAAAAGGGTTTAGGGGCCCTGTACAACACAAGGATCTACATCAACGGGTACTTGCGAGACACAACAGATATCGAAATGAAGAGGGTCATCACGGAAGCGGGCGGGCAGACACTGTTCGTGTGATGTCGTCTACCAGTCTGATGAAGTTTGAGTGTTGAATAACCACAGGCAATCGGCGTCCAATGCAACTCATATTGTGACATCTCAACATTTGAGCGGAAACAAGACCCATAGAATTCTCACTTCAAGCAGGGGAAAGAGGCCATTTGTTGTTAGACCTGGATGGGTGACGGATAGCATCGCAGCGGGGAAGCGGCTGAGAGAAGACAAGTATTTATTGGTGAATTGTAGCAGTAGCAGCAGTGGAGTATGATACCGTGACACAGTACACGTGACGAGAGGAGCCAAAGAGGAGCGCAGCTTTGCCCCTCGCGTCCGAAAACGAGAACGTGTCCCTGTCCGCGTCCGGATAGCGGACTACAGTACATACACATTTATAACTTACCCTCTATTCTAGTTTCAGAACCCTCCTTTTTTTCCCCTTCCAAATGAATTTCTTGTTTACCCCCAATCATGTGCAACTAATTGCTGCTTGTTATCCACCTTCCGCATCTCTCCTCACCTCTGGTCCTGACTATCACCCCAATGCTCAAGAGCTTTCCCGCTTAACATATTATGCTTCAAACAAACCAGGGAAAATCCACAAATTGGGCAATGAGCTCCAGAAAAGAATCAAGCTAGAAGGCCGAAAGGCGCTCTCGAACAACCCACGTTCCCGGTCGTAAGTCATCACCTTTGAATTGGCTTGTGTTTCTTGTCAACATTAGTCTTTAGCTCGCTCCTCATCTCACTATCCATATTCAAGGCTCTTGCTACCGAATGTCGACGCGATATTTCTCTCCTTACTTCCTCACTCCTCGCTTCTATTGACACGGTACTGTTCACCTTTCCCTCTGATATCGAAGTCTCTGCGAAAGCAGCCAACCTAGCAAGTCCTTCTTTACGCGTTCATGGAATCTACAACTGATGTTCGGTAGTTCGTAGCTTGGACGACCTTCACTGATGGTCGTCTAGTAGGCGTGGATCAAGCTGTCACCCATGACTATCTTTCTGTGCTCGGGCGCTTCTCGAAAATGAGTAGAGCGAACTCTTCCTCTGGTGATTCGGAATTCACGAATAGGTAAGCTCCGATGTTTATGGGTTTCCGTCAACCTCAAACTGCACACAGGACAAGACTGGTTGGCCTTGCGGCTCTTACCAGTGTAGTAACGTCGGAGGCACTGTATAGCTCCTCCACTTTCAATGTTCAAGTTAACACCCTTGTTCCGGCGCTTCTGAGCAACTTACAAGAGGTTGAACTATCTACGCTGGAGGACGAGTGAGTATAGTGCGGGCTTTTTTCCGACAAGCTTCTGATTGTGCCAACTTCAGGTGTGCAAATCTCAGGCAAAAGCCTATGTCACCGTATCTAGATGAATTTAGGGCGCGCCCCATCATCGAGAGGCGTGCGGCATCAATCCACTTACACGTCGACGGAGAACGGGGACCCACAAAGACTGATGTCGCCAACGCGTGTCTCCGTGCTTTATCTCATTTATTCGATCACTCCAGTGGCGGGCAGATTGTCCCAATCATGCATGCAGCCATGGAGAGTTTGGACGAGATTCATGGATGGGAGAAAGTGGGCCATTGCTGCTGGTTTGCGGGAAGGGCAACCGAGTGGACGCAATACCAATTCCGTGATGCCGTTCCAACCCGATTGATCGATCGTCTACAGCGGGAACAAGATGTACCAGCGACGACAACTCTTCATACTACCCTCGCCGCGATGGTCACGACTGTCTTCACGTCTCCCATCCCCCTGGTCATGTCTACCTCGGACGTCATTTCAAATCTCATAAGTCTAGTTCTCCGCAGAGCTGTCATTGATCCGACCGACTCGTTACTACTAGCCTTGACCGAGTGCATCGGCGCTTTGGGCACCCATGTGTATTACGCAGACCAGATTCATGACCTCGCTAGCGAACTTATTAGCCGCCTTGTTTCTACCGAGGCAACCGGGCTCCCTGGACGTGAACGGGATCCCAGTGATAAATGTCGGGCTCGAGCGCTCCGTGCTCTCATTGAAGGACTCGTTGGGCTCATGCGCACTCCCTCGCGAAGAGTGGACCAACGTTCGAGCGTAGAGAGCCCGAAGCTGCTGGAACAAGATTTTTTTTCCAGCAGTCCAAAGCAGGCCGATTCCGTGCAATTCGCCAATGGAGATAAACCAGCGCGCGCTTCTACTGAACGCGCAGATGGTGACACGCATCTAACAAAAAGGACGAGGATCTCACCGGAGACTTGGCAAGACACCCTGAACCTCATTTGTAACGCGGACTCCGCCGTACGCTCTGGTTATATTGACGCTTTACTTGTCTATCTAGAATCAGAGATATCTGCCCTTGGGGAACATACAGACAGTGATGGAGTAAGGCGCAATCGACCATTGGCCTCAAATCAAGTCCAGCAGGCGGGCAATATGATGGCCGTTCTATACGGAGACGAAACAACACGATTCTTACACGCCACTCACGTCTATTTGTATATTCTGGCTACTTCGCCCACCTTTCACAGCCCTGCACCCACACCATCACCCGCCCGTTCCTCGACACGGGATGGAACAGAGGCCGTCACTGTGATTCCGGCGACCCCTAATGCCTCACGTGAAGCAGTTGGTGTCGAAGATCGCAGCTCACCAGCACGATCTCAGTATGGAAACAGACTTTCGCTTTCGCTTCCCACCAGAGCCCGAAAGCTCTCAGTAGTGAGGCGTATCATCTCTCGGCTTCCTCCCCGTATCACGGCTTCTTCCCTCCCTTTGGCAACGGCCTCCGATTATCTCAACATCGTTTCCGTATTGACGAGGATCCATGGGCGTCTTCCTGTCCGTGGTTTGCTCACTGGTGTACCCTTCTTACTTGCCATGTCCTCGGTTACGCACGTGGACGACTCCGCTGACAGTGCGTCGCTGGAAAGGCTCTGGGTGATGAGGGAGGTAATTTCAAGAGTTTGGTTGGCCGTAGGAACGACTTGGGACTGTGGAGAGCTGGTGGAGATGGCCAAGAAGGTAAGGTGTCGTCATTTTAAATTGTTATGTTGTCTCATTTGGTTCAAGGCACTTTCATCCATGCCAGCTTCGTCGTACCTTCCCTCTGAGGAGGCACGAACATCAGGTCAACTCGCTGATCCAGAAGTTCCCGCCCATATCTCGCCTATTACTAATGCAGGCATTGCTTGGTCTGGGGTTGTGCCCCAAGCCGCAGTCGATGCTCTGGCGTCAAATAAGAATGCGCTTGAGGTTACGGGAATGGATAGGGAAACCCTTCAAAAACGCCTGTCTGTATCATGGACCGCTGAGGCTGCTTTCAGAGACTGTAAGTCGAGTTATAGCAACATTCCAAAACGTGCTTGCTCATTCGCCCCGACTCTAGCCATGGAGCCGCAGTCTAACTACGATCCATTACGACGTGATGGTGTCTCTCCACACTTGAGACTCGCGCCATCTTTGATGCAAATCGAAAACCTGTCGTTGCAGAGTCTATCTCGCTCATCACGAGGAGTAGGGATCACCGATCTTCGAGAGGCCCTGGAAGGTAGGGGCAGCATGTCCAATCCAGCTTTGGCGCACAGGGCCCCTTCTTTGTCAACATTGGATCACGCGCCTACACACGTTGATCCCTCCATAACCAAGTTACGGCCAATAAGGTCCCGACCAGAAAAACCCAAGTCCAACGGGGGTCCTGCCGAGGTCCGCGACATGCTCAGCAAACTTCATATCGGAAAACCTGGTAATGGCAGCAACTTGTTACGAGCGTCATTCCCTGGGTTGCAAAGGCAGGAGGCACGGTGAGTCAGATTATCCTACGACACTGAACCGCAACGTATTCAAGAATGCTAATCGTATGTCCTCTTCACCTCTCAGCAAAACTCAAAACATTGTGCCCCCATACAAATCATAGGGTGTGAGACCCGAATCTCCTTGACTCGGGATGTTTGGCATAAGTTGTTATTTATTTAGTCTCACTTACGCAAAGGACACTCTCATTCTACATTTTTGCATGGTCACTATCAGCTTTCATAAATATATCGCTATTACCAGGAGAGCCATCGTAGTCTAAGCTATCGAGTCTGATTGCGCGCACCTTCTTCCTTCTCTCGCCAATAAACCAGTTCACTTTGGGCTCTTAAGTGATTCGGGGCGGCGCGGAAGGCCCGCTAAGGGTAAAACCGGTTAACAAGAACAAGAGCCACAAGTGGTATTCGGTTGGGACGTACAGTCAAGCCTTGGAGTAGCTCCTCGTAAACAGCCGATTTGGCCCTTGCTCTTGCAGATGTCTCTGAGAGCTTTCCGGTATGTGTTTCGATCAGTCTGGTGAGCTCTTGCCGAAGACGGAGTAAACTATGGAGTGAACGATGAGTAGGGCCCTATATCTTCCTGTCTGCTGACTCTCAAGCACGCACTTGGAAAAAATCATCGTTTCTTCGTTATGCTCAGTCAGCATCACGAGGCAGAGAAACAGAACCACATATCGCCTGCAGATCTATGTGCCCGCTTTCAGCATCCTGCACGTCACGAGGAGGGGTTACTCTCTCACAGTGGTGATGGTAGCATCGCTCGTCGTGGTGGTTCGACGGAAGTAGCCTCCTCCGGCGCCTTCGGCGACCTTCTTGAGCCCCTCTATTTGGTCGGTCATCGCCTTCTGGAAGAGCGGCCACATATGCAGCCGGAGGCCAAAAACGAAGGTTTCCAGTGGTTGGCACCCACGCTTCTGTATCTCGCCCATGACCTCCTCCGTGAGTCGGATCATCGTAAGGAGAGGTACAACAGGTGGCATGGGATCCAAAGCGGCTTGTACAAATGTCTACACATGTGTAGGCATGAATTAAAAAGTACGCCACGGGAGCAGGAAAAGGAGAAGAAGAAACTAACCTTTGCGTGCTCCAAGGCGGGATCCATAATTTGCTTCCAGATGGCACTGAGAGCAATTTGGTCATCTTTCGAGAGCCGAGACACCGAAAGCAGACTTTCATTGCTGAATACGCTGTCCGTGCGTTCCCGAGGTCGCGGGGTTTCTGGAACCACGTCGGTGGCGGGGGTGGAAACTGCGTCGTCCACGGGCAAGGGTGCCGAAAGTGAAGTTGGAGAGAATAGATGACTGCTGACGACTTGGGGCGTGTGGACAGGTGGGGGATCTGGCTCAGGCGCGAAGAAGGTGGTCACGAAGGTGTATTCTGAGGTTCCGTTATCCATCAAGACCAACAGCGCTGACCGGAGAAGTGCTTCCACATCCTCTTTCTGTTAGAAAAAAAAAAGGTTGTCAGAATATAGATTACATTGGGACATCAGGATAATCACAAATGTTTTATCATCAGCCATGTATGCGAGTGTGGCGCCAGGTCCCTCAATCCTCGCGTGACTTAGCCGCTCGAGATAGGTTTCTGTCTGCTTCTCTGGACTGTCCAGAGCAGATACCAATCCCGGATCTTTCTCAATACTTCTTGCCTGCATGACACGTCTCAGCACGAACGGAGCTCGAAATTGGCGCACGTTCTCACAGACCTTGATCCATCCAAGACTTCTCATATACCGCCGAAATCCAGTCTCATAGTATGTGCGTGCGGTAGCGACGTAAGCCTTTTGCACCTCGGTGGCCACGTTCGCGGCATTCCGGAGTAAAAAAGCGTACAGAGGACGATACTTGAGAAACACGGTCGTTTGTAACACGTGCATATTCGTGGTCATACTCGCGCGAATGGGCTGCAGCAGGGCGTGGAAAAATGCGCGCAACTTTGTGGCTGCCTGTGATGTCGGCCCATCTCGATTGAGTTATGGCTGAATCAACATCCAGCAGGAGAACTGGGCCATACCACGATCCGCAAGCCCTCCGCAACTTCACCCAAATCTCGAGCTGCGCGCACCCGCCCGCGCACCTTGAGCGCCTCGAGCCGCCGCTCGAAATCTGCGACTGCGGGGATCCATAGCTCGCTCACATCCGTGTCAAGTATTGTGGTAACGAGAGTTGGTGGGAGGGTGAGGCCAGAAATTAGGCTAGCTAACGGCTTTTCGATTTTCTGCAGACGTCGACCGGAACTTCTCGGTCGGGATGATGAATTCAGGTAAAAGAGGGGGAGAGAGACGCACCCGGCGGCTCTTCAGTCTGCCTTCCATATCGCGGCTGCGTGATTGCAGGTCGGATATCTGTCCCGAGACGGAGGAGAGGTCCCTCTGGAAGGTAGATAGGAACGACTCGAGGGAGTCCAACAAGTCCACACTCGTCTTTAACTCATGAGCACATTGAAAGTCGTAGGGAGTAGCACACGCACTTGGACCTGGTCATGAAGTTCGACGAACTCTTTTGCACGACTAGAAACTGTCACAAACCGCCTGAGCTGAAACATTGAGAATGAACACAAATGCGCCTACATGACACAAATCCAGACAGGTCTACAGATCTAGAGTCCACGCTAACATCTACACGACGTGTATTTCAGCGTGGCCTGCCCAGAAGAGTCGGTGTGCTGACCTTGCTGCGAGTCGGATTCAGACATGACATGAAACGGGGAAGGACTCCGAAAGGTGAGACGATTCTGCGGCGGATGCACGCCGGGCCGCCGAACGGTGCAGGCATCCGTCTTCCGAGGTAGCCATGGTGGCCTTCAAAGTGCCCTAAGGCACATTTGCTGTGGCAACATAATATTTTACTACTTATGATGTGGGAGCTAGGGCATCTACAAGAGCGTAGCTAGTAGAAAACGCCGGTGGGTGCGCTACAAACTGCGCCCCGTGCTGTGCAGTATTTGGGTCAACAGCAACGCATTCATCGTCGGTTTCGTATCCAAGGGGGTCAAACTTCGACCAGTCGAAGCCTGGAGGGTCGTACACGAACTCCTGCACGGCCTGAATCACTTCCGGATGTACTATCTGCATATCGCGCAACCAACGCCGGCTGATCATCCAACTAGCGATACCTTTTGGTGGGAATGTCAAGCTGTCCTTTGGAGGGCCCTCATTCCGGTCACGCCGTCCTTGGCCACGCTTCGGCTTCATGCTCTTGTCTAAACGGTCGTCCTCATCGAGAACAGAGTAAAACTTGAGCAACCTGTTGCTCCGCCAGGGTAATCCTCGCACAACGAGCACCTTCTCTTTAGCAGTGCCTTGCTTTGAATCATCATCTGATTCCTCAGACGACATGCAATTAAGTTCCATGGCGCCATTGAATGTCGCATGAACAAAAGCCTGGGACCGTTCCCGGATGGCGTTGCGTTGTTCTCGCTTCTGGAGGAACTCGTGGGTAAGAATTCGGCTGATATGACCGAAGATGACACGTACGAGTTTCTTGCGGTGCAGGCGGCGTGACTTCATGGCCTTTTGTTCTTCCCTGTTCTTTGCTGTCAACAAGACGCTGGGATCTGCTTGGGCCTTGTACTTCTGGCGAAACGTCGAAAACGCTTGATCGAATGCAGACGAGGCAGGCTTGAGAGCAAAGTCGGCTTCTGGGACGTGTTCATAAAGTTTACGGTTCGCTCTCAGGTCGGCGAGAACGCGTTCCTTCATCAGGTTGTTGTGCTTTGACTGCTTGGTCGTCTTCTCCCAGACGAAGCGAACAGGCTCATTGTCACCTAACGGTAATCCTTCGAGATGACTAGGAGGTAGCTCATCTTCAGGCAGGATGCCCATGACGTGGTAAATGTGTCTGCGCAAGGCGGTCTGAGAAAAATTTCAGCTGTCATCACGGAGTTAGTGGTATGAAAATACCTGGATGGTGTAACACGTCTTGTCATGATTATTGATACGTTTTTGAGGCCGCTTCCCAGCAGATGATACGGATGCTTGACTGCCTGAGTCGTCCGAATCACTTTCTCCGCGGTTTAGGGTGGGAGTTGGCCTCTTCCTGTTCGATGGGTGGGGTGAGGCAGACGGGGACGGGGCATCGACTAACATGTCACGATCATGCGATCGCTCGGATATAACATTTCCCGGTGAGATCGAGGGGAAAGGTTCTTCCAAGTTAGCACCAGGTGGCAAGGCAGGAGACGGTGAGCCGGGGTCATCGAGTATGTAACCAGAGCCACCAGTAACATGTGTGGTGGCCTCGCGCCTGTGGTGAAGCAATGAGGCAACGCAAGTCCTGAGATAGGCTATCTGGCGCTTCATCTCAGCCAATTGGCTTTCTGTCTCTGCTTGGCGCTGTTGATACTTGGCTTCAAGTTCTTGTTCCCATGCTCTTCTTCGCTTGTTTTCACTTTCTTGTGCTTCCCGCGTAGCAGGTAAGGCGCGGAGCAGCTCTTGTACTATATGAGCGGCATCGGCTTTGGGCCTACGTTGCGACAATGAGGATAGCTAGGATAGAGGTTTCGACTGGAGGATACCTTGGAGGTGGAGGTGGCTCTGAGACCGCATACTCTAACTCACTACGATGAAGAGTAGAAGACGACTGTGACGGTAGAGTATGGAAGGACTGAGAGGGGTACTGGTGCTGGTCTGAAGAATAGGGAGATTGTGTTTGCTGCCCTATGAACGGGTTCAATGCATCTGTGAGCTCGCTTGTGGGCATGTTGTGCCGGTAATTCCGGCCCGAATATCAGCTCGAGACGTCAATTAAATTAACAACGCCAAATAATCCCGACGCGTCAGCTGCTCGTGCAAGTTACACAACTTCGCTCTACAAAACAAGAAACCATGGATGCGACATTCGAGCGTATGATTGCCCAAGCCGTCCGGGGAAGTCAGGCTGCAGGTCCTCCCCAAGAACCTACCGTCCCAGACAAGTGCGTGCTCTCCTTACACTTGGTCCTCAAGCCAACGCGTATCCCAGTGGTGAAGTGATACATATCTCGTCGCTTGCTCTTCTCAAGGTTCGTTATCGTACATCTATCCTTGCGTTGGATTGACTGTGTTCGCAGATGTTGAAACATGGTCGAGCGGGTGTTCCGATGGAGGTCATGGGTCTTATGCTTGGCGAGTTCGTAGACGAGTACACCGTTCAAGTCATCGACGTTTTCGCAATGCCTCAATCGGGGACCACCGTCTCTGTGGAGTCAGTTGACCACGTGTTCCAAACCAAAATGGTTGATATGCTGAAGCAGACTGGCCGGTGCGTCTGTCTTTGTTGGTATATGACCTCCAGTTCGATGGTCCCTCTCATGTTCTTACCAGGTCAGAGATGGTTGTCGGTTGGTATCATTCACATCCAGGGTTTGGATGCTGGCTTTCAAGTGTTGATGTGCAGACACAACAGGTCAGTGGCATCATATCATATCACACGTATTTTTGAACCTAAACGCTTTTAGTCCTTTGAATCTCTCGATCCTCGCTCTATTGCGGTAGTCGTCGACCCTATTCAGTCGGTCAAGGGCAAGGTGGTAATAGACGCTTTCCGGACAATTACACCACAATCAGTCTTGTCTGGCCAGGAACCTCGTCAGACGACCTCTAATATCGGACACATTAATAAGCCCTCAATTCAAGCTTTAATACACGGCTTGAATCGACACTACTACTCGATAGCCGTCAATTATCGCAAAACTGAGCTAGAGCAAGCGATGCTCATGAATTTGCACAAGCGGAATTGGACGGAGGGATTGAAGCTGCGTGACTTCAAGCTTCACAAAGAGAGTAATGAGAAGGCAATCAAGGTACGTGACTCGATCTTGATCCGTTCACGACGGCACTCGTAACCCCCTTTGGCTGTTGCCAGGCGATGCTCTCGCTATCCGGAGCCTACAACAAGTCTCTACAAGAAGAAGCAACACTAACAGCAGAGCAACTCAAGACGCGGCACGTCGGAAAACAGGACCCAAAACGCCATCTAGAGGAAGCCGTGGAAAAAGCAATGGGGGATCAGGTGGTTCAGAACTTGGCAACCATGCTTCTTGCGGAGTTGTGAACCCGTGTAAATCGCTGTGTTTCCTCTCTAGCGTAAGCCATTGTAAAACTCCTGGAAGCCTTTTTTTTTTTTTCACTGTGTGCTTCGATTGTTGAAAATTTCGAGATCACCAGGTATGTCCGCACTTGTTTATCCCTCCGATAACCGGCACCTAAGAATAAGAATATATCAAATGGTAACACGCCCACACTGCGATGTGAGCGCTTATCTTTAACCTTTAAGAGTCATGGGGACTGGTCTCGTCGAAGTGGTGTTCATGCGGAATTGAGGACTCTTCATCTTGCCGTCCTCGTCATTGGCAAATTCCTTTCTTGGTTGTGCCCTATGTTCCCTGCTTGGTCTCTCACCTAGATGGCCTGCGATTGTTGACGGCGATTCCGTCTGGACCCTTCCAAGATCTTTCACATAATTACCGCCGCCACAGGACTACGATACGGATACTACTGTGTCGTGGCGCGGCCGCCTGCGACCCACAGCCCTCCGTGCGTGCGCAGAAAGAAAAGGTTGTTACATGTACTTCGTGGGGTCTCCTACCAGAGTGTGAGTACCCGCAAGGAGAATAATGTCGTCTGCAGTAGGCTGAATTGCTGCCTTCGCGTAGGCGGTATTGAGAGGTTGTTTTTGATTGACTACTGCTGCAGCACAAGGGGGTTTATATGTTACGTTGACCTAATCGGGGTAGTCCCGCATTGTCTGAATCTATAAATACGGACTTCGTATTACGCCGCAGTCCTTCCTTCGAAGGCTGCGGTCAGCCTCATCTTGCATTTAGTTCCGACCTTCCCTCACGCAACTTTGCGGAATATCGAACAACCCACAGGAGTAAATGTAGTGCGTGGTCCGACCTATATTTTGACCCACCCTAACGGTGCCATTTTCGGTAAAACCTGTTGCCAGGTAGGTGATACTCAGCCGACGTCTAGAACAATGTGGAACAGTCAGAAGTGACTTTAAAATTTACGGCGGATTGGTCATGAGGGAGATCTCCGAGTCAGGCGACCCGCGGCGTGACTGGGAATGGCCTTGATGAGATCTCGCAGTGTCAACTGAAGACCGAGATGGGCACGACCCATACCTTAATAGTTCCCGAGCAAACGACTTTTTATAAAGCAACACGTGTAGAAGCTGAAACCGTGCGGCGAGTGTAATTATGTACCAGATCTGTGGCTTGTAGACAAGGCGGCGGGGTGTATTGAATGTGACGTGATACTCGAAATGGGATGGGGCCCAGGGGGGGGGGTTTCGTTGAAAGGCCAACGTCCAACCCGTGAAAATCTAAAGTTGTCCAGAGCCTTTATATGGTGCTACTTGCTTGTTGAGGATAGGCATAACACCCATCATCTTGGCCCTGCGAATCGCCTTGGTGAGGCGTCGTTGACTACGCCATGTCAACTTGGTCTCCGCACGCCTTTTCACCTTGCCCATTCCGGTGACAAAGTAAGATAGCAGCCGGGGGTTCGTAGCCTCGTCAAGAGGATCAATACCCAGCTGGTAGAACCAATCGTTCTGGCGTGACTCGGCAGCCCCTGGACCGAGCAAGGCACGTTTGCGGCGGAATGGGTCTTCGCGGACGAGAAGGTCCGTTGGTTTTAAAAACTGAATTGATGGGAAGATGAGCACTTGCAAAAAAAAAAAAAAATCTTGAGCATTGCTCGGGAACGTACATGCTGGCCTTTGGGAAGTCTGCCTTTCCTGACGCGTTCGTACTTTGCGCCAGCTAGGGACAGAAAGCACATTGAGTGGGGTCAGTTGACCTGAGGAAGGAACAAGTAGCTTACCACTAAAGTTGTCGGACTGAGGTGACTTGGATATGTTAGCATTGTCAAGGATGTTGGTGATTTCCTCCATGCCGACGTCGCTTGGCGTTTGCGGTCGGTCTCCGGTGTCGGTGTCATCATGGAGTAACTCTGTAGCGCTAGCGATTTCGCGGTTTCGGCGAGCAATGACAAGTGAAGCTGTCTGAACTGTTGTTGGGCGTGAAAACAACGTAGAACGAGAAGAGAGCCCACGAAATAGGTGGGTCAGCATGTTGGCAACGAGCAAAGTAATGAGAGCCGCGGAGGAAGGAGGAATGCTCTGGAATGTGGAGGACCCTGGACAGTGTGACCGGCTTGTTTCGCTGGTTGATGATCATAATCTCCCGTCCCACTGCTTAACCCTTCTCTCATTCCTTTTCTCCCCCCCTCTCAAACCGTTCCCCTTCACTTTACACTCTGTCCTCTTCTCTCGTCCCTCCCTCCCCATCGGGGTGTGCGACGCTTCGTCGCTCATGTCTGAGCCACTCCCTCCCCGTCGCCAGCTACCCAGCCCTCTCGTTTCCCCTCCAGAGACCTCCCTTCCGCCCCCAGTGGCCCCCTCAGTCAGCTCGGGCGGCACATATGGCTCCGGATCGAATACCGTCTCCATGCCTTTCGTTCGCCGACATGTAACCAGACGCCTCAAGGCCGCCAAACAGGAATGCGACAAAGAGCTACAACGTGTCACAAACTCTATCACATCCTTCTTTGAAGAGAAACTTCGTGAGGGCGAGCTCGAACGAGAGCAACGTGAGCGGGAGCGTGACCGTGATCAACAATCTCCCGATCCCGAGTACCTTCGAGAGGCATTCGTCCTTCAGCAGGCAGAGCCCAAGTCCGCTTCTGCTTCTGCTTTTCTCTCGGATGACGCTAGCTCAGACGGTGGCTACGAGGCCGAGCTAGAGGCAAATCACAGCCGACAACGTGCGTCCCTCGACGCCACTCCCCACAGCCCACCCACTCTAACACATTCATCTTCCTCCCCCGGACTCCATGCAGCTTCTCTATCTTCTAGCCCTGGTCTCATCCGCAGACAAGCCACTATCTCCTGGGATAGGTCTCCGGTCCCTCCGCTCACAACCAATTCTAACTCTGCGGCCGGATCATCCCAAGCGGGGGAAGGAACCACGAGTCCACGTAAACAGAGCGCAGCTGGAAACGCTTCTTGGTCGTCTGGTGGCATTGCTTCTCGTCGCCTATCGCGTTCCATTCACATTCCCATACGTCCCACCCGCTCTGGTCATAGTTCCCGTTCCACTTCTCGCTCCCGCTCGCCCCTTCCTCCGAACAACCATTCTAGTTTCACCGAGTCCCTTTCCAATCCTACTTCATCAAGCAATCGCCGTTCTTCTCGCATCCTTATCGACAACCCCGTTGATCCTATCATGAACAACCTCTATGAACTCATATCGGTCGCGACCGACGTCATTGATATGACCGTGGCCCAACTTACTTCGCAGCCCAAGTGCGTCGAGGCCATTGTACAGAGAGTGCAAGCGATTGGCAAAGCATGGGATGACCACCCTGATTGGCATGGTCGCAACTGGTATGTGCAGGTACTCCTTGCAGTCGCCAGCCTCAGTCGCGTTGTCGAGTGGTGGGAAGCGGAGAAGCAGTTTTGGAACTTCGATGACAACGACGACGAGCAGGAAGAAGCACTACTTTTCGTAATGAAGCCGGCAGATGACCACATCCCTCCACCTGCACCGACACCCCGGCTTGCTCCTGAGGAGGATCCCCGCTTGCGCCTATCTCGCCCTACCAGCCAAGGAAAGCGGCCACGGGACGAGGTCCAACCTTTGTCCGTGATGCCGCCTGACCCATCTAGGGTACTATCAGCGAAAGCCCTTGATACCGCTGAGTCGGCGCGAGTCTTGGCGACTGAGCGACTGCGATTACAGGCTGAGACTGCCCAAAATCGTAATATTGTTATGGAGCTCAGCCTGGATGGAGATCACATCACCTGGCTGAATAACGCTTGGATGACCGTCGTTGGGTATGTCAGCCATCGTTCTCCCACTGTGTTTGAGTCCACTAACTATACCCAGTGCGGACCCGGACGAGATGCAAGGCTCACGAATATCTAGACTTCTCGCGCCTCAAGATGCATCGGTGTTTCAAGGTGCAACACAGACGCTACGGGAAGACGACTCACACACTGTGGAGGTTCGATTCTATCTTCGAGTGGAACCCTACGACGAACGCGACGACACAAACAACACTCTTTACCAACAGATGGAAGGGAAGGGCATGATGATGGCCGACAGGGAAGAGGGAACACTTTCTCACACCATGTGGGTGATCAAGCCGTGTGGTTCTCCCGAGTACTTGCAACCTTCCATCCATGTGGAGGACGACGACGATACACAACCCCCTACTGTTTCTGCCTCTCTGGAGCCCTCACCCGAGGACCAGGACCAGGAGACCTCATTATCCTTGCCATTTGCCCGTCCCATTAACGTTACGCCAATCTTATGTCGCATTTGCGAGAACAGCATCCCTCAATGGTACTTCGAGAAGCATAACGAAACGTGCAGTGAAACCCATCGTCTAGAGGCAGAAATTGGGGAGTGTAACGAGTCAATATCGGAGCTGCGCAACGCCATCCGCGATATTTCCTCCGCCATGGACCGCTCTTCCCCTGTGACAAGCCCTGAGTACCGTGGACTCCCCATCCTCTCACCATCGAGTTCTCCCGTTTCCTCCTCGCCTTTACAGCTTTTCCGCATCAATAAGATGCAGCGGATCGGTGTCAAGAAAATGCATCGGCGTTTAGTCGAGCAACTTGATGATACGCTGCAAGTTGCGCTAGAGATCTCTATTCCTGCACTGAAGGAAGATGAAGCAAAGGAACCGATTGAGCGGCAGCGTCTTTTATCGCCTGGCTCCGAGAGGAAGATCACCCAAATCCGTAATTGGCTGAAGCCTACGACATCAGACAACGGCCTTGGGCAGCTAGTACAGGACACGGAACGAGTGATGAGGCAGAAGATCGACACAGTCATACGCTTACAGAACACTATTAGGTACTCTGAGAAGGTACGGCAAGAGTGGGAGGAGCGCGTTGCACAAACTCTGGAAATGTATGAGGATGAAGATGAGGAAGAGGACGAAGAAGATCCCGCTGGTGAAAATGCCGGGTGTTATGATGGCGATCTGCAGGCAGAGGACGACAGATCCAGTACTACTTCTGAATATGCTTTCAGAAGTGGAAGCAGTGCTTCTTTAGACCCAACTCCTTTGGCTTCTACCCCTCCTATTCCTACTGGCCCCAACGCAGAGAAGGCCCCTTCTTATTTCCCATCTACACCGCAGCCTGCACTGCCTCCTGTGGCGTTCCCTTGGCAAGGTATAACTCTGCAAACCCGTTCGTCCACCCCGTCCTCGGTGTCGTCTCCCTTGGCCCTGGCGGCCCCGATTATTGCGTCTGATTCTCAGGACGACTGCAATCCGCCCCATATGGATTTGAACGATAGTATCACGAAGACTGTACGTCCTCGAAAGTCAGCGCAAAATATGGAAGCTTCCCAACAGATGTCCCCGCTAAGTTCACCGCTGGAGCTCCCCGGAGGTCGTCGCTCACACCGCCGCCATTCCACCATCAATCCAATTCTCAGTCCAGTTAATCAGCCGATATCAAGTGGACCGGTTTCACCTCGTCTTCCTTCTGCTACTCCCCTTTCGCGCGCCACGCCGACATCGATCAAAGACTTTGAGATCATCAAGCCCATCAGTAAGGGTGCTTTCGGCTCTGTCTTCTTGGCCAAAAAGAAGGCGACCGGGGACTACTATGCGATCAAAGTGCTGAAGAAGGCGGACATGATAGCGAAGAATCAGATCACAAATGTGAAGGCCGAACGTATGATCCTGATGAAACAGGCCGAATCCCCATTCGTCGCGAAATTATTTTTCACCTTCCAAAGCAAAGATAACTTGTATTTGGTCATGGAATATCTGAACGGTGGCGACTGTGCAGCACTTATCAAGTCACTGGGCGCACTGCCAGAAGAGTGGGCGAAGAATTATGTCGCCGAGGTAGTTCTGGGTTTGGAATATTTACATGAAAGGGGAATCATCCACCGGTACGCCGACACTGGCCTTTTGTCACTGTCTTCCCTTGACTAATTCAATGCGATTCAGTGATCTGAAACCAGATAACCTCCTCATCGATCAGCATGGCCATCTCAAACTCACCGACTTTGGTTTGAGCAGGATTGGTCTCCTAGGGCGTCAAACTCGAGAAGCTCAGTTGATGCCATTGGAGCGAGGTGGCCGTGCAGCCCGGACCCGTTATAGCCCACACTCTCGTCCACCATCCATGGATGCGGCATACCTGTCCTCGCCTCTCATCAGCGCCGACTTCATTGGTGGAGGTTCGTACTTCAATCAACAACCCGCTTCGGTGCATCACCGCCAAAGAACGAATTCATTTCTATCCTCCACAGACGACGTCAGTGAATCTAGTGGTTCTGATTCCTTTTCTAACTTCTTCGCGCGTCGAGCTGGAGGTCTAAACGAGAGTCCACTGCAATCGTTCGCTACGGAATTGACAACCGACCTGCGCTCGTATCCTTCGCCTGGAGGAAGCGGGGCAGCTGCCGGCGAGCAGAAGTTTGTTGGCACGCCTGACTATCTGGCTCCGGAAACGATTCTTGGTCTTCGTGGTGATGACGCTGCCGTCGACTGGGTAGGTTTAGGTTTTGGGATCTGAGCAAATGGTGCAAATGGCTGACATTAGTCCAACAGTGGGCGCTTGGAGTAATCACATACGAGTTTCTCTATGGTGCTCCCCCTTTCCATGACGAAACACCGGAGAAGGTATTCGAAAACATCCTTTCTAAACGAATCGAATGGCTGGAGGAGTACGTCGATTATTCGCTCGAGGCGCGAGACCTCATGGAGCGGTTATTGACCGTGGATCCTCAACGACGTCTTGGTGCCAATGAAGCTGATGAAGTCAAGGCACATCCATGGTTTGCTGGTATCGAATGGGATAAAGTTACCACGACCGAGGCTGCGTTCATCCCTCAAGTAACTGATCCAGAGTCCACGGATTACTTCGACCCGCGTGGCGCCATTCTCCAATTGTTTGAAGACGACCAGCCCGTACCTGCACCCCAGTCTTCTTTGCAACCGAATTGCGTTGGTATCGATGTCCCTCATTCTGATGCTGTTCCTGTCCCACGAGGACGTGATGCTACGACACCAGCAGACGACGAATTCGGTGCCTTCTCCTTCAAGAACCTGCAGGTACTCAAACAGGCTAATGACGATATGATAAAGAAATTGCGGACGGACCAAATGGCACCCATAACCCATACACTTTCCGAATCTGGCTCTGCACACACCCGGAAGCGGAGCATGTCGGCCAGGAAGAAGGTACCTTCAAGTGTAATCACTTCGTTCGAAGGCAAGTCATCGATCACCAACCCCCCATCTCCTGCAACATCCACTTCTTCTATTGCGTCCTCGCCATCTCGCGGTAGTATTCCACCCTCGACTCCCGGCAGCGTTGCTGGTCACATCCGTAAACCTTCCGAATTTGGCGCCATCGAGCGATTCAAGCAGAATTACATGGACGCCGACGTGGTCCGCCGGAACACCATGCCCAGTCGTCTACGAACCGCGTCCATTTCATCGAGCATGGGGGAAGGTTCCATATCAGACGCATGGCATGCCTCCATCAGCCACGCGGCCAACCATTTCGAGGCCGCCACTCCTCCATCTTCTGTGGCTTCCATCGACCTCAAGAGAGGTCCAGACCCGACTGACCGCGCCGTGACTTGTTTGCTTGCAGAGGACAACCCCATTACAGCAAAGATCATCGAAACACTGCTCAGCCGACTTGGTTGCCGATGCGTTGTTGTGGCAGATGGTTCTGAAGCCATCAGCGTTGCAATGGGTGACATCAGTTGCGTATTCGCACGTGCCCGTCATTCGTGCCTGTGCCTAACTAACTATCGACACAGAGTTTGATTGCATCCTGATGGACCTGCATATGCCAGTCGGTGAGTGACGACGTCATTTTTTGTCCGTATGTCCCTGACACCATACCCACAGTCGATGGTGAAAGCGCTGCGCGGTACATCAAAAGCACTAACAACAAAAACACGAGCACACCAATCATCGCCGTCAGTGCTTACAGTGGGGCGGACATGGGTGAAGCGAGCACGCTCTTTGCCGCGTCGCTCTCGAAGCCACTTCAAAAGGCGGACCTGCTGGCTGCTATGCGAGACCTCGGATTCAAAACATCGACCGCAAATACCCCTGTCATTGGTAAGGTGAAAGCGACCACGGCTCGGTGAAAACGTTCCCAATTGGGTAATATGATTCATAAATCACGTCTACGTCTATTGTACACTCATCCACTCCCCATTATTTGCATATTTTTACGTTCGGTCATTTCACACCTGCATTCTGATGTTTTTTTCTTTGTTATGCTACCTTTCGCTACGCATCATCAGCCCAGACACGTTCTCTTCAGTTCCTTGCCATTTCCCTCGCCATCCTTCGTCGCATAGTCAGTCCACTGCATTGTATGCTAGAGTTAGCCGGCCGATGTTATCGTCATGCCCACGCATGGACGAGCGCTTTGATTGAGCGCTGTGAGACTGGATAAGGGTATATTCGCAGTCCAACCGACACATCGAATAGCCGCACTCCCCACAGGCTCTTTGATCGAGTTCTCTCCCTTATTATACTTCCACCAGACTGCGACTGCACTACAGCCACCCCCTAAGCGTAAACTGACCGTCCCCAACCCTGGTCAAAGATCATATCCACGAACCCTAGTGTCCTCCAGCATGGCATTTCAGTGGCACCACGACGCCGTACATACACGGCAGCATCGCTCCTCAACCGAGCCTGTGCCTCCACCACCTCCCTTTCAGCCAATCCCACCTAGTTTAATACCAGGTAACAGACACCGCCAAACCATCTCAGTCACTCCTACCGCCAATGGGTTACTGTATTCTGGTCATGGAACTGGAACCTATCCCATGGCTAAAGTTCCTGCGTTCCCACCAGTTAGTAGCTATGCGATGAACCCTTCACCATATCGCGACTTCCAACCGCCACCTCCGCCCCCGCCGCCACTACTACCACAACAAGCTCAGTCACAAGTATATCCGAGACAACAACAGCCTGTGGTGCCTCCTCTCCCGCCGAAGACTCCGATTTCAACACCACCATCAATCTCGCCGACGGTACCGCCCAAACCCCCTCCGTTCGTACCCCCTCCACCGCCTACACACATACGGCCCAAGGTGTCGATGCGGTCCCAATCCCAGCCACCCCCTCCAAAACAATGGAGCTCATCACCATCACTACCGCCACCACCACCACCAATACCGCCGCCGCCGAGGCCTCTGGGTGCCCGCTCTGCTTCATATAAAGTAACGTCAACATCAAGCCTTCTCCTCCTACAACCCCATGCCCCGCCCAGCGCGAAGCCCAGCCCTCCCGCGAAAGGGCAGCCAGACACTGACACTACTCCTCAACAGACCTCATTTCCCGCCGCGGCCCGTACGAAAGGGCACTTTGGAATGAACGAGGATGAGGAGTTGGAGCTCGCTTTAGAGTTGTCCACACACACCGTGAGAGAGCATGCGAACTCACTCCTTTCCCAGGATGAAGAACTTGCCCGGGCGCTTGAAAAATCATTTCGCGATTCCCCACCGCAGCCAGTGCAACCGAGATTGCAGCCTCACCGGCTGGTGATAGATAGTGAGAATGTGCCCTCGTCTTCTTCCATGAAACCGGGGGACACCTACTCGCATGGCTCAAGGCCAAGTTCACATGCCCCATCTCCCTTGCTCGCACCGTCACCTGTCGATGCGCAACTTAGAGAGGACGAGGCATTCGCTCGGAGACTGGAGGCTAAGTACGAAAACGAGCCTACCTCACCAACGACAGCGAAGCCCCACGGGGCTGATCCAAGCCCGTCAGCATTCCCCTCACTGCCGCGTTATGCCGACGTCGTTGGCAGGGAAACTGGTATGTGTGGATGCAATGCGTTGTCACCAATTTCATGATCCATTGTTTCACTACAGTGGCGGAGCGCTTTGAATCCGATGCGGTGGCATCACCACGCGTTCAGCAGGTATCACCTACATCAACACCCGCTGGCGATCGGCTTTCCGTCCCGGACCAAGCGAACACCCCTCCACGGAACTCGCCGTCGCCAGCGCAGAGATCCAGTCCGCGACCAGAGGCTTTAGAAATAGCTGGGTCCCCCTCGGAGGAAGAGGAAGTTCTTGGATCCGCTTCCTCGTCACCCCAATCTTCACGACCGTTGGCGACGCCTAACGAATTCGTAGAGCCAGAGTTGCTCTATGGTGTTTGTACGTGTCTACAAACGAACGATCAGACCTTTGTTATACTTAGTGCACCCAAAAACAGCGTTTGGGTTCAACACGCCACCGATGGACAACCTCGAGATGCGGGGTTCTGTGCCAAACATTATCGCTCTTCCCCTTGGGAAATCTCCGCCGATGTATATTCGAGCGCCGAGCTGGCGGCAACTCTTGAAGCTCATGGCGAAGTTGAGTGCTACCCGGGTTGAGCCGTCCGTTGACGCTTTAGCCGTGACGAAGGGTGAGTTACAGCTCCGAACTGTAGTCCAATTCTTCAAGGTGCGCGATTCCATGCGTCCCGTGAGGGCCGTTCTAATCCCTGGCTAGCTCCACCAAAATTCATCAGACTGGCGGACGGTCGTTTACCTCACCATCGATTATCCGCCTCCACCCGACTATCGGTACACGAACATGGACGTTCACGTGCTCCCTTACTCATACGGTTTATCAACCTTGCCCGCCCTGCTCCGCAATGGGCCAGATTCGCACATCTCCAAATACTACACCATCCCGGTGACGGCGCGTACCCCGTTGCCCAAATTGCCAATAACGTTGCCCAATTTGGCGATGTATCTGACCGCGGCTTTGGAGGAATCACGGCGTGCGCTTGGTGACTCCTCAAGCGGTCTCCGCCGACTCGCAAAGATGATTGACCAGTTCTACCCTAACCAAGCGAGTCGAGGAGAGGCTGGCGATGAGGAGGTGCGACGGAAAGGAGGACGAGCGTTCATCGGTCGGCTCATGGGCCGATCGTCCAGGCCGCAAGGAGGACGAAATGCGGACGTGTACGATCTAGTTACACCGTTTGTTCCAGACGAATGGGGGTGATGGTTGCGGACTTTGTGTATATAGTATAGGATCTGTACTTGTACGTACTGTAGTACTGTAAAGCCAGGACGCTTGACGGCGCTGGTGCGTGCTGGCAGCCCCGACTGTCGGGACCGGGCCGGTTTTTGCCGTACACATGTTCCGGTTTTTTAAAAACTTCATCCTTGGCCCGTCCTCGGACTGCTTCGCTGTAGCCGTACGGCTCTCTCACTATGAATCGTCTTAAGCAGGTCCTTGCTATTCTTCTCAACCCGACAGAAGACCCGGAACAGACCCATGCCGTCCTAGAAGCCGCTGGCGTACCCGTGTCATTCGCCGACTGCAGAAGTTGCCCCAACCCCTGCGAAGATGGCAAGCGAGTATTCTCCTCCCTTTTTGACGTACTCAACAATAGGGTCCGCAGGCCACGAGGAGTACCCAAAAAAAATAGTATCGATGATTGATACCACTTCTGACATGTTGGGCTCCGTGAAGCCTTACCGCCGCCAGGTCCGTATATGTATGATGGTGGTGTTGTTGTTTATCTGATAACCACGGACCCAGGTGGTCATCTCAACTGGAAAGTCTGATTGGGAGCACTCGGTCACCAGGGAACAAGGCTCGCTGGCCTCCTACCTCTCCACCATCGAGAAGGCTGCCCCCCTCACAATCACTGGCGACGACTCCACGCCAAGCACTGTGCCCGGCACTCCCCTAACGCTGACGTCCCAATTGCCCTCGGCCGTCGCTGGCATTTTCAAAGATTCGGAAACGCACGCCGTGGCTATTTTGAATGGAAGCCACGACACGCTATCGAAGGACAACGGCCTCGAGACGGTCCTCGTATTTCCTGACTACAAGGTCGTGACGGAAGTACCGCGATCCTTAGATGGGGCGCGGGAGCTGTGGAGGAACTCTGTCAATCCTAGCGTGCCTCGAATGGGCTGTTCGTCGGAAGCGAACGCGATCAAGTCCTGGGTTATCCCATACACGTGTGTGATCTTGATCTGTGAGCGCTCTCTCTACCCACCGTACACTCACATGCACATGCACACGTGTTTGCAGTCTGTGTGCGCATGTGTGTGTGTGTGCCTTTTCGCTCCGAACTGAACGGCGGTGCCTCTTTCCTCATTTCTCAGGTTCCCATCGGAGGCGAGACGTCCGATGTGCCGTTTCCGCGCCTAAGCTTGAACATGGTTCGTCGTATTTTGTTTTCGTCTTAGCATGAGAAAAAAAAATTGACGGCTGTCCAACTGCTGACTCGGAACACTGATCCGCTGCCACCCAACCTATCACTTATCAGCCTTCTCTGATACTTTGCAAGCCGAAGGCTGGGACGTTCACACGCAGCTCGAAGATCCGACTGGACCCCCATTGGAAGACTATCCCGACGGGGATGAAAAAGAAGCCGAGTTGAGCCGAAGGCTACAAGAACTCGACGAAGGTCTCCCGAAGAGGGCGTTGATTCTCAAAACTTCGCACATCGGAGGTCACAAGTACGCTGGCAATGTGATCGTGCGTGTGCCCCTGTCATATGTCAAAAAAAAAATTTGGCATGGAGCGCTGATGGATGTGGCGGCTTAGATTTACGTGCCTCAAGGGGCTGGCGTTTGGTACGGTCGTGTGTCAACGCACGAGGTCTCGTCCATCGTACATACGACCATTCTCGGAGGGCGCATATTGCCTCCTTTATTGCGCGGAGGCGTCAATCTCTCAAGGCCAGATTGCAAGCGGCTCAATGATTGGTAGTGCTCGCCTTTACGATTCCCCCCTCCCCCCGATTCAGCATTCGCGCAACACCCCAACCACTTCTGATCGTTTACATCTGTTATCTCGCTGTTTCGCTCTGATTTACAACCTCATCGTACGAAACCAAGCACCATCCTTGCCTGCATACACACGTTATAGCACCACATATGACAGGATAGATCGATAATTATTACAAATTAGTGTGTATTTGCAAGCGCCTGTTTTTTTCTTGGACGCAATGGCATGCCGCAGAATTTAGTGTGCGTGTATGAAGCTATGCGTGGAACGGACAGGGAATGGAATATGGAGATCGGGGTCAATGTGTTGTACAAAATATGCTATACCAGGGCGACGCAAGCATAGAATATGGGGAATGATTGCAGATGAAATGATGTGTAGGATGTAAAGTGGTTGGGATTGGCATGACAAGTGGTACGCCGAGAAGACGGAATAGAGAATAGATATAGGATGACATACTTGATAGCTTAAGTGGTCAGAAATTCATATCGTCGTCAAAATCACTGCGGTATCCATGACGCTTAGAATAACGGCCAGCGTGCGTGCTCGAATCCAATGCTTCATCGTCAGTCGTCGGGTAGGTAACCTCCTCGTCGGCGACGGCCGCTTCGCGGTTTTCTTTCTCGGTAAGGCGGTTGACTACACGCGCAATGAGACTCTCAGATTCTCCCGAATACGTGAATCCACGGAAGTTTTCTTGAACGCTGTTGGTGAGGGGAGGGCTGGAGGCGACGTCGCGTCCCCGACGCTTTTGCTGGATCTGGATGCCAGGAGTCGTCGATAAGGGTGGGGGTGGGCGATCGCTACCGAGAGGACCGTGAGGCGTGTAGAGGGGGGCACCGCCGGTGACCGACTGGGAGACCCAGTCCTCCGAGGGATCGTCGTCGTCTAGCTTCAACTCGGCCTCCAAGCCGATTTGGGAGACGTCCGCCGATGTAAACTCGGGATCGAAATTTGAAGTTGATTCGTCGGACTCGACGATAGGCTTGAACGGCGGTGTCACATGCTTCCGCGCAAGTGCATCCCAATCTATCGTGTTGAAGAAAGGGTGCTCCTTGAGCTCTGCCGCATCCCGCTGGGCACCCAGTCGGTGCTTCGGGTTACGATTGAGGAGCTGGCGAAGCATACATTAGCATTCGATACGCGAATGGGGTGAAAGTAACGTCGCAGACTTACTCCCTTGACAAATTGCTTCCCGTCCTCATTGATGACACCTCTGGGGAAACGAATCTTGCCAAAGCAGATATTCTTGTACATTTGCTGTGTATCTTCGGCATAAAAGGGGCTCCATCCACAGCACATCTCGAAAAGCAAGACACCAAGGGACCAAAAGTCGACGAGTTTTGAGTAACCATGCTCGTCGAGGAGAACTTCTGGTGCAAGATATTCGGTCGTACCACAGAAAGTGTTGGTCAACTCATCGGCTCCGAGGTCGGGCTTAGATAAGCCAAAATCGCAGAGGGCCACGTGTCCGGTGGCATCAAGAAGAATATTTTCTGGTTTCAAATCACTTTTGATTTGACGTGAGAGAGTGATCGAAGTATGATAAGGATGGATGGCACTCACCGATAGACGATGTCATACTTGTGCAAATGCTCCAGCGCCAACACCAATTCTGCGATATAGAACCGTGCTCGCTCTTCACTGAAGCGCGTTTCCTTTTGAAGGTGCCAAAATAGTTCTCCCCCACTCTTGAAATCCGTCACGAGATAAAGGTCCGTATCGGTCTGGAAGCTGAATTTGAGCCCGACTAGGAATGGCGAGTCCAGCGAACGTTGCAAAATTTTTCTTTCGCCGATAGTGTGCGCAACCTCTTTCTTAGCAATGATCTCCTTCTTCGATAGAACCTTCATCGCATATATGCGCTTGGTATCCTTCTTCCTCACTTGGAAGACGCGGCCAAATGTTCCCCTTCCGATAAGTTTAAGGAATTCAAAGTCCCGGGGGGTCAGAGACCGTTTTGACTGTCAACCCCGACGATCGTTGAGAACGTGTGCAACTCTGAGAGTGGGAAGTGACTACGCTACCTTGCTCTGTTCAAAGGTTACTTGAATGCGGATTTCGCCGGTGATATTGGCCTCGTTCTCATACGGACCAAGCCTTCCAAGAAGGTGTGAGAGGTGGAAAAGGCGGAGGTAGTCGGGACATACTTGTACCACTGATCAACTGTGTGATCATGAACCAGGGTGGGTTTCACCTTGACGCTACCCATGAACCCATGGTCCTCATCTGCACGATCATAGATATTGAACTGGACCGTAGATTCTTCAGATGTTACGTCGCTGGAAGGAGGGGGAAAGGAAAATACGTCATCGGCGGGACATGGGCTCAGTAAGAAGTCAACTTACAACGATACCTCGTGCTTCCAGACAGGGTTTTGGGCAGACCTACGCCCCAGTAACCCATTCGAGGGTGTCCTGGTGCCCGACTCATCCGGGATCGAAAGCGAAGATTTGACCGAGTTGGGTGAAGAACTTAACACCGGAGACTGGCGGCGAGTGAGCGTGGGGGTGTCTTGACCGACCGCCTTGGGTCCAAGGGCACCCAAAGTGCTGATCGCGATAGAGGAGGAAGTGCGGGAAAGGTTGGTAGCGACGCCCCTGACTTCCTTGTCGCTCTCGTCGGTCGGATCTCTGCTGACGAATTCGTTATTTTCAAAGACGACGACGACATAGGGTCGTGACTTGATGGATGGGGCGTTAAGACCGCGGGCAGAGATGAGCTTTACGTGAATCTGTCCTTTTGAGGAGCTAGATGGAGTCGCAGTAGAGGATGATGAATGAGAAGGGAGGGGACGCGAGGGAGAAGAGGCGAGGGTAGGGGGAGGAGAGCGGGAATGAGAGGAACGTTTGACGGGAGGGACTTGCATATCGAAATCGGGGGCATGAAGAGTGAGATGGGTCGTTGGAAGAGCGGTCGTGGTTAAGTTCATGCTAATGGCCGGAGGAGATAGCGGCCCAACTGGCGCAGACTCGGTCCCATTAACGGAAGGTGACGGAACCTGCAAGAGCCGATGATGGATTCCGTTCGGGGGAGTCACCCGGCCAGTTTGCCGCGGGCTTTTCCTTCCACTTCTACCAGTGCTATCACCCTCAGTACTTCGATCTGACACTGCAACTGCAACTGCAATCGTGACTAGGGGCGGCGTTGATGGCGAGGGTGACGGTTTCAACGGCGGTTTCAGCGCTGGTGCTAGTACTGGTGAAACCTCTTTGACGATCGGCTGCTTATATTTTTCCTCATATCTATTCAACGCGCCGGCCTTGGCCTTGGTTCGCTCGATGTTTGTTGTCGGCCAATGCTTGATGACTGTTGCCACAAACGAAAAGGCGGGGACCGTGGTTAGTGGTGGAGAAAGAGGTGTCGGCCGTGGCGCGAAGTCCATCTTACTACGCAAAACTAAGAGGGGGAGAAGCGGCGTAGTTGATGCGCACAGAGCGGACAAAGTGAGGGACGTTTATAATTGCATTAGCAGGACAGCGCTAGGTAGATAATAAGAAAAAAAACTCTGGCTCCAACCCATGAACAACACTACCATCTACGGTGGGAGGATCTACCGGTGTGATAGATACGGACTTGTCGCACCAATGCTCTGCGGCCGTTTTGCCGTTCCCGTGCGGTGGTTTCGCCACCGAACCACTATTGGCTCGCTTCCCTTCGCGCCCGCGCCTGAGTTTGTTCTGCCAGTCGCTCTTTGCCCCATCGCATCGTTCTCATTGTAATTCCAACCAACGTGCCTAATATTCCCGCCCGAGACGCCGTTCTTAATGGAAGACGATCTGGACTTATCTTCAGCACCACATCAAATTCGAAGCTGTGCCTCACTCACAGACCCCCGCAAACACGCCAGCTGTCCCCATTCCAGCTCCGATCTCCCCAAATTCCCCCCACCCAAGATGGTTTAACCCTTCCTCGAATGTGACCCAGGAGAGCGCCGTAAAACCTAGTTTTGCTGCGTCTGTACCGGCCTTGCTTAACCCCCCCAACATCATCTTGTAGTTTTTTGTCTTCTTATAGAAGTACCATCCTCGTACGGTAGTTGGCGGCCTGTGGGCATTTTCCGCCAGAAAGCGTAAACCAGCCGCTCTGGACCCGCGTACCAGCCCAATTGCCGTTCCTATGCACATAGCCCCTCCTGGAAGGAGGTAGAAACGTGGCGGAATCTCGACATGGATCGAATGCGGTTGATTTGAATTTTGCGACGACGGGTCAGGCATGGACCAGGAGAGCAACAACTTGTAGCTGAGACGGCCTGTTCAGCCAATTCTGTAACCGCCAACTGACGCACTCGCTCACTTGTTCAAGTTGTTGTACGGCGCGACGTTGGCTCACTTGAAGCGCAAATGCCTCAGTTCAACGAAAGACAACTACACGACGTTTTATAAGATGGCCTCTTTAAAGCCTGCCGACGAGAGAAAAAAATTATAAAGTTGAGAGTATTTCAGTTTGAGAGAGAACAGGGTTATTTGTGTGTGGTTTGTGTCTGGTGTTGCCGAGGGCACAATTTGTCTGTGTTGCTGTCTGTATGCGAGGCTTGGATTTTGTTTTCTGGTGTCGTCGAGAGTTTGTACCGTACCACACCTTGCAACGCCCACCTCCCAAATACACACTCACACATCATCGCTTCCGTCGTCTTCAACGCGCTCTGCTATATTGTCAATGCCTCAAACGACGACGACTAACCACCTGGTCCGTGCGGACCTAGGCCTTGAATATGGATAGCATGACGTAAGCACTCAACCATCGTTGCTTGTCGCGGCCTCAACCGTTCTTTTCGTACCTCTCCCGCTGCAGCTACAGCCGTCGACTACAGTTCCCCTAACCACATAATAATCAAAGAATCAAACCTCGCATAATTATGGAGTTACCACAGCCACCTCAGCAACAAACGGTGTTACCACCCAACATGCTACCCCCAGGACACCCTGACATGCAAGCCAATGCTTACTATCCCGAACCGCCGAGCGATGTCACTGGTGGCCTTCCGATCACGCTCGACTCGCTTCGAGATGGTCCGCCGGGTAGTAAGCCGTTCTACCCGTACTCGACCCTCATTCGGTAAGTTAGTGCGCATTTGTTGATTGTCTGGTGTTTCTCACGGAATCTATTCGCATCTCTTTGCATACAGCTATGCTATCAAGGGCTCCCCGAATCAAAAGTTATTACTGGAGGACATATACTACGCTATTGAAAGTCGGGTATGCAGGTCTTATCGTCGTACAAGAAAGCACGCTGCTCACACCTTCTCTTTCATCTAGTTTCCATATTTCCGTACTGCGCCTTCGGGGTGGAAGGTGAGCCTGGATCCAGAAATCGAGGCCTTGAGAGATCCTCGTGGGCGCGACCGCAGTGTTTGACCCTGTCGCTACTTGTTTTGCCCAGAAATCATGCGCAAATCTTATCTTTGTTCACACACTCCCGGGTATAGCATAGACTGACCACCCCTTCTAGAACTCTGTTCGCCATAACCTATCATTAAATCCATGTTTTGAGAAGGTTCCTCGTCCGCTGACTGATCGTGGCAAAGGATCCTATTGGACCGTCAACGACAACGTTGACCCACGCACAGGTGTCCACCGCGTGCGAAAGAAGAAACCCAAGGCACGCAGGGGACAAAGCAGACCGGTAGAGGAAACCGAAGAGTATCCACAACAAAACGTTCAGCCACAGTATGAAAGCCCACAGTACGTTCCAGCCCCACCGATGGACCCCAATGACCCCGGGCCTAGTCGGCCAGGCCCGTATCCTCCACCGTATCCACCGTACGCCCTTCATCATTGGTACCTTAACACCGGCTAAAAGAATTGTGCGACTACAGATTCGATCCCGCCACCTTCGCAATGATGGGCCCTCCCCCGGGGATGCGCTTCCCTGTGCCACCACCTCCTCACGTTCCTATGGAAGAATTCAGACTGGATGAACATGGTAATGTCGACTGGCACCTCGCTTGGGTCAAGGAACTCGAGGCACTCCAGCAACTAACC
>Ga0307509_10001035_pt1 | contig 47812 bp, 45 predicted proteins | sample 10_EM_MG_FD_202245 | JGI IMG/M metagenome (GOLD analysis project Ga0307509, IMG submission 202245) | Populus trichocarpa ectomycorrhiza microbial communities from riparian zone in the Pacific Northwest, United States - 10_EM | ecosystem: Host-associated > Plants > Roots > Unclassified | place... | reverse complement strand
TGGGGTTTATCAATCCTGCTACGAGGAGGTAGAATCCGACTCTAGACCTTAACTTAAAGGTTGGCGATCGGCGGGTAGCAGAAGCGAATGGGACGGGGGGTTAGTGAAGAAAGAAAAAAAAGAAAAAATATATAAAAGTAAGAATATAAAATAAAAATAATAAAAATAAAAATTGCTTCTTTTTTACCTTGGGGGAAGGCAGCTTTTGCCCTCTCCCCATTTATTGCTTCGTATATGATACATAGCTTTTTTTTTTCTTAGTAAAGCGAGGCAGTACTAGTATACTTGCACTCCCGATAAACCAGTTTCCAGAAACCCCCCAGCTACACTTACCACTCCTCAATACTGTTAGAGCGCGGCGGGCATACATGGAACATCAGTGTTCCCAGCAACAAAGAGCTCCATGGAAGTGGAGCTGATGTCCCCATCCATCCTTCAAGTTATCTGCTTAAACACGGAATACGGGAAGTAATTCCCAGACATTAATTACAGCTTAGACCTAAGAAGACTTTCGACGTAGGAATCAGACAGGAAAAACAATTTGGTGGAACAAGGGCTCTGAGACGATCGATATTCAGCAATAAGGTGGCCGGCGCCCAGACTGCCAAAGGGACTACAGTACTATTACGTGCCAACAAACGTAATCACCCCCCACTAAAATTTCCGTAGCAGTATGAAATAGAAGGAAGTTTGAATTGCAATCATAGCCTCTGAAGTTCTATATCTTGAAGGAATCAGAACCAGAATACGAAGAAAGGATCAGGAACAATGGGTTGAAGCGGTGTTCTCAACTGCCCAGTCCGTCAGTCTTGGAGGTAGGACGGGAAGGGCAATAAGCCAGAGTCTGCCACTTCCGATGGTACAATAATCCCAGTATGATAGTAGAATGTTGTAGCGTCAGAGGCGCCGAGGAGCGCAGATATCGGGAAGCGTGCATACTATGGAGGAGCACAGAAGTGTGAACGTCTGTGGGCGCACTAGGGCATGAATGGATGAATATGGGTCTGCATGTAGAAGTTCTCTCTTAAGCATCACAGCTAGTAGCTAGCAACCCTCCAATAGACAACCCACACTTCAAAATCTCCTCCGGTCCATACATCCGAGCGATCCCGACACCTCCATAAACTTTTTCTGTGAGCGGGTGCCCAACACCCGGCAGCCCCGGGCACCGATGGAGTGTAGTCCCGAGTGTCTCATATTATACACTGCAAAATCCTACAATTATTATCCCCACTCCCTCACACATTATCCATTACCGGTAAATTAATTCAACATGAGCACACCATACCAATGAGTGCTCCACCATCCTACAAAGTTGGGAACACGCTTACTAGTCCAGCGGCTCTCCCCTAAATTATAGATCCCTCCTAAATCTATTCCCAACCGATGCAGCAAATAAAACCCAAAGATCCATCCGGAATCGCAAGCCATATCTACAAATCAGACTCTAAGGTTCTTACCCTGGCCGTTCACTCCATCCGCCCGACCAGATTTTTCGGAATAGAAATAGAAACGCCCAGAGGAAAAATCACGAAATATCACTCACCCTTCCTTTACCAAAAATCGCCCCCCCACATCCGAGTTAGGAAATGAGAAGCTAGTCTCTCACCAGCGATAATTACTACAATATTTTTTACAAATAAGCAAGCTTCAGGCCAACTCATTTTTAACCAACGATCTCTCCTAAATCACATACATACATTAGCTCGCCCACATGTTCCCTCTTATATCATAGATTCCGTGAACCGAATCTGTTATGACAAACTTCCGGAAGGATGTGTAATCAACACAACAGAACCCAACTAAAATCGGAGCTAAGTTGGTATGGGGGAGCATACCTCTAGCCAAACACTTATCACAAGATAAAAACATACTAAGGGCTGAAGGGAGCACATCAACAGACTACAGAAGAAACAGGCAGATTGTTCTTAGGCCACCTCACCCGCAGTCCAGGAATTATGCACCCCCCAACAAGCCCGACCAAAGTTTATCAATAACCCATCACCTACCCTCCCAACAGAAAGGCTAATCCCGTGATATGACACTTCCTCTTCCCCCACCCCCGGGTTCCGAATTCCTGGTTTCTAGTTTTACCTCCCAGGTTATGACCCCCCCCCCCGCCTACTTCCAACCCAATCAAACGTAATCTTAGCACCAAGTTTAGAAGAAAAGAAAAGAAAAGAAAAGAAAAGAAAAGAAACGGCCATCGCCCAAGCACTGTATTGGCGTTTCCCGAAAACAGCTGAAACGTTTCCAGTATCGAACCGGGGGTGGCTTCCAATTTTACCCATAAGATTTAAACAAATAGCATCCCCCGGAAGGAACAGCTTACGATGGGGTTATATTTTTCCATTCTCTTCAAATAGGACCTGACTCATGGTATCTATCATACCTGTAACAGTTCAAATTCGCATCGTGATAATATATATATATATTATTTGATTCAAGATCAATAATAAAGAATGTCCGCTATAATAATATGATGATAATATCTAAATAATGTATGCCATGTTTACCGTACTGTATAATGATGATGCCCCCCAAATTTAAACCCAACCCAGTATTAACAAAATGTAAGTGCGAGAGAGCAAAAAGTCCCCTCAAAAAAAAAGTTACATGAAAGAAAGTAGAAGAAAAAAAAGTGGTGATGAATGAAAGAAAAACCGTGATAATGCACCGAAGCCCCAACCAAGCCGACCATGCAAGAACAAGAAAAAAACACACACACACCCATCCATGTAAATGCTCCCAGGAACATAAGGAGAAAAAAAATGCCCACCCCCAAAATATGCAAGAGGAAGAATGAAAAGAAAAAAAAGAATAGAAAAACGTGATCCTCGCCGGTAAAATGCTGCGCTATGCTATAATGATGACATGATACCCCCCAAAACAAAGGAAAAAACTCATTAAGAATAAAGTGGAAATCGTGACGGAGAAAAGATGGAGAAAGGCGAAATCAGACCATATCCTCAGCCCGTACCTTCTGCTCATAAACCGGTGGAGGAGTGGCCGGGATCGAAGGCGAGTACGATTTCGGGGGAGATGTATACGCGGTGGGGGGAGAAGCCGGTGGCGTAAGAGTCCCAGCGCTGCCACGATCCTTGAAAGTCAATCCGGTCCGCCGGTTAATGTGCTTGCGAAAGAGCACGCGAATGCCGGGCAGACATGCGGCAATGCATGCCAGAATGGCCTCGACCTCGGTGTACCCGACGACGCTCTCCTGAATGGGAATGGAGATGGATGCTCTGTCCATCGAGGTCTCGCCCCCCACCGCCCCGTTGTAGATGCCGTTATACGCGCTATCCTGCTTCTTCATGCGCAGGGCCAGCACGATCATTCTAATGAAGGCAACGAGGACGGTCAGGGTCCCGATTGTGATGATGAGGTATGCGGAGCGGAAGCTGCTCCCGCCAAGTTTGAGGGAGCGCACGATGGTGAAGCCGACCACCATGATGAGGATGTCGACGAGGACGTTTATGACGCTGACGATGACGGATGGCGCCAGACTTGCGCGGCAGGCGTGGGACTGGATGAGCTCCCCGAAGGCCCAGTTTGTCGACACGGGGAGGCACCAGAGGGAGTAGAGGCAGATCACAAATACGAAGGTTATGGCGATCGCTGCGATAGTGATATACAGCAGCACACGGGTTCGATGGGATAGCTCCTTGGAGAACTCGAAGTAGATGACGACGAAGGCGACTTTTACGAGCCAGAGGACGACGTAGAAGAGGATCATGGAGGCGAAGTTTACCTATTCGTAGGATATCAAATTAGTCTCTATTCCCCGTACTCCTCTCTAGGATGGAGGAGAAAAAATATACCTTGAAAACAGTCTCCAATGGGACCCGAGGATCGCCCTGAAAAAAGACATGCCCAGAGTCCTCCTCCAAATTGGCGTTGTAAAGTGATTCGAGAACATTCTTAGGAATGGCATGCAACGGCCCGACCGAGCTCCATGTAACCATGGCGCATACCACCGTTACCAGCGACACCGTCAGGACGATACACAGCGTGCTAATCCCGCGCGGTGAGAGCATGCTATAGCTCGTGTTTCGCAGGGCCCATGTTCGCAGGCCGAGGACAATGTAGAGTACCAGGACGAGTGTCCACATTAGTACCACGTGACCCCAGTTCGATAGTTCCTGCATCTTGTCGTGTTGTATTGTTGGTTGCTTGATTGAAGTTGTAGAGGAGGAGGTCGAGGCGATTTATGTATTTCGTAAAGAGGAAAGGGACTTTCCAAGTCGTGAATCTTGATGAGCAAGGCTAGGCAACCAGCAGAGCACCGCAAGTGAGGTGAAGAATGGAGAATGCGGGACCCAAGTTTCATTATATAGGTGCTGGTCCTATGCTCGTCAGAATCTTATTAAACACCCCCCCCCATGTCAAGCCAGCCCTGCATGCGCTATTCGAGGACGCATTCCCACATGCGAGAAATAAAGCGTCGCCTAACGACCAACAATTTGTGGCGCAAGCGCGCAGGGACCAACAAAGATAGCTCCCCACCATTCCTAAATAAGGAATAGGCTACGAGTACCCGAGCTTGGCCAAAAACAGTTGGCCAACCAAGAGCTAAACGAGGCCTTCTTATGCCGGGTCTCTACACCCCCACGCAAGTGGTAACGGGACACAAGGCTTGGCACATGATGAAGATATCGTAAAGTCAGAAAAGAAAACCCAATTCCCGATTAACAATTGAAGTAAAAAATGAGAAAAATGAGAGTAAGAAACCTGTCCCCCTGAAGCCCAATTTACCACTTAGTATGACCTCTGTGTCTCCGTATCAGAGTAGTGATCCTCCTTGGCATACTATCAATGAAATGATAGACTCTCCTCCATGGCATTTCCTCCCAAACCTCCTGCGCAAGTGTAATAATATCGTCTCTGTTGTAGGGGCGTCGCCTAGCTGTCTTACAAGCCTCGCGAAACCTCCGCTCAAAGAAAGACCACACATTCTCTATAGGATTCATGTCTGGAGACCAAGAGGCCCAAGGCATCCGGATAACTCCTTGCAGAACCCTATATCTCCTTGAATAATGAGAATTATGTACAGAGAATTGTCCTCCACCATTTCAATATCATTGTCAGCCCCGCCTAGGAGCTCATATAAAGGGAGAAAGTGTGGGGTGTAAATCTCTTGACAATATTGAACCGAATTCATGCCTAGTCGGTCCCTGCCACTCTCCCTCTCCCTCTCAGTTCTCTGGCGGATTGGAATAAGCTGAGTGTGAAAACCTTAGGTGAAACCGGCAGCGAACATGACAGTAGTCTTATCGTCAGGAAAGGAAGGCTCAAGATAGCGATCCTCAAGAGCAGTTCCGGGAGGGCGTCGGACCAAGGATCTCCCTCCTCCTTGCCCAATCGTAAGCTTCATCTCATCAACAAAGATCTTTTTTCTCCAAACAAAATTGTTCCAGTTTCTTCTTTCTCGAGCCCAGCGTAATCTCTCCCGCTTGCGTTCATAGTTTAAGAAAGGCTTTTTGCGAGCAACATGAACATAAAAGTTCATACGGCGGAGTGTTTCACCCACAGTCCTTTCTGACACATTTAGGTTAAGATTGGCTGTGATATCACGGAGCGGAGCATGAGGATTTTGCTCATTGATTCGATGTAATCGCCTCCTGGCACGTTCATCTAACTTTGGCTTAAAACCAGGGCGTGGTGGGGGGTTGATTATTTTGGTAGTCTCCCATCGCTTCATGATCCTCTGAGCCTCAGATTTTGAGACAGCGGTTTCTCTGGCGATTTGGCGGTAATTTTTCCCTTCAGCATGCTTTTCGATAACTGTGATACGCTCGGTTTCTGTGGCTTGCCGTCGTTTTCCTGTGTTCTGATCAATTGGCATGTTGGGTAGGTTGATGATGTTCGGGTCGGGGTTGCATGCCGATGAATTTTGCGCACGTGTCCCGTTACCACCTGCGTGGGGTTGTAGAAACGAGCATCACCACCAAAGCTGACAACGAATAGGTTCCAAGTTGACCAAGTTTCTGAAGAAGAAAAAACCCTTGATAGAACTACCTACGCCATGAACCCCGTTTTTTCTCCCGACAAAGTGAGTATCATACCTATTGAGAACCGTAAGGGACATTTTGGAAAAAAAAGCGAGCACTCACCCAAGCTTATGCCGTGCTGCTACTTTTTTTGTATGCATCCCCAAGCTGGAAAACAGTAATCAAGAGGTTTCGTTTTTTGGTGGCCCGGCACTATACTTGTACGAAGATTCAGGCAATTGTGCCGATCGAGAGTCATCAGTGCTAAAATCAGTAAACTTCCGCCAACCCATTGGGCCCCCCGTCTATGGTTTTGAGAAATGAGACCTCGGACCAGTGAACGAGCTGGCACGGGTTCCATCTGGGCGCTTGCAGGGGGACTCATGAGTAAAGATACCGTATAATCCGGCAAAAGTCGGATTGGAACTAAAGCGAATTAAAGTTAAACTCAGGCAACCGAGCCAACGGGAGGACCAAAGAACTCCAACTTGCCACAGTTTGCCACAGTTTAAACATATAGGCCATAGTGATTGGGCAAATTTAAGAAAATCGTCACTAGCGCGAATCCGACTTTTGCCGGATTATACGGTAGGTGTGGCGTCGAGATCCTGCTGTCGGATAGGTCGCGTTTGCTCACGGGAGCTAGCGAAAGTGCAGCGCCCGTAGGGATGTTTCATCAGCCAAAAAAAGGCCCTTCTTTTTGGGAGGAGTCTTTTTTTTTCTCCTCCCTTCGCGGCTGAAGAGAAGTACCAGGGGTAGCACGATTGGCGTTCCTCCTCCGGGGTGGGGGGGTTTCTTTTTTTTTCGAGAGTATTTCTGTATTTGGTTCTCGCCCCCCCCCCGATTGTCTCGCCTAATTTGGCGATTCTCTTTAAAGAAAGCCCACACGGGAGCTCCATGGGTATTAGCATGGATAAAATTTTACCCACGAGTTGACGAGGATAGACGAAAATAGACGAGAATATTTGGAATGGGGATTTGTGTGATGGATTTTCCTGGTGATAGCCGTAGTCATCCTGTTCTCTTGGCAGTGCCTGCTTACTGCTCGCCTCAATACTTGTACTGTACTCGAGTACTAAAGCGGCCGAATTGAAATGAGAAGGCTCTATTTTAGACTAGCTTATGCCAAGTGACAACTAACTACATACGGTGTAAACTCGTCGAACTCGGTGAAAAATTCCATCACTTCTGGCATGGAGGCCTTGGCTGCATAGCCAGTTTGGCAAATCTATACCATAGGTGGTTAGTTCTCACTTGACATGCACTAATACAAAAAGAGCCTTCTCACTTCAATCCGGCCGCCTTAGTACATAAAGAAGCCGCTCGGCATGCAGATGCTGTGCTTGCCCCCGCCATAAAATTTCGCCCACTCTACTCGAGTATTGGAATTCTTGCAGAGGTCCCTGCATAGCGCTCCACTCCCCTTCCGGTATTCTAGCCGAACCGAGCAACTAGGAAGTACCGGGGCCCGCCGGCTTTTCAGGGCTTGAGGCTTGGAGGGCATCAAGCCACACAGTGTCGGACGCCACCATACCTGTACCCCATCTCCCGCCAGAGCCTCAGTTCTGTTGAAGCTTGACACGAGTATGAAGGGTTTAACCACCTGCAATGATAGAAAGAAGCGTTCCTTGAGGAAGCAACAGTCAGTGAGCGTCCCGCGACCAAAACACCACACTTGCACGTACGGCATCATTCCAAGATATCGTGATAACTTAATGCTCAGAGTAATACCTCAGTTGTAAGATAACTCCGCACGTAATTTTCTTAGCTAGGAGCCCAACTTGTTCTTATTCATGCCGGGTGATCTCCGCAAATTATCCGGAATTCCCCTTCTTCTTCCGGTCGCTTTTGCCAAAGTATTCCCAACACTTCTCTGTCCTTCTCCATCCTTCCCAATTCTCCCTCCCTCGCAGACCCTATGCCATAATAACGTGATTGTTCCACAAGTAATCTGCCCCTAGGAGGGTAAACATTTCAACATCCGCCGTGTCGTATCATCCACTCCTTACCTCCCTCCCGTTACCCGCGGTGTAACTAGTTTACCGACTAATGCATAAATTATGCGCGCTTGGGGAGCCTTAGGGAAATACCTAACTTGTTGCACTACCGTAAAAACTCGAATAGAAGAAAAATGTGCTAGGACGTTGGGGTTGCCTCTCCTAGTAAGGCGCCTCGTATATTCCTTTTCTTTTGTCTCAACTGGGGGCTGAGTTTGCGGTGTTTTCCCCTCGCGTGGCTCAGAAGTGAAATTCCAACGTCCTAGCACATTTTTTCTTCTATTCGAGTTCTTACGGTAGTACAGTACTGCACTTGTATCTTGAAGGCCCGTAAAGTAAGTACCTGAAGGTGGGATAGGGTTTTTTCCCCGGCTTCGTGGCTGCGCAACAATACCCGAATTTTTAGGTATGATACCCACTACCAGACGCAAGTATTTTGTCTACCAGTATAAACCCAGCGATTTGAAATGTTAAGAGGCTCTTTAGCCCAGTGGTTTCCGAGCGGTACGCATTGCCACGCCGCCAAGGTGAATTGCAAAGCCCCAGTGGAAAAATAAATTTTATCATGGGAATATTACCCCACCAAACTATGTTATCAAGCCGAGCTGGGAAACCCTTCTGAAAGCACTATTCGGAAACAGATTCCAGCCAAATTCAAAACCCATTCAGACTACAGTTTGAATAGGGTTTCCACTCAGACATCGCTGTGGAAAACAGCCCCTACTTGCTTCCTTCTTTTTTTTTCGTGTGACGGTATTAAGGCAAAGCTTGAGAGGGGGCAGTTTTTAGCGGTTTTGACACCCGTAACGTCTAGGAGGCACTGTACGAGTAAGTACAGTATCTCAGATCAAGGTCACAGAGGGGGGCAGAGTACGGTGAGGCACAGGTTCGTTGAGCTGTGAATCTCCTGATAGAGGGGGGAAACATGATGGCGAAACCCAAGGCTGTAAGGTCGTCGAACCCGGATTGACATTTACCTGTGATCGCTGTGCGGAATTCGAATCAATAACCACCTGGGAGAGTTGACCAGAAACTGAGGCGCTTCTTGCGTGGGGTACGTTCGAGAAACCTCAAGAATGAAGACCTGCATGGTCGGGAGGGCTAGCTCATCAATCCTCCTTTGTCCATGCCATCGCCTGTCCAGTGTATAAAATCCCCTGACAAAGACTAGATTCTGTGTTCGGCCATAGAACGATGAAAATTTCGCATCCCGTCCGCTCTGCGGTAAACAAGCATCGTATCGACCGGTTAGTACTACAGTGGGTGACCATGTGGGAATCCCGGTTGCTGAACTCTTTTATATTTTTTATATTTTTAGTTCCATCTGCGTTGCGGCACGACTTCGAGGGATGGATTGACATACGGTGCCGGTAATTAAAACAGCAGAACAGCAGAATACCTAGAGCTCTGGGTTGGAGTTGGAGTAGTACCATTTCAGACTACAGCGGCTTGCCCGCACGGCGTTGTGCTGTGCTTGTATCATACTACGGTAGTAATGCGCCGATACTTGTGAGGCCATTGTTACACGACTACCAAGGGGGGGGCATACAGTCCCTTCACAAAAATCAAATAATGTCTTGTTGTTGCTGTTGTGCCTACGGTGCGTGAGTGGTTCGCCTGCTGCGGCCCCACTCAACAGTTTCCTACACATAAATCACCGCAGGTAGTCAATCTCCCGGATGGAAAACAACTTATACCCCAAGAACTGGGACTTTCAGCATAGCAGAGCTCAAGCTCAATAGGTCTAAGTGAGAAATCCTGCGCCATGAAAGCAAAAAGGTACACTCCCATTCGCAAAGTCTTCGCGGAAAGAGAGGTACTGTGGGAGTGTCATGGCCGCGGTGAGGGTACTGCTACAGGATTTTGTGCATAATCTGAACTGTAAAATTTGTCGCTATACCTTTGTTGCCACTAGACTTCGCGAATGGGGGTGTACCTCCTCGACTAGTGTAACAGTATAAAATGTTGTGAGGGGTTTGTCAGCGTCTGAGAGGCAGGTTAATAAACAATATTTCCTTGGCTATGATGTTATACCACAAATTCGCAAACGTGCAAACCCCAGACTGCAGCTAAAATTAGCTCCATGTTCGCACGTGCGCACATGATCACCGAAAAATACTGAGAGTCTGAGAGCCACCTTCGACCTCTGGCTTCAGCATAACGGAAGGGGTCGGCACAACATTTTTTCCAACGGTTACACCGGTCAAGGAGATGCCGCTTCATGTAGTTCAAGAATGTAAGCCCGGTACCAGCGGTTTAAGATGAATCTCATCTCTTACAAAATTGCTTGAGTGGTTGTGACAGGAGCCCACGAGTACAATGCTGTCCTGTCTTTATTTTAACTGGTCGAAATCACATCTATTTTCAACTCCATGCCCACGGTCGGCATCATAACTTATCACTCGATACGTTTCCGATCGGGGTTGCTTGGTAAGGAGATGCGGGCCTAAACACACCAGAATTGTAGGTTTTCGAGTCACTATTTCCACAGATATCTTAAAACCCACATCTCCCCCAGTCCCAAGAATAGCGTGGACTTTTTTCAATTCTTTTCCAAAGCTGTTGCAACGTATCTCCCCCATACAAAAACCCTGGTCTTGGCAGGTACCTTGAGGGAGGAAATTCCACTCCCCACTACTCTAGGAGAATGGAAGGGAAAAAGTCCCACACCGTCCTGTGGGGGTGCTATCATAGCAAATCACTTTCTTTATTTTTTTCTACATTATTGTTTCCTCCCATGGTGGTTGGGTAACGATAGCTCGAAAACCTACAATTTTTGTTCTGTTTTTCCCATCTGCCTGGCTGCCAAACGACCCCTTACATTGTTCCTGATTCCTTGATTCCGAAGTTAGGCAAGATCTACATCCTTGGCACACACAAAACGGAGGGGTCCAGAAAATGAAAGTCTAGCCGAGCCAAGGAATAGGAACTAGCCTTGAAAGATAGTCCACTCAAGTGCAAATTAAAGATTGCGGCGTAGCGACATGGACACCAAGGTTGCAGCCACAGCTCTTAGTTGTCACTCTATCCCCCCCAATCTTTGCTTTGCACCTGAGTACTCGTATTTGGTCGTAGAAATAAAGGATTCTATTCCATGCTTTGCGATTTTGCCACTCCATCTCAATTACATATGCCGGTATGATACCGGCTGTATTCGAAGCAGATGATGAGAACATCGTTTCGGGGCTACTTGTTTGTAGCCCGCAAGCAGCGCACAGAATTCATGGGGTTTATAAACCCCATTGTTGTATCGCACAACAACTTGCTGTGCCTCTACTCGAGTAATGAACGATCTCGATGGCAAGGGGTCGTCATAACGGACTTTGCCTTATTTCCACTTCTTAATGCAATGCGGGAGTAAGTAAGGTACAGTGCGGGTGGGGCTCGGGAGCGGGGGGGGGCGCTTAGTCGGAGCGACAGATAACAAGGATTACGGGATAAGTTACAGCATGGCATGAGATTGCCACATAGCAGTTCCACCAAGCTCCAATTCATGGTACCATAGCCAGGGACGAGGAGGCGCTCTCCATCGTGAATCCTTGTACTATGGCGGTGCACCGAATCCGATCTTTTGGGTATGATTTCATCGGTTTAGTTCCTTCCGCCGGGCGAACGAATCCGATATTCCACATTCGATCGGGCAAGGCAATGCGCTGTACAGTACTCTACAGTACGAGTAGAGTGGTGCTTCCAGCTCAACACCAACTGCGCCTACCTGTATTTCACCAATACAACAAAATCTCGGCAACCGCAATGTTTACTGCAACGCCGTATCTCCCCCTCACCTTACAGTACGGCACAGCTCATCCACATGAACAAGGCTTAAATTGATGAGGCCAAGAAGCCCTTCTGTTTGGGGGAGTCCAAGCTAAGCGAATAGAGCACTTTTGGTCGAGTGCGATTCCCTAGCTACCCAACCAATTCTGACACCTGCAGCCGACTCAACGGGGCGAACCGTAGTAGAGCGCTAAACGAAACTTTATTGGCTGTTTGTTGGTTTTAATCCCCCCCTCCCCCTCCACCGTCCAAGTTCGGTAGGGTTCCGTATGATAAAACCCTTATCATTGGCTGTGAACGAAGGATTTGTCGAGGACTGGCCAGTAATGTGAAACACGTGCTGGAGACGTTCATCCTCCTCAACGAACACCTATTGGTGAGTGGGAGAAGTGTTGGCTGATTGGGTTCCCCTCATTCACTGGAGTTCATAGGCTCGCCCAGTTAGGGAAATTACAATGCTACCCGGAAGAGAACGTTGGTGGGGGATTTTTGGGGATGAGTTGAAACTGTACTCCCCTTCATCAAATCATGCCAATCCCTTTGGTGCCTTTTGCCTCTCTCTTTCTCTCTGGCGACAACAACTTGGGCACCCCCTACCGTCCACATTTGGCGAAGACTTCTGCCTTGTGGTACCAAGAGACGCAAGTTTGTAGATTCTGATACGGTACCATTTGGTTCAAGCGTTGTCCGACCACCCTGTTTGCTTCCCCTCCCCGATCATCATGGGTATAAAGTGGACATCACCTCACCCTTTCGAAATACCTATTCTTCATTCCCATTCACCATTCAACTCACAGTGAGAATCGCTACTTTCGCAGTGTCCAGGTTGACTTGCATACTCTCTTTTCCCCCCTCCTACGTTCTTTACTCTTGCACATCTCTCGCTAGCCGAGAAAATTATATTTACAATCGCTTAATACTCCCAACTATTATTAAGTTTTCGTTGATCGAAAATAATTCACAGCAATTTAAGACTATTACCACTACCTTTAGCACACGACTCCTTCTACCCCCCTACCCTTCCATCACCATGAAATTCACATCCTCAATTCTCCTCCTCGTGCTTCCGGCACTCTCCCTCGCTCGGCCATCTCCCCAGACGGCGGATGAAGCAACACCGCCACCCTCACCTTGCGCAGATGGGGAGCGACGCTGTGATGCAGGGAACACCTGGTCGCTATGCATCGGCGGGCGCTTCGTACCCCAGGGGGTCAACGATGCGGACTCGGAGTGCACACAACTACAAGTTCGCGGAGACAAAAGCAACAAATCCCTATTTGATTACTTCGATGGAGTCAAGTACGTTGGTGACATGGGGGCCATTGATGGTGGCATCGGGATTGCGTCGGCGAGTGGAGAGCCCAAGGAGTATCCGCTGCTAGTTGGGCCATCGATGAATCTTACTCTAATCGTTAAGCCTGTGCCGGGCAATAATACTTTTGGCGATGAGTCTGCCAGCAAGAATGGTACGGCGACACGACTGAGAAAGAGGCAGGGCGGCAATCTTCGGTGCACTCGCGTTTGTGTATGTGCCCTTCTTTCCTTGATTTCTTGATTTCTTGTTTGCGCTTGCCCTGTTACGGCTGCTGATTGAATTACCTTATAGTCGAATGGCTCCTGCTTTGTCGGCAGCTGCGTGCTGATCTAAACCCTTTCAACGACGGCCATTATTGCTCTGTTCCCTTCTCAGTTTAAATTTCTTTCGTTCCATCATCTCTAAATACCTTATCGGAATACACGGTGTGGGGGGGAGGTGAGGAGGAGGAGTGTGTTAAGTAGTGAGAAATAGTCTTTCCTTCCGCCAGTCGCTGAAACAGTATTTTGAGAATACCAGTGACTGACACCAAATAATCTCGAATCCCACCACATATCCGGGTACGGTACCTGCATTGCTCACTGCCTGTGTTGTACCTGCATCGTCACTTTTTTTTATACTTTTTCACTTTTCATTTTTCTTTTTCTTTTTTTTCACTTTTTCTTTTTCCTGATCCACCCCGTTCTCTGGTGAGATTTCTCCTTTTTTCTTTTTCTTTCTTTCTTCATTTCCTTCTTTCAGACAGGTTAATGCCAGAAGAATTTTTCCCGGGCGTTTACTCCTCCAGCCAAACATCGTGATCCCCCACTGCCAGCCTTAATAAAGCCTAAAGGAAAAGTGACCTTGGCAGGAGACTGGTACTCGTACTAGTACCTTAATGGTTCCGATCGGCAAGTCCAAGACAAGTTAAAACAGCACGCGCAAGTAATGCTCCGCCACCGGGGGATATGAAATGATCGACGAAGGGCAGCCATGATTTGTTGCGACTTACTGAGGGGAATTTGAGAGTAGGCTGCCAATCGCGAGCGTCGACGCCTCGTTTCTATTTTCGGTCAGGAGGTTCCGTTTCAGATGATCCGCATTCGGGTAGTGTGGCGGGGTGGGCGAAGAGTGGGTTAGGGTTTTGTTTTCAACAGCTCCGGAGACTACCGTATGTTTGGCGATGGGCTTTGTGATTGGTGCTGTACCCGAGCACTTGTAGTAAGTAAGTAACCTTTAGCCATTGGTTGTTATGAATAGTGGCTGTGTATCACCTTGAATGATACGATATGGTGTCGAAGTGATACTCTGAAGGGAGGATGGAGTGACAGAGCTAGAGAAAGATCGAGAGGGGGGGTGTGACTAACCGAAACTGTTGTTCAAAGTACTACTATGGTAGGGGTGTATGGTATTTTCAGTACGCCATTAGGTAAGTTATTGTTGGCTACCGTAGCGCATCACTATATCCTGTGAGGGTTCTTGGATGCATCATAGCCTTGGTACAAAGGAAAGTCCTCCATCCCACAAACTCCTGACATTTCTTGCGGTATTTTCATTACCTGAGCCTCCGCAATATCAGATCCGCAGCACGATCCGCGGCCTCCTTCCTTCCTTCTGCCAGCGCGGTGCTCTCATTCACACAATTCTAGCCCCCCCGCTCTCTCCCCCGGCAATATGATAGCCCGCCCCTATGAGCACCAACAGAGTCCGCACTACCGTATCCACTTAACCCTCCGGGGTTACACCAATAGACCGATAGGATGTCTATGACGCTGTACAGAAACGGGGAAATGCACCACCCGGCAGCCCGTATTGATCGGCAAGTGTGTCCGAACTCCTTCCTCACACCAAGAGCTTTGGTGGGGTGAAAGTGATATTACATGCCCACCTGCCTCATGACAGAGCGGGGCTTGCACTCACAAAAATCCTGATGTCCATATCTGTCTACGTGTTTCGCTTACGGCGGCCGGGTTTGGCTAATTAGGCGCAGTGATATAGGGTTCTCTGTCATGGGTCTTGCGGATTATGTATCATACTCGGATGCCAGGGTTAGTCCGGGGATAGGATTTTGGAGCGGTGGGGATTGGGTTTGTAGGTCATATGCACATGCAGCGATACATATACTAAAACAGAGGAAATTCCGTGAGCTCTTTAAAGATAATAATTGGTGAATTTTGATTTCCAAGATGCTAACTGGCTAAGCTCGAGTATTTGGCCATCAAGCCTGTTGCCAATTACTACCCTAGTGTCCATGGATTTCATCGCTGCCCCGAGTACGATACCTTCCGCACCCCACCTTTTGACATAGCGAATCAGATCGAATTAAATAGTAGGCGTTCCTGCTCTTGCCATTTCTCATTACCTAGATCTTGATGCTGTAAGGGGGTTTCGAATTTCGTGAGGGAATTATAGGCTTTAGTTTCTTACTGGTTTTTAGCAGGGATGGGGTGGAAGGCCGGGGCATTGCAGAGGTAACTATGTGTACTGGTATGATAACGGTATTTGTGTGGAGACCCTATGTGTAGTAGAGTGCCAGTAGGATTTTGTCCCGTAGGTTTTTTGCGATGCGCAATGTGGTGGCCGACAAAGGTTGATGAGGCGAAGCGGTGGTCGCTTTGGATACGTAATCGTCAAGCGCCTTGAAAGGCAGCCTCATTGAACCCCGCATCTCTTCTGCTCTTCTTCCTTCTCTGTCCCTCTCTGATTGTCTGCCTACCACAGTGCGGTATCTCAATACTTCCCCTCGGCGGACACATCATCATCACATACCATATTAAATTGTAGTTCCTGATTCGTCCTTCAAGAAAAGACTGGAGCACATGTCATGAGCACGGTACCCATGTCGCACTCTTCAGCCCCTGTAGCTCGCCTTGGCCGAGCTAAGCGAAATTCCTGGGCAAAACCTTCTTCACTGAGCAACGACCTTTAAAGGTTTGATTGGACCAGACATCCTACCGTTTGGGTACTCATACCAGGACCAGTACACTACCGTGCTCATGGTATGATATTCGAGTGCTCTAGGAATCCGGTCGAGTCCGTCCATTAATAGAGCAGGTAACGGTCGGCGCTCGTGCCAATTTTTGGCCAAGAGGCTGACACTCTCTGCGAAAGAATTAGATGTGATGAAAGAACCCAAATTTTGCGAAATGGGAATGGTATGGTGCGTATGGTAGCCGCACGAGATGGTATGTTCTAGGAATAGTATGATACCATAGATGCTGGCCCTGGAGGGCGGGGTAGGGCTATATATGCAAGGGCAGAGGAAAAATAAAATGGATTGGGCAACAGTCAACTTGGCTTGTGATTTGTTAAAACTTAACTGGCGGACCACCAACCATCTCCCGTACCTCATCACTTTGCACTTGACTTGCTACTGCCCTTCGTCTTCAGCATCGCTAATTGCTGATTTGCTCACTTCCCTGCTTGCTTGCTTGGATGCAGAGCAAAGCTAGCGTGAGGCGATCGAACCTGCAAACGAAACAATGGATGATACGATGGCCCAACAGGAACAAAAACCGCACGTGTTGATATTCGGCGCTGGCGTTGTCGGAGTCGCCCTAGCACAAGCTCTGAAGAAGGTACCCCCCCTACCCCTCTACTCAATCGTGGCCAACGGATAAGCTAACGCCTCATTTTTTATTTTATTTTTTAAATTGGGCAAGAATGATATCCCCTTCACCATCTTCGAGCGTGATTCCGCCCCCGACATTCGAGGCCAGGGCTGGGGCATAACTATCCACTGGGCACTTCCCTGTCTTGAAGCCTGTCTACCAAACCGACTATGGGAGCGATTGGTAGAAGTGCAGGTTGATCCTGAAGCTAGCAAAGTTGACCGCGGCAACTTCCTCTTTCTGAACGCAGAGACGGGCGAGGTCCAGCATAGGATCCCCCCGAGTCAGCGCTTGAGATTGAAGAGGGAGGGTTTTAGGAGGTTGTTGATGGAGGATTTGGCGGTGCAGGTACCTACTTGCCCATTTTTGCTTCTTTTATTTTTGCACGCAAGGGACGGGGTTGTTACTGATAGGTGGTAATAGTGGAATAAAAAACTAACAAACATAAAACGAAACGAAGATGGACTTGTGGCGTATTTCGAAGACGGAGCGAGTGCCACTGGGGCATTGCTTGTTGGTGCTGAAGGGAGTAGGTCGCGGACCCGCCAGATACTCTGTCCGAACAATTACCAGTTGAGCCCCCTACCCGTTCGCCTGACCGGGTGCGCTGTACGTTTTACGCCTTCTCAGGTGGAGCCGTTGAGAGCTTTGGATCCCGTCCTCTTCATGGGCGCGCATCCTGAGACGGGGGACTTTTTCTGGTTTTCCGGCTCGTACCCCCACTCTTCTACGGTGCAATACACGGCTGACTTGCGCTACCAGTACTTGATACTCCAGCGACAAACTCCGACGGAGGTGACTACTACACTGTACAGCTAGTCATCTCCTGGCGCCTAGACGATCCTGTAAAGGACGAGGTATCCCCGGACAACACAGAACGTCTGGAGAACATGAAACGCCGCGCAAGTCGCTTCGCTGAACCCCTCCGATCTGCTATTCTCGATATCCCATCGGACACGGAGGTGGTGGAGATTAAAGTGGGTGACTGGCCTTGCTTCGACTGGGACAATTTCGGGGGGAGGGCTACCTTGGCAGGGGACGCGGCGCATGCAATGACTATGTGTATGATTGCTCACTTATTTATTTCCTTCCTTGGCATGAGGATTCACTAACGACATGTGGGTATGCTTGATAGACCGCGGAGAAGGTGCAAACCACGGCCTCATGGACGCTGCGAATCTCGCCGGAGCTCTCAAAGCCGTATGCGATGGTAAATTATCCTTGAGAGAAGCCGTGGATGCCTACGAGACCGAAGTCAGGAAGCGGACCGTGCCAGCGGTAATTCTGAGTCGGGAGGCTTGTCTGGACGCGCATGATTGGAGAAAGATCAAATCCGGGAACTCGCCGATTCTTGCGAAGAGGGCTGTTACGATGAGGGAGGGGTAGAGGGGGCCCCGCTGATTTAGGGGCTGCTTTGCATGCACATAGACATGTATATCCCTACTGTGCGTACGGCTTATACACCTCGAGTCGTTAGTTCTCTGTGGGGGTTTGGGAGCGGTTTGGGGGACTCGGAATTTGGGGCCTTGTGATTTTTTGTGCTTGCGACTTGGGTCGAGTGACTTATCCTACTTATTGGGAAGCACCGTATACCCTTGTAGCTTGCCGGCATCAATTGTAACTTGAAATACATAAACTTAGCAACAACAACGAATCATGAACCAACTAGCCTTTGAACCTTATTCTACTTGAGTTGGAAACCTGGAAGTACAATCCCTAGGGAAAACAAACACTAGACAATTGCCAGTGATTTATCAATCGTTGCGAGTTAAATGTCCACGCAATAAGTGGTAACTCACAGAATCTCACTCGGATTTAATGTCATCCCAGTTTCGTACATTATCATTTATTGTAACTACCGTAGTCTCATATCCAACATACAGACTGTATATAATTCTTGACAATCTCTTCCTCAAGAACCCTACAGTTCTCTACCTAAAAAGCGCTATATTATGTAGTATATATATTGTTCGGAGAGGAAAGGAAACAATTTATATAAGCCAAAAAAGACATGTATCATAACAATTTACAGAGCGAAGATTTAATATACCGGAAGCGAAATATATAAGCTATGAACTGAGCTGAACCTTCTGATCACAATAGAAATCCCACCGCCGTTGCCCTCCCCTCTCCACCGGTTAAACTCTGTGAAACTTTGTAAACCGAAACTCGTAAATCCCCACCAATTGCGAAAGAAATTAGCCAAAAAGGGCAAGGGGGGTGCGATACATAACCGTATTCTCGTCTCATGGAAGTCCCCCCGTAGACGGAGGATAGCGCCCAAGCGCATTACAGGGAGTAACATAAGCTGAGAGGAGAGAGGGAGATGATATTTCCAAGAGGTGTGTCTCCTAGGGCTTAGATAGTACTGTGGGTTGCTGCTTTGCGGGAATGGAGTAACACTACCACCCACCCATGGAACTAGTCAGTAGCTAGGGAGAGTGGTATTGGGCAGTCATTATCTGCAGGTTGGTATCGACCTCTTCCTATTCAAGTATCATTTTCACCACTTCCTCATCCTCACTCTGACAGCCCATAGAAGTGGTGGGCAACGTAAAACGTCTCCTTCGTTTATATAGTATCACTGCATCTGTATTAAACCATCTACAATCTCAACAATTCTGAAGAATGATACGTAGTGTACCGGTAGCCCACCGAACACAGAGAGGATAAAAGCGCCCAACAGTCGGATGCTTTGTTTGCTCTAAGAGTAGTTTGGTCGGCGCCGCGTCATAATCCTCTTTTAATGGCTCAAGGGCAAGTGATCTCCTACTGCGTGAGGGCTCCTGTTCTACATGCACTCCGCGGTAAATTGAATAATATTCTAGAAAGAGTATACTCTGAGTATTAGGAGAAGGGAGAGTCAAAAGGGCTTTCACTTGTAGAGAGTTCAGATAGGTCAAGCAAATTTCCGCCATTGCCGAGTGAGGGCTGCTGAATATATCAGGATGAGAGGAAAGATATTCCTGGAGGGTAAAGTGGATCGATCGCACAGTTGATGCCTCCTTATCAATGGAAATTAATCCTTGAGAGATGAAAAATGTTGACAATGAAGGGACGTTGCCAAGGTCGAAATCCGTGGAACCTAGTTCAACTGCTGCGGAGTGGCTAAGCTCATGCGCTCACAGTGGCCATTCCGCATGATTGATCCACATCAAGACTGTCATCTCAAGTCTCGATTTATCCACATCCTCCGCGCTTATCCGCTTGGTAATTGCACTATAATCATCTCTGAGCTCCAATACACGAGCCATTTTTCTTTAACTTTTCTCTTCTTTGGAGAGTGCTGAATCGGGTAATTAGCATCAATACTTAAAGAAACGAAGTAGAAAGCTAAATGCATATCTATTAGGGGATTTTGTGGCGGGGTTCCCAGTAGCATTGGGGCATTGCCCCTACGTACATTTCCGACATATTTTCCGGAATCTTCCCTAGGATATCTGTCTCTAGACTCCCGCCCGTCCATCTCATCCGGCGTTTCACCCTCGCCTAGTCTAAGACGATGTTATTCGGCGATATTATACTCGCTGCGACCTAGAAATACACCTCTCACCAGTGCGGCAAGATGATTTTCGATCTCTTCCGGGATGTGATATCTTCCAATGAATATCCGCATGCCCGGTGATTTTTCCAGGATTTGTTGGAACGAATTAAGGAGCTTGCTACGATGCCGCTGTACGGTTTACGTCTCTCTCTACAGGTGGAGCCGTTGAGAGCTTCGGACCCCCTCCTGTTCATGGGCTCTCATCCGGAGACGGGTGACCTTTTCTGGTTTTCCGGCTCGTACCCCCACTCTTCTACGGTGCAATATACGGCTGACTTGCGCTACCAGTACTTGATACTCCAGCGACAAACCCCGGCGGAGGTGACTACTACACTGTACAGCTAATAATCTCCTGGCACCTAGGCGATCCTGTAAAGGACGAGGCACCACCGGACAACACAGAACGCCTGGAGAACATGAAACGCCGCGCAAGTAGCTTCGCTGAACCCCTCCGGTCTGCTATTCTCGATATCCCATCGGACACGGAGGTGGTGGAGATTAAAGTGGGTGACTGGCCTTGCTTCGGCTCAGACAATTTCGAGGGGGCTGCTTTGCAAGCACATAGATATGTACACTCCGACTTCACGTATGACTTATACACCTCGAATCGTCGGTTTCCTATGGGGTTTGAAAGTGATTTGAGGGACGCGGCATTTGGGACCCTGTGATTTTTGTGTTTGCGATTTTGGGTATAGTGATGTGCTAAATAACTTATTCCACCTGCGGGGAAGCACCGTATACCGTTATAGCTTCCCTGCATGTAGTCACGGAGATCGCAACAAACTCACAACTACGAATCATGAACCAGCTAGCCTTTGAGCCCCATTCTACTTGAGCTGGAAAGCTAGAAGTGCAATCTCTAGACAACTCACAGTGATTAATCAATCATCCAACGTTGATGCCAAGACAATAGCAACTCACAAGATCTCACTCGGACTCGATGTCATTCCTCAGTTCATCACATTGTTTCCTTCTCATCTCAATTGCTTCCTTCAGCTCCTATATTTTATCAAGATAGGTAGGTATTAGGAAAAATAGGAGTTCTATTTTGTTGTTTGATTCGTTCCTCCGATGTGGTTTTTTTGTTGAGGGTCTTTATTAATTTTATGGTTGGGGGGTACGGTAGGTGTTGAGAGACCGGGTGGCAATTCCCGGACCGAGTTGCATTTCAATATAGCTGGGCCGCAGCGTTTTTGTTATTTGTATGGAAATGGGCTTCTTGGCTGATGATCTTGACTGTCGGTTAGGTTGTTCCTCTCTTAATATTCGGGAAGATCGGCTATTTGTTACACTGCGGGTTCACTGGGCACGTACTGGGAAGTTCACAGCTGTGGCTGGGTTCCGGGAAGCTGGTGAGCCTCAATCTCTCCAGTCCGAACGGCTCCCGAAAACTTCTCATTTCGGTATGACACCTGACACAGAAGCCTGGGGGGGGGGGGGGTAAACTGAGATCCGAAACCCTAGTATGCCAAATAGTTCATGAATCGGGCTGCATTCCCCAATGGTAGTCATAAGTGCAAAGATTTTGAACAAAAATGTAATTCTATTTGAATTCAATTTGAGAGTCAGACTCACTATTTCATGCTAGACTAATTGATTTCACCAGTTTTAGAATTGCTACTTCCGTTTTTAGGCCCAGCATAACATTTTCCCAAGGGACGGAATGTATTCTGTTTTGAAATTAGGTTGTTTGGCCTTTCTTGATTTTGGTTCTTGTTCATGGCCAAGTTTGAGTTTCTTAGGTCACTTGTTTGTAGTGCTGCTTGGTTCCTCGTTTTCAGGCTATTTCTTATAAGATATTATGATACATGGAAACCACTATTGGGAATATGGATTACGATTATTTTACCTTCTTGTTTCTGAGTGTATCTTCTCTACAAATCACTTCCTTAGCCACTCTATTTTAACTCCCTCCGCCTTTCGGATTGTTGTAAAGGAAGGAGGGGAGAAAGAGAAAAAAATCCCCTATTTCAACTTCTGTCACCTATTATTAGCTTAACCTGCATATGCATGTACGAAACCTTTGCCAAACTCGGTCTTTTCTAAAAATCCTTCGACATTCTTAGTGTCAGGAATTTATGCTCGTCCCTTGGGCCTCAGCTCAGAATAAAGTCCCGTTTCATTCTGACACGCAATGCAACGACAACAACCCTTGGGGTACCCTAAAGTGAATGCAAGGTAGAAAGGAAACGCGGGGATGAAACAAATTGATTGCGCCGATGGTGCAGGGTCTCGTGTCATAGAAAAAGAGCAGCACTTCTGAGGGAGGGCTTGAAAAGTAGGCTATGGGGAGAGGGTATATATACCTTAGATATCCTACCTATGGTGTGGAGCCCGGGGTAGAAAGTGTTTTTATATAAAAATTTTAATCAAAAGAAGTCTCCGCACACGGCCAAGTGGTTCACCAGCAAAACTCCTTAGAAACCGGTGAGATCCCGAAGTGCATATTTGATGGCTAAATGCATGCCCCTTGACAAATACCGGCACCGTATAACATTGATCCCATCTAACCGTCTCCCAGGTGTTATATAAAACCTACTGCGCTGTTTAACTCGACCTGACTTCCACCCCAGTGTAACCCACCCTCCCCTCACCAGCCACAAGAAACCCTTATTTTAGGCATAACGGTAAACTTCTGGAAAGCACCCACACCATAACACTGCAGCGACTGTGGCAAGGGATTGGCGGAAAAGACCCGTGAGCCAATAAAGGGTCATGTTAATCGGCCTAGCCAGGTAGGTGAAAAGTACTAGTGCGCCTCGGCACTAAAGGCGTCTAAACAGGGCTGAAGTTGATCTCATTACCTAGCCAATTCCTTGCGGATATGCTTCTTAATATTAGAACATGTCAACCAGATATGATACTAAATTTTACGGCCCAAGAGGTTGAAACATAGGAATATTTTTCTTCATTGCTAACCCAACTGCCCTATGTTCGAAGGGTAAAAAAATAGAAAGATAAAGACCCGCCATCAATACATCCAATTTCTATCCTCTCCCATATCCACCAGTAGACAACAATTTTTAGGATATTTGTACCGCGGGGCTAAGTACCTCCTACGTTCCTTCATCTTATCCAGAATTCTTGACCCATTCAGCTTCCAAAAAGCGGTCAAAATATGGGCAGCGGAGTACATCCTTTGCTGCCTCATCTTCTCCAGAATTCTTGACCCATTCAGCTTCCAAAAAGCGGTCAAAATATGGGCAGCGCAGTACCTCCTATGCTGCTCCTTCACCTCCTCCAGAATTCTTGACCCATTCAGCCTCCAAAAAGCGGTCAAAAAGTACCTCCTATGCTGCTTCATGGTTTCCAGAATTCTTGACCCATTCAACTTCCAAAAAGCAGTCAAAATATGTGCGGCGTTGAGCTCCCTCGTGCGCTGGTCCCTGCTCGGCTTCCACAGATGCCTCATCCTCTCTGCTGTAGGGCGGCTCGCCACCACTTTGATCCTGTTTCCTTTCAATGGGATCCCGGAAAACGAGTCGACCCACCCTTGGTGGCCCCACACAAGGCGGATTGAATCCTTCCCTTTGCACTCCAGGAATACATTTGTTAAACGTCCTATGAGCTCGTCCCCTTGTAGCCCCAGGATACCACTAGCATTCAACCTGGCACAACGGAATACCTGAGTAGGAAATAAGCACACAACAACTCTCAGGTCTCTTCTAAGTGGAGAAGCAAACCTCTTGTGACTTCCGCCATAATTCCGCATACTCTCGCGGTCGGGGAAAAAAGGTACCCAAGTTGATGAGACATACAACAATTATGGTGACGCTTCGCCGGCCCAAGGCAGCCTCCGTTTTATGCTTTCCTTCTATGTTTATAACCATCTCGCAGAAACTAAAACAAATTCTGGCTAGACACTGCTGGTACAGGAAGCGTTCCAGAATCGAAGGTGACCTATATTTTCTCTCCCATCTCCTGAAGTATAAACGATGCCAAGAATCCGGAATAAGAAACTCATAAGGTCGTACCAGGAAAATCTAGCCCCATTAATATCAAATCCCGGATACAAATCACCTACTTACCAAAGACAAGGCCAATTCTTCATAAAGAGAAATGACCGAGGCTGAGTAAAAATTTAGGGAGTTCGTTGCTCTCCTCATAGTGCCTAAGATCCCGAAAATATTTTCGCACTATGATAAAGTTAACAAATCAACTAGAAGGCGAGTAGCTGAACCAAACATACAAAATTTCCCGGAAAATCTCCAGCTTCAGTCTCCGACATGAACTGATTGACTAACGTTAGCATTTCCCAGCTATATTTGAGGCTTAGATTCCCCCTGTCGTTTATTCGAGTCCGCATTTCGAGGAAGGTAAACCTCCACCGCTCTTTGTAGTCTATTGCTTGTTAGAGCACAACTATGCCCAGCTGCGAAAATCTCAGTGTATAGTTCCACATACCTAGAAATAGCGATGTTTGGTATTGGCCCAAAAGCGAAGACATACAGGCTCCGATGCCCTTTTGAAGAGCAGGTTCCATCCGATACTCTGTTGTGTCATTCTCGACCAAACACTGGTATAACGCGTGATATTTCCCCCCTCGAGAGAGGAGTTCAGACTTAATGTGAGACAGAACTTCGAGGCTCTGCTCGAACGAGGATCTGAACTCCAATTGCTCAAGAAGAGCTCCTTTCCAAAATGTCCAATCCCCTGCACCGTATTAGAAACGAAGACTTCTGGGTGTGATAGGATCAAAGATCTCACAATCCGGGGGTAAGGAATATTGAGGCAGTCCATTGCTCTCGCTCAATGAAGAGGATTCTAAATTTGAAAATACTCGGCAAAGGCGCAACAGTGACTAGTACACTGTGAGTCAGCGGTCTGAGGGCAGAATTTCAATGCACAGAACCTACCTCTACTTTTTTAAAATAAGTATCAGCTAGATTATATGTAAGTAAGGTTTTATACTAGATCAGGCCGGATTTTCTGAGATTATTCCTACCTAGTATCGACAGGGGTGGGAATTGAGGTTCTGCCTTTTTACTCCATATTTTCTGCAATCCCGTATTAAGGGAAACAAGGGGGGGGACGATATCCCCGAAAATATGTCTTAATATTTTGGCTCTCAGCGATTCAATATCCACCACCCTGGGTGGGAGTCGCTGTTTAGAGCTAGCACGAAGTGGAGACCACTCCAGGAGGATGTGTTCGCCCAGCTGGCCAGGTGGCTCGTAAATTCCGCAATAGAGTTTAGCTGAATAAGGAATTGCTCCATGTGAAGAGATTATCCTCAAATCCTCAAACATGCACTCGATATGATCAAATGGAAGCCGGAAATCATTGTTCGAACATGCGCTCCGCGTTACCTACAGATGAGTTAGAGGCGAGCAAAGCATAAACATCTTACGGGGGCGAACCAGAATATCCACATAACCAGAAGTCTGAATATCAGGAAATTTCTCCATCTCTACACCGGTCCCAAGCCTAGCGGAGCTATCGAGAGCCAGATTAAGATCTTCCCACATTTTGACAAATGAATTGATCTGTGAGCTCCCTCTCCCTACGGCCGCCCGTAGAACCTTGTGAATCCGTCCATCCTCTTTGGTTCTGGGCCAAATATTGGTTGCTATATGCTCTGCTTGTAGAAACTTACACATCATGCTGAGCTGGACCCCCTGTTCCCGAGTCAGATTTTTTAACAAGAGGTTTTCACTAAGCAACTCGATGGATTTCCTGACAAGCCCAGAACCGATCCCAACCTGGTAGGCTTCCATGTATTTCTTGTTAGTGCTGAGTATTTCAAAAAGCTTGTTCTTCAGGCCAAATCTTGACAAAACCATTTCTTGGTCCTCTGGAGATCCGATAAGATTGAGTATCCGTTTTTCGGATTCGTTGGGAGTCGTGTCAGTGCCTCCAAATTCGGTCAAGTAACCGAACAGTACATACTGTTTCAGACAGCAAGGCTCAATCTCTGACTCAAACCTGTTCTGCGTGGTTAGCTAACCCCACCATTAAACAGACAGGAGCTCGGGTATAAACTTTCTGATATAGCTAAGCATCCTTTTGAATTGTTTCCCACGAGCATACCCGGTGAGCGCCCTCTCATGTTTGTTAAGTTTGGTATATATCTCGCTTGTTTCTAAAAACAAGCCAACATCTGCTGAAAGCCAGGCAGCATCCTCATATGCTCCATTGTCGGCAAGAATTTCTATACTATCAGCCATTAATATCAAAGTTCTCCTGTGGGATTTACTCACTAACTGCCCCCTTTGGATCACCCCCTTCCTTCCGGCATTGAACTGCCTTCGCGATGCTGCGAGCTTCTAGGAAAAATTCTGATGCTTCTATAAAATCAAGATTAGCCTGTTCAAGCGCCCCTAGCGCTCTGTTAGTGAGTCCCTTTTGCTCTGTAATATGTCCATTGGCCAATGCAATTCCGTAAGAATCTCCAGCATCCTCAAAGCAGCGGAGAGCCTAAAATAGAAATAGTGAGTCTTGCACATTGAAAAGATAATGTTAGCTAGCAAACTTTAGAGTATTTTTGGTTATCAATCATTTGATAGCCCATCTCTCTCCACTGAGAGACACTGATTGTCCCTCCTGTAGATAACCGCTTACGAAGCTCCGAAATCTAGGGATGTCAGAGTAGATAATCTAGTTGATAATTCAGGGGAAGTTCAGGGCATACTCCTATATCCTGTTCTGTTAAAATTTCTAGTATGGGACTAGGGTATCGGTCCGGTCGCATCTTTGTTGCTGTTTGATTGAACAGGCGCTGCACTGGGCCTAAGATACTTGTATTGCTTTCTAGTATCCATAGTCTGCTGCGAGCTCTTGTCACTCCCACATATAGATGCTTTACGTCCGAGCAGGATTAGCAAATAAATTAAGTCTAAAACAAGGATCTAAATTCTATCTGGTTACCTTCAATTCTGCGCATAGGACCTGCAACTCTATGAGCATCTGTTTTAAGATATAGGCTGTTGGTTACTCACGATATTTTCCCTTACCCAACCCGCATGGCTACCTTGACAACTAGATGCATTATGTTGGCTTCCTAGTCTTGCACTCCCTTCGAATCTATTCACATTCGATAGATCTTTGGAATTGAAAGGGGTTACCACATGACATACACCCCCCCTGCCAAATTAATCCTTTTTATGAAGTAAATCTTACCAGTGTGATGCCTCCGTTCGAATAGTTCTTCCAAGATATCCAATTTATGGCGGTACGGGCTTGTGCTAAGGAAGTCATAAAGGAAAACATCATCAAACTCCATGCCCTTACTCTCAAGAATAGTTAATACCAGGGAAGACCTTCCAAGCTCCTCTTGAAGTTTGTCGCAGGTTTCCTCATCCCTCACCAGAATGACACGCGCTTCTCCGTATTCATCGAAATTGCCGCTCTGTCCGGTATCCGATCGCTGAGGATTTTCTATCTTCTCACCCAACTTTAGGGCATCTATTATGTTATTCCCAACTTCAAAAATTAGCTAGATAGAGTGGCTCCAGCAGCGGGGGGGTTTACCATAAAGAGCAGGTTTGGGGCCGGGTCTATCGCCAATCTCCGGAGGTAATTTATCTACCAAGTCAGGAAAGCCTAAATCGCTTCATAAGTATGGTAACAGAATGTAAAGTGTGCCGGGGGTCATCATACCCCCATACAAGAGGTTCATCACTAAGGAGGCAACGCTCAAAATCTGTTTATGAGATCTGAAGTTGTGTGATAAAGAAAGCAAGGTTGGCTTTAGCTCACTAGCGCTGCTAGTGGAATTTCTAAAGCGCTCATAAAACAAGGCTTTCGCATTTGCGAACCGGAAAAGAGCGTCCTTGGATATACACTGAGCGGTATCCCCAGCTATTATTGGTGAGACTTGAGCACAAGAGGAGGACGGAAAACAGGGGGAACCATACCGAAATGGATGCCGCGGGGAGATCCCACTAGGGTCAAAAGCATCCCTATATCCGACCTTCGCTGATCCTGAACCTCTGTTTGTTTTTAATACCCCCCACAAGCCAGCATTTTGGATCTAGAATTGCTAACCATCAACATAGATTTCGTCTATTACGCTTCTAATTTTCCGTTCAAATGCGCTCTCTCCAAGCACCTCGGAAGACCTGAATCCCTCCAAAGCCTTCATGACTTTGATAACTCGGTCTGCCTGATCGATATCGCCACGTTTCTTCTTTTCCCGCTCATACCATTCATATATATCATAAACAGTATGTCTCTCCCGTTCTGAAGCAAAACTCGGGGCCAATCTCCAGCGTAGTCCTAAATATTCATCACGAGATAAAGGCTCGAAGCATGTGGCTTGCGAAACTGATCCCTTGATGGCTCCCATTATTTCAAGAAATGCTGAATCTACGGAAATACCCCTCTTTAATCTTGGGGACAGGCATCCCCAATACTCGATGTTAAATTTCGTGAAGTCAGTTACTCGGTTATATTTAGAATTGTCTATCTTTATGTACCTCCGCCGGATTTCCTGTTCTCTAAGGGCGATTCAGTAGGCCTACCACACTGCGACAGCTGAAGCAAAGGGGCGACAAACCTGATACTATTCTCAATGAGTCTTAGCAAGCAATCAAAAGTGCATACCAGTGGGAAATCGGCATCAGTGAGTGATAAGAACTGTTTTCTCGTATTATCATCAAGATCATTTTTGGCATCACTACCCCCACTTGGCCCTTTCCTTTCGCCCAATTTGGCCTCAAGCAATCCCTCAACATTTTCTCTTAACTTCAACACCAATTTCTCTGACCTCGTGAGTAAGACCTATCATTGTTAGCGTAGTAGTCAACGTTACACCCCCAGTCCGTGACCCAATCTCAGAAACCTAGTAACCACATACTTGTCTCAGAGGTTCCATATTCTCCCTCCTAAATAGAAACCTTCCTACTAGCTTATAAACCAAGCAGGTGGTTTTCCCGGTCCCGCTTCTCCCTAGGATGAAGGCAGGGGTTCGGAAGTGATCCACTACTGCGGCCTCCTCCGCAGATATGTCGACCGGGTATGCGACCCCTCTAGCCGTAGAGGCAATATTATCTAGTACAGTGCTAGTAAGACTATAAAACTTCGCTATGAACCGCGAACTTAGCATCCTCATGCAACAGTTCAGGTAGGACTATTTTGACTTCTTTACCTAATTGAGCCGAATTATCGAAATCCTCATCGCTAGTGCCATCAACCCCCGTAGCACCAATTTTCCGCCATCCAAGCATACCCTTACCGGATACCTAATCTCCCGCGATCCATCCAAATCATCTCGATCACAAGCTTCCACTCGCTCTTTCGTGTAGATTTGTTGTTCCCGATGAATCTGTGCACCAATTTTGTCGAGCTACTTCATCTTAATATCCCCTTACCTACATCATTCAGGGATCAAATGCCTACATTTTTAAGGTTTCCAACAGCCCATACTAAGCCGCGGTTACCCATCGTTAGTTCTCTACCCACAAGGCCAGTTTCACAGACATCCGAACCTTTTATAACTTGGTAACCCTCGCCAAACCTTTCATCAAAAGCCATATCGATTTGCCATAGTATAAAATGCTGGGTTTTGTAGAAGGCTTTGAATAAAGGGATTCGATAACTCAGTGAGTTGTCCCACTTTGCCCTGTGGAGTATTTTTTCCCCAGCCCAGTCTCCGGAAGCGAGCTCGGAGAACTTTCGCCGAACATTCTCGAAGTTATCTAACTAATATTAGCAATTCCTAAAACAAAAAAGGCCTCTCTTTAGTGGAACAAGTACTTTGAGCTTTCTGCGTTCCCAGATCCTCCATGGCCTGTTGGGAAAGAACAATCTTCCATGGCCCAAGAGGCTCGCCTAAGAGGTATTTGAACACATTCGCCTCCATGTTTAGCCCGAAAGACGAACCCTGGCCTCGCGTAGGTTCCCCCTCGGGGCCGTCGGTGAGTACGCAATCAAAAGAAACGTTAGAATTGCAGAATTCACAGGGAACAGTGCGAATAAACTTCGCCAAATCTTGAGAGCTAGGCTTCGATCCATGCACCCTACACTCCTGGCAGAGTTCCATAATAAATTCAGCCCATTTTTCCCTGGCTTGTAGCTCAGAGATGAGATCTTCAAAGCACCCTTTGTGAGTTTGGGCCAGCTTTTTTATGTGCCCTTCCGCAATCAAAATCCTCAATATCCCCGGGAGAGCTCCTAATCTCACACCAAACCGCCCTAATGTCCTCCTTAAACCCGATAATTTCACCACAGAAAGGACGATTCTCGCAACTGCACTCCTAGATCTCATGTCATCTAACCTCTCGGCAAGTAATGAGAGAGCAAAGGCTCTAATCATCTCCCGTAATAACGAGGCACTGTAATCATCTTGCTCAAAGCTAGGAAATTGACCTAACAGGGTGGCGAGGTTGTTTCCATAAACTTCAATTCTTGCGAAGAAATTTGTGAAATGACCTTCTTTCAGGAGGAGGTCAAAGATCTGGTATGGTCTGGAACTTAATGATTCGTACGCGGCTTTGGAATCCTTCGGATTGTCTGAGAATATGAAGTCAAAGAAACCTGTGCTCGAGTCCATCTCGCAGCAGAGGTATATACCTCGGTAGAATGAATTCGAACTCAGTGGGGATGACAAGTCGTGTTTACCAGGAGAAGAGACTTAAAGACGTGCAGTTATCAGGAACAAAGGTACCAAAGACATAGTTCTCGAGCTACCCTGGCAGCGAGCCTCGTCGCACATTGGTTCGGTTAGATTACATAAAACCCCGCCTTAAGGCCCCCCATTTTTTACGGATTCGCCAGAGTACATCCCCTTGCCCACGGACACCAACCTTGCTCGTTACGCCCGCGATAAGATCCCCAAGCCATACAGAATCATATCACCCACCAACAGCCCTCTCAGTCGTCCAGTCGGACTGCGACCCCTGGTAGGCCGCTCGGGCACCACATCTTCTTTGCTTCTTTTTTTATATCTTTTCCATTTTTGTTTTGATTTTTAACCTTAACTTATTTGAGTACTAGTATTTGTCTCATTGACCAGTTTTGCGCGTTTGTAGTCGACGGCCGTCGACGGCCGACCACCCCGTCCAGGACGGCGCCAAGGCAGTCCGTCTAGTCCTTCGTCGTCCTCACCCCGTCTTGGACGGACGGGACGACTGGATCTAGTGCCCACCAACGACGAAATTTCCCGCGCAATCACCCTTAAGAACACCTCTCCCGAGTTCGGGGGCAACTGTTCCGTTTTGTGACCATTTTGCCTGTAGAAACAGTTGTGTTAGAATGTTGGAACGGAAGGGGAAAAGGTCATTAATTTTGTATCCCTTAGAGAGCTGAAACAATGGAATCCAGTGCTCCCGCGAATTGCGCAAGAATGGGGTCCAAGATATATTCACGGGGGTCATAAACGCGACCGGGGGTAGGTGCCCAGCGCTGCAACGCATGTACGAGGTCGTACCTCGACTCAAGACAATACCAAAATTTAATGATAATAACAATATAGATATAAAAATAATAATAAAATCCATAGAAGTAAATAAGTGGCGCACCACTCACCAGTGTTTTTCCTCTCAGGCATGCTCCGGGCTAGACTGCAGAAGAAATCAGAGCTCAATAGCCTAGACTATCAATGTAAATTAGTGAGAGTTTTGTCGGTGATGAATTAGCTATGTGGAGTTGAATAATGGTACTAGTACATCAGTTGCAACGCCGGCTACCTATCCCCGGTCGCGTAACTACTCGTACGACCCCCGTGGATAGGATGAATAAGCAACTCTGAGCCTCATAATAATAATAATATTATGAAATCAATGTAAAAAGAGGCTTGGGCTATATCATTCCGTGTGTTTAGTAAGCTCACATACCCTGCTAATGGGGCAATTTCGCGGGAGCACTGAATTCCATTGTTTCAGCCCCCTACTAGTACTCGTAACCTGTTTGGCAAAAAAGGAAGAAGTGGTAGCCATTCCGTTGCGAAATGGTTTGATCCGTAGAAATAGTTGTCGCTAAGGGTCAACTATTTCTTGTTGCTCCATGAAAGATTTTCACACTAGCCTTGTTGCTTGAGGGAATTTTACTAGTATCGTACTGGCCATTAGATTGGTTGAAATGTAGGTTGATAAGAAGCAGTGATTGTTAAAAACTGATATTATAATATAAAAGGCAGTTATTTTACATGGTAAAAATTTTCATGATGGGTATGTTTGCATGGCAGCCAGCTTGTTGTCACCACTAAGAAACCGAATGGTTGCTACCATTTGTACCAAACAGTCATTTTGCTTAGACCTTTTCGGAACGGAAGGAAATGGTCATTTGTATAGGTTAACGGAACGGAACCATTTCATCCAAACAGGCCCTAAGGCATAAGGCAACGGAAGGAATCGTTGTATCATATCCAAACAGCCCCTCCGGAAAAATACCTCCTGGGTCAAGGGTAATGTCAGGTCACAGACTACGGAGCTGCGGGGCATAGGATTTGTAGGTTCCACAAGCGAGGTTGCTGCCTTCACCCCTTGTGTAACCTAAAAAACTCATGCTCTGTACCTCCGTATTATTCGAAGTTGAGGGATGCTACTAGACACCATGATTAGTTTTGTGATATCACTAAGGATTGGGTCACTGTTAATATAATCTTTGTATTAATATTATATCAAAAAATAAATACAAAGAAATAGAATAACTTTACACCATGAAGTGGGGGGAGGATAGCATTCCTCCTTCTTGTTAAATTTATTTAAAGAGGGGGGGGAGGATAGCAGTAGCCTTAGTACTTGTACTTGTGGTGGGAGCGGGGAGGTACAAGGAATGCCATCTGAGTGGGAGGAGCGAAGTGAGAGAAATACCATACCTCACCGCCTATATTTTCAGAAGAGATATCACAACGTGCGAGGTTAGCCGCATTGTATCCCATGATGCGATCCGGAGCTGGAGTGCGGTAACTTCAAATGATAACAACTGTAGCCTTGATAATATTATAGCAAATTGCTCGGGCATGGTACTAGTATCTCGTACTTTAACGGGATGAGCCACCCGCCACAATATCGTAAAAAACGGAATAATCGGGCATCACGCTAGGACGTTGGAGTTGCCTCTCGTAGTAAGGTCTGCTGTCTCAGGGCTGAAAGAGAACCTTCGCGGTGTGTTTTCTCCCCCAAATCCAAAGTGGGAATTCTGGATGTCCTAGCGCCATGCCCAATTGTTTCGGTTTTTACACGAACAAGGACACTCAAGTTAGAACTTTCACCGCACTACAGTGTGGTCCATAAACCTGGTTTCGCCGCTTGGTAGTATGCATGATATAACCTATTAGCTCGACCTTGAACTTGGGCGAGGGGGTAATAGGGTTAGGGTTTTATGACATTTCTTCTCCGGACGGAAGCAAGGAGATGAGGCGGGGGAGTGAGAAAGTTACAAGCAAGAGGAAAAAAGCATGTCCAGGGTACGGGACACCTTTGTGAGAAGATAAATATCACTATATGAGTGCCTATGAACTAAGGTGTACCGTAACCCTATACATCCGCTCATGCCTTTGTGCACTCACACGTCCACACTTCATTGCTCCTCCATACTATTACGCTTTCGGTTACAATACCTGCGCTCCTTGATATAACCTTCTACTACTGGAATTATGATGCCATCGGTGCTGAAAACACTAGCGATGGGGCTGCGATGCCGCAGCGCAGAGCCGGCCGTTGAAATTAGGCCGTGGGGCTGTCATTGTTTGAACTGGGCGCCGGGGGTCCGCCGGTGCCGCAGAGCACATACTAGCCCGAGCACATGATTTCATTTGTAAAAAAAGGACCATTTGGAAGACCTAGATGAGGGGTTTTCGAAATATGTGCTCTAAGCCTTCCCGTAAATTTCTAACGTTCCCACCGAGAAATGCTCTAGAAGCCTGCTGTTGAGCAGACTAGTAATAGGCGGGTATGCTTGGTATTCCTGGGCTATTTTATGTTGTAGAGCCTGACCTCTATCGACACGCTTTTTGGTTTTTAGATTTTTCATTGTGGGCGTTTGATTAAGCGAGGAAATTTCTTGGGATGAGAGGCAGCAGCATAGCACGTGCAAATATACTCCCGATGAGCGGAATTGTGCAGCGCTGTACGAAAAATAAGGAAATAGGCAGATATATTTGTGTTCCAGTAGAGGGCAGCAGGTTACCGGATAACAAAATCAGGATTAGTCACGGCGAGAATCCGCTACCGTGAGCGGCCGGCTTCGCATGGCGGAAAAGACCCGTGAGCCAATAAAGGGTCATGTCAACCAGCCTAGCCAGGTAGGTGAAAAGTACTAGTGCGCCTCGGCACTAAAGGCGTCTAAACAGGGCTGAATTTGATCTCATTACCTAGCCAATTCCTTACGGATATGCTTCTTAATATTAGAACATGTCAACCAGATATGATACTAAATTTTACGGCCCAAGAGGTTGAAACATAGGAATATTTTTCTTCATTGCTAACCCGACTGCCCTGTGTTCGAGGGGTAAAAAAATAGAAAGATAAAGACCCGCCATCAATACATCCAATTTCTATCCTCTCCCATATCCACCAGTAGACAACAATTTTTAGGATATTTGTACCGCGGGGCTAAGTACCTCCTACGTTCCTTCATCTTATCCAGAATTCTTGACCTATTCAGCTTCCAAAAAGCGGTCAAAATATGGGCAGCGCAGTACCTCCTATGCTGCTTCTTCACCTCCTCCAGAATTCTTGCCCATTCAGCCTCCAAAAAGCGGCCAAAAAGTACCTCCTATGCTGCTTCATGTTTTCCAGAATTCTTGACCCATTCAACTTCCAAAAAGCGGTCAAAATATAGGCAGCGTTGAGCTCCCTTGTGTGATGGATCTGACTCGGTTTCCACTGCTGCCTTTCCTCTTCCCCTACAGGGTTGCTCGCCACAACTGAGATCCCGTTTCCTTTCAATGGAATCCCAGCAAACGAGTCGACCCGTCCTTGGCGGCCCCATACAAGGTTGATTGAATCCCGCCCTCTATACTCCTGGAAGACTTTTGTTAAACGTCCTATGAGTTCGTCCTCCCGTAATCCTAGGATACCGCGAGCATCTAACCTGGCACAATGGAAAACCTAAACAGAAAATAAGCACACCGTAACTCCCAAGCCTCCCTAAGGGGAAAAGCAAACCTCTTGTGACTTCCGCCATAATTCTGCATACCCCGCCGGTCGGGGAAAAAAAGTACCCAAGTTGATGAGACATACGACAATTAAGGTGACGCTTCGCCGAGCTAAGGCGAATTCTTTGGTAGGCTTTCGCTCGATGTTTATAACCATCTCGCAGAAGCTCAAACAAACCTTAGCTAGACATTGCTGGTACTGGAAGCGTTCCAGAATCGAAGGTGACCTATATTTTCTTTCCCATCTCTTGAAGTACAAACGATGCCAGGAATCCGGAATAAGAAACTCATAAGGCCGTACCAGGAAAATCTAACCCAGTTAGTCTCAAACCCCGAAGATGAATCACCTGCTTACCAAAGATAAGGTCAATTCCTCATAAAGAGAAATGACGGAGGCTGAGTAAATATTTAGCGAATTTTTAACTCTCCCCATAGCTCCTAAGATCTTGTAGATATTTTCGCACTATGTGAATGTTAATAAATCAACTCCAAGGCTGTTGTTAAACCAAACATACAAATCTTCCAGGAAAATCCCCGGGTTCAGTCTCCGACATGAACTGGTTGACTAAAGACACCATTTCCCAGCCGTGTTTAAGGCTCAGATTCCCCCTACCCATTATTCGAGTGCGCATGGCCAGGGCAGCTGACCACCACCGGTCCTTATAGCCTAATACTTTTTAGAGTACAACTCCAGTCGCCTATGAAAACCAGGTGTGAGATTCCACATACCCAGAAATAGCGACATTTGGAGTTGAGCTAAAAGCGAAGACACACAGCCCCCAGCACTCATTTGAAGAACCAGCTCCATTCGATACTCTGTTGTGTTAGCCTCAATCAAACACAGGTATAATGTGTGATATTTCCCCGCTCGAGAGATGAGCTCAGACTTAATGCCACATAGGGCTTCGAGACTCTGCTCGTACGGGGATCTGAACTCCATCCACTCAAGAAAAAGTCCTCTCCAAAATCTCCAATCCCCTTCACTGCATTAGAAACGAAGATGTCTAAGTCGGATAGGGCGGAATCTCACAATTTTTCAGAGAGGAATTTTTAACCTGTTTAGTTCCCTTGATCATGGCAAAAGTTTCTGCAAATATTTGGCCAATGCGTACCAGCCACTAGTGCGCTATAGGTAAGCGGTCTGGGGCAGAATTGCAGTGCACAGAACCTACATCTACGTTTTCGAAGTGAGTTTCGGCTAAGCATACGCAAGTAAGTTATTATCCTTGATCAAGATGGATTTCTGCGATTATTCCTACCTGGCATTGATGAGGGTAGGAATCGAGGTCTCGCCTTTTGACCCCACATTGTTCGTAGCCCTTTATCAAAGGGGGGAACGATATCCTCTAAAATTTGTCTTAATATTTTTCCTCTCAGTGATCCAATATCCGCCGGGCTGGGTGGGAACAGTGGCTTAGAACTAGCATGGAGTGGAGACCACTCCAGGAGGATGTATCCGCCCGGATGGCATGGCATCTCATAAACCCCGCAATACAGTTGAGCTGAATACGGGATCGTCCCATATAAAGAGACCATTCTCAAATCTTTAAGCACGCGCTCAATATGATCAAGCGGAGGTCTGAATTCCCTGTTCAGATATGACCTCTTGGTTACCTATAGCTGAGTTAGAGATGAGCGCCCTATAAGCATCTCTTAGCAACATACCAGAATATCCACATAACTCGCAATCTGCATATCGCTGATTTTTCCTATCTCTACCCTAGTCTTATGCCGAGCAGACATATCAAAAGATCGATTAATATCTTCCCACATTTTAATAAATAATTTGATCTGTGGGCTTCCTCCCCTTGCTGCCGCTCGCAGCACTTTGTGGATCCCTCCGTCTCCTCTAGCTCTAGGCCAAGGATTGGTTGCTATATGCTCTGCTTGTAGAATCTTACACAGCGTGTTTAGCTGGGCCCCCGGTGCTTGCTTCAGATTTTTAACGAGTTTTTCACTAACTGAATGGAATTCACAGAGCCCAAAACTCACCCCAACCTCATAGGCTTCCATATATTTCCTATTAGCACTAAGCGTTTCGAAAAGTTTTTTTATGAAGCCAAATCTCGACAAAACCATTATTTGCTCCTGAGGAGATCTGAAAAGATTGAGAACGCGTCTTTCGGGATCGTCGGGAGTCACATCACTGACTCCGAATTCCTTCAAGTAACCGAACAGTATATACTGTTTCCGACAGCAAGGCTCAATCTCCTCCTCATACCTATTCTCCATGGTTAGTTAACGACACTATGCCACTGGTCTCCCGGAATTGGGCGGGGGAGAAGATCTAGTATATACTTTCTAAGATAATTAAACATCCGTTTGAATTGCTTCCCACGAGCGTACCCCGCAAGCGCCCTCTCATGTTTGTTCAGTTTAGTATATATCTCGCTAGTTTGTAAAAACAAGCCAATATCTGCTGAGAGCCAGGCAGCATCTTCATATGCTCCGCTGTCGGCAAGAATTTCTATACGATAAGCAATTAAGATTAATACTCTCCTTCGGGATTTACTCACTAACTGCCCCCTTTGGATCACCTCCTTCCTTCCGGCATTGAACTGCCTTTGCGATGCTGCCAGCTGTCAGGAAAAATTCTGATGCTCTTATAAAATCAAGATTAGCCAGTTCAAACGCCCCTAGCGCTCGATTAGTGAGCCCCGTTTGCTCGATAATATATGCGTTGGCTAATGCAATTCCATTAGGATCTTCGGCATCCTCAAAGCAGCGGAGAGCCTAAAATAGAAATAGTGAGTCTTGTATTTTGGGAATGTAGCATGTACTAGCGAACTTTAGAATATTTCCGGTCATCAATCATTTGATAGCCCATCTCTCTCCATTGAGAAGCACTGAGTGTCATTCCTGTAGACAGCAGCTTATGCAGCTCCGAAACCTAAGGATGTTAGAGCCGACAATCTGGCCGGAAATCTAGTCCATGTTTAGGACATACCCCTATATGTTGTTCTTCTAGAATATCTAGTATGGGGCTAGGGTATTGGCGCGGTAGCAATGAGGTTGCTGTTTGATTGAATAGGCGCTGCACTGGGCCTAAGATACTTGTATTGCTTTCTAGTATCCAGAGTCTGCTGCGGGCTCTGGTTACTCCCACATATAGATGCTTCACCCCGGCGCAAGATCAGCACATAAACTTAGTTTAAAAGAAGGAGCTAATTGCTATCGAATCACCTTTAATTCCGAGCAGAGAACCTGTGACGATATGAGCATCTCTTTTAGGATATAGGCCCTTGGTTACTCACAAGGTTTTCTTTGACCCAGTCTTCATGGCCCCGTTGATAAGAAGACATATTATGCTCGCTTCCTAGTCCTACTCTCCCTTCTAGTCAGCTCTCCTTCTCATTCCTGATTTCTCCTGCACGTCCCAAATGATCTTCTAGAGATAGATCTTTTGAAATCGAAAGGGGTTAACATATAACACAGACCCCCCCCAAAGAAATACCAATTTCTATGCTGTAAATCTTACCGGTGTGATGCCCCCGTTTGAAAAGCTCTTCCAGGACACTCAATTTATGGCTGTATGGACTTGTGCTAAGGAAGTCATAAAGGAAAACATCATCAAACTCCATGCCCTTACTCTCAAGAATAGTTAATACCAGTGAGGACCTTCCTAGCGCCGCTTGGAGTTTGTTGGAGGTCTCCTCATCCCTCACCAGAATGACACGCGCTTCTCCATATTCATTGAACCTGCCGGTCTGGTCATCTGGCCCCTGAGGATTTTCCAGTTTCTCACCGAATCTCAGGACATCTATTAGGTTACTCCCAACTTTGAAAATTAGCTACAATGAGTGGCTACAGAGGAGGGGGGTTACCATAAAGAGTAGGTTTAGGACCGGGTCTGTCTCCAACCTCAGGAGGTAATTTATCCACCAAGCCTGGAAAACCTAAATCGCTTCATAAGAATTATAACAGAGTAGAGCGCCCCGGGGGGGCAGCATACCTCTATACAGGAGGTACATCACTAAGGAGGCAACCCTTAAAATCTGTTTATGAGATCTATAGTTGTGTGATAAAGGAAGCAACATCGGCTTAAGTTCTCCACTACTACGAAAATTGAGACTAAAGCGTTCATAAAACAATGTTTTCGCATTTGCGAACCGGAATAGTGCGTCTTTGGATATACACTGGGCCGTATCCCCTGCTGTTCATTGGTGAGAGCCGAGTGTCAGGAGAAAATGACAGACAATAGAGGGGGCTATACCGAAATGGATACCGCGGGGAGATCCCACTAAGTCCAAAAGCATTCCTATATCCGACGTTCGCTGATCCTGAACCTCTGCCTTTTTTAATACTCCCATGCCAATTATTAGGATCAAGAAATTCTAACCGTCTACATAAATTTCATCCAGCACATCTCCGACTTTCCGTTCAAATTCACCATATTCGGGTACCCCCGAGGACCTAAATGCCTCCAAAGCCTTCATAACATTGATAACTCTATCCGCCTGGTCAATATCCCCACGTTTCTTCTTAGCCCGTTCATACCACTCGTAGATGTCATAAACAGCATTTCCATCCCGTTGGGTGGCAAAGTTTGCGAGTCTCAAGCGGCGTCCTAAATATTGCTCACGAGATAAAGGCTCGAAGTCTGTGGCTCGCGAAACCGATCCCTTGATGACTCCCATGATCTCAAGAAACGCTAAATCCGCCGGAATACCCTTCCTTAATTTTGGGGACAGGCGCCCCCAATACTCAATGCTAAACTTCGTGAAGTCGGTCACACGGATGTTTCTAGAATTGTCTATCTTTATGTACCTCAGCCGCATCTCCTGTGCGCTAGGGGTTACTCAGTATGCTTACTATACTATAATTGCTTAAGCGGAGGAGCAACAAACCTAATACTATTCTCAATGAGCCTTAACAAGCAATCAAAAGTGCATACCAGTGGGAAATCCGCATCGGTGAGCGATAAGAATTGTTTTCTTGTATTTTCATCAAGATCGTCACCTTTAGGATCATTACCGACAGTTGGCCCCTTTCCCCCGCCCAATTTTCCCTCCAGCAACCCCGCCGCATTATCTTTTAACTTCGACACTAATCTCTTTGACTTCGTGAGTAAGACCTATCGCTGTTAGCGGAATCAACGTTACACCCCCAGAGCATGATCCAATCTCCAACACCCAGCAACCACTTACTTGTCTGAACGATCCCACATTCTCCCTACTGAATAGGTACCTCCCTACTAGCTTATAAACTAAGCAAGTAGTTTTCCCTGTCCCGCTCCTCGCGAGAATGAAGGCTGGGGTTCGAAAGTGATTCACGACTGCGGCCTCCTCCGCAGATATGTCGATCGGGTATGCCACCTTTCCAGCCGCAGAAGAAATATTATCCAGGACAGTACTTGTGAGACTATAGAATTTGGCTACTAATAGCGCATTTAGCATTCTCATGCAACAGCTCAAGTAGGACCATTTTAGCCTCTTTACCTAGGTGAGTTGAATCACCGAAATCCTCATTACTAGGGTCATCAACCCCTACATCGCCACTTTCTCCGCTTCCCAGCCACACCCTCACTGGGTACCTGATCTCTCGCGACCCACCCAAATCATCTCTATCACAAGCTTCCACTCGCGCTTCCGTGTAGATTTGTTGTTCCCGATGAATCTGCACACCAATCCTGTCGAGCTGCTTCATCTTAATATCCTCTTGCGTATACCATTCGAAAACTAAATACTTACATTTTGGGGGTTTCCAACAGCCCACACTAAACATCGGTTACTTGTCGTTAGTTCTCTACCCATAAGGCAAGTTTCACAGACAAACCTTTTATAACCTGGTAATCCTCACCAAGCCTTTCATCAAACGCGATATCGATTTGCCATAGTATAAAATGCGCGGTTTTGTAGAAGGCTTTGAATATCGGGACTCGATAACTTAGTGAGTTGTTCCACTTTGCCCGGTGGAGGATTTTTTTTCCAGCCCAGTCTCCGGAAGCGAGCTCCGAGAACTTTCCCCGAACCTCCTCTAAGTTACATAACTAACATTAGCAATTCCCCCCAAAACTTCGGTTCAGTGAAACAAGTACCCTGAGCATTCTCCTTCCCCAGATCTTCCATTGCCTGTTGGGAAAGAACTATTTTCCATGGCCCAAGAGGCTCGCCTAAGAGGTATTGGAACACATTCGACTCCATGCCCAGCCAGAAAGAGGAGCCCCGGACCCGGGTAGGTTCCCCCTCAGGGCCGTCGTTGAATCCGCAATCAAAAGAAACGTCAGGATTGCAGAATTCACACGGAACAGTGCGAATGAACTTTGCCAGCTCTAGGGCACCGCTTGCCTCAGGCTTCGACCTATGCGTCCTACATTCCTTGCCGAGTTCCAAAATAAATTCAACCCACTTTTCCCTCGCTTGTGGTTCAGAGATGAGATCTTCAAAGCATCGTTTATGAGTTAGGGCTAGCTGTTTTATGTGCCCTTCTGCGAACAAAATCATCAATATCCCCGGGAGAGCTCCTAGCCTCACACCAAACTGCCCTAATGTCCCCCTTGGATCCGATAATTTCACCACAGAAAGGACGATTCCCGCAACCGCCCTCCTAGATCCCGTGCTATCTAACCTTTCAGCAAGTAATGAGAGAGTAAAGGCTCTAATTATCTCCCGTAATAACAAGGTACTGTAATTATCTTGTTGGAAGCTAGGAAATTGACTTAACAGGGTGGCGAGGTTGTTTCCGTAAACTTCTATTCTTGAGAAGAAATTTGTGCAACGACCTTCCTTCAAGAGGAGGTCAAATATCTGATAAGGTTTAGAATTCAATGATTCGTATGCGGCTTTAAAATCCCTCGGATTGTCTGAGAACACGAAGTCAAAGAAACCGGTGCTTGACTCCATATTGCGGCAGAGGTATAGAGCTCAGTAGAATGAATTCGAACTCAGTGGGGGTAACAAGTCTTGTTTACCAGGAGAGGAGACTTAAAGACGTGCAGTTATCAGGAACAAAGGTATCATACCAAGGACATGGTTCTCAGGCTGCCCTAGCAGCGAGCCTTGTCACACATTGGTTCAGTTAGATTACATAAAGCCCTGTTTTAAGGCCCCCCATTTTTTACCGATTCGCCCGAGTACAAGTACGATGTACGAAGGTACAGCGCCTAAGTTTTGAATATTTTACTCGCAGGGGGTGTTACGCTAGCAGGGGCCAAAGCCGCAAATCGGGTATAAGGACAGCGAATTGGGTATAGTGGTTACCTAATTGACCTCCTCACCCCTGTTAGTCGAACATCCCCTGCTAGTAAAATATTCAAAACTTAGGCGCTGTACCTTCGTACTAGTACAACACCCCTTGCCCACGGATACCAACCTCGCTCGTTACACCCGCGATAAGATTTTCAAGACATACGGAATTACTCGTACGAGTACAGTAGAGACCTTTAGAACTCCCGATTCGGTTGTTTAAGGGAAATTTTTAACGTCCTGTTTGGATATCCAAATATTTGTGAGATTCTTGGCGGTTGCAACGCAAATCTTGAGTTTCTTGCCAATCTCTCAGAATCAAGATATTTGTGGTGTTTGGATGTCCATCTTTCAGAGATTGTAATCCCTGCCGCATCCCTGCAATCTAGCCGATTTGAGTTTTACCTCTGGAGGTGAAAATTCCAGAGATTACACCAAAGCAAGCAACTGCAACCCCAGACTTTTCATCAGCATTTAAATTCCTGTTGCATGCAACACAGCGCTTTAGGCCTTCTTTTTATGATGTTTCTGCCAATGGCATTATTTTATTAAGCGCCACAAAAAATAAATTCTATGAGATTCTAATCTCTCGTTTAGAGTTGCACAATCTATGGATTGCTAATCTCACGAATCTCAATCTCTTGACATCCAAACAAACCGTAAGTTGGCCGGGACGGTTATACCATTCCTTTAGAGGTATAGTGTGGAGAGCTGGGCTGGTCGGATCCCTATTTTTTCTTGCTCTGGGGTAAAAGGTTTTTGAGATTCTTGATAACATAAACCTGTTTTTTCATATGGATTCCCCAAACTGACAAGCCCCTGGACCGTGCAAACTTAAAAATTTCCTTTAAATAACCGAATTGGGAGTTCTGAAGGTCTCTATTATGACACCCACCAACGACGAAATTTCCCGCGCAATCACCCCCAGGAACACCCCTCCCGAGTCCGGGGCTCCCCTCGGCCAAGCTCTCAGTGAGAGGCTTGGTGTTCACTGGTCTATTCTGCTGGAGCACGGCACCGTTGACGCGGCCCTCTACGAATCCAGATCAAACTACGAGGGCTTTGACGGTCAGCATAATAACACCGAGGTTGCGGAATTTGTGGCTAAGCAACTCAACCTGAAGCTTGACCCTATTACGGAGATGCTGAGAGCCTGTTTGGCAAACGGGAGGGGGACGGCTGTTCCATTTTGTGACCATTTTGCCTGTAGAAACAGTTGTTTAAGAATGTTGGAACGGAAGGGAAAAAGGTCATTTGCATAAGGCGACGGAACGGAACCGTTGTATCCAAACAGCCCTTTCGGAAAAATACTTCCTGGGTCAAGGGTAATGTCAAGTCACATCCCGGACAGACAATTATTCGAAGTTGAAAGGGAGGGATGCTACCAGACACCATCATTAGTTTTGTGATATCACTAAGGATTGGGTCACGGCTAATATAATCTTTGTATTGATGTTATATCAAAAAATAAATACAAAGAAATAGAATACACCATGAATAAGGGTGAAGGTAGCTCTATGGTGAGATATTTGAGTTCACATCGCTAGGGTTACGGTGAGGGGGGAGGATAGCAGTATCCTTAGTGCTTATACTTGTGGTGGGAACGGGGAAAATACAAGGAATGCCATCTGAGTGGGAGGAGCGAAGTGAGAGAAATACCATACCTCACCGCCTATATTTTCAGAAGAGATATCACAACGTGCGAGGTTAGCCACATTGTATCCCATGATGCGATCCGGAGCTGGAGTGCGGTAACTTCAATGGATAACAACTGTAGCCTTGATAATATTATAGCAAATTACTCGGGCATGGTACTAGTATTTCGTACTTTAACGGCGTGAGCCACCCGCCACAAAACCGTAAAAACCGAAACAATTGGGCATCACGCTAGGACGTTGGAGTTGCCTCTCCTAGTAAGGTCTGCTGTCTCAGGTGAGGGCTGAAGGAGAATTTTCGCGGTGTGTTTTCTCCCCCTAATCCAAAGGGGGAATTCTGGACGTCCTAGCGCCATGCCCAATTGTTTCGGTTTTTACACGAACAAGGACACTCAAGTTAGAACTCTCACCGCACTACAGTATGGTCCATAAGCCCGATTTCGCCGCTTGGTAGTATGCATGGTATATCATAACCTATGATTCCAATTAGCTCGACCTTAAGCTTGGGCGAGGGGGTAATAGGGTTAGGGTTTTAAGACATTTCTTCTCCGGACGGAAGCAAGGATATGAGGCGGGGGGTGAGAGAGTTACGGGCAAGAGGAAAAAAGCATGTCCAGGGTACGGGACACCTTTGTGAGAAGATAAATATCACTATGTGAGTGCCTATGAACTAAGGTGTACGGTAACCCTATACATCCGCTCATGCCTTTGTGCACTCACACGTCCACACTTCATTGCTCCTCCATACTATTACGCTTTCGGTTACCGTACCTGCGCTCCTTGATACAACGTCCTACTACTACTGGAATTATGATGCCATCGGTGCTGAAAACACTAGCGATGGGGGCTGCGATGCCGCAGCGCAGAGCCGGCCGTTGAAATTAGGCCGTGGGGCTGTCATTGTTTGAACTGGGCGCCGGGGGTCCGCCGGTGCCGCAGAGCACATACTAGCCCGAGCATATGATTGCATTTGTAAAAAAAGGACTATTTGGAGGACCTAGATGAGGCGCTCTCGAAGCATGTACTGTAAGCCTTCCCGTCAATTTCTAACATTCCTACCGAGAAACGCTCTAGAAACCTGCTGTTGAGCAGACTAGTAATAGGCGGGTATGCTTGGTATTCCCGGGCTATTTTATGCTGTAGAGCCTGACTCCTGTCCACACGCTTCTTGGTTTTCAGATTTTTTATCGTGGGCTCTTGATTAAGCTAGGAAATTTCTTGAGGTGAGAGGCGGCGGCATAGCACTTGCAAATACCGTATACTCCGGAATGAGTGGAATTGTACTCGCTCGTCTCTACCAAGAATACCCCCGCCAGCCGGTATTTTGCTGGAGCTCTCACCAAATATTCGGCTCACGGAGGTATTCTTGGCGAAGACGGGTGAGTACAGCGCTGTACGAGATATATTTGTGTCCAGTAGAGGGCAGCAAGTTACCGGATAATCTCGACCATATCTATTACAATCAGGATTGGTCACGGCCAGGATCCGCTGCCGTGACCGGCTCGCTTCGCATGGCTGCAATGGCTGTGGCAAGGGATTGGCGGAAAAGACCCGTGAGCCAATAAAGGGTCATGTTAATCAGCCTAGCCAGGTAGGTGAAAAGTACTAGTGCAACTCGGCACTAAAGGCGTCTAAACAGGGCTGAAGTCACCTAGCCAATTCCTTGCGGATTTGTTTAATATTGGAACATGTCAACCAGATACTAAAGGTTACGGCCCAAGAGGTTAAAACATAGGAATATTGTTCTTCATTGCTAACCCAACTGGCCTAAGTTCGAAGGGTAAAAAAATAGAAAGATAAAAACCCGCCATCAATACATCCAATTTCTATCCTCTCCCATATCCACCGATAGACAACAATTTTTAGGATATTTGTACCGCGAGGCGAAGTACCTCCTACGTTCCTTCATCTTCCTATGTTCCTTCATCTTCTCCAGAAATTTCCGGCCATTCAACTTCCAAAAAGCAGTCAAAATATGTGCGGCGTTGAGATCCCTCGTGCGCTGGTCCCTGCTCGGCTTCAAGTGATGCCTTTTCCTCTCTGCTGTAGGGCGGCTCGCCACCACTTTGATCCTGTTTGCTTTCAATGAGATCCCGGCAAAAGAGTCGACCCACCCTTGGTAGCCCGACACAAGGCGGATTGAATCCTTCCCTTTGTACTCCAGGAAGACTTTTGCTAAACGTCCTATGAGCGCGTCCCCTCGTAGCCCCAGGATACCGCTAGCATTCAACCTGGCACAACGGAATACCTGAGTAGGAAATAAGCACACCACAACTCCCAAGTCTCTTCTAAGCGGAAAAGCAAACCTCTTGTGACTTCCGCCATAATTCCGCATACTCTCGCGGTCGGGGAAAAAAGGTACCCAAGTTGATGAGACATACAACAATTATGGTGACGCTTCGCCGGCCTAAGGCAGCTTCCGTTTTATGCTTTCCTTCTATGTTTATAACCATCTCGCAGAAGCTCATACAAACTTTAGCTAGACACTGCTGATACCGGAAGCGTTCTAGAACCGAAGGTGACCTATATTTTCTTTCCCATCTTCTGAAGTACAAACGATGCCAAGAATCTGGAATAAGAAACTCATAAGGCCGTACCAGGAAAATCTAACTCCGTTAATATCAAATCCTGGATGTAAATCACCTACTTACCAAAGATAAGGCCAATTCCTCATAAAGAGAAATGACCGAGGCTGAGTAAAAATTTAGGGAGTTCGTTGCTCTCCTCATAGCGCCTAAGATCCCGAAAATATTTTCGCACTATGCTAAAGTTAACAAATCAACTAGAAGGCGAGTAGCTGAACCAAACATACAAATTTTCCCGGAAAATCTCCAGCTTCAGTCTCCGACATGAACTGATTGACTAGCGTTAGTATTTCCCAGCTATATTTGAGGCTTAAATTCCCCCTGTCCACCCGAGTGCGCATGTCCAGGAAGGTAAACCTCCACAGCTCTTTGTAGTCTATTGCTTGTTAGAGCACAAGTCTGCAAAAATCTTAGTGTATAGTTCCACATACCTAGAAATAGCGATGTTTGGTATTGGCCCAAAAGCGAAGACATACAGGCTCCGATGCTCTTTTGAAGAGCAGGTTCCATCCGATACTCTGTTGTGTCATCCTCGATCAAACACTGGTATAATTCGTGATATTTCCCCCCTCGGGGGATGAGTTCAGACTTAATGTGAGACAGAACTTCGAGGCTCTGCTCGAACGAGGACCTGAACTCCAATTGCTCCAGAACAGCTCCTTTCCAAAATGTCCAATCCCCTGCGACGTATTAGAAACGAAGACATCTGGGTGGGATAGGATCAAAGATCTCACAATCCTGCGGTAAGGAATATTGAGGCAGTCTATTGCTCTCGCTTAATGAAGAGGATTCTAAATTTAAAAATACTCGGCAAAGGCGCACCAGCGACTAGTACACTGTGAGTCAGCGGTCTGAGGGCAGAATTTCAATGAAGAGAACCTACCTCTACTTTTTTAAAATAGGCCTCAGCTAGATTATATGTAAGCAAGGTTTTATACTAGATCAGGCCGGATTTTCTGAGATTATTCCTACATAGTATCGACAGGGGTGGGAATTGAGGTTCTGCCTTTTTACTCCATATTTTCCGCAATCCCGCATTAAGGGAAACAAGGGGGGGGACGATATCCCCGAAAATATGTCTTAATATTTTGGCTCTCAGCGATTCAATATCCACCACCCTGGGTGGGAGTCGCTG